>Ga0308169_10002693_pt1 | contig 18060 bp, 14 predicted proteins | sample PhyBR1_2_FD_202139 | JGI IMG/M metagenome (GOLD analysis project Ga0308169, IMG submission 202139) | Phyllosphere microbial communities from UC Gill Tract Community Farm, Albany, California, United States - DLSLSB.R1 | ecosystem: Host-associated > Plants > Phyllosphere > Unclassified | place... | reverse complement strand
CTTCCGAGTCGCTCCAGCTGACGCTTGCCCTCGCAGCCGTCCAACCGCCGTCACGCACGACCGCCCTCGTCGCCTCGCTCGCCAACCCTACCTCGACCGACTTGAACGACCTGTCGATCTCTCGCCCCGCCTCGCGCCTCTCGTGGGGCATCCCTGTCCCCGACGACCCGCAGCACACGATCTATGTCTGGATCGACGCGCTCGTCAACTACCTCACGGCGGCGGGCTACCCTTGGCGCGGCGGCGAGGCGTTCGAGAAGGGCAAGGTGTGGCCGCCCGACCTGCAGGTCGTCGGCAAGGACATCGTCCGGTGCGTCCCTGCCCGCTCACGCTCGCTGAAGAACCTCGCTGACGCCCTCCCTGCGCCGCGCAGCTTCCACGCCCTGTACCTCCCCGCCGTCCTCCTCGCTCTCGACCTCCCGCTCCCGAAGCACCTCCTTACGCACGGCCACTGGACGATGGACAAGTTCAAGATGAGCAAGAGCCGCGGCAACGTCGCCAACCCGTTCGAGGCGATGCAGCTCTGGGGCGTCGACGCGATGAGGCTGTACCTCATGCGGGTCGGCGGCAACTCGGCGAGCGACGCAGGTGCGTCTCTTCCCCTCAGCACCTCCTCTCTTTCAGTGCGAGCGCCTCTGATGAGCTCCATCGCAGACTACTCGGCGTCCGAGATCGAGCGCTTCTACCGCAAGGACCTCGCCGGGCAGATGGGCAACCTCTTGAGCCGCGTCACGGCCAAGAAGCTCGCCAAGAAGCTCGACGCGCGCGAGCTCATGTACACAATGCCGACTCAGCTCGAGAAGGACGACGAGGCGCTTCTCGCTCTGCTGCAAGACCTGCCAGGTGCGTCTCTCGCCTCTCGACCTCGTCCCTCTTCGTTACCGGGTCGCAGCTGACCTCTCGCCCTCTCTGCAGGCTCGTTCGACCGTCACCTTGCCGCCTTCGACGTCCACCGCGCCCTCTCGGGCGTCTTTGACGCCCTCGCCGAGTCGAACCGCCACGTCCAGCTCCTCTCGCCCTGGCTCGCGACCGCCTCGCCTTCGGCCGTCCACCGCGCCCTCTTCTTCGGCTCCGAGACGCTCCGCCTCAGTGGGACGCTCCTCCAGCCCTTCATGCCGACCAAGGCGGCGCAGCTGCTCGACATGCTCGGCGTCAACCCGAGTCGGCGGCGGTGGGAGGACTGCGAGGTCGGCAAGGGCGGCGCGAGGTCGGCTCCTGCGGCGGGCAAGGCGCATCTTTGGCCGGCGGTGGTGGTCCCAGAGGCGGTCGTCCAGTAGAAGCTGTCGACGAGCTGGAACTCGATCGTGACTGTCGCCGTTGGCGTTTGCGGGGGAGGAGGCGCGAGTCCGCCGCACGCACCTCGTTCGGCCGAACCTCGTCCGCCTTCCCTTGTCCTCCTCGCCTCTCCCTCTCCTCCCTCCCCCATCTCGCCAAGCGTTGTACGCTCTCTCCGACTGGGCAGAAGAGCTGGTTCTCTTCCACCTCGACCGCGCCACTCGTTCCACCCATGCGCCCTCGCCGACTCGCGCCCCTTCCCCTCGTTCCCCGCCTCCTCATCGCCTCGCTCCTCCTCTCGGCACACACCATCGCTCGCACCACCTCGTTCGACGACTCGGACGGCCTCCTGCAGTACTCGCCGGCGACTGCGTGGACCGAGGTCGCGGCGCAAGGGTGGACGGGCGGAGCTGCGAGGGAGACGAGCGCGAGCGGGGCGTCCGTCGAGTTTGCGTTCCTCGGTGCGTCCATCCTCCTCCTCTACGAGGCCTACAGTGCCCGAGCTGACTCTCGCTACCTGTCTGGCACACAGGTGAGCAGGTCTCGCTGTATGGCGCCGCCTCGGCCGCCTTCGCCGTCGAGCTCGACGGCAGCACCGCCTCCGCCGCCGTGCAGCGGCCAAGCACCAGTCTCGACACGGCGACCAGGCTGTTCCTCGCGAGCAACTTGGATCCGGCGGCGACGCACCGGGTCGTGCTCAAGGCGACCGGCGGCGGCATCCTGCGGCTCGATCGAGTGGCCGTTGCTTTCTCGTGCGTCCTGCCTCTCTCTCACTTGCAGCGAGCTGCCAGAGCACCTCGTACTGACGCTCCCACTGCGCCATGCAGGAGCAACGCCGACCAGGACCCGCAGCTCGTCACGGCCAGCCCTCCAGCCTCGACCTCGTCAAGCGCGTCCGACTCGAGCCCGCTCTCGACCTTGTCCGCCCCAGCCGGATCGACCTCGACCAAGGCGATGCTCGAGACGTCGAGACGCAGCACGTCGCCAGGCGCGATCGCCGGCGCCGTCATCGGCTCGATCCTCGCCGTCACGGTCCTCGTCTTCCTCGTTGTCCTCTGCCTACGCCGTCGCCAAGCCGCACAAGCCGACGTCGAGCACGAGCGCTCGTCTTACTTCGGCGCCGAGGTGGACCGCCGCCAGTCGCGTGCGAGCTCCCTCTTCGGCGTCCTCGGAGGCGGTCGCGGCGGGCGGCCGCGCTCATCGCCGATACCTCTTGCGGCCCAGGGCCAAGCGCCGCCCCAGCACGATGGGTCGACGTCAGGCGCTGCAGTCGACGGCGTCGAGCGCTCGCCGCACCCGTACGGCTTCGACCGCCCTCCCTCGTCCACCGCTCTCGCGCCGCCGATGATTCGCTCGCCCGCACCCTCCGGCGCCGACGCCTCGGGCGCACCCGCCTCTCGCACATGGGCGCAGCGCCTCGCGCGCGCATCGTCCTGGCGGCGCAAGGCCTCGCGCCTGCCCGAGACGCAGCGCTTCTACGGCGTCTCGCCCTCGGCCGCTCGGGTCGGCGGCGCCGGCCTCCCGCCGGACCCTCCTCCGGCGAGGCCGCTTCCGAGTGTGCCTCCGCGCGAGATGAGGGAGCGGTGGAGGGAGGGCGAGCCGCGGCTCGTGCAGGGCAGCGGGAGGTGGGAGAGCCCAAGGGCGAGCGAGGAGGTCGGGCACGGACCGCCGCCGGCACCGGTCGTGCGGCAGGTCTTCGGCACGGCCGTCTGCGACGTCGATGCGCCCGTCGTCGCGTCGCCGGCGACGCACCCGATCGCGGCGTCGCACTTGCGCAAGCGCAGCCAACCTCGAGCGTTGCCCTCGAGCGACTCTCCTCGCCCTTCCGGCCCACCTCGTCCTCCTGCCGCCGGCACACCCCTCTCCCCTACCTCGTTCCACAACCCTTTCGGCTCGACCTCGACCGCCGCGACGATGATGTACCCCTCGACCGCCGCTCGCCCTCTTCCCGCGCACGGCCCTCACGGCTCGCTCGACTCGACCTCGGCCAACTCGGCGCGCTGGACCTCGTCGAGCGCTCGCGCATCGGTCGACATCGCCGGCGCGCGCATCGCGCACGCTCGGCCCGTCGTCGCGATGCAGGAGCTGCCCGACGCTCGAGCCGCCCGCCCCGGAGGCGAGGACGACGACGACGTGCCGCTGTACGCCGTCGGCGGCGCCGTCCCGCTGCGCGTCGGCTCGCTTCGCGAGCTGAACGAGACGAGACGAGCCGGGCCGCTCGGCACATCGAGCTCGTCGAGCCCGCAGGTCGGCTCGCTCGCGCGCCGACCGACCCTAACGCTGCGCGAGCGCGACGGCGCCGACGCCGGGCCCGAGCAGGACGCGGCCTCGGCCGGGTACGAGACGCAGCGCGCCGGTCCAGAGCACGAGCGGACGAGGCACCGCTCGGCGGCGGCGCTCGTCGAGGTCGTCGAGGAGCTGCGGCTCGACGACGAGGAGGACCACCCGGCCTTCTTCTCGCGGCGCGAGCGGGTCCCTCGGTACAGCCTCGACCAGGGCGACCCGCGAGTGTGCACGAAGGGCTCACGGTGAGGAGGGAGGCGGCGATAGGCGCGTGGAGCTCACTGCGGGGCTCGAGAGTGCGGAGAAGGAGAAGGGAGGAGGACGACGAGCGGCTTCGGAGAGGCGCGGCCCTGACGCTGGACGTAGCTATCGCTGCATTGCACGAGTTGATCCCGCAGCGGAAGGCGAGCGAGAGATGCTGCCAGACGGCCGAGGGCTTTCTCGGAGAGCGGCGCCGACTGCGCGGTGGGGACGAGCGAGTCGCTCGATCCTCTCTCTTCCGCACGTCGCTCCGCCGTGCTCGCGGTGCACGGAACTCGTCGACAAGGACCCGCAACCGCCAGTGCACCTCTCGCCGGCGCAGCCGCAGTCGCTCGAGCCGTTGCCGCCGTCGTCCTCCTCGTCTCGGCCTCCCTTCAACCCCGACTTCCCCTCGCGGCTCCTCCCTCTCCCCTCCCTCCTCCGTCCGCAAGCGGCTGCGGCGCAATGAGTGCTCCGATCGCGATACCGGCGCCAGTCGAGGCAGGCGGCGCGCAGCACGAGGCCCAGGCGGAAGAAGGCGGCCCCGACTCTTTGTCGTCGTCGCCCGGCGACGGCGTCGTCGTCCACTCGACCAGCCCGCCGTGCGTGCCTCGCCTCCCGCCCTCGCCTGGGTCCGCCCCGCCGCCGAGCCAGAGCATCCTCCTCAACCCGCTCCCGGCCAAGACGAGGAGCCGCTCGCCGCCTCGCCTCCACAACCCCTTCCGCCGCGCCTCGCTCGACCAGCAGCTCGCACCCGCGCCAGCCCCGCCCCAGCAGCAGCCCCAGCCTGCTCCCGCCGCCAGCACGAGCGCCGTCCCCGACCAGGCCCCGCAGCGCCGCCGCGCCCCCTCGGTCACGGTCGAGGTCTACCAGTCCCCACCGCCGGCCCACTTCTTCAACCACGACACGAGCGACTCGAGCGTGCCCGGCACCCCGACCTTCAGCACCTCGCCGCCTCGAGCGCAGCGCGTCCCGCACGGCATGCGCTCGCGCTCCGTCTCGCCCGCCGCGCCCCACTCGCAGGCGGCAGCAGCGCGCCGCTCCCCCTCGGCCCACCAGTCGCTCCAGCTCCCCTCGTCGCCCGGCGCGTCGTCGACCATCACCCTCGACTCGACCGTGTCGTCGTCCAACGGCTCGTCGACCGGCACCAACGTCAAGTTCGCGCCGCTGCCGCCGGGCAGGAGGGCGCACCGGAGCAACTCGCTCAGCATCGGCGTCGCGAGCCGCGCCCAGATGATCCAGAGCCAGGGCGGGACGCCCAACGTCAGGAGCGCCAAGTACGCCGGTGCGTCGGCTCGAAGCCTCTTCCCTCTCTCTTCAGCTCGCGAGGGATCCGGTCGAGCAGGAGCGCTCGTGCCGCGGCCCTCCTCGCCGCTGGGACGTAGCAGCAAGTCATCGACTCGGCGAGAGCATCATGCTGACGCACATCTCTCCCTCTCGCTCGCAGGTCCGCTCGCCTGGCACGAGGGAGGGCCGCTCCCCGAGGACGTCTACTCATGGAAGGACGTCCAGCGCGGCATGTCCAAGCTGTTCAAGCGCGTCAAGGGCTCGTCATCGACCTCGGCGGCGTCGGCGTCGGGCGCGTCGGCCGGCTCGAACGCTTCGACGGCGGGCGAGTCGGACGCAGGCGGCGACGACGAGTCGGCGCAGGGCCGAGCGCTCGCCGATGAGGGCGCCGCCTTCCGCGGCCGCAGCCTGTCCATGTCGTCGGCGACGTCGTCGTCCGGCAGCGTCGACGAGGCGCGGCGCATGGAGCGCGAGGCCAAGGGCAAGAGCCGCGAGATCGAGCACATCGAGGAGGCGATCGAGGAGGAGCTGCCCGAGGACGCGAGGGAGGACGTGCCGGCGACGGTCGACGACGACGGCGACGACTACGGGCTCGACGACGACGAGGGCCGGCCGCGGTTCGGCGACGACGAGGACGACGAGACGAGCGCGAGCGAGTTGACGGCGCCGAGGACGCCGCCGGACGGGCTCGTCGGCGTCGCAGCGGCGGCGGCTCGAGCCGACGCAGGAGACGGCGACCTCGACGTCGAGCGCAGGCGGGTGCTCAAGGGCAAGGGCGTCGACGACGCCGAGCACCGCGGCGTGCAGGTCGCGACGAGCTGACGGACGAGCTGCGGACGGACCCTTGCTCCCCCCACCCTCGAGCGCGAGGGGTTTGTGCTCGCCCTCGCGGCCTCTCTCTTGTGCGACTCTGTATTTTTCGCCTCTGTGCCGCTGCAGTCTAGAAGTGCGTCTGCTCGTCGAACAAGAGAACGAGAGAGAGCAGAGTCGGCTCGCGCCTGGAGCTGGAGGCGGAGGAGCGGCGTCAGTGAAGCGGGGGCGACGACTTGGCCGCCTCCTCCTCCCCTCCTCCTCCTCCCTCGAACTCGATCCCCTCAGCACCCGACTGCAGAGGAGGACATGGCCACCGAGCCCCCTGCTGCGCTCCCGCCCATCATCAAGCGCCCGACCTCGCCCGGTCACGCCGCCGTCAGCAACTCTGCCCTGAAGAGCCCCGTCTTTACCGACCCGCCCTCGCCCGGCGTCCACCAGGGGCAGCAGCAGCACCCAGCGCAGCACCAGCAGGGCCAGCAGCCGCAGCCGCAGAGCGGCTACTTCAGCCCGCAGCCGTCGAGCATCCTCCTCAACAAGGGCGGGCCGGCTCCGCTCCCTCGTCCCCGCTCGTCGACCTCGCGCGATCGCACCGACGATGCCAGCGACCGCGGCTCGCCCGGCCTGACCGTGCGCGCCCCCGAGGCCCGCTCCCCCTCGCTCGGCGGCGCCGCCTCGCCCGGCCTCCTGCGCATCGCGAGCCCGGATGGCTCGGCCGCGAGCGACGGCGGCTTCTCGAGCGACGGCGGCGGCGGCGGGTGGGTCGGCGGGCCGCCGTCGACCAACCCCTCGACGGTCGGGTCGCCCCCGACGGCGTCGTCCTTCACCAAGCCGACCCTGTCGACCCTCTACACGGGCGACGGCGCCGCCGCCAACTTCAGCCCCGAGGTCGCCCAGGCCGACGAGGCGGCCCAGGCGGCACTGCGCCGCGCGAGCAGCCCGCCGAGCCCGCACTGCCACTTTGCGCCGCTGCCCAAGCCCGAGGACCGCCCGGGCACGAGGCGCAACAGCACGGCCAACCGCGTCAAGCCGTTCGTCCCGCCGCCTCGCATCGGCGCCGACTCGTCTCCTGCGCTCGGTGCGTCCCTCTCGTGCTCCCCTATCTCGTCGAGCTTCCTGCACGAGTGCGACGGCGACTGACTCTTTGCTCGTGCGCGCGCAGACGACGACGACCACCTCCACTCGCCGAGCGGGACCTACCAGCCGGGCGATTCGTCCATCCCCTCTGCGTCAGCCCTCTCGCAGCGCCTCTCGTCGTCCCTCACCTTCGCCGACGCCCGCTCGCCCTCACACTCGCCCCTCCCGACCCTCGGCCACCCTCACCCGCACTCGCACGGGCACGGCTCGGCGTCGCCCTCGCGCCCGACCTCGCGCCGCAGCTCGTCGTCGCGCCGCTCGCGCTCGCCGTCGCCGCACGCAGGGCGGTTCCGGCCCTCGGCGCAGCCCTCGCAGGCGGGCGTCGGCGCACCGGGCTCGGGCTCGGTCGGCGCGAGCCGGTCGCACTCGCCCAACCTGAGCCGGCACGCGAGCACCGACGCGCTCAGCCTGCACTACATCGAGGCGGCGGGCGAGGCGGCGGCCGTCGCTCGCGAGCGGCACGCGCTCAGCCGCACGAGCAGCCGGGCGGGGAGCGAGCGCGGCGGCGGCGGCGGGGTCGACTGGCAGCTCGGCGGCGCGGGCGACGACGCGTCGGGACCGTTTGGACAAGGGCCGTCAGCGTCGTCGAGGCCGGGCAGCCGGCGCACGAGCACCGACCGCGGCGTGAGCTTGTCGCGCGCCGGCAGCAGCGCCGGGTTCGTCGACCGCGACAAGGAGGCCGACCTGCACCGCCTCGCCGACAAGGCGGCGCACGGCAACGTCGACGCCGAGCGCGCCGTGAGCCCGGCGCTCGCCGCGCAGGCCAAGCGGGACCGCAGCGCGAGCCGCGGCGCGCAGGGCGGCGACGAGCCGAGGGCGACCGTCATCGGGCGCCGGGGCGAGAACGAGGACGTCGTCGAGGTCGGTCCGGGCGAGGACAAGGACGACAACGAGGGCGAGCTCGAGGAGGTGCTCGAGGAGCCAGAGGAGGAGGAGGAGGAGGGAGATGAGGAGGGAGGAGATGATGAGGACGACGAGGACGAGGATGAGGACGAGGACGATGGCGAGGGGGAGCGCAGTCGAGGGCAGGACGACGACGACGATGAGGACGACGACGACGACGAGCCTCAAGAGGAGCGCAAGACGAGCAAGGGTGCGGCGGTCGAGGTGCGTCCTGCTCCCTCTCTTTGGCTCGCGCGAGTCTCCCGCTGCGCGCTTCGCCGCCGTTTCTTGAGCTTCCGGGGGACTAACGACTACCTTCCGCAGGTCGTCCGGTGGCACCGTCCCGAGCGCGACCAGGAGCGCGACCAGCAGCCGTCGCCCGCCTTGCGCGGGCCGTCGCCCGGACCCTCGCCCGGCGTCGCGACCCCGACCAACGCTGCGCCATCGCAGGGCCTTGCTCCTTGACCTCCCTCGAGCAGGTCCTTGTGACGCGCCCGCCCACACGCCTTGTAAGTAGTCCTCCCTCCCCTTCCCCTTCCTCCTCGTCGTCCCCTCTCCCCGGTCTGTACTTCCCCTCGTCGTCCCTCTCTCTCTCTCTCTCTCTCTCTCTCTCTCTCTCTCTCTCTCGCTCTCCCGCTCTTCACGTTGTCACACACCTACACGATGTCCTTGTCTGCTGCATCCGCCTCTGTCTGATCCGCTGCACTGCACCTGTGAAGCAAACGCGCGAGAGCCGGTCCGAGAGCAAGCTCTCTCAGTCACGGTCGAGCTCGCTCGGTCTACGAGAGCAGTACATACTGAACAAGCAATAAGCTCGGTAGTTGCAGCACTGCGAGTCGAGGAAAGTTGCCCCGCCGCCCGGAACGGCCGTCGCAGGCTCGTCGCCTTCGTCGGTCGCCCCCTTCAGCTGCTCGTCCGACCTCGCCCACTCGCGCAGCCGGCGATGAGCGCTGCACCTCCAGCAGACGCCCCTGCTCAGCAGCAGCACCGCCAGCAGCCGCCAAGACTGCACCTCAGCCCGCAGCAGCACTCGCCCGCCCGGGACTCGAACCGCTCGCGCTCTGTCGGCCGCTCCCAGTCGCTCAATCACGCCGCAGGAGCAGGCGCAGCAGGGCAGGGCACCACCCAGCAGGGCTACGCCCACGACGGCGCACTCGGCGCGCTCGACGAGGCGGCGGCCACCACCTCGACCTTGACCCGCTCGAGCAACACCGTGTCGGCCTCGAGCAGGCTCGTCCGGCTCGAGCGCAACAGGGCACGACTCGCACTGTGCGTCCACTCCCCCTCCCATCGCTCTGTGCGCTGCGCCTGCGCGAGCTCTCGCTGACGTGCCTCCTCCTCCCCCTTCCTCCGCTCACGCCTCTCTCGCCGCTCACGCCGCCCACCGCCAATCGCAGCCAAGGCGTCGGCCTGTCCGAGGAGGACCAGGAGTTCTACGTCCCTCCCTCGCCCATCCGCGGCGGCCCCTACGCCGCCTGGTCCGACCTCGGCCACGGCGGAAACCCCGTCTCCGACCCTTCGACCTCGCACCAGCCCCACCCCGCATCGACCTCGTTCGCCGGCCCGCACGCCCACGCCGCATGGAACCGCGCCGCCGAGCAGGAGCACGAGCAGGTCGGGCAGGACCAGGGCGAGTCGCCGAGCGCGAGCAGCGCAGGCACGGCGCAGGGAGCCTTTGTCCCGCCCGAGCCCAAGCGCAGCTCGTTCGTCGTCGTGCGCGGCGGCAAGGGCGACCAGGCCCTCACCGAGCGCCGCCCGCACCAGCCGCAGCCGTCGCTGTCGTCGCCGCCGATCGCGCCCGCCGTCGCGCCGAGCCCGCCACTCGAGCCGAGCCCGGACGGCCAGGACCAGCCGTTGCGGCACAAGAACTCGCTCAAGCCGTTCCTCGAGCAGGAGAAGGAGCAGCTCGGTGGGCAGGAGGTCGAGGAGGACTGGGAGCGCGGCCTGATGGACGAGAGGAAGAGCGGGGCAGACGGACCTGGGCTCGGCAGTGACGAGGTGCGCTCTCCTTCTCTCTCCCTCTCAGCCTCTGACTCTCTCAATGTCTCTCTAGACGCTGACGCTGACGCTGACGTCGGCGCCCTGCAGGATCCGTACAACCTCCGCACCCCGCCGCTCTCCTCGTCCTTCTCGTCGCAGCTCTCGTCGCCCTTCGCCGGATCGCGGCAGTCGAGCTCGGCTGCAACCTCGTACAACTCGCACCAGCCTCGCCGCCAGGTCACCGCCGACCCCTGGCTCCCGCCCTCGTCCGCGTCGGCCATCCCGTCCATCGCCAACCCGACCGAGAACGCCTCGCTCGTGCGCCGCCACCAGTCGCTCCACACCTACCAGCGCGGCGGTCGACAGCGCGAGGCTTCGATCGAGCAGACCCTGTCGTCGTCGCCCGCGTCTGCGAGCGGCTGGGTCGATCCCGCCGCCGCCGTCGACGACCCGCACCACCCTCGCGCGCTCGGCTCCCTCGCCCTCGCCAACGCCTCGACGATCGCCGGCTTCGGCACGCGCACTCGCGCGGGCACGAGCCCGGCCCCGCTCGCGCTGCACCACTCGCAGTCGCTCGGACACGGCCCGAGCGGCTCGTTGTCGCAGTCGCCCTCGGTCGGCAACGGCGGCGGCGCGCGCCTGTCGCACTCGAACTCGCTCGGGAGCAGGAGCGACGCGAGCGGTGCGGGCGCGCCGGCTCGGGTCCTGAGCCCGGTCGTGAGCGGGCTCGGCGGCGCCAAGAGCCCGTGGAGCCCGACCGAGGAGGAGACCAAGCAGCTCGGGCGCGGCACGGCGTACGGCTCGAGCCCGGCTGCAGGCGGGAGCGGGTCGCTCAGCCGAGGCGGCAGCACGAGCTCGCGCGGCTCGCACTCGCACGCCGCCGACTACTCGAGCGAGTCGGCGCCGCCGGTCCCGAGTGCCGGCGCAGCGCTCGCCGACGAGGTGCGCCGGCTCGACGACGCCCTCGGCGCGATGCAGCTCAACGCCATGCTCGCCGGCGCGTCGGGCTTCGAGCGCAACTCGCCGAGCCCGAACGCGCTCCCGGCGCCGCAGCCGCAGCTCCAGCCTCAGCCGGCGCAGGCGCAGCAGCCGGGCGCTCGCCGCCTGCCGCCGCTCATGACGTCGTCCGACGCGCTCGGTGCGCCGCTCGGCCTCGGCTTCGGCGCTCGCCAAGGGCCCCTCAGCGCCGCAGCGTTCGTCCCGCCGATCGGCCACTCGCACCTCGTCCACCCGCAGGCGCTCGACGGCATCAGCGAGTACGCCCCGCCGGTGCAGCTCGGCCAGCACCAGCTCCACCTCCAGCAGCAGCACCAGTCGCAGCCGCAGCCGCAGCAGGGCGGCCTCGGGCCGGCGTTCGGCTCGTTCGAGTCGACGACGGGCGCACCGCACGCTCGCGGCAACCTCACGGCCGTCCCCGGCGCGAGCTCGATGGACTGGTCGCGCCAGAAGGAGTTCCTCGTCGGCGGCGCAACGCCGACCGCGCCGAACGTCGCGCTGCCGTTCCTTGCGTCGGCGGGCGCGCCGGGCCCGTTCGCCGCCGGCGCCGGGTCGTCGATCGACGGTACCGGCCCGCCCGGCGCCAACGGCTGGCCGTCGCCCGCCGCCCTGCAGCAGATGCACCAGCAGCAGCAACAGATCCACGTCCTCCAGTCGCAGATGGCGCAGGCGCTGTCGGCGATGGACGCCATGCGCGCTCAGGGCGCCGTCGTCCCGCCCAACTTTGACCTCGCCGGCGCCTCGCTCGGTCCTCAAGGTTCGGCCCAGGCGCAGCAGCATGGTCAGCAGCAGCAGCAGCAGCAGCTCGGCCTCGACGCGCAGGACGCGCCCGCCGAGACGCCGATCGACGTCAACAGCCTCGTCGCCAAGAAGGGCTACAACCCGGCCGTGTTCGACCTCAAGCCGCACAACGCGCGCTTCTTCGTCATCAAGAGCTACACCGAGGAGGACGTGCACAAGGTGCGTCGCCGTCGTCTTCGTCGTCGCGGGCTCGGCTCCCTCGCACCCTCGCTGACTCGTCCTCCTCCGCCCGCAGTCGCTCAAGTACGAGATCTGGGCGTCGACCGACCTCGGCAACAAGCGCCTCGACCGTGCGTTCCGCGAGAGCGCCGACAAGGGCCCGATCTACCTCTTCTTCTCTGTCAACGCGAGGTGCGTCGTCGCCCTCTCCCTCGTCCTTCTCTCACTCCCTCGGCCTCGCTGACTCACTCTCCTCCTCGGTCTCGCAGCGGCCATTTCGCCGGCATGGCGCAGATGCTTACGCCCGTCGACTACTCGATGTCCTCGAACGTCTGGGCGTCGGACAAGTGGAAGGGCGTGCTCAAGGTGCGGTGGATCTACATCAAGGACGTCCCGCTCTCGGCCTTGCGCCACATCCGCCTCAACAACACGCCCGAGAACAAGCCCGTCACGTCGTCGCGCGACACGCAGGAGGTGCCGTACGACGCCGGCCTCGAGGTCCTGCGCATCATTGCCGGGTACCAGAGCCGCACGAGCCTCCTGCAGGACTATGCCTGGTACGAGGCCCAGTTCCGGCGCCAGCAGGCCGCAGGCGTCGACGGTGACGGCGCCGCCGCTGCCGCTGCGCAGGCGCCGGTGCAGCAGATCCCGCCGCACTACGCTCCGGCGGCGTCGCAGCAGGTCTCGGGCTCGCCGCAGCAGCCGGGCGGCGCCGGCGGCGACAAGGGCCCGCGGCAGCAGCAGGGCGGCCGTCGCTTCTGGGGCCGCGGCGGGCAGGGCGCCCCGCAGGGACCGCCGCCGCAGCTGCAGGCGCAGCCTCAGCCGCAGCAGCACCTCCACCAGCAGCAGCACGCCCTGCCGCAGGGGCACCCGATGTCGCCGCAGCAGCAGCCGAACGGCATGGCGCGAGGACCGCCGCCGCACCTCGCGCAGGCGCAAGGCTACTACGGCGGCGGCCCGGGCGGCGCCTACTGAGCGCGCTCTCAGCTCGCTCCCTCTTCCTCCCTCGCACCTGTTCTTCGCCCTTGACCCTACCCCTCCATCGCTGCGACACCTCTCACGCCCCGTGTATCCCTCGCCTTTCCACCCTACGGACCCTGTTCGCCCTCGTCGCCTGGCCCATCCGCATCCTCCCTCTCCCGCCCGGCGGCGCACTACTAGCGCCTCGCCCACCTCTTGCGCATGCCCCTCACCCCTCGTCACTGTACTTTCAGACACTCTCTAGCGTGCAACTCCTTGACCTGAGCCTGAGCCTGCGCCGAGTCGAGTTGAGCCCGGCGGCCCGAGAGCGAGGAGAGCGCGGCACCAGGTCTCGCTCTTCCAGCGCGTTAGACAGCCTCGAGCGATGTGAGAGAACATTGAGAGCACAGCTGTACACACGCAGCTGCACCGTACGAGAGCTCAGGTTGGTGCGACTTGGCCGCTTCGCCGTCGCCTTCTTTCGGCTTCACCGCCTTCCTCTACTCGACACTCCTCGCTCCAAGATGGCTCAGCTCAGCTCTGGTATCAAGAACTGGCGTGCGTGACCTCTCTCAGCTCGCCCGCTTGTCCGCCCGAGGAGCTGTCGAGGAGCCAGCGCTGACGCTCCTCCCTCTCCCTCTCATCTCGCTCCCCTCCTCTGCCCTCTGGTCGCTCCTGCGCGCTCGTACTCGCCTCACGACCGCACCTTCGACCGCTTGCGCGCGCAACAACCCGGCCTACCCCATCCTCGCCTCGCTCACCTCCCCACCGCCTCGAACCTCGCCGAACCGCAGACTGGCGCACCAAGGGCGTCGAGGGCTGGGCCAAAGAGTGGTTCGCCTCGAACCTCACCGGTGTCGAGGCCGACGGCGTTGCGGTCGAGGAGGTCACGGATGTCGAGGGCGACTGCGAGCTCGGCAGTGCGTCTCGTTCCTCTTGGTCCAGCTCTCCCCCCTCGAAGCCTTGCTGACTCTTCTCGTCGTGCGTGCAGTGCGGAAAAGCAAGCTCGTGACCGTGTACGACCAGCGGGTCTCGATGCGTTGGGCCGGTGCGTCCTTATCTCCTTACGCTTCTCCCCGACGCGCCCGCTGACTCGGACCCTTGCCCCTGCAGCGACGAGCAAGGGCGGCGAGGCCGTCACGGGCACCCTCATCGCGCTCGAGGTCATGCACGACATGGACGAGGACGACTACGTGTTCGAGGCGGCGCTGACGGCCGGCTCGGGCGCCGAGGCCGACGCCTTCCTCCGCACGGCCAAGAAGGCGCTCGCCAACAAGCTGCGCACCAAGTTCCAGCAGTTCCCCAAGGACATGGTCTCGACGCACGGCTCCGACCTCCTCCAGGACGTCGATACCCCCTCGGCGTCCGGCTCGTCGACCCCCGCCCCTCCCGCACCCTCCGCCTCGACCTCGGCGCCTTCCTCCTCCGTCCCTGCGCCCAAGGCCTCGTCGGCCCCGGCCAAGCTCAACACGGCGACCGTGCGCGCGTCGGGCGAGTTCCAGTGCGACGCAGAAACCCTGTTCGGCTTCCTCACCGACTCGACCAAGATCCCGGCGTGGACGCGCAACCCGGCCCAGATGGCGCCCGAGGTCGGCGCCGACGTGTCGCTCTTCGGCGGCAACATCCGGGGCAAGGTCGACAAGGTCGAGCGGCCCAAGGGCTTCACGATGAGCTGGCGCGCGCCGACCTGGCCCGAGGGCCACTTTGGCTCGCTCGAGACGACGCTGGACCAGGGCAGCAACTCGACGTCGCTCAGCCTCAAGCTGTCGGGCGTGCCCATCGGCAAGGAGGACGAGGCCGAGAACAACGTGCGTTCCTCGCTCTCTTTCTCTGCGTCGTGCTCTGCGTCCTCCTCGGCTGACGCACGGACCTCGTCCTCCACCTCTTGCTCGCTCGCCCGCAGCTGCACGGCTTCTACATCCGGGGCCTTCAGTCGATCGGGTTAGGCCTGCTCTCCTCCTCTTCCACTTCGACCTCTCCCTCCTCCTCTTCTCGCACCTCGACCAAGCGCACCAAGCGCGCCGCCGAGAAGAAGCCGGCGTCGCTCCTGAACCGCTGGACGCTCGTCAACGTCGGCTCGTTCGCCGCTTCGGTCGGACTCCTGGCGGCATTCGGCGCGGCGCTCTACTACGGGCCGAACGGCGTCGGCGCGGCGAAGAAGTAGAGAGGGCCCGAGCGAGGAGGGAGGAGGAAGAGGAGGAACAGCAAGGTGAGTCCCCTGCCACGTCCGAACAGCCTGACTGATCTGGAATGCTCCGCTTTTCTTGCACACAGGCTCGGCGCTATGCTCTAGAGCGGGACAGCGTGAGAACCAGGGACGTTATGGCGGCGCGAGCGGGACGAGGAGGAGCAATTCATCCACTGCAGTTTTCTTCCCTTTCGTTCGCTCGTAGCTCTCTGTGCGCGCCGAGAGTGAACAACATGGGTCTGGAGGTACAAAGGAAAGCTACGGCAAGCAGAGAGAAAGTCGTTCGACGACGCAGAGAGCGCCTGCGCTCACTTGCCCTTGCGCCCGCCGCTCTTGCGGCTCGCGTCGAGGCGGGCCTGCATCGCCTCGAACTCGGCCTCGCTCGGCTCGGCCTCCTTCCTCCTCGCACGCTTGCTCCCGCTCGAGCCCTCGTCGCCCGCGCCGCTGCCGCCGGTCGACGCGCGCTTCTTGCCGCTCTTCTTGGCCTCGGCGCCGGCGTACTTGGCCTCGAGCGAGTCGAGGAGCGACGACATGCGCTTGGCCTGGTTGCCCTGGATGAGGGCGCGCAGCGCCGCCTCGTCGTCGCCGCCGTCCTGCTTGCCCTTGCCCTTGCCCTTGCCGCCCTTGGCCTTGCTGCCGAAGAGCTTGTCGTGGACGCCGAGCTCCTTGGCGAGCTCTTCGGCCTCCTTGGACTCCTTCTCGGCCGCCTTGCGCCGACGCTCCTTGCCCTTGGTGTCCTTGACGGCCTTGCGCCACGCCGACGTCGCCTTGACCTCGCGGGACGAGATGGCGTCGTTGATGAGAGCGACGAAGCGGTCCTCGTCCTCGACAGTCGAGCCCATGACGGTCGACAGGATCATGTCGAGGTCGCCGGCGGACGACTGGTACGCCGCGAGGACGTCGCCGCGCTCCTCGTCCGAGCCTGCGAGCGGGATGAGGGAGAAGGGTCAGCGCTCTGGGAGGCGGCGCGACAGCACGGTGGCGAAAGGGAGAGAGAGTGGGACGCACCCTGGTACGTCTTGAGAAAGTCGGCGATGCTCTGCGCGCTGACCTCGCCCGTCCACAGCTCGCGGAAGTAGTCCCTCCACTCGGCCTCGGTCTTTGCGCCCTCGGCGCTCATCTCGACGGTCGAGCCGGTGCGGTCGTACTTCTCCCTGCGCGTGTCGTCCTTGAGGACGGCATAGGCGAAGCCGATCTGCTGGAAGCGGAGGGTCGCGGCGGCGAGGTCGGCGTGCGACGAGGACGAGGACGAGCTGGCGACCTTGTCCGGGTGGAACTGGAGCGAGAGGCGGCGGTAGGCCTTCTTGAGCTCGTCGGCGGTGGCCTCGACGGCAACGCCGAGGACGTCGTACAGCGAGGGGATCTCGTCGACGTCGGGGAAGCTGTCGTGGGGAGGCGTGAGCGAGGTGAGCGAGGACGCTGTGAGAAGGCCGCAGGATGGGCGTGGGGCGCACAAGGTGGCTGCAGGGTCGTCTGACATGCTGCTTGAGGAAGCTCGAGCTGTCGTGGGCGAGAGAGAGCGCTGTGAGGCGAGCGAGAGACCGACGCGCGCCGACGTGGGCCAAGTGCCGCTTCGCCGGCGACGAAACTCAGAGACAGCTCTCGCTCTCGAGCTCGAACAGGGACAAAGAGGACATCAACGCAGTGATTGCAATGACAAGCTAGAACACCTCAGCCGAGCATCGACGGGCGAGGCCTGCTCCGCCGAGGCACCGGCGAGTCGGTCCCCTCGAGCTCGCTGCGCTGCTGCACCGACGGAACCGAGCTGTCCCTCCTGCTGACCCTGCGCCCGCTCCCTCGCACCACGACGACCTGCTCGTCCTCCTGCCCGAGCGACTCGTCCGGAACGTGCCGCCGCCCGGCCCGCAGCCAGTCGTTGGCGCCGACCATCTCGGCCTGGCTCGTCGACACGCACGCGTCGCGCTTGGCGACAAAGACGCGAGGGTTGACGAACTTGGCGTTGTACTCGTGCATGACCTCGGCCTGCAGCGCCGCACGGTCCGAGACGAGCGTCGAGTAGAGATGGACGACGAGGTACGTCTGCGTCCAGCGCGAGATGAAGTCAGCGAAGAGCCGACAGGGATCAGCGCGAGAAAGAGGGACGCACCATGAGCACGACCATGCCACCGACGATAGCGAACGTGACGCAGTTGTCGAGCGTGAGGGAGTGGTACATGAAGGCGACGGGCGGCGGGTAAAGGCTGTTGCAGAGGCCGAGTCAGCGCACTGCCCGTGCGCAGAACGAAACGAGACGAAGGGGACGCACGTGAAGAACCGCAGCGACCACAGGACTCGCTCGGGCGTCCACACAGAGAGCTCTTGGATCGGGTAGACGTGCGACTCCTCGACGTCGACTTTGCCGAGCACGGCCTTGATGCGCCTCCGGATCGAGTCGGCGAGGCTGAGGCGGCGCTGAGACGGCGAGAAGTCGAGTGTAGTCGAGCGCGCGTTCGGCGAGGCGAGGGGATCCTGCAGGAAAGACCCAGAGTCAGGCCCCGAGACCTTGAAGCAGGACGGGCTCGAGCGTGCGGGCGCGGCGGCTCACCCTCCTGAGCACCATCTGGTAGTTCCTCCTCCGTGTCGCGAGGTACGCCAGGTTGCCCATGCTGACGAGGATGAGCAGGACGCTGAATGACCACGCCCACCAGCCCCACGCCACGCCGCCGTACCGCTGCGACTGGCGCTGCAGCGCTTCGAGTCGTGCGTCGGCGTCGCCCAACGCGTCGCTCGGTCGGCGGACGTACCGGCTCGCAGTCGAGGCGGACGAGTAGAACATCGTCGTGAGGGAAGAGAAGGAGGGGACAAAGGCGACGAGGCGGAGAAGGAAGTGGACGGCGTGGAAGGCGAGGGCGGCGGGGTAGCCGGCCGAGTCGAACGAGAGGAGCTGGATGTACGTCTCGACTGACAGGACGGCGTTGGACGGCCAGTCGACGATCCTGCAGGAGGTCGAGCGTGAGCTAGGGAGCGTGTCGAGAGGAAGTGGGGGAGGGACGAGACGCACTTGTCGACGATGCTGCGCTGCCTGACCCTCCTCGGGCTGCGCACAGCAAGCCCTTCTGCCG
>Ga0308169_10002692_pt1 | contig 18060 bp, 20 predicted proteins | sample PhyBR1_2_FD_202139 | JGI IMG/M metagenome (GOLD analysis project Ga0308169, IMG submission 202139) | Phyllosphere microbial communities from UC Gill Tract Community Farm, Albany, California, United States - DLSLSB.R1 | ecosystem: Host-associated > Plants > Phyllosphere > Unclassified | place... | reverse complement strand
AGGCAGCGATAAAAGGATGCAGGACGCTGGTTTCCAGTCTGCCATCACTGTGCTTAATCATCTCCTCGGCGATAGCCTGGATGCGCAGGTAATGAGCCGACTCCTCCAGCATGGGCAGTCCTTTACCAAATTTTGCCGGTAACAGGTGCCGGACCAGGCGGATCTGCTCTTCAATGATGTAAAAATTATCCAGTATCCAGACGGCCGCCGGTGTCTGGCTGCGTTTATCGCCTTCACTCAGGATCTCTGCGCTGCGCGTCAATGACAGTTCATTATCTGCCAGCTGCTGCAACAGTCGGTAGGACCATTTTCCACCCGACAGATTATGCGTTTTCGCTAATTTTTCGCCGTAGTTATCCATTTGTTCAGCCGAAAAAATATCTGGCCGGTGGGCCTGATAAATACCTTCAGTCGGGAACAAAGGAAAATGCTCATCGGGTAATTCACTTTCCCGGCTGAACCACGTCGTCAGTTTTATTTTCACACTCATTTCCTTGCGCTTGCGCAGCAGCTGGATCCGGAAAAAAAGAAAGGATGACAAAAAAGGAGCCAAAAGAAGGGCTGGAGGTGATAAACAGGTGTAGATGATATTGATTATAGTCCTGTTTCCGTTATTCGTAGCTATCCTGATTAACCGGCTGGCGTTCTCTTATGGCGATAAAATAAAGTTAAAAAAATAAACAGCTGCCTTCTCCTCACCTTAGCCCTGTTTAACATCAGAGCCGACAGATAAAAAAATTAATTTACCTGCACTGTGTTACGCTGATGGCAACATTTCAGAGGATAACGACATGACCTGGTTGAGCTTTCTCTTCGACGCGCTACACAGCAGCGAAACCAATACACAGTGTCCGGTGTGTAAAAAGTTTTCCAGACAGTCTGTAGCTAAAAAGAATAAAGGACAGGCAGTCTTATGCCCTCACTGTAAGTCATTGTATGTTATATAAAGTCCGTCGTCTTTTTATGTTGCGATCACCAGGCAGCAGCAAGTCATACTGTTTAACCTTATCCCTCATTGAAGCAATTTATCCGTAACATTAATTTCAATGTGCTGATAATCCTGCATTATCTTTCGTACTCGGTGAAATAACGTTGTGATTCACCCTGGTCGAGAAATTCGAATGGTGAAAGTTGAATAATATCTGGTCCTGCAGACCACACTTCATTAACTCTTGAGATAATATCGCCTTCCTGAAGCGTCAGAAGGTTATTAATGCGTAACACAGCAAAACTGCCATTTTCAAATTCGACCTGATACAACGCAACTTTCTTCAGCGGCATGATGGTTCTTCCACGAATTACCCGGCAGCAGAGTTCAGCACTTGATGAACTTTTCATGATAAACCTCTAATCTATTCATACTCTTCTGTTCAATAAATTAATCTGCAGAATTGTGAATCTGACCTCAGCGCACACGTTGTGCAGATTTCAATTGGCCCGTCTGGACTGCATTTGTTCATATCCGTAAATATAGCGGGTTTATGAAAATAATCTGATACACCCTCTGCAGGGTTAAAAAGTGACGCCGGGGTACCAGTCGGGTTATCAGAGTTAGGATGAGTAGCGTCTTTTACAGGGAAAATAGTGGGTAAGAGAGTGTGGGGTTAATCATGGAAAGGAGAGGTGAACCTGTAACCCAGGTACCGGAAGGTGAAAATGCAGTGCTTCATGCTCTCAAAAGAATGGCCGTCGTAACCGATGAAGCAAACCGGACCACCACACCGCTGCTGGATGCGGTTGATATCAGCATTGCAGCTGATGACGAGCTCGCACGTCTGGCTGAGTGGAACTAACATTGCAGCGGATTTTTTATTACCCATCAATGAAAGTCACTGCAGACAGACATGAACCCATCCGGCAACTGATTACTGTTGTGATTAACGGTTTTTACCCAAAGTTCGATACTGAAGGTAAACAAGCTCTCGATTGTAAACCGGGATAGGGTGCTGGCAGACTGGGGGAAGGATTGGGTTCACAATTTATACTGACCCAATGTATCGCTAAAAAAATATTCACTCGTGACGTTACAGTTGAGGATGTTAAGCGGTTAGTCAGAATTGCTTCTTCGCTATTGTTGAAGGTTCTCATAGTGCAAGGTTAGACTGAAGGGGTTTAAGTCTCATCAAAGCGGATGCAAAGTAGATTTCTGATGGACTCTTCAAATGTTTTTCGAATGAATCTGGCTATGGTCGATTTCCTCTTAAAGTGGCCACTCAAATCCTATTTGATTCATATCAAGAGACATTGATTAATATGTGAAAGGATGCAAAATGAGCTCTGCAAAATCATTTCTTCTAAAATTCGGTAAGTTCATTGGTATACAAACTGCAAATATTTTTGAAGCCATCTCAACAGGGATTTTCTCATTTGCTGCATTTTTCTCTTTGTTCTTACTTGATGGCTGGCTGTGGAAAATTGTTGGTTTCTTCGGGTTCTTCATGCTTGCCTACTTTGTTGCTTACCTGATGGATAAGCTAAAAGGAGAAGCATGATCGGTATGGGGTGTGATCCGTAATTTAAGCTATCAAACAACAATGCCGTGATACTGATTGTGACTTTCTTTGTAGTCGCCAAAGATACCAATAAAACTATAAAGCTGACCATCAAAGCCAGGCTGATGCATATCATTAGCGGGATATTTATTAGCGAGTTATGCACGGGTGGCGGAGGTCGCAGCCGCTGCCGGGATTAATTACTGCTTCGGTTAAGAGCGTCGCTTACGTAATAGAAAAAGTATGTATAGGCCGTATGAACGTTAAACACAAAAGTATCCTCTACAGAAGCCTGATGGAGAATGCTGAGACTATAGTTCCACAATGGCTTTCAGCATTTTTGTATGTTTAAGTTAATCTTCTCAGTTAAATAATTCAGTATGGACCAAGCTAAACAGAGGCATTAAGATATTTATCTTCATTTGTGTCAGGAAAACGGTATGGATACGACAGAGCAAATAAATGGAAGATACTTCTTTGATGGAATGAGTGTTGATGGTGATGAGCTTCTGTTTTGGCTTATACTTGATGAGTTCAAAAAAAACTTTAGTGGAATAGCTGATATGGTTGCAGTCGCGTCAATGCTGGCAAGCTTCCCTGTGATTCCAGTCAGAGGTAAGCTGGATGCCCAAAAAACCACACGTGGAACCAGCCCGCTTTCTCTCGCAAGCCGAATGCTTATTCGCCAGTGTTTTCAGAAAAAACGTCGTACTATTACATGGAAAAAAATGCTGCGCGGTGAATGGGCATATACAACAAGTGTCGGGGCATATGTTGGACGTTGGGTGCCCTGGATTGGCGCTGTGTTAACTGCATATGATCTTTCGATTATTACCCGCAATGTTGTTCATCGATATATGCTGATTACAGGTGAAAAAGGATAAGGCTGGTTATGAGTAAAGTTGAAGATGTTCATCGTCTGATAAAGAAATACTTTTGGGAAATGCCAGATGATGCATCCCTGAGTACAGGTAAAAATTGCGTTTTGCCTGAAGAGGCTTTTGATTTTTTTGAAGAATATGCTGAACTATTTAGTGTTGATATGAAGCGATTTGATTTTCGTCTCTATTTCCCGGCTACAGGAATCCCTTTTTTGCCGAACGCTATTTTGCCAAAATATTTGCGCACCGATCATCATCAGCCTGAGCCTTTGACTGTTCAGATGCTGATTAATTCCGCTGAGGCGGGGGAGTGGCTTTACTAAAATGTGATGCAGTTGAACAGATTGTTAAATTTTATAAAAAATGAAAGGTTAGAAAAAAATAAAATAGGAAAGTGGAAAGTAGTTAAAACTCTTGACTATACAGAGGTTGCTATCGATATGAATGCTACTAATAGCGTGCTATGGCAGTGAGTTTACGCAGCATTGCTGGGAGCTTACTACTCATTAATGGCTTGATATCTTCATCCGGCGTCTCATTAGGTACTTGAATGAGAAGGACTATTTCACAGAACTTTCATTTTCAAACCTTTTATAGCTACACTTTAAAATTCCATAAGGCGATGTCGAAATTATCATATTGCCTGGTAATGCTAAAGACGTTTCGTCATACCCAGGCAGAGGTCAGCAGCAGATGCTGTTATTATGATCTTAATTATATCCACTGAACTTTTTACAAGTAATAAGACTGATTTTATAAATATAAATATTTTTCTTAGTTGGCCTCATCTTTCTGCGGCATATCGTTACTCTTTTGATTAGTCGTTATCTTGCATATAGGTTTGTAGTGAAGAGTTGATATCTTCTTTCTGTATTTTCTTGGCTTTTTCTCTCGCTTCCCTGCTGTTACAGGCCAATTGGTAAGCAAGTCTGAGAGCATTTCAAGAAAATGATGCATTTACTTGTCCCTCTATTTTATACAGTATATGAATCCTATCTATATTAGCCTGGTAATATTATTCATTATCTTGAATTACAGAGACGTGCTCCTTGTTACAAGATTGGTAGCAAGTGAAGAATCGGATCGCTACTACACTTTTCAGCCGTTATGAACATACGATTAATTTTTTGAAAGCCGTCAACGATTTATACAAAATGGCATAAAGCCTATCGTTGATGGTGAACAGGTATGAGTATCGACTATTCACCATTTCAGACACCGGGATTGTGGCAGATTTACGATACAGACGGTAATTTTATTTGGCTGGAAAAAACTATCAGAGCTTCTCCCTATTGATAAGCGAGTTACTTTACATACTTCTGAGGTTTTTTGCTTTGTTTAGTAGTTTTGTTCCACCTGCTTAAAGCAATCAGCAGCGGCATGATAAGGCTGTTGAGGAAAATGCACCGCCACTTTACCGCCACTCGAAAAGCCAGATACAAAAAAACCGCTTAAATGAGCGGCTTAAGTATATGTTTTTTATAGTGAAATTTGGTGTCCCCTGCTGGGCTTGAACCAGCGACCAAGCGATTATGAGTCCCAATTCGAAGCGAGTGAAATCAGTAACTTACTGATTTATATGTTTTCTTAAGGCCATATAGTGATGAAAAGTGGCACATAGCGTTAAGCTATGCTGCCACTTTGCTGCCATTTCTCCAAGGATCTAAACCAAATACCCCACAGGACCTAGACTTTAGGATGTGCTAAAATTTGGTTAAATCTGTGACTTTAAGTTATTAGTGAATTCCCTACTGCGGATAGCATCTTCTTTACTGAGGGATAGACTTGCTTCTACAGATTTTATTATCTTACATGATTGAATGAATACAGGAATTAGATTATTTGTATCCTTGGCTATGGAAAGAACCTTACTTCTATTTCCATTGTTTGCTTTCATCATAATCATGTACGCAATATATGCAACATGATATTTATATTCTTTATATTTTTTTTTGATTTTCTTTTCTCTAAATAATGTCTCCAGCCTGCTAACGATTAGGGCTGAAAGGTAGTACATATCCAGATTTTTAGATGAGTTAAATAATCTTGAGCTATTGCTAGATAGTATCTCACCATAATAACGATGAGTGCTTTGTGGCTGTTCCAATATCAATGACACAAAAGCTTTTACTTGTGCGGCTAAAGTTACGACTTGAGACGGTTTTATTTGTGGATGCCCCAAATACTCTTTTGATCTACGTTCATAATAAATAGGGGTTGAATATCCATTTGATAACGCTTTGTAATATTCTTCTAAATCTTTATGGAATGGTTTTAAAGATTCAAAAGCCTCATCTCTAACCTCTGTTTGTCTATTGTTAGCCCTAATGATATTGTTTATGACGGATTGTTCATTGGTTTCAATTATTTTTACAATGAGGTAAATTTCGTCATTCAAAACATCTCTATTCTCAAATATAACATTACTTGATTGGCAGCCGTTGACAATTTGGAAGTCAGAAAGTTTTAACTTCGTTCCAACTTTATCAACCTTCTTTGAAATAATGGTTATTCCATTATTTAGCAAGGGAAGCAATGATTGAAGAGTGCTGTCTCTAAGTGTTTTACTAATTTCCTGATTTACTTTGTTCTCGCCTTGATAATCTCTTACATTATCGTAGAACAACCCCTTTGCAAGTAATCCATCATCATTGGTAATTAGTTTAATATAATCCTTAATAGGGACGCAGCCTATGAATGACTGCCTCACTTCTAATTTTTCTGAGACCTCGGGTAAGACTATTTGAGTATGAAAAGGTATTTCTTTAACTGATTTTCTGCTTAATTCTCTATATGATTGTTTTAATCTCTCTGCATCATAAAATTCAATTTTTGATTTGTTGGAAAAGAGATTCCTTTCATCAAGATCTTTAAGTTCTCGTTCAACCTTCCCTTGTATTTGTGTTGGTTCCTTCCATTCGCCAGTGGTCACAAAAAATAATTTTAGGATTGGTGCATTATCAAATGAGATTGAATGTTGATATATTTTCCTTTTGAGCTTTCTTAATTTATTTATTTTTTCATTTTCCGGTATTGAAGGCTGCTCATCAAAGAGGCTTTTAACACCAAAAATAAAGTTTCCAATTTGGTCTCCACGAAACTTATTAGAGTTCTTTGATTGAATAAGTGCAAAGGTTACATCAAGACTTCCATTTCTCTTAAGAAGGAAATCAATTTCTTCAACACTATCAACAATAGATCCGTTTACTATTATAGCTGCACCATCTATTGCTAAATCATCTCCTCCACCTGTGGAAAGGTCATCGACATTCAGTTCTCGTGGGTATAATTTAGAAATTACATTGAAGTTTGAGAACTTTTCAAACTGTTCATCTTCATTTAATAATGTATATTCGTTTTGTTCGCTGAAGCTAGTTATAAAATTTCTTAATATTTCATCTTTCATGTAAAACTCCATTTAATTAATCGATGAATAAATAGCTGGGGTTGGAATTTAAACTTTGATGCTTAGATTGATGACTCTGAGAAAATAACGCAGGTAAATGAACTGATTTTTTCGTTAAAACTTAACATATCACTAATTTTCGTTTTTTCAATCCAAATCTACTTGGATTAATGGATTGAGTTGCTTAGCTTCTGATAAGTGATCAGGAGCGAAGTGTGCATACCTCATCGTAACCTTGATGTCTGTATGCCCCAGAATCCGCTGAAGCACAAGGATATTCCCGCCGTTCATCATGAAATGAGATGCGAAGGTATGGCGCAGAACATGTGTCAGCTGCCCAGCAGGTGTTTCGATACCGGCGCGCTGCATGGCCTTTCTAAAAGCTGAGTAACAAGATTTAAAGAGCAGTTGCGCTTTCCTACTCGATGGCAGTTCAGCCTATAATTTTTCAGTTATCGGCACCGCTCGGTTTTTCTTGCCTTTAATTTTCACGTAGATGATCTGACCGGCGCGGATTTGGTTTCCCTTCAAGCCTTCCGCCTTTCTCCATCGTGCGCCAGCTGCCAGGCATATTTTCACAATAGTCGTCAGGTCTTTGGAGCGGCTGTTCTCACATTCGGCGAGGAGGATTCTGATTTCCTCAATGGTGAGATATGCCATCTCTGATTCACTGATCTTAAACTCGCGTACGTTCTCTAATGGGTTCGGTGCCGTCCATTCATCTAACCGGCGAAGCTCGTTAAACATCGCCCTGAAATACGCCAAATCTAAATTCACCGTACGCGGCGTAACCGTCTCACTCTGCTGGAGCGGGTGATTTTGCCGCTTAACTGCTGCTCGCGATAAGACGCAAAAATTTTCGCATTAAACTCGGTTGCGAGTGGGTTTCCCATCGCCTCGCAGGCGAATGCCATTGTGGTTTGCCGCTTCTCACCATCCGCCAACGTAATGCCATGTGTGTTGAACCACAATTCATCCAACTCAATTACTCGCCGCTTATCTGCTTTCTCTCCCAGCCAGGGCTTATTTTGAGCCTGCTCTTTTACGAACTTCTCATAGGATTGTGCTTCGCCCTTAGTTGCAAACTGGCGGCGAATCCTTTTGCCGTCACGGCCATTTGGGAAACTGCGCCAGACCATTGGCCAGAGCGTATTGCCACGTCTGCAGCTTGTACGCACCCGCTACCGGCTGAACGATGCTGCTCAGTTTGAGCTGCCCTTTATCAAACAGCTTGATCGCCTTCCGACGTTAGACCGCCAGGACATTCGCGATCTGGCTTATAAGATGGCCTCCTTCCTGTCACAAAGTCTGGCTGAGTTCGTTGATAAGGTCTCCATACCACAGGAGGCGGACGAACTGACCGTGACGCTCACCGGATACCGTTACATCGCTGAACTGGCTGCACTGACAGGAACGCAGCCACCTTACTGGGCAGAGTTCTGTTCAGCTAAAGGTGAATTGCCTCTGCGCAAAGCCCAGTCTGGTCTGCTTCGTATGATGGCTCCTGAATGGTGGCGTGGCCGCCTGAAGCAGATGCGAGATTTACAGCGTGAACACATGGCTATCGCGGTTGGGCAGGTACAGAAATCCGCATCACCATACGTGTCTCGCAGCACGCTGGCCGAATGGATAGAGCAGAAAAAACGTAACCGTGAATTCTTCAAACGCTTTGATCTCATCAATCAGGACGGGGACCGTATTGCGCTGGATGAAATGGTCAACCGCAGCGTGTCCAATCCGGCAATACGCCGCCGCGAATTGATGACCAGAATGCGTGGGTTTGAGGATGTCGCTAATGAAACAGGGTGTGTAGGTGAGTTTTATACAATCACAGCACCATCAAGTTATCACGCAGTTTACAGCCAGGGCGGCTTTGTTTCTCAGTGGAACGGTTCAAGCCCACGTGACACCCAGCGTTATCTCTGCCGTGTATGGGCGAGGATCCGCGCGGCACTGTCACGCGAAGCTATTCATGTCTTTGGCTTTCGCGTTGTTGAACCTCACCACGACGGCACGCCGCACTGGCATATGCTGCTGTTTATGCGCCCTGAAAACGTCCAGCGGGTTCAGCAAATCATGCGTGATCAGGCTTATAAAGAGGATTCCGGGGAGTTGACCACACCGCAGGCAATGAAAGCACGATTTCATGCCGAGCCGATCGACCCTGAGAAGGGCAGTGCGACAGGCTATATCGCCAAATATATTTCAAAGAATATCGACGGTTACGCTATGGACGGCGAGAAAGATGATGAAACTGGCGAAAATATGCGCGACATGGCTAAGGCTGTTTCGGCATGGGCTTCACGCTGGCGTATTCGTCAGTTTCAGCAGATCGGCGGTGCGCCTGTGACTGTCTGGCGTGAGCTGCGCCGTATAGGTGATGCACGTCTGCCAGATAAGCAGATGGATGCGGTGCTGGCGTCAGCTTCCGTTGCCAGCTGTTGGGCGTCCTATACGATGGCGCAGGGCGGGCCGTTAGTGGCGCGTGAGGATTTAGTGATCCGCCTTTGCTACGAACTTACCGAAATGGGCAATGAGTACGGCGAAGATGTTCAGCGGGTGCAGGGTATCTATTCGCCAATGGTGCCGGATTCAGAAGTCATGACGCGCCTGGTCAAATGGGAAAAGGTCGCTAAATTGGCCGAAGCGCCAGCGGAGGCTGGTTTTTCTGGCGGCATTGCCGCCCCTTGGAGTTCTGTCAATAACTGTACGGGGCCAGAGCGCCGACGGTTAGAACTGGAACTAAAAGCCAGGGGATTTAACGGTGATGAATATGAAATTAGGCTGTTGCTTAAGGGCTGTAGCCTCAATGCAGGTGCAAAAATGCGGCTTTTCTACCGGAACGGCAGGTTGCAGGAAGAACCATTCTAATCTGGCAAGGTTCAGATCAATCCCATTGATACATAAACAATAGTTTCAATTTCGACTGGATTTTCTATACTGTATGCATAAACAGTAGTTGTAAGCAGAGGAGGGAACATGCAGGACTATCTTTTGGAGTCGGTGAAGCTTCAGCGTATTGATTTCTTTTTAAAACTTGTTGCTGTCAGCGATTGTAGTGATCAAGAAAAACGTATGGCAATTGAGTGGGTTTCCGAACTCACAGATGAGTTAATGGCTCGTCTACGCAAGCATGAATACAGCCTTTCAATGAATCAGGCTGAGTGATGAAAGGCCTAACAGAACTACGAGCCGTGAGTGCATGACTATGCTGCATGAAATCGCATGATCCTAAAAGGATCTCTGATGCTCAGGCCCGCCAGTATTGGCGGGCTTTTGTTTATGTCATGCAGGTGCATGAAAACCGCTGCATAAAGCGGGCAGGCGTGGCGGGGCTACGAGCGCGCGCAATACGGTTTAGATCCTGATAGAGTTTTGTGGTTTTCATTAAAAAAACATATATTCATTGTAGAACCGTCTTAAGCTCAAAAGGGAATTGCAATGTCATTAAAAGTTATTAGAGAACAGGTCTTAAAATTCGTATCTCAGTCTACACCTTCGGTCATTGCCATCAAAGGTGAATGGGGAGTTGGTAAAACTTATGGATGGGAATCTTTATTACAAGAGGCTAAAAGTGGAAATATGATAACGGGAAAACGATACTCATATGTTTCCTTGTTCGGAATTTCTTCTTTAGATAAACTAAAATACACTATATTTGAAAATTCTATTCAGCAAGACTCAATTGGACATGAGCCAAATCTTGAAAGTCTTAGGACAAACACATTTGGTATGCTCGAAATACTTGGTCGTGGCTCATGGAGTAAACTCAAAGATATGCCGTTTGTAAAATCAGCGGCGCCTGCAGTTGAAGCATTTTCGTTTATGTCTGTGACAGATTCCCTAATTTGTATTGATGACTTAGAAAGAAAAGGGAGTGGCTTGGATTTAAAAGATGTATTAGGTTTGGTGTCATTACTAAAAGAAAAAAAGAAATGTAAGGTCGTTTTATTGTTAAATGCAGGAACTGAAGAAACAGTTGATTACGAAAAATATAAGGAAAAGGTTATTGATATTGAACTGGAGTTTTCGCCCACTCCAGAAGAAAGCGCCCAAGTGGCGTATGATGGTTCAAAGTCATATCATAGCGAACTTTCAAAATTTACTGTTTCACTCGGTATAAAAAACATAAGAGTATTAACGAAGATTGAAAAATACATAGATATTGTTTTAGATTTCTTTGAAAAAACCGAGCCTGAGCTTACTAAGCAATTATTGCACACCGCATCATTGTTTAGTTGGGCATATTATTGCTCAAATCATGATAGTGATATACCAACTCTGGACTTTATAGAGTCGCCAGTGAGCAGGCAACATTCTAGCTCTAAGGAGCTGACTGACAAGCAAAAGCTCTGGAAAAACTTACTTCTGAGTTATGAGTTTACTGACTTTGATAAGTTAGACTCTATAATCGCTAAATTAGTAAGAAGCGGTTATGTTGATAGGGATGCATTCAAGGAAGTTGTGGCAGTATCAAATAAGAAAGTCATTGAAGATAAAAATAACAATGGTTATCGAAGAGCATGGGATACTTTTCATAATAGCTTTAATGATAATCAGCAGTTAGTTGTTCAGCAATTATATGATAATTTCCTACTTAATATTCATCAACTTGGTACAAGTGACTTGGATGTTTTGGTCAACGTCCTCCGTGATTTGGATAGTGGCTCAAAAGCTACAGAGTTGATTGATGCATTTATTAGTGAGCGTAAAGGTGATATTGAACTATTTAATCCCGAAGGTTTTAATTTCGTTCGTCAGATCACGGATACGGAGATTTTAGAAAAGTTTAGTGGTATTTACAAATATGAGAAGCCAAAAAGAACTATAAAAGATGTTCTTGACAAGATATCGGGGCAGAACGGGTGGGGTAATGATGATGAAGAAATACTTTCATCATCATCCGAAGATGAATTTTATGAATATTTTAAAAGTATCAATGGGTCAGAACTTACATCTCATGTATCTACTTGCCTGAAGTTTGGTGGATTTAACAATGGCAGTGCAAGAATGGAATCAATCGCTGTTAAGACACGAGCAGCTTTGAAAAGGATATCGTCAGAAAGTAAATTAAATGAGATTAGAATGAAAAAGTTTGGGTTGTGATGAAGGGTCGCCACCTAGGCGACCTTTTAATTATTCATCCAGTTTATACGTATCAAAATTAATAACTTCATCACTCAACCATGAGTTTAACTCTTTTAATCGTTTTTGAAGCGGAATAAGTTCATTTCGCACGAAGACTCGACTAGCCTTCTCAACATCACCAAACCCACCTGTATTGTTCGGAATAACCCCCATCAGCTGCGGCGGCACGCGATGCACGGCCAGCATGTCGTCGCGGCTCACGTTCTTGATGTTCAGGAATTCATCCTTCGCCGCCACCTCAGACAGCGGGATGATCTGGATGCCGTCCTTTTTCCCGTTCGGGCTGTACATAAACAGGTTTCGGAAGTTGCCAGGGCCCTTTGCGCTTTTCATGGCACCGCGGATATTGTCCACGTCCTGCTGGCTCTGTGCCGGGTCGGTCATGTACATGATGAAACCCGCATGGCTGCCGTTAAGGTAATACTTGCGGCGGAACAATGTGGCCGACTCATTCAGCAGCGCCGACGGGATGGCTGACAGGTAGCCCGGCAGGCCGTAAATCTCCTGATTGGTGTCCGGCTCCATCAGGTGAAACACGCTTCCCTTCGCAAACTCATACGGCTCCGTGTTAATGCCATAGTGCGCATACCAGTAGGTATCGAGGTCCAGGCCGCGCCGGGTGAACTTCGCCAGCGACGGCTCCAGCTTCAGCACGTTACCGAGGCGGCTGGTGCGCTTCTCCAGGTAGGCATTGCCGAAAATCAGGTAATCCAGCGCAAAGCGGGTGAACGCCTGCTGACTCAGCAGCGGGTGCGGGATAAAGGTACTCGCCAGAATATTGCACTTCACGCTGATGGGTGAGCTGTGATGCACGGCGGCCCGGAACGTGCGTGCCAGCCCGTCAACGCTTACGGGCGGTTCATACCAGCGATCATTGATAACGCACTCCACGTAGTCCAGCAGTTCGCGGCGGTCCAGTACCGGGATCGGGTCGCCAAAGGTAAACGCCTCCGACGCTGCCCCGCTGGTCATGTTATCCGGCTGCGGCACGGGCTGCGTGCGGGTGCGGTTCCTGCGTTTGCTCATCAGTAAATCTCCACAATGTTCTGCGTGTGTGCCGCCTGTCCCTGCAGCGGCTCGTTTGCCAGCGCGTGCATGGTCGCCCAGGCTAAATCGCCGTGGCTGACTTCTTCGCTGCGGCTGGTTTCATAGGTCGGACGGTTGCCGCTGGCCGTGGTGGCCTTGCGGATAGACATGAATGACTGCGCGATGTCGAGGTGGCTGGCGTCAAACTCCAGCCGCCCGCTGGCGATGGTGTCGTAAGCCTTCAGCACCAGGGCGTTTTTCACGTTCGGGTTATAGACAAATTCTTTCACCTGCGGGAAGAAGGCTTTGACGTTCTCGTATACACCCAGCCCGACGCCGGTGGAGTCGATGCCGATATAGGTCACGTTATACTGCTGCGTCAGCGTCCTGATGGCGTCAGCCTGCGCCCGGAAGTCCATCCCGCGCCACTGGTGGCGCTCAAGGATGCGGAACTTTCCGCCCGGCACGGCAGGCGGTGCCATGACCACGCACCCGGCGCTGTCGCCGTTCTGCGTTCCCTTCGCCGGGTCGTAACCGATCCAGACCTCTTTCCAGCCGAACGGGCGCAGCGCAAGCGCTTCAAAGTCGGTCCATACTTCCCAGCTGTCCACCATGCGCGCCTGCAACAGCGTGAGCGGGAACACGGACGCCAGGTCAACGCCGAACGGGCGGCAAAAATGCAGTGGGAACGGCTGCAGCGCGGTGCAGCGACGTTTTCCATTCAGCTGGCGAAGGTGCGCGCGGAACTTTATACAGAAATGCCGGTGAAGGTCAGCGGCTTTAAGCAGCAGATAGATGCTGGGGGATGGATCATCACAACGCTGACGCACAGCCTGAGTGCTGATAGCGGATTTACTACCAGTATCGAACTGGAAGTGAAAATAGATTCACTTGAAATGGAATAGATCTATCTCAAAATGGTTAAATTGAGTAATATTAATCTCAATTGGGTTTCGGAGATGATATTATGATGAATTGCCCTTTGTGCGGTAATGCCGCACATACCCGCAGCAGCTTTCAGGTATCAGCAACAACTAAAGAACGATACAACCAGTGTCAGAACATCAATTGCAGCTGGACGTTTAAATCTCATGAGACGGTTTCTGAGACCATCATGAAACCGGGTAGCGTTAAACCTGTCCCACCGCATCCGGGAAGAAATCAGCAGCAACCGTTGTGGTTATAAGCACTGCGATATTATGGTGTGTACGTACTGAACAATCTTCTGGAATTGAATTCTTATCAGATATCGTTATACATAGAAGCATAAAAATATTGGCTTTATTTCAATGCCAGGAGCCTTTCTTAGATTAATTACAAAAGTGCTGCTTGGTTATTAGGGTATCAATTAGCATAACTAAATTAAAAAATATAGTGAGTAAATATAAGTGGCCGTATTTATCTCTTGGTTGAAATACGGCTTCTTATGTAATAGATATAGGAATGTTTATTTATACACTATAATATTTTTTTAGCCATTCATCCAAATCAATGTGTAGTTGATTGAACGATATTACATTTATATGATTATTATCTATTGAAGTGGTATCCATTCGCCATTTGAGTCTGTCGTGCTCTTCAGGTGTTAAATTCATGTCTTTACCTGTTATTATTAAGCCGTGAAATTTAGCTCTAGGACTACCAAAAGTTGATTGAAAATTTGTAGTTTGCCTATTGTCTTCTAGTTTCCAGAACCAATCAGTTAACTGAGAGTATGCTCCTTCAAATCGGTTTGACCAATCTCGCTTCGATTTTTTTCCCTTTTTTTTAAAAACACTGTTGGGATTACCATCCTCAAACTCTACTAATATGTATTTCATGTCCTGCTTACTACCAATGATTAAGTCGGCTTTAAAGTCACCATCTATGGGGTATTCAGGAGCAATAAGATCCCCATCTTTAATATAAGGGAAGTAATTTGTTATCAATGAGCATATGTTTGGCCTCACTTTGAAGAATGGAAGGATGTGAACCGCTTCTTCTAAAATTGTATTACTCTGTAAAAGTTGCTCTAGTTCATTGACTTCAATTCGGCATTGGTTTTTGTCAAAAACAAAGTTTTGCATTACTTTCATTTTTTATATTCTCCGAGAAACTCGGGAAATGTCATTTTATCTTCTTTGCTTTTATTAATTAGATCCATTATTAAAACTGCATCACCTTCAATATGAAATGTCACTCTTAATTCATTTGATAGTCTGAATGAGTATAATGATTTGCCATGTAATACTATATTATTAATGGCGTTAATTAATTCACGTTTGTTTTTGATATCATTTATTTTTTTTATGAAAACCTTGAATTTTATTTTATCTTTTTCTTCCAAGGTTCTCAGTGAAAAATTAAGTCTATCGGAAATAACAGTTTTCATTCTCAGCTCCTGATTTTTCGTGAAGTTGTTTTATAATATCTTCCCGATATTTGTCTCGGTTAAATAACGTGATGAATCAAAGGATTGATCTTTAGAATATTGATACTCATATATCCTCATTAGTTTGCACTGGAATAAATATGTCAATATCCATTTGAGATTAATAATACTGTTAGTAATTTAATTACCTTAATTTTTATGTAGACATTCCACTATGCCAGCATATTCAACTTTTAGCAAAGATCCGCAAACTCAGCAAGTTACTGCTTTACACTCATCTAGTTTTTAGTTGAGAAAGGATTGTTACTTATGTTTTAAATTTTTCACTTTAAAATACATCCCTATGAGCGGTCAGACCTACCTACATCTGTGATGAATATTAGGGTAGAAAGAAGCCTGCTGCCATTTTGCTGCCAATGTATGATTTAGCAAACAAAAAAGCCACCTTGCGTAGGTGGCTTAACTACATGATTTACATTACTAAATTTGGTGGCCCCTGCTGGGCTTGAACCAGCGACCAAGCGATTATGAGTCGCCTGCTCTAACCACTGAGCTAAGGGGCCAGCGGAGCGGGGATTATAAAGTATCTCTTCAGGGCAATCCAGCACTCAGCCACCGGTTGCTGAAATAAGCAGCAGTGATTTACCTGCTGATTTCTATAACAAATCTGGCGAACCGCGATCCCTAAGTCGCAAACAGGCACGGATTATGCTTCTCCGTGCCTTTAGTGAAACCGGAATTCAGTCATTATGGCTGATGGCTGACTCAGCGCTGACGATAACGGGATGCTGATTGATTCCGTGAAAGGTGGGGAACCATTGTGCCACGAGCCTGATCGTAGTCGTGCCACATCTGCAGATCCTCCAGCGCCGGAATGGTTACCGTCTCCTTGCTGTCGAGTCCGGCAAGCGCGGCGTCCACCATCTCATCAACGTCCATCAGCATTTCAGCCGGAATGTCATTAATAGACTGGCCTACGCGGTCGAAAATCTCCGTACGGGTCGCACCGGGTAACACCGCCTGTACCTGCACGCCGCTCTCTGCGAGTTCACGCTGCATCGCACGCGTCAGAGTCAGTACGTAAGACTTAGTGGCGTTATAAGCGCCGTTGAACATCTCGTGCACCAGCGACAGCACCGACGCGATATTGATAATGATGCCATTACCGCGCGCTTTGAAAGCCCGGCCAGCCGCCTGTGCCAGACGGGTGGGTGCCAGAATATTCAACGCCAGCATACTGTTAATGCGTGTGATGTCCGCCTCCAGAAACTCACCCTCAACGTTCATGCCCGCGTTGTTCAGCAGCAGCGTAATCTGTGCGTTGTTCGCGAGCTCCGACTCCACGCGTTGCAGATCCTGCTCGTGCGTTAAGTCAGCCGCCATAACCGTCACCCGAATATCGTGCTGCTTTGCCAGTGCGTCAGCCAGGGTGGTGAGCCGCCCCTGATCGCGTGCGACCAGAATCAAATCATAACCGCGTGCTGCCAGTCGTTTTGCATAGGTCGCACCGATACCGCTGGATGCGCCGGTGATTAAAGCTGTGCCTGATTGTGACATCTCTTTTTCCTCGTATGATGATCGTCATAATAGCCATCAATATGACGATCATCATATCTGTCGTCAAGCTGGAATATGATGACCGTAATAATTACTATAATAGCCAGACGCTACGTAGCAGACACCGCAGGAGATGAGATGGAGAAGCAGAGCAGCAAAGCGCATACGCGGCGGCGTATCCTTGATGAGGCGGCGCGCGTGATGCGTGAAACCGGCACCGAAGGAATTGGTGTAGCGGCGCTGATGAAGCGGGTCGGGCTGACACACGGCGGTTTTTATGCGCATTTTACCTCACGCGAGGAGCTGGTTGAGGAGGTGCTGAAGCATATGTTTGCTGAAGCCGATACCTTAAAGCCCGCGGAGTCCGTGACCCAGCCAGCGCAGCAGCTGGCAGATTTTATTGATAGCTATCTTTCCGAGGCGCATCGCAATGCGCCGGCACAGGGCTGTCCATTAGCCGCTCTGGTGAGTGAAGTAGCTCATCTTCCACAGCCAACGCGGCAGATCTTCGCACAGGGCTTTAATGCGATGCATGCCGGTCTGGCGCAGATATTGCGTGAGCTGAGGCTGCCCGATGCGGAAGCGCTGGCCTCCAGCATGCTCGCAGAGATGGTTGGTGCGCTGGCGCTGGCGCGAGCCTGTCCGGATGCTGAGCAGGCCAGCCAGATGCTGCAACGCAGCCGCGATGCGCTGAAGCAGCGCACGCTGGAGGTGGCGGCATGAGTGAACACGCGATCCGCGACATCATCACCTCCGGTCTTGATGTGCTGTTCTGTGGCATTAATCCGGGTCAGTCAACCGCCCATCAGGGGTTTCACTTTGCGCATCCCGGCAACCGGTTCTGGAAAGTCATCCATCTGGCGGGATTCACCCAGCAGCAGCTGAGGCCGGAAGAGGAGCAGCGCTTAACGGAGACCGGCTGCGGCATCACCATGCTGGTTGAGCGGCCCACGGTGCAGGCGAGTGAGTTAGCGCCTGATGAGCTGCGGGATGGCGGCAAGCGCCTGATGGAAAAGGTGCTGGATTACCAGCCGGCTGCGCTGGCTATCCTTGGTAAGGATGCGTTTCGTCGTGCTTTTAAGCAGAGCAAAGTCGAATGGGGCAAACAGCCGATATGTATGGGGAAAACGCAGGTGTGGGTGTTGCCGAATCCCAGCGGCCTTAATCGCGCATCTCTGG
>Ga0308169_10002691_pt1 | contig 18061 bp, 2 predicted proteins | sample PhyBR1_2_FD_202139 | JGI IMG/M metagenome (GOLD analysis project Ga0308169, IMG submission 202139) | Phyllosphere microbial communities from UC Gill Tract Community Farm, Albany, California, United States - DLSLSB.R1 | ecosystem: Host-associated > Plants > Phyllosphere > Unclassified | place... | reverse complement strand
ATGGCCGACCGGCCCCTCCCCGGGCACGGTCATCCGGCTGGACGACGACAAAGTTTTTGCTGGACACATCCGGCGCCTGGGCAGCCCTGCCCGACCCGATTTGCCCACATACCTTTGTAAGACGCAGCACCGGCATGAAACCGGAATGAGTTTATTTATCATTCGCGTAAAAAGTTAAAAAAAAGGCCGGCGCTGATGGGCGCCGGCTTTTTTAATGAACACCGCCAATACCAACGCTGTGAACACTCATGTGGCGAGGGAGCTTGCTCCCGCTGGGCTGTGCAGCAGCCCCAAAAGCCCTCACGCGGTGAGCCAGACAAATAGCGGCAGCCGGTTTCAGGACTGCTGCGCAGCCCAGCGGGAGCAAGCTCCCTCGCCACAGGGTTCTGCTTGGTTTTTAAGATTTGACCCGCCCCTGGATCAGCCCAACGGCGCGGCCTTGGCAGCCTGCAACTGCCGAGCCTGTTCGGCCAGCAGGGCTTTTTCCTCTGGGCTCATCGCTTCCATGCGCAAGCGCACCTGGGCGATTTTTTCCAGTTGCCCCGGGCTGCTCTCCACCGCTCGCAAGGCCTGGGCCAGCGAGGCCACGGTCGGATGATCGAAAACCAGTCCCGGATGAATGTCGCACTGCAACAACTTGCGAATACCGGCCACCAACTTGATCACCAACAACGAATGCCCACCGGCGGCGAAGAAGTCGCGCTCAATGCCCAGTCGGTCTTGCCCCAGCAACTGTGCCATGCGCGCGGCGAGCAATTGTTCCAGCGCATCGCGCGGTGCGGTGTCTTCATCGTCCGCCGTCGCACTCGCCAACAGCTGCAGCGCCTTGCGATCGATCTTGCCGTTGGTCAGCCGCGGGAACTGTTCGATCAGTTGCAGGTGCTGCGGCACCATCACACTGGGCAAGCGGGCGCTCAGCTCGGCTCGCGCGGCGTCAAGCAAGCCCGCTGACGTGCCTTGCTGCGCCACGATAAACGCCAACAACCCCTGCTCGGCCGCCGCAGCCGGCAGCACCAGCGCTTCGGCAACCTGTGGCACGCGCAGGAGCTCGGCCTCGATCTCCGCCAATTCGATCCGGAACCCGCGCACCTTCACCTGCTGATCGCGCCGGCCGTGCAGCTGGATCGCTCCGTCCGGGCGATAGCGCGCCAGGTCGCCGGTGCGATAGAGGCGTTGGGCCGGATCAAACGGACTCTGGATGAACGCTTGCCCCTCGGTGTCGACATTCACATAGCCCCGGCATACCTGGGCACCGCCCAGGTACACCTCACCCAGCATGCCCACCGGTGCCAAACGCAGATCGGCGTCAAGCACGTAGACCTGGTTGTTGCCCAGCACCTGGGTCAGCGCCGAACAATCGTCGGCAGTACCGTCCAGTGCCAAGGGATGGATCATCACCCCGACCGTGGCTTCGGTCGGCCCGTAGTGGTTGAACACCTGGCAATCGCTGCGCAGCCGGGCGATGCGTTCGATCAACGGCCCGGCGATTGGCTCGCCACCCAGCACCAGCGTACGCGGCAGGGTCGCCCGGTCACCGTCCAGCAGCGCAGCGAGGTGCGACGGCACGATCTTCAGGCAGTCGATCTGGTGCTGGTGCAGGTAGTCGGCAAACAACGCGCCGTCCTGCATCTGTTCATCGTTGGCCACGTGCAAGGTCACGCCATTGAACAACCCGCCAAACAAGGTGGTGTTGCCCAAGTCCGCCGCCACGGTAGAGGTAAAACCGACGTGTTTGCACCACTCAAGCCCCAGCGCCTGGCTGACCTGGGCGGTGTAGTTGAGCAACTGCCGATGCTCGATCACCACGCCCTTGGGCACACCGGTGGAGCCGGAGGTAAACAACACATAGGCAATGTCGTTGCCCTGAGTGACAAGAGGCGGCAACGATGCAGCCGACTGACTGAGCCCTGCAACAGTCAATACCTTGTATGGCTGATCGTGCCAGGCCGGCAGTTGCGCCGCATCGGTCAGCAACACAGCGGCGCCGGCCTGCTCCAGCATCAACGCCTGACGCGCCTGGGGCCACTGCACATCGAGGGGCAGATACGCCGCGCCGATGCGCCAGCTCGCCAACATGGCAATCACCAGTTCCGCCGAACGCGGCAACGCCAGCGCGACAATCGACCCGGCGCCCAGCCCTTGGTCCTGGAGGCCCTGGGCCACGCTGTCGACCCGCGCTTGCAACTGGCCATAGCTCAATTGCTGGTCGGCGTCAGTCAGGGCAATGGCGTCCGGCGTATGGATCGCCCAGTCGGCGATGCGTTGCGGCAAATAACGACTGTCCGCCAGCGCCTGCACCGGCGGGTTGATCGCCAACGAGCGCTGTTTCTCGGCGCTGCCCAGCAGGTTGAGCTGTGCCAGTTGAGCATGCGGTGCCGCAAGGATCGACGCCAACAGCACGCCGTATTGCTCCAGCACGGCGTTGATGGACGCTCGCGAATAACGCGAACTGGCGTAATGCAGATTGAACGCAGCAGGCTGCTGGACACCGTTCAATTGGACCTGCAACAAGCACTCGAACCCATCGACCTGGACAGGCGCCGACGCGGCCCAGTTCAGACCGCCACCGGCCTGGGTACGGCTCGCCTCGGCCATCGTAAAGCCATAGGCCGGACGCGCCGCGTCAGGGCTCAATTCCGGCGTCCAGTATTCCTGCCAGGTGCGGTGATCATCGAGGCGAGCCGCCAGGGTGCCCAGCCATTCGCTGAAGGATGCAACGGCGGGCAAGGCAACGCACAGCGGCAGGTTTTTTTCGAACACCCCCACCGCATTGGCGAAATAGTCGTAGTCGCCGCGACTGTCATGGCGCACGCCGACCAGCGCCTGTTCACCCCCGCTCAAGCGTCCCAGCAACACCCACCAGGCGCCTTGCAGCAACGTGGCAAGGGGCTGGCCGAGCTGCTCGGCCAGGCGTTGCAACGCGTCGCGCTGCGCCGGTTCCAGCGCCAGCGATACGCACGAGTCGGCGACCGTTGCCTCATGGCCAGCACTGCGCGCGGCCAACCACGGCGTGGCGATGTCCGCCTGCACATTCTGCAAGTGCTCCCGCCAATAGGTCTGCGCGGTGCCGGCGTCTTCATCCAGCACCACTTCACTGCGCCATTCCAGGTACTGGGCAAACTCCCCTGGCGCTTCGTCCTCCGACGCCTGTGCCCCGGCATAGGCTTGCTGGAGCTGTTCGAGCAATACATTCAGCGATTGCCCATCGACGCTGAAGCGGGCGATGCCCAGCACCAACTGCCATTGCCGTGGCCCCAGCCGATAAAGCACGGCCTGCACGCTCGCCGATTCGCCGAGCACAAAAGCGTGGTCCATCAGTTCCTTGATCTGCGCCTGGATTTCCTCGGGCTCGTGCGCCAGCCCCTGGACCGTCAGCGGAAAGTGCCCGACGCCGGCGGCGGCCTGGCGCAACCCGTGGAAACCGGCAACCTTGCCCAACCGCGCCAGCAGCATCGGCTGCTGCGCCAGTAGCGTATCGAACGCCACCTGCAAGCGCTGCGGGTCGAGGTCGCCGTCGATGACCACATGCAACCAGCGCAATGCCTCGCCACACGTCGCCGTGTTCGACAGTTGCTCAAGCGCTGTTTGTTGCTCGGGTGTCAGGGCGAAGCCCGTATCGTTCGCGTCCATGGTGACCTCGTTCATGCTCCGGCTTCCTCGGTAGTGGGTGTATCTTGGGCGGTGTGCCGGGCGGCAGGCACGCGTTCAAGGCTGCTGTGGTCGTACATATCGCCCATGGCGACCACGATCTTGCGAGGCCCCTCGAACGGGTCGCGGGCGTGGGCCACCAACATGTTGTCCAGCAGGATCACGTCGCCTTTTTGCCAGTCGAAACGCACCGCACAGGCTTCGTACAACTGGCCGATGCGCTGCATCACCTCATTTTCAATCGGCGTGCCGTCGCCGTAGTACACATGCCGTGGCATGCGCTCCAGGCCGAACATCGACAACAGGTCTTCCCGTACGTCCGGCTCCAGCCAGTAGATGTGATGCAACTGCACCTGGTTGAAGAATGACTTTTCGCCGGTGATCGGGTGCGTGATGATCGCGGGCCCCGGCGTGCGGGTTTGCAGCTCGTTGTTATCGAGCCAACGCCACTGGATGCCACCCGCCCGGCAACGCGCCTCCACTTCGCGGCGATCTTCAGTCTTGAAGAAGTGCTGCCACGACACGTCGAGCTTGTCGGTGAAGGTGCGCACGTAGAGCAGGCCCTTGTCCTCGAACTTCTCGCGAAGGTCCGCCGGCAGTTTCTCGTACATCAAGCGGCAATCCACCACCGGAGTCGCGCCGCCCACGGGCGCGGCTTGCTCGCAATAGAACATCTGCTTGCGCGGCCAACGGTCCTGGTGGGAGCTCTCGTTGTGAAACAGGATCATCTTGCGCTCCGGGTACGGCGTGGAGCGGTAAGTGTTCTTGCCCCCTTCCTTCTTCGGCAGGTCGCCGTACTGACCATAAAGCCCGGGCTGTATCGCTTCGGCGAAAGCTTCAAAACCCTGGATACCGTCCAGCTCGAAACCGCGAAACAGGATGCCCGCGTGTTCGGCGAGCTTTTGTTCAATGAACCCACGGTTCTGCTGGATCCACTCGATGACGTCCAGGTGCGGCTCGCCCGGTTCCAGCATCAACGGAAAGCGTTGCGGCGCGACCACCAGCGATTCGCGCACCCGCGCTGGACGAGGCCCGGCGGCCGGTGTCGCGGCGCGCTTGAGGAACTTGCCCAGTTTGTCGGCCTTGGGCCCGGGGACGGTGGCAGGCGTGACGGCTGCCGCCCGGTTTTCGACTGGCATGCAGATAGCTCCCAATTGAATGTCCTGATCAACGACGATCTGTTCCAACAGGGCTGTCCAGGCTTGGATCAGCTGCTGGATGCGCTCGTGTCCGAACAAGGTCGAGGCGAATTGCCAGTTACCGCGCAATTGCCCTTCTTCTTCGTCAACGAACAGTGCCATGTCGAATTTAGAATGGGTCTCCAGGGCCGGTAGCGATTCCACGCTCAAGCCCACCATGGATCGGGTGCGCACCGGCACGTTGTTCCTCACGAACAACACTTGGAGCAACGGGTTCATGCCCTTGTGCCGCGGCACGCCCGACACCTCGACAATCTGGTCGAACGGCAGGTCCTGGTGCTCCAGCGCGCCAAGCAGGTTGTCCTGGGTTTGCGCCAGGAAATCCGAGAACGCAGCGTCGGCATCAAAGCGCGAACGCAATGGCAGCACGTTGACGAAGAAGCCGATCAGGCGTTCGAGTTCAGCCTGTTCACGTCCGGCCACGTCGGCGCCAATGACCAGGTCCGCCGCGTTGCAGACTCGATGCAACAGCACCTGGAAGGACGCCAGCAACATGCTGTACAGCGTGACACCGGCCTCGCTGGATAAGCGGCGCAACGCCTCGGTCAGCCCGCTGGACAGCTGGAATCGCAGCGCATCGCCGTCATAGGACACCGTCTGCCCGCGAGGGCTGGTCAACGGCAGGTTCAGGCGGCCGTCGTACCCGTCGAGCCGGTGCTTCCAATAGTCGGCCTGACGCGCCAGCACCCCCTGGTCCTCCAGCGCCTGTTGCCACCAGGCGAAGTCCTGATACTGAACCTGGAGCGGTGGCAGCGGCATCGGCTTGCCCGCGAGGGACGCTTCATAGACCTGCACCAGTTCGTTGATCAACAACCCCATCGACCAGCCATCGGAGATGATGTGGTGCATCGCGTACAGCAACACATGTTCGGTCGGCCCCAAGTGCAGGATCCGCCCGCGCCACAGCGGAGCCTGTTGCAGGTCAATCGGCGTGCGCGCGTTTTCCAGCGTCGCCCGGGCCACCTCCTCCTGCTGGGCACTGGGCGAGAGGCCCGACAAATCGATCAGCGGGAAATCCTGTTCGATCTCATCGGCAATCAGCGCTACCGGATCGCCTTCGTCGTCCTGGACATACGCCGTGCGCAGCACGTCATGGCGGCGCACCACTTCGGCAAAGCTGCTCAGCAGATGCTCCACCGACAACGCGCCAGACAAGCGCAGCGCCAGGGGCATGCCATAGGCCGACGTGCCACCGGACAACTGTTCGGCAATCCACAAGCGCCGCTGCACCAACGACAACGGTGCCGAGCGCTGTGGCTCATGGGCCTTGAGCCGGACCCTGCGGGAATCGCTCGCCCGCACCGGCCCATCCGCGGTCCCGCCCATCAGGTTGGCCAGCGCCTTGAGCTGTGGATGATTGAACAGATCCCGCAAGCTCAGGGGATAACTCGTCAGCCCGCGCAGGCGCGAAACGGCTTGGGTCGCCAGCAATGAATGACCGCCGCGCTCGAAGAAATGGTCATTGCGACCGACCTTTTCGAGCTCCAGTACTTCCTGCCAGATGGACGCGATCTGCTGTTCCAGCTCGCCCTCGGGCATGACGAAACCGTGGGACTGGTCGGCATCGAAACGCGGTAGCGCCTTGCGTTCGAGCTTGCCGTTCGAGCTCACCGGCATGCGCTCGAGCAGCACCCAGTGCTGCGGCACCATGTAGTCCGGCAGATGCTGGCTCACGTGGCCCTTCAACGTCTGCTCGAAGGCATGACCGACGCTGGCATCGGCGTTCAACAGCGCCGCGGATTCCGGCACCACATACCCCACCAGCACGCTACCGTCCTGGGCGATCACAACGGCTTCGCGGACCTCGGCATGTTCGGCCAGGCGCGCTTCGATCTCGCCCAACTCGATCCGCAGGCCGCGGATTTTCACCTGATGGTCCATGCGCCCGGCGTACTCGATCACGCCATCGGCCCGGTAGCGCGCCAGGTCGCCGGTGCGGTACAGGCGCGCGCCGTCACCGAACGGGCTGGTGACGAAGCGCTCAGCGGTCAACGCTGGACGACGGTGATAACCCCGCGCCAAGCCTTCACCGCCCAGGTACAGCTCGCCAGTCACCCCCACCGGCAGCGGCGACAGATTCTGGTCGAGGATAAACGTGCTCAGGTTGGCAATCGGCTGGCCAATCGGCACCGCATCCCGGCCTTCATCGACACAGGTCCAATGTGTCACGTCGATGGCCGCTTCGGTGGGGCCGTACAAGTTATACAAGCCGGCGGCGGGCAGTTTGGCGAACACCTGCAACTGGGCATCCACCGGCAGGGCTTCGCCACTGCAGATGATCCGCTTCAGGCCCTGGCAACGACCGACCGTAGGCTCCTGCATGAATACCTGCAGCATCGAGGGGACGAAGTGCAAGGTGCTGATCTGTTGCGCGGTGATCAGCTCGATCAACTGCGTTGGGTCGCGGTGGGCACCGGGCGGCGCCATGACCAGGGTCGAACCGGTCAGCAATGGCCAGAAGAACTCCCAGACCGACACGTCGAAACTGAACGGCGTCTTTTGCAACACCCTGTCGCTCGCCTCCAACCCATAGGCGTCCTGCATCCAGGACAGCCGATTGACCAGCGCCGAATGGCGGTTGCCCGCGCCTTTGGGTTTGCCGGTGGAGCCCGAGGTGTAAATCACGTAGGCGAGGTTCTCGCCATCGACTGCAACCACCGGATTGGCATCGCGGCGCCCGGCCAGCCAGGCGCCTGGCTGATCCAGTACCAGGCTGCGCAGGCCCGTCGGCACCGGCAATTGCTCCAGCAAATGACGCTGGGTAAGCAGCAAGGCGATGCCGCTGTCGTCGAACATGTAGGCCAGGCGATCCTGTGGATAGTCCGGGTCCAGCGGCACGTAGGCGCCACCGGCCTTGAGAATCGCCAACAGGCCGACGACCATTTCCACCGAGCGCTCCACGGCGATGCCCACCAGCACATCGGGCCCGACGCCGTATTCGATCAGTACGTCGGCGAGCCGGTTGGCCTCGGCATTGAGGTCGGCGTAGCTCAACCGTTGGCCCCCAAAGACCAGCGCACAGGCCTCGGGGGTTTTACCCACTTGGGCTTCAATCAGTCGATGCACAGCGCAATCGAGCGGGTAATCGATTGTCGTGGCGTTCCAACCCTGCTGGACCTGCTGCTGCTCAGCATCGAGCAGTGACAATTGCCCGACCAAGCGCTCGCCCCCCAGGGTCAGTTGCTCCAGCAGATGACGCAGGTGCCCGCCGATACGGATCACATCGGCCGAGGTGAAGCTGTCATGGCTGTAACTCAAGAGCAGCGACAGTGTTTCCCCCAGATTCACCGCCAAGGTCAGCGGATAATTGGTTTGCTCGTGATTGACCACCTCGCCGAAGCGCAACGTGGCGGGCGCACCTTGTTGCAATGCCTGTGAAACCGGGTAGTTCTCGAACACAAGCAGCGTGTCGAACAGCGCCGCTCCGCCCTGCCCGGCCCAGCGCTGAATATCGAACAGCGGCGTGTGCTCGTGTTCGCGCAGGCTCAGGTTGCGGCCCTGCACCTCTTGCAGCCACTGGCCGACGGGCTGCTCTGCCTGTGGGCGGCCGATGACCGGCAAGGTATTGATGAACAGGCCGATCTGCTGCTCCACGCCCGCGATGTGCGCAGGGCGTCCGGCCACCGTGGCGCCGAAGGCAACGGTGGATTGCCCGGTGCAGCGTTGCAGCAACAACTGCCAGGCCGCTTGCACCAGCGTGTTGACCGTGACTTTCTGCTCACGGGCAAAGCGCTGCAGCCGCGCCGTGGCTTGGGCATCGAGCAGTTGCTCGTGTTCGCCGTGGCCATGGCTGGCATCGGTGCGGTTTCCCCGGGAAAACGCACCTGCCAGCAGCGTCGGCTCGTCCAGTTCGGCCAGTTGCGCCGTCCAGAATGGCTCGCTGGCCCCGGGTGCCTGGCGCGACAGCCAATCGATGTAGTCCCGATAGCGCCCGCAGGGACGTGCCAGCGTCTGGCCGCTGTAGCGTTGCAGCACTTCGCCGAGCAACTGCGAGTTGCTCCAGCCATCCATCAGGATGTGATGGCTGGTGTAGATCAAGTGGTAACGGTCTGCTGCCACGCGCACCACCACAAGCCGCAATAGCGGTGCGACATCCAGCGCAAAACCCTGTTGGCGCTGCGCCAAGGCAAGGGCTTCGAGGTCTTCGTTCATCTGCGGTTTGCTGCGCCAATCATGGGACACAAACGCAACGTCTAGATGCTTGTGCACCACCTGCAAGGCGCGCTTGAAGTCACCCTCCCAGACGAAACTGCTGCGCAGCACGTCATGGGCGTCCATGGCTGCTTGCCAAGCCTCGCGGAAGCGCTCGACGTCCAGCCCTTCGACATCCACCCGCAACTGATTGATGTAGTTGCCGGCCTGCTGCTCATACAGCGTGTGGAACAGCATGCCCTGCTGCATCGGCGACAACGGGTAGATGTCCTCGACCTGTCGCGGTGCCAGCGGCAAGGCGTCCAGTTGAGCCTGGGTCAGCCCGGCCAGGGGGAAGTCCGACGGTGTGAAGCCCTGGTGTTGCGCCTGGCAGCAATGCTCGATCAAGGCCTGCAACGCTTCACCGTATTCCGTGGCCAGCGCCTGGATCGTCGACTTGTCGAACATCTGCGCGCTGAACGTCCAGTCGACACTCAACTCACCCCCATAGACGCTGCCATTGAGGGTCAACCAGTTGTCCAGCGGCGCCAGGGGGCTTTGCGCCGCGCCCGCCGATTCGCTGGCCGGAACGAACAGGCCGTCGACGTCGTCGGCGAAGCCGCTGTCGAATTGGCCCAGGTAATTGAAGGTGATCCGCGGCACGGGCAGTTGCGCGAGGGTGCGCCGCGTCGGCTCATCACCCAGGTAGCGCAACACACCGAACCCGAGGCCCTTGTCGGGTATCGCCCGCAACTGCTCCTTGATGGCCTTGATCGAATCCCCAGGCGTGGCGGCCGGCGTCAAGCGCACCGGGAACAGACTGGTGAACCAGCCAACGCTACGGCTCAGGTCGATGTCATCGAACAGGGCCTCGCGGCCATGGCCCTCCAATTGAATCAAGGTCGAGGCATCCCCGGTCCACCGGCCGATCACCCGGGCCAGGGCGGTCAGCAGCAAGTCGTTGACCTGGGTGCGATAGGCCGCTGGCGCTTGCTGCAAGAGCCGGCGGGTCTGGGCCTGGTCCAGGCGCGTCTGCACCTGCACGCCGTGACTGCGGCGCAATTCGCCCTCGGGCCGGTCGCAGGGCAAGTCATGGCGAGCCCCTTCAAGTTGCCCTTGCCAGTACGCCATCTGCCCTTGCAACGCCGCACTGCCGGCGTGGTTTTGCAAGCGTTGTGCCCACGCTTGGGTGGAATGGGTCTTGGCCGGCAGGTTCACGGCCTGGCCAGCGTGCAACTGCTCGTAAGCCTGTTGCAGGTCTTCCAGCAGAATGCGCCAGGACACACCGTCCACCACCAGGTGATGGATTACCAGCAACAGCCGTTGGCTGCCATCGGCGAGATTCGCCAACACCCCGCGCAACAGGGTACCGCTTTCCGGTGCCAGGCTGCGCTGGGCCTGTTCGGCCAAGCGTTCGAGCGCCTGGACATCGGCCACTTCGGCGGTCCACAACAACGGCGAACGCTGCCAGGCCGCCTGCTGCTCGGCGAGGGTTTGATGCCGGGCCACCCAGGCCCCGTCTTCGCGCTTGAAGGCCAGGCGCAAGGCATCGTGATGAGCCACCAAAGCCTCCAGCGCCTGCTCCAGATGCCCGGCACGCACCGGCCGCAAACCCTTGAGCAACACTGACTGGTTCCAGTGATGCGGCTCGGTCATATCGCGTTCGAAGAACAACTGCTGGAACGGCAGCAACGGCGTTTTTCCGGTCACCGGGCCTTGGTCGATGCGAGGACGATTGTCATCCAGGACGGCCACGCTGGCGAGGCCTTGGATGGTCTGGTGGACGAACAGATCCTTGGGGCTGAAATGGATGCCGGCCTGGCGGGCGCGGCTGACCACTTGAATGGAAATGATCGAGTCGCCACCGAGTTCGAAGAAGTTGTCACTCACCCCCACTTGCGCTCGGCCGAGCACGCCGGTCCAGATATCGGCCAGTGCCTGTTCCATGGCCGTCTGCGGTGCGAGGTAAGCCTTGGGACTGGCGCTGATATCCGCCCTGGGCAACGCCTTGCGCTCCAGTTTGCCGTTGGGGCTGATCGGCATGTTTTCCAGCCACACCCAGTGCGCAGGCACCATGTAGTCGGGCAAGGACTGGCTCAAATGCGCCTTGAGGCGGCTCTGCAACACCTGGCGAACGGCGTCTTCAGCGGCCAGGATTTCAGCGCGGGCCGGCACCACGTAGGCCACCAGCAACGAAGCGTCCTGGGCGATGACCACGGTCTCGCGCACCTCGTCATGCTCGGCCAGGCGCGCTTCGATTTCACCCAGCTCGATGCGCAGGCCACGTATTTTCACTTGGTGATCGGTGCGTCCGGCGTACTCGATCACGCCATCGATGCGGTAGCGCGCCAAATCCCCGGTGCGATACAACCGCTGACCCTGACCAAAGGGGCCCGTTACGAAACGCTCGGCCGTCAGGGCGGCGCGCCGATGGTAACCGCGGGCCAGCCCCTCGCCTCCCAGGTACAGCTCGCCGATCACGCCCACCGGCACCGGCGCCAGTTCATCGTCGAGGATGTAAGTGCTGAGGTTGGCAATCGGCTGGCCGATGGGCACGCTGTCGCGGCCTTCCTCGACGCAGGTCCAATGGGTCACGTCGATGGCGGCCTCGGTCGGGCCGTAGAGGTTGTACAGATGGGCGTTCGGCAGCTTGGCGAACACCTGCTGTTGGGCATCCACCGGCAGCGCTTCGCCGCTGCAAACGATGCGTTTGAGGCAGGAGCATTCGGCCGCGTTCGGGTCTTGCACAAAAGCCTGCAACATCGACGGCACGAAGTGCAGCGTGGTGATGCGCTGCGCGCGGATCAACCCGATCAGTTGCGCCGGATCGCGATGGGCTCCCGGCGCGGCCACCACCAGCGTCGCGCCGGTCAGCAGCGGCCAGAAGAACTCCCACACCGACACGTCGAAACTGAATGGGGTTTTCTGCAGCACGCTGTCGGTGGCGTCGAGCCCATAGGCCTGTTGCATCCAGCACAGTCGGTTGACCAGGGCCGAATGACGATTGCCCGCGCCCTTGGGCTTGCCGGTTGAACCGGAGGTATAGATCACGTAAGCGAGGTTTTCGCCGTGGACCTCGACGTCCGGATTGGTCTCGCGGCCTGCGTACAGCCCGTCGTCAGGCAGATCCAGCACCAGGCTTTCGATGGCCGTCGGAATCGGCAATTGATCGAGCAGATGCCCCTGGGTCAGCAGCAAACCGATGCCGCTGTCCTCGAACATATAGGCCAGGCGATCCCGTGGGTAGTCGGGATCCAGGGGGACGTAGGCACCACCGGCCTTGAGAATCGCCAGCAGCCCCAGCACCATTTCAACCGAGCGTTCAGCGGCGATGCCCACCAGCACATCCGGGCCGACGCCGCGGTCGATCAGCCGGTGCGCCAGACGATTGGCCCGGGCATTCAACTCGCCGAAGCTCAAGCGCTGCTCGCCGAAGACCAGCGCAGTGGCGTCTGGGGTCCGGCGCACTTGCGCTTCGATCAACTGTTGCACGCTGCGATCAAGCGGGAATCGAGTCGCCGTCGCGTTCCAATCGATCAGCATCTGCTGACGCTCGTCATCAGCCAATAACGTCCACTGGGCCACAGGACGCTGCACGTCCGCCACGAGGTTTCGCAGCAGGTTCAGCCAATGCCGGGCCATGCGCTCGATGGTGGCTGGCTCGAACAGGTCCGAGGCGTAGGTCAGGGCCGCGTACAGGCCTTCGGGGCTGTCGACGGTGTCCAGGCTCAGGTCGAACTGCGCGGTGCGTTGCGCCCAACCGATAGGTTCGACGGACAGGCCCGGCAAGGCATTGTCAAAGACCGGGGCGGTTTCGTTGCGATGGTTGAACATGGCCTGGAACAACGGGCTGTGGCTCAGGTTGCGCTGCGGCTGCAAGGCATCGACCAGTTGCTCGAACGGCAGGTCCTGGTGCATTTGCGCCGCCATGGCCGTCTGCTTGAGTTGTTGCAGCAAACCGGCGCCGGTCAGGTCGCGGTCAAACTGAGCCCGCAAGACCTGGGTATTGACGAAGAAGCCGATCAGACGCTCGGTTTCCAGTCGCTGACGGTTGGCAATCGGCACCCCGACCCGAGTATCCGCCTGGCCGCTGTAGCGAGACAGCAAGGCCTGGAAAGCGCCGAGCAACAGCACAAACAGCGTGACGTTCTCCCGGCGGGCCAGGGCTTTGAGGGCGTCACTGAGCGCGCGGTCCAACCGCACCGGCAGACGCGCACCGCGCAGGCTTTGCCGGGCCGGGCGCGGATGGTCGGTGGGCAGCGCAAGCAACAGTTGTTCGCCGCCCAGTTGTGCAGTCCAGTAGGCCAGTTGTCGATCCCGCTCACCGGCCGCCATCCATTGGCGCTGCCAGACGGCATAGTCGGCGTATTGAATCGACAGCGCGGGCAGCGGCGACGGCTGCCCTTGGCTGAACGCCGAATACAGGCTCATCAAGTCGTCGACCATCACCTGCAACGACCAGGCATCGGACACGATGTGATGCAGCGTCAGCACCAGGATGTGATCCTGCTCGCCCAGTTCCAACAGCGCCACGCGCAGCGGCGGGTCATTCAAGAGGTCGAACGGAGCTTGCGTCTGCTGTTCGATGAACGCTTGAATACTTGCCTCATCCTCAGCAGCCAGGCGCCGTTCGAGGACATCGACCTGCCCTTGCGCTCGAATCAGTTGGCAGGTGCGGCCATCATCTTCGACGAACACGGTGCGCAAGCTTTCGTGGCGCTCAACCAGGGCCTCGAAGCTCAAGGCCAGGGCAACTTTGTCCAGCGTGCCGCGCAAGCGCAATGCGCTGGGAATGTTGTAGGCCGGGCTGTCAGGGTCCATTTTCCACAGGAACCATTGACGCTCCTGGGCAAACGACAGCGGCAGCGGCTGGTCACGTGGCACCACTGCGATTGTCGGCAGTTGTTCGCCTGGTTCGCCGTCGAAGGCCTGGACAAAATCGCCCAGGGTGGCGTGCTCGAACAAGCTGCGCAGCGGCACTTCGATCCCCAGCGCCCGACGGACCCGCGACACCACCTGGGTCACCAACAATGAGTGCCCGCCCAGCTCGAAAAAGTTGTCTTGCAACCCGACTCGCTCAAGCTTGAGCACTTGCTGCCAGATCGCTGCCACTTGCTGCTCGGCGTGACTGCGCGGCGCAACGTAGGCCCGCTGCACAGCGCTGGCGTCCGGGGCCGGCAACGCCTTGCGATTGATCTTGCCATTGGGCGTCAACGGCAGCTGCGCCAGGAACATCAGGTGCGCCGGCACCATGTACTCGGGCAACTGCGCCTTGAGCGCGGCTTTGAGCGCCGCACGCAAGGCGGCCTCGGCCTCGGGGTCCAGCGCTTCGGCCGAGGCAGGCACCACGTAGCCCACCAGTTGCGCACCGGTCGGGCCTTCGTGGGCCACCACCACGGTTTCGCGCACGCTGGCCTGGGCCAGTAACGCCGCTTCGATTTCCCCCAGTTCGATCCGCAAGCCACGGATCTTCACTTGGTGGTCGATACGGCCGAGGTACTCGACCACGCCTTCGGCCCGATAGCGGGTCAAGTCGCCAGTGCGATACAGCCGCTCGCCGGTGCAGGAAAACGGATCGGGCACGAAGCGTTCGGCGGTCAGCGCCGGGCGCTGGAAATAGCCGCGCGCCAGCCCGTCGCCGCCGATCAGCAGCTCACCCGGCGCACCGGGCGGATTGAGGGTCAGGTCGCTGCCGACGATATAGAGCGCGGTATTGTCCAGGGGTTTGCCGAGCAATGGACGGCTGTTTTCCTGGCTCAAGGGGTGCACCGCCGACCAGATCGTGGTTTCGGTCGGGCCGTAGAGGTTCCAGACGTTTGGCGAAAGGGCCAGCAAGCGTTGCGCCAGCTCCTGGGGCAACGCCTCGCCGCCACACAGGAAAGTGCGCCCGGCCAACAACCCAGCGTGCTCATGATCCAGCAGCATGCGCCAGCTCGAAGGCGTGGCTTGCAGCACCGTCACATCACGACGCTCGATCAGCGCCAGCACCGCGTGGGGATCCTGGTGGACGTTCTGGCCGGTCAGCACGACGCTGGCACCGACCGACAACGGCCCGTAGATTTCCAGGCCGAAAATATCGAAGGAAAAGGTTGTCAGCGACAGCATGCGGTCACCGGCCGAAAGGCCCGGCTGGTCGATCATGCTGGCGACAAAATTGCTCAGCGCGCCATGGCGCACCATCACACCCTTGGGTTTGCCGGTGGAACCGGAGGTGTAGATGACGTAGGCCAGGTGCCCAGCCGTCAGCGGCACCGCCGGGCAGGTGCGAGGAGCATCCTGCAGCGCGGCGTCGGGCTGGTCCAGCAGCACGGTTCGAAGGGTCGCCGGAATCGGTAGCACTGCCTGCAAACGGGCTTGGGTCAACAGCAGCTCGATGCCACTGTCGTCGATCATGTAGGCCAGGCGATCCTCCGGGTACGCCGGGTCGAGGGGCACGTAGGCGCCACCGGCCTTGAGGATCGCCAGCAGGCCGACGATCATCTCTACCGAGCGCTCCACGGCGATGCCCACCGGTTGGTCAGGCGTCACGCCCAGGGCAATCAGGCGGTGGGCGAGCTGGTTGGCGCGCGCGTCCAGTTGCCCATGGGTCAGGGTCTGTCCATCGATGGTCAGCGCCACTGCATGAGGGGTCTGCCGCGCCTGCTCGGCGATGCGCAGGTGCACGCATGCGGCTTCAGCGCCGTGGTCGACCACGCGGTACCAGTCCTGCTGCGTCAGGCGCTGCTGGGCGGCGTCGAGCAATGGCAGCTCACCAACGCGTTGCTGCGGCGCAGCGACAATGCCCTGAAGCAGGTTCTGCCAATGGCGGGCCAGGCGCTGGATAGTCTGCGGTTCGAACAGATCGGTGGCATAGGTCAGTTCGGCGGCAACGCCCTGCTCGCTTTCATAGGTGCCCAGGGTCAGGTCGAACTGGGCGGTGCGCCCTTCCCACACCAGGTCCTCGATATTCAGTTGCGGCAGTTGCAACTGGCGGTCTTTTTCGCTGGCCGTCTGGTGGTTGAACATGACCTGGAAGATCGGGCTGTGGCTGAGGCTGCGTTCCGGCTGCAAGGCTTCGATCAGTTGCTCGAAGGGCAGATCCTGATGCGCCTGGGCGGCCATCGCCGCTTGCTTGACCTGATTGAGCAAGTGATCGAACGGCAACTGGCCGTCGACATGGGCGTTGAGCACCTGGGTGTTGACGAAGAAGCCGATCAGGCCTTCAGTCTCGACCCGGTTGCGGTTGGCCACCGGCACGCCGACGCGGATCTGCGGCTGACCGCTGTAGCGGTGCAGCAAGGCCTGGAACGAAGCCAGCAGCACCATGAACAGGCTCGCTCCTTCGCGCTGGGCCAGTTGCTTGAGCGCTGCGCCCAGCTCCGCCGGCAAGTTCAGGTCCAGGCGCGCACCGCGAAAACTCTGCACGGGCGGGCGTGGATGATCGAGGGGCAGCTCCAGGACCGGTTGTTCGTCGCCCAGGGTCTGGACCCAATAGGCCAGTTGCCGCTCGCGCTCACCGGCCTCCAGCCAGTGACGCTGCCAGATCGCATAATCGGCGTACTGCACGCTCAGCTCCGGCAATACCAGCGGCTGGCCGGCGGTGTTGAAGGCATAGTGGCGCACCAGTTCATCCACCAGCACTTGCATCGACCAGCCATCGGAGATGATGTGGTGTTGGATCAGCGCCAGCACATGGTCGTCGTCGCCGACTTTCAACAGCGATACCCGCAGCAACGGCCCTTGGCGCAGGTCGAACGGGCGCGCGGTTTCAGCGTCGACAAACGCCTTGATGCTGTCGTCCTGGCGGGTCGACGAACCGGCTGGCAACGTCTGCACCGCGATGCGCAGCGGCAGGTGCGGGTGGATGACCTGCACGGCCTGCTCGCCATGCTCGATGAAGGTGGTTCGCAAACTCTCATGGCGCTCGACCAGGGCGTTGAAGCTGCGTTCCAGGGCCGCCACGTCCAGGTGCCCGTTGAGGCGCAGGGCTGTGGGGATGTGATAGGCCGAGCTGTGGGTGTCCATCAGCCACAGGAACCATTGGCGCTCCTGGGCGTAGGACAGCGGGATGTGTTCAAACCCGGAGCGCACCTCGGGGATCGGCAGGTTGGCCGGCGAAACACCCTCCTCGAGCATCTTTTCCAGGTACAGCCTGCGTTTGTCCAGCGGCAGAGTGATAAAGCGCTTGGCAATCCTCAAAGCAACACTCTTGTCCATCAGACTTCCTCCATTTCATCAAGCAGGGCTTCCAGCTTGTTCAGTTTCTGTTCGTTGATCGGCCCGTCTCCGGCGTCGAGTTGCGCGACAAAATCATTCAGGACCGGTTGCTGGAAAATCAGCTGGGGGGTCAGGGTCAACCCCAGTTCGAGGGCCATGCGCGAGACGGCATTGACTGCCAGCAGCGAGTGGCCGCCCAGCTCGAAGAAGTGATCGTTCAGGCCTACGCGTTCCACCGTGAGTACTTGTGCCCAGATCGCCGCGACCTGCTGCTCGAGTTCAGTGGCCGGTGCGACATAACTGGCCTGTAGCAAGGCGGTTTCCGGGGCGGGCAAGGCCTTGCGGTCGAGCTTGCCGTTGGGGGTCAGGGGCAATTGGTCGAGGAACAGCACGTGGGCCGGGACCATGTAATCGGGTAAATGCGCCCGAAGGCCCGCCTTGAGTTGATCACGCAAGGCCCGCAGGTCTTCGCCGACGCCCAGGTCCAGCGCCGGGGCAACCACGTAGGCCACCAATTGCTGACCGCCCGGGGCGTCCTGGGCCAGTACCGCCGCTTCGCGCACCCGGGGTTGTTGCAACAGCCGTACTTCGATTTCCCCCAGTTCGATACGCAAACCACGAATCTTCACCTGATGGTCGATCCGGCCTTGATATTCGAGCACGCCATCGGCGCGATAACGGCTCAGGTCGCCGCTGCGGTACAAGCGCTCGCCGCTGCTGGAGAACGGGTTGGGCACGTACTTCTCGGCGGTCATCGCGGCCCGACCGAGGTAGCCACGGGTGATGCCCGCGCCGCTCAGGTACAGCTCGGCCGAGACACCTTGGGGCACCGGTTGCAGTTCAGCGTCGAGCAGGTAGGCAGCGGTGTGCTTGAGGGGCCGGCCGAT
>Ga0308169_10002688_pt1 | contig 18082 bp, 15 predicted proteins | sample PhyBR1_2_FD_202139 | JGI IMG/M metagenome (GOLD analysis project Ga0308169, IMG submission 202139) | Phyllosphere microbial communities from UC Gill Tract Community Farm, Albany, California, United States - DLSLSB.R1 | ecosystem: Host-associated > Plants > Phyllosphere > Unclassified | place... | reverse complement strand
ATGAATTCATCATCGTCGCCGACGGCCGCCTGCAACCGTTCGACGGCGACCTGGACGACTACAAGGACTGGCTGTTCAAGACCAAGCTGGGCAAAGGCACCGACATCCTGCCGCTGGCCAAGACCGCCGCGCCCGTCGCGCCGGTGCCAAGCGCCACGCCGGCCGAGCGCAAGGAACAGAAGCGCCTGGGCGCCGAAGAACGCCAGCGCAACGCCGCGCAGCGCAAACCGATCGAAAGCAAGGTCAAGCGTCTGGATGAGCAGATGGCCAAGCTGCAGGCAAAGAAAGCCACGATCAATGCCGCCCTGCTCGACCCGACGATCTACGATGCGCAGAACAAGGATCGCCTCAAGACGCTGGTGGCCGACCAGGCGTTCGTGGCGCGGGATCTGGAAACGCTCGAGGTGGAGTGGTTGACGCTGCAGGAACAGCTGGAAGCGCTGGCGTAAGCCAGTAGGATAAGCAGTACGACGCCGTCAGGCGGCCCTGAGCGGCCGCCGCGGCGACAACGACACGAGGCCATCGATGTCGATCAACACCACGCACCGGCCGTCGATGCGGGCAATGCCGATCAGGTAACTGGCGCCGGCCTCGCCCGGGACGGCCTGCACGGCTTCCGGGCGCACGTGCACGATGCCGGTCACCCCTTCCACCACCATTCCCACCAGGCCACTCGACAGGCGCAGGATGATCACGTCGGTATCCGGGTGCACGATGCCCGCGCCTGCACCCGCACCCGCGCCAGCACCTTGAGTGGCGGTGGTGCGCATGTCGATCACCGGCAGGATCACGCCATGCGACAACGCCACGCCGCCGATGATGTCGCCGTCTTCCGCGAAGCGCTCGAGGGATTTGAGCAATTTGAGTTCCTGCACCCGCGCGCAATCGAGTCCGTACTCCTGCCCATCGAGCATGAAGCTGAGGTAATCCGTTGGTGCGCCAGACCGTGGCGCGCGCGCTGTGTTGTGCATGGTGGATCCTCGATCAGTCCGACCACCATCGTAAGCCTGCCGGTCACGGTGATGTTGACTGCAATCAATTCGCACCACCCGCCCCTGCGGATGCGCTGGCTCAACCCAGCGGTGTGGGTGACGCCGAATTCCAGGCCCAGGCCCCGTCGCGCCCGGCGTGCAGCAACTCGGTGCCCACGGCATCGCGCAAGCGTAGCCGGATGTCGCGCGGCCCCTGGTCCCAGATGCAGCCAAGATCGGGCTCGTACGGCAAGGCACGTACCTGCACCTCGCCCGCAATGGCCTCCAGCGCGATCTGCGCCGCGCCGACGCGGTCGTAGCGCTGCGCTTCCAGGCGACCCAGCACCTCCATTCCCGACTGCCGTTCGGCGTCGAGCTTCTTCGTTTCGTCGGACAGGCGACCGAGCTCCTTGAGCGCCGGCCCCGCGGTGTCGGTCATGCGCTGGAACTGGGGCACCTGCTCGGGCTTGAGCACCAGATCGCCGCTGCGGATGCGCGGCGCGATTTTCAGGTATTTGCTCAGGTGCGGCTGCGCTGCGAGCGTGTCGATCGACGCGCGGTGACGCGCCGCGAGCTGATCGAATTGCCCGATCCGCTCACGCACCTGGGCCATCGCATCGTCGATGCGGGCGCAATCGGGCCGCAGCAGGTACACCAGCATCTCGCCCTGCTTCCACGGAGCGGCGCTGCCGATCTTCACGCGCCGGCCCGCGATGGCGCTGCCCTCGGCGCGCGTGACCTCGACGTCGTCGCCCATGATCTCGCAGTTGATCGCCGTGTCGATACGAATGCGCGCACCGGAAATCACGCAGTTCTCGGCCCGCCCCAGGATCACGTCGCCCCTGGCAGCCTGGATCGTCGCGCTGGACGCCACCCCCAGTACGCGCACGCCGCCGTTCAGGTTGCGCGCGCTGCCGCCGACCAGGTTGCGCTCGAGCCGGATCGCCCCGCCGCGCGAGAGCACGTGACCATACACGTCCGCATGCACGGTGATGCTGTCGCCTTCGATGGTGCGCTGCTCCTGCACGTCGCCGAATTCTTCGTAGTCGCCGCTCAGGTGCAGGTTGCCCGTGGTGCGGGCGCTGACGCCGTCGTGGCTGACGATCTTGTCGGAGATGGCGATGCGGCTGCTCTTGGGGTCGACATTCAGGAAGCCGTCGCGACGCGCGATCAGGAACTCGCCGGCTGGCACGATATCGATGCCGGTGCCTTCGGCCGCGTACAAGGCCAGGTCGAGGTCCTTGCCAATCTCGGCCAGGATCGGGATGCCGGTCAGTTCGAATCCCGGACTGCCCGCCGTACGTGGCACCTTGCGCAAGAGGCGCGTGCCCATCTGCACCTGCGGAAAGCGGTTCTGGAAGCTCATCAGGTCGAGTTTGCCGTTGGCCAGCTGGAGCGGTGCATCGCTGCGGTGCAGTTCGCTCGTGACTTCTTCGACACGCGCAGCGTCGCCGTCGATCGCCGCCAGGTGGCGCGCCACGACGCAGCGTCCGGTCGCGCCCTTGCCGATGGCGTCGCGGATGGCATCGACATCGGCGCCAAAGCGGATCCCCTTCACCCACATGTCAGCGACGAACTCGTCGGCATTGAGCCTGGTTGGCCGCTCATTGCCCTCGGGGTCGGACTCGACGACCGGCTCGAAATAGTACTCTGCCTGGCCATCCGCAATCTTTACCGGGCGGTACAGCGCCTGCCGCGCCGGAGTGAACGGCAGGATGTGATCGGCGATGCGCGCCTGCAGCTGGCCGGCCGTATCGCGCGGCAGTGCCGGGCCGTGGCCGTAGAGCACCTTGATCAGGACAGCGTAATCGAGGCCCGCCAGGTAGTGCCCGGAGCGCAGAATGCTGTCGAGCGCCGCCGCCAGCGTCGGGCCCGGCAGCGCGGAATCGGCATACACGCCGTCAGCGCGCCGGGTGATGCAGTGGTCCGGGCCATCAGAGACAAAACGCGCTGCGGCAGGGATGGCAAGGTCGGGCACGTTCACGCTCCAGGTTGCTGATATTGTCGGCACATGCCCTACCTAGAGTAAGGCGCCCGAGAACATAGCATGTTGCGCAAATTAAATAAATATATAGCAATGAGATTTGCAAAAAAGAAAATTCACAGCACGTATTGAAGGTGTTCGAAAGGTGTTCCGTATGCCCGGATGGATCACGATTCATCCCCCGGACGTGACAACGGCGCCATCGGCGCCGTCGTTTGCTGAAAGTCGCCGCTGGTCAGCGGCGGCGCGAACTGGGGTACAGATCCGCGCCTTCCTTGATCTGGCGACGCAGATCGCGCCGCTCGTCCGGCGACAGGCGCCCGCGCGGACGCTCGTCACGTGCCGACTCCTGCGGGACGTCGGCATTGCGGCGCCCCTGCTCGCGTACTTCGAATGCTCTCGCATCGCGCTGCGCCTGCATCTCGTAACGCTCGCGTGCCTGAGCGTCATCGGTGCGACGGTTGCGATCCTGGTCCTGGGCCAATGCACCGGCGCCAGTCGCCGCCAGGGCGCAGGCGAGAACACCGAGGCGCACAAGCCGGGCGAACCGGCCGCAAGCGGTACCGGGTGCTGCTGGATTGTCGTTGAGCGCGTGGTTCATGGTGTTCCTCTTCCGTGATGCCTGATAAACGGATAAGCTGTGTTGATCACTTGACGCCAGTGTAGGTTGATACCGAATACGGGGTAAGACTAATTGGGTAAAGTTTGTAACACATTGTAATGGCTGAGCTGAGTCGTACCTGCGGCGTAGCCATAAGAAGTTACCATAGCGACATTCATCTGACAATTCTGGACAGTTCCATGACTTCAACGACTCCGAACATTAACGTGGGTACCGGCACGCAGGGCGGCCACTCCGCCAAGATCATGGTCGTGGACGACGACGTGCGCCTGCGCGATCTGCTGCGCCGTTATCTGACCGAACAGGGTTTCCAGGTCGTGACCGCAGAAAGCGCACCGGCCATGAACAAGCTGTGGCTGCGCGAGCGCTACGACCTGCTCGTGCTCGACCTGATGCTGCCCGGTGAAGACGGCCTGTCGATCTGCCGCCGCCTGCGCGGCGCGGGCGACCAGACCCCGATCATCATGCTCACCGCCAAGGGCGAAGACGTCGACCGTATTGTCGGCCTCGAGATGGGCGCCGACGACTACCTGCCCAAGCCGTTCAATCCGCGTGAACTGGTGGCGCGCATTGGCGCCGTGCTGCGCCGCAAAGGCCCGGACGAAATCCCGGGTGCCCCATCGGAAACCCCGCAAACCTTCGAGTTCGGCGACTTCATCCTCGACCTGGGCACGCGAACGCTGAAGAAAAACGGCGACACGGTGCCGTTGACCACCGGCGAATTCTCGGTACTCAAGGTGTTCGCGCGCCACGCACGCCAGCCGCTGTCGCGCGAAAAACTGATGGAACTTGCCCGCGGCCGTGAGTACGAAGTGTTCGATCGCTCCCTCGACGTCCAGATCTCGCGCCTGCGCAAGCTGATTGAACCCGATCCGTCGAGCCCGCTGTACATCCAGACCGTCTGGGGCCTGGGCTATGTGTTCATCCCTGAGGGTCAGCCGCGCTAGTGAAGCCTCCTGCATTTACGTCGCTCGCGGCGGCGCATCGCGCCGTGCGCTTTGCCTGGTTCAAGAGCGGCCTGTTCTGGCGCACGTTCTTCCTGATGTCGGTGCTCACCGCCGTCTCGATGGGCGCCTGGATCGGCATGATCAACGTCTATCAGCGCGGCCCGCAAGTGCAGCAGACGGCCGAAACCGTGGTGTCCGTGGTCACCATCACCAAGGCCGCACTGACGCACTCGGCGCCCGACCTGCGGCTTGAACTGCTGCTCGAACTGGCCTCGAACGAAGGTATCCGCATCTTCACGCTCGAAGACACCGACGTCATCGACCCGCCGCCGCACAATCCCCTGATGCCCGAAATCGCCGCCATCGTGCGCGAGCGACTTGGCGCCGACACGCGCTTTTCCAGCGGCGTGAACGGCGTACCCGGCTTTTACATCAGCTTCAATATCGAGGACGACAAATACTGGCTGATGCTCGAGCGCGAGCGCCTGGCAGGCCTGACGCGCGTGCAGTGGCTGGGCTGGGCCGTGGTCGTCGGCCTGCTGTCGGTGCTGGGCGCAGCGCTCATCTCGAGCCTCGTCAATCGGCCGCTGGCGCGTCTGACGTCGGCGGCGCGCGCCATCGCCAAGGGCGAGCGCCCGGCGCGGCTGCCCGAAAAAGGCTCGCAGGAGATCATCGAAGCCAACCGCAGCTTCAACCAGATGGTCGAAGACCTGGCCCAGGTCGAGAAAGACCGCGCCGTGATCCTGGCCGGCATCTCGCACGATCTGCGCACGCCGCTGGCGCGCATGGGCCTCGAAGTGGAAATGGCCAACCTGTCGCAGGAAGCGCGCGACGGCATGCAGTCGGACATCGCGCAGATGGACGCCATCATCGGCCAGTTCCTCGACTACGCCAAGCCGACCGAAGCGGCCACCTTCGTGCCGGTGGATCTGTCAGAACTCCTGGCGGACATCGGCCACCACGCGGGCCGCATTCCGAGCCTGCGTATCAGGACCGACCTGATGCCGGACGTGCATGTGCAGGGCAACGCCACCGACCTGCGGCGCGTGATCAACAACATCATCGAGAACGCCCGCCGTTACGGCGTCACGCCGGGGCAGGACTATACCGAGATCGACATCGTGCTGCGCGTGAAAGCAACGGGCCACGGCCGGCGCGCCGTGATCGAGATCGGCGACCATGGCGTCGGCGTGCCGCCGGACCAGATCGCGCAGCTGATGAAGCCCTTCACGCGCCTGGACAGCGCGCGCGGCCAGGCCAATGGCGCCGGGCTGGGCCTGGCGATCGTCGAGCGGGTGCTCACGCGCCACAATGCGGGGCTCGAAGTGAGCAACCGCGAAGGTGGCGGGTTCCTGCTGCAGGTGGCGTTGCCGCTGGCGGCCTGAGCGTTTAGAAGATTCAGGCCCCGATCAGGCTCGCAAACCGGGCCAGATCGATATTCCCGCCGCTGACCAGCACGCCGATGCGCTTGCCCCGCAAGCGATCCTTCATCTTGCGCGCCGCCGCAAAGCCCAGGCAACCGGTCGGCTCCACCACGATCTTCATGCGCTCGGCAAAGAACCGCATGCATGCCACCAGCTCGTCGTCGCTGACGGTCAGGATGTCATCCACATCGCGCTGGATGATCGGAAACGTCAGCTGCCCCAGGTGCTGCGTCTGCGCGCCGTCGGCGATCGTGCGCGGCGTGTCGATGTGCACGATCTGCCCGCTGCGAAACGATTGCTGGCCATCGTTACCCGCTTCCGGCTCGACGCCGTACAGCAGGCATCCCGGCGACAGCGCACGCGTGGCCAGCGCCGAGCCCGACAGCAGACCACCCCCGCCCAGGCAGACGAAGAACGCGTCGAGCGGGCCGACCTCGTCAAACAATTCTTTTGCCGCCGTGCCCTGCCCTGCGATGACGTCCGCGTGGTCGTATGGCGGGATCAAGGTCAGGCCATCGCGCTCGGCCAGCGCGCGGCCGATCTGCTCGCGGTCCTCGGTATAACGATCATAGGTGACGACGGTAGCGCCATAGCCGCGCGTGGCAGCCACCTTTGCCGTCGGCGCGTCCTCGGGCATGATGATCGTGGCGGGGATGTCCAGCAGCCGCGCCGACAGCGCGATCGCCTGCGCGTGGTTGCCCGACGAGAAAGCCACGACACCGGCACGGCGCTGTTCCGGGCTGAACCTGGCCAGTGCGTTGTAGCCGCCGCGGAACTTGAAAGCGCCCATGCGCTGCATGTTTTCGCACTTGAAGAACACCTCGGCGCCGAACTCCTCGTTGACGGTGCGCGAGGTCAGCACCGGCGTGCGGTGCGCAGCGCCGGCAATGCGTTCGGCGGCCTGGACGACGTCGTCATACGTGGGAAGCTGGAGCATGGTCATGCGGGTAGTCCTTTCAGGAGCAACGGGTGATAGAGACGATGGCGCAGTCTATCGGCCACCCGGAGGATCGTCAAACCCGACGGGTCTACTACCGGAAAATCGTATGCAGACGTTGCCAATAAGATCGTTTTACGACGTGATTGTTGGTACAGTGACCGATCGTCCCAGAAGACGCCACGTTGCATACACCGAGGGAGCATATGTATCCGTTGCATTTTGCCGTCACCAGTTTGTTCGCGTTGCTGCTATTCGGCCAAGCTGCCCAAGCCGCCCCCGTCATCACGAAACAAGCGCTGCAACAGGATATCGATCTCGTGCTCAGGACCGTGCGCGACCAGCATCCGGACCTGGGTTTTTCGACGAGCGATGCGGCCATGACCGCTGCACTGGAAGCGATCGGGCGCGATCTGCCGCCGTCGATGACGCGCGATGAAGCGTGGCGTCAGCTGGCCCGCATCAATCCGCTGCTGGCCGACGGGCATGTCGCGATTGCGCTGACAGACTGGCGCGCCGATACCGCAGCGCACCGCGCCGCCGGCGGCGCCCTGTTCCCGTTCGACGTGGCATTCGATCCGCAGGGCCGGCTCGTCATCCATGCCGCACTGGGAGGCGCTGCATCACCCCTGGCCGGCGCGCGCATTGTCGCCATCGACGGTATGCCGGTCGATACGCTCGTGGCCAGCCTGGGCTCACGCGTCCACGGCGATACCCCCGCGATGCGCATGGCACTGCTGGCGCAGCGCTGGTGGCTGTATCACTGGAAGACGCTCGGGGCTGCGCAGCAGTACCGGCTCGTGATCGAACGCGATGGCCAGCGCAGCGAACTTGCTGTCCCCGGCAGCACGGACCAGCCGCGCATGCTGCAGGACGAGGTCGACACCGCGCGCCTGTACCGGCTCGACACCGTGCCTGGCTGCTCGGCGGTCCTGACAGTCAGTTCGTTCAATAGTGCCCACCTGGCGCATTTCGTCGCCTTTACACACGCCGCGTTCACGCGCCTGCGGCAGGAAAACATCCGGGACCTCGTCATCGACATCCGCGCCAACGGTGGCGGCGACGACGTGATGTGGCTCGATGGCTTGATGCCGTACCTGGCGACGACGCGTTACCGCACCGGCTCCAGTGCCGTCAAGCGCGTGTTGCGCGCCAACCCCGAGCGCGGCGAACAGGTCGGCCAGATCAGCCATACGCAGATCGCCACCTGGCGCGAACCGCAACCCGACCATCCCGCCCGCTTCAACGGCAAGGTGCAGGTAGCGATCGGGCCTCTGACCTACTCGTCGGGCGTGCTGTTTGCGAACGTGATGCAGGACTTCGGCTTTGCTACCCTGATCGGGACCGGTGGCGCCGTCCGGCGCAGCCAGTCGGGCGGTGTGTACGGCGTGCCGCTGCCTCAGTCGGGCCTGACGCTGTGGATACCGCGGTTCGTACTCGATCCACCGGGCGGCGCGTCGAAGGGCGCCCTTCTCAGCGCGCAGGAGCCGTGGGATCCGGACGCCGCGCCTGCGTGTCAGGCGTTGTGACAGTGCGCGCCTGATCCGGCGAGATGGCAAGCAGTGCCCGCCTGATCCGGCGGTTGCGCAGGGCGCAAACGATGACGAGGGTGCACGAACCCACCACCAGCGCAATGAACGCCACCAGGGCTGCCCAGGGCCCGCCGAACACAAAGGCCGCGGCAAGGAGCGCGATGCCGCTGAAGCACATCTCCAGCAGCAGATCGGTGGCGATGAACCAGGGGCTGCTCTTGAGTCCGATTCTGGAAGCGGAGAGGTCGCGCCAGCCGATCACGTTCTGCCAGTTACCCGGCTCGCTCAGCGCAACAGCGAAGGTGGATCCTGCTGTAGGCACGCTCTTGTGGTCGAACACGACGGCGAACTCGCGTTTGCCGTCCGCTTGAAAACTGAACAGTCCCCCGTAGACGTCAAATACCCGCTCGAAGCGGACCGTCTCGATGTGCATGTGCTCTCCCCCATGGCTGCCTTGACCCGTGCACCGTAGCGCAGACCGGGTGGCGTGTCCAGCAAGTGGGACGATTCATGCGCGCTGCATCAGCCAGGAATCCGGTTGACGAGCGGCTCGCCGCGCTCGAATGCGCTGATGCTGTCGATGGTCGTGCGCATGATCTGGCCGATCGCTTCGACCGTGAAGAACGCCTGGTGGCCGGTGACGATCACGTTCGGGAACGACACCAGGCGCTGGATCACGTCGTCCAGAATGACCGTTGACGACAGGTCCTGGAAGAACAGGCTCGCTTCCTGTTCGTAGACGTCGATCGCCAGCCCGCCCAGCTGGCCGGTCTTGAGCGCCGTCACCACGGCGTCGGTATCGACCAGCCCACCGCGGCTGGTGTTGATCAGGACGCAGCCACGCTTGACGCGCGCCAGAGCGGCCGCATCGACGATGTGGTGCGTCGTATCGAGCAGCGGGCAATGGAGCGAGACGACATCGCTGCAGGCGAGCAGCTCGTCCACGCTGGCATAGCGGCCGCCGAGCGCCTCGAATGCCGGCGTCGGATACAGGTCATGGCCCACGAGCGTACAGCCGAACCCGGCCATGATACGGGCGAAGATCAGCCCGATCTTGCCGGTGCCGATCACGCCGACCGTCTTGCCGTGCAGGTCAAACCCCATCAGGCCGTCGAGATCGAAGTTGCCTTCCCGCGTGCGCACGCTGGCGCGCGCAATCTTGCGGTTCACGGCCAGCAACAGGCCGACCGCAAATTCGGCGACCGAGTTCGGCGAATAGTCGGTGACGCGCACGATCTCGATACCGAGCCGACGTGCGGCCGCAGCATCGATGTGGTTGTAACCGGTCGAGCGCGTGGCCACCAGGCGTGTGCCCTGGCGCGCCAGGATATCCAGCACGCCCGCATCGACGGTGTCGTTGACGAACACGCACACGGCAACACACCCCGCCGCCTGGCGTGCCGTCTCGACGCTGAGGCGCTCTTCGATGAACAGCAGCGCGTGGCCAACCCCATCGTTGGCCTGCGCCAGCATGGTCTTGTCATAGCGACGTGCACTGAATACGGCTGTTTTCAAAAGGTTCTCCTGGCAAGGTCACGGTCCAGCCGTTATACGCTCTTGCCCGCCATAAGCACAGACTTACCGTCACAGGCTGGCAAACGAACGGCGCGCAGGCCTACAAATGAATGTGAAATGGCGCACAGAAGGCGAAAGATGCAAATAAGACAATAAAGTTGTTGAATTTATACCTGAACCGAGGAGTCGATCATGAAGCGTCATATCTGCCAACTGTGCCTGCTGGCCGCCACCACGATGGCTGCACCAGTTGCCTTTTCCGAGACCAGTATCGTCAAGTGCGTTGACGACGCAGGCCGAGTGACCCTGACCGATCGCCCTTGCGAGGCGGGCGCCACCACCGTGCGCATGGCCAGCGAACCCGCCAACGATGGCGTGACGCGTGTGCACGCGCATCCATTGGTTGCAGAAGCCAGTGTGCTGCCGCCACCGCGCGCGGCACAACGAATCCACGTGCCGGTTGCCCGGATCGCTGCCCGCCCCCTGGCCAGTGACATCGCCACGCTCAAGGCAGCACGTGCCCAGTTCGTATTGAGCGACGTCCGTTCGACGCCGGCATTGGCTGGGCTCGATTGAGCACGACGTACAGATGCCATCAAAAACTGTCGATACAATTTACACTGAATAAGTTGTCAGTTTGAATACGATCAAAATAGGTAGTTAAATCAACAACCTATTTATTTCTGGAAGATTGGCACGTAACTTGCGTTATTGATGAGCACACACTTATCGGAGGTTATCTTGTCACTGCGCTCACTCAAACAAATGTTGGTCGGCCTGTCACTTCTCGCCTGCACCTCTGCCTTCGCGACGCCATTCACCTTTGACGTTGCAGGCGCACAAAGTATCGGTGAGCTCGGTACCGACGGTAACGACGTGTATGAAATCAATGTTGGCGCCAACGCGACCATCACCAGCGTCAGCTACAACTTCAACGTCACTGCATTCACCCCGAGCTGGTTGTCTGAAATGGGTTTCGCCTTCACCAATGGCGCTTTTACGGACGGCGTTGTGCTGAACCCGGGTCTCGGCATTGACCAGCCAGGTACGCGCAACTTCACGGACGTGGTGGATCTGATTGCCGAGGGGTTGAGCTTCAGTGTGGATGCCGACGGCATCCTGCGCTTAGAGTTTTACGAAGACCTGGATGACGAATCGATTTCGCCTGACGGCGTCTGGAATTTCGGCACCATCACGTTCAATACCGATGCCGTGGACGTCCCGCCTGGCGGCGAAGTGCCGGAGCCGGCAACCGGCATGCTGATCGGTGCTGGCCTGGCGCTGATGGGCTATACGACCCGCCGCCGTCGCAACGCGGTCAGGACCGCAGCCTGAGCGATCCGGCATCCACACAGCGACGCACCTTTCAGTAAAATTGCCGTTCAGTGCAAGCTGAACGGCATTTTTATTGGGTCAACGGGTTGGCAACAAGTGGCACTGCCTGTTCATCAGGGTGGTTGGCGGCTAATGCAAGCGCGTTACGCTGGCCAGATGCGACGTCGGTGGCTTGTCCCACTCGCCGAGCAGTGCCAGCAAGGCTGCATCCTGGGTGAAGCTGGCGCTCGAGCGCCCTTCCAGCAGGCGGTCGGGCGGCATCGAGCGCGCCACGACGAATCCCTGCACATAATCGACGCCGATCTCCTGCAGCGTCTGGACCGTGGCGGCATCCTCGGCCCATTCTGCAATGGTCTTCATGCCCAGGTTGACCGCCAGGCTGACGATCGCCTCGACGATCGCCACGTTGGCCGGATGCGCATTGATATTGACGATGAAGTTGCCATCGATCTTGAGCACATCTGCGGGCAATTCTTTCAGATACGAGAACGATGTGTAGCCGGCGCCGAAATCGTCCAGCGCCACCTTTACGCCGAAGCCACGCACCTGATCGATGAAGCGGCGCGTGTTGTCCAGGTCGTGCAAGGCCACGCTCTCGGTGATTTCCAGGCACAGGCGGCTGGCCACATGCACGTAGCGGCCCAGTATCTCGAACGTGTCCTGGACGAAGCGCTCGTCGTTCAGCGATGCGCCCGACAGGTTCATGCAGACGAAGCGGGTGTTGACCAGTGCGTCGTTGTGCTCGGCGATCCAGGCGAGCGTGCTGGTGAGCACCCAGCGGTCGATCACGCTCGCGCGCCCGCTTTTTTCGGCGGCTGCAATCACGGCGCCGGCCGGCACGACACGGCCATCGGGCTCGCGCATGCGCAGCAGCACCTCGAAATTGAGCGATTCAAACGGCGTGCGCAGCGACATGATCGGCTGCATCTCCAGCAGCAGGCCGTCGGTGGCGGCCGGTCCCGACAGGCGCTCGACCAAGTCGAGTTCGGCGGCGCGCTGGCGGAATGCATCGGCTCCGCGTTCGTATACGACCAGACCATCGCCCGTGCCGGTCTTGGCTTCGCGGCAGGCGCGGTCGGCGGTGGAAACGGCATCCTTCATCGGCATGCCCGGCACCACCTCGATCAGGCCGACCGACGCGCGCACGTGGAAGGCCTTGTCACCCACACGATAAGGCGTACTGCCCAGCCGGTCGACAATGCCACGGATGATGATCGAGGCCAGCGGAATGGCCGTTTCCGGCATCACGATCACGAACTCGTCGCCCCCCACACGCCCCAGTTGCTGGCCACCGGCCAGCATTGCCCCCATCCGTTCGCAGACCTGCTTGAGCACTTCGTCGCCGGCCGCATGCCCGAACAGGTCGTTGATCAGCTTGAAGCGGTCAAGGTCGACATACGCCATGGCCATCGGTCGACCGGCAGCCAGGCTCGCAATGGCATTGCTGAACTCGCGCTCGATGCCGCGCCGGTTGAAGACCTTGGTCAACGGGTCATTGTTGGCCATGAAGCGCAGCTGCTCGGTGGCCTTGTGTTTTTCGGTGGTGTCCTGCAGCACGCCCTCGATGCGGGATCTGGCCAGCGTGGCGCTGACCTGGAAACGCTGCGTGCCATCGCGGCTCGTCAGCTCCATCTCGGCCTCGACTTTCGCATGCACCTGCTCGTGCAAGGCGGCCCAGCTCGCTTCTGTGAAGAACTGGCGCCATGCCGTACGGCCTGCCGTGAAGTCCGTGATGCCCAGCATCTTTTGCAGCGCCGGATTGACGCTCAGGAAGTGACCATAGATATCGAGCGTGAACAGGCCGACGGGCATCGCCTTGTACGCATGCTCGAGTTCTTCCTGGGCTTCCTGGCGCTTCTCGGTTTCCATGCGCATCTGTTCGGCCACGGCCAGCGCTGCCAGCAGGCTTGAGGCGAGCGCGGCGGTGACGCTGTTGATCACGCCCAGGAGCTCGCGCATGCCGAACGCGGCCGACGCCACTTCGGCCAGCGAGGCCATGAAGGTGACAGCGAACGACGCCGCGAACCAGCCTGCGACGCGCGTGCGCGATTCGACGATGATCTTGAACAGGCCGATCGTCATCAATGAGAAGCAGCACGCAAGGATGCCCCACATCAGCGGCAGGTACATGCCGTACGGGACCAGGATCGCGGCGGCCAGCATCGGCATGCACAGCCACTGCATGACGCGCATCGGCACCACGTAGCGCATCTCGGCCAGGTGGTCCTTCAGCAGCGCGTGGTACAGCGTGAGTGTGGCGATGCCGTACATCGTGAAGGTGACGGCGCGACTGCGCAGCAGCCAGTCGGACGGCACCGCCTGGCCGAGCCACTGGATGTCCCAGCCGGCCGACAGCGCGCCCACGCGCAGGTTCAGGATCAGCCAGCCGGCAAACATCACGTATACCGGCTCGCGGTTGATCAGCGCCGTGATCAGGATGAACAGCGCCAGCACGATCATGCCGCCGTCGAGCAGGCCCGATTTGCGATGGTATTGCTTGACCGACAGCGCGTACTGCTCGAGCGGCCATTGCACGACCGTCAGGCGCGCCGGGCCCGCGAACGTGCCGCGGCACAGCAACTGGCGTGGGAGCGGCGCGACGCTCAGCGCGAAGCCGGCTTTGTCGGCGCGCATCAGGCCGCTGCTGTCGCTGCGGCTGGCGCCGCCCATGGGCGCCAGCGAGGCGGCGTTCCAGCAGGCGATATCGAGTGCATGACGGGACGGGAATTCGAGCACCTGCTCGCCCGGACGGGGCATCGGCTCGACGACGAACCAGACCGGCGCTTCGGACAGATGGGTGTCATGGGTATTGGTCAGCGGACGCTCGCGCGTTGGCCCGAGTGCGCTGGCCGCATCGAGCGTGCCGGCCGCATCGGCCATGACATGCATCGTCAGTGGCACGTCGCCGCTGGTGCGGTATTCGTCGTGCCAGAAAACGAGCGCGATGAGCGAGACGACCGCAATCCCGATCGGGATGAGGTAATACGAAAACATCTTCAGAACCAGTTCGACAGCCGCCTGCAACGCGGCTGGTAACGACGCACGGAACTGATGAGAAAGCTTGGGCATGAGCGGCCTTGGTAATGCGCGTGACCACCGTGCGGACAACGACGGCTCCTAAAGCGCAAGGATACAGCTTTAGCGTAGCGCCGTCATGCCCTTCGTAGTTGAACAAACGTCGATCGCGCGCAGTGAAATCGGTCTCAGGCGACGGCCAGTTCTTCCCGCGCCGACCAGTCCGGCATGGCCGGGCGCACGACCGGGCCGATGTCGATGTCCGGGTGTACCGTGTTGAAGAAGAAGTCGAGCATCGGATGACGCGCTTCGGTCCAGCGCTGCTGGAAGGTCGCGATCTCGAACGCCATCACGCGGTGCGGGATATTCCCGACATGCCGCAGCGGCACCAGGCCGTCTTCCGGGAACACATCGACGAACAGCATCTGCTCGTACTGGCGGTCGACCGGCGGGCGACCCGTTGCCACCGAGTAGTCGATGGCGTTGTCCTGGCAATACATGAAACAGGCCTTGACCAATGCAATTTTTACCATGCGCCCAGTGCGCCCTTCATCGACTGCGAGCCGGGTGGCTTCGACCAGCCGCTTGCCCTGCAGCCAGTCCGGCAGCACCACCGATTCTTCGACGCCCAAGGGCCGGTGCAGGTTGGTGCGGATACGGGTACTGCCGATCGCCGTGCCATCAAGTTTGGACTCGGCCAGCAGCACGATGGTGTCGGCGTCGTAGTCAGCCGCTTCAGGCTGCGACAGGCTCCGTGCAAAATCCGGCACGTGGCGCGCATAGGCGGCATGGCGGATTCGCACGGCCTTGAGCAGGTCGGCCTGGGTCTCTACCCGGCGAATCGTGAACGGCAATCGTTCAGTCGCGCTGCCGGCGACCTGGGGACGCACGGGACGTGGTCGCGACAGTGTGGCTGGGTTGATGACGGCGGCGTTGAACTGCTCCATGACGAAACTCCTTGGGTTGATTAGTTGAAACAGAAATTGACTGTTTTCAATTATCAATCGGCGTATGGACATTCTAATTGCTGAGCAGGCCTACTTTTCACCTTCAGTTTCAATGAGCGGGAAACCGCGCCAACTGATCAGGTTCCGCACGCGATGCGCCCTGCATGATCGCGGCCACGATTACAGCATCCGCGCGCTGCCCGACACCCGTACCGTGCCGCCTGTGTCGGTCCCGAATTCGGCCGTAATGAGCGAGCGCATGCCCATGTCTTCGCCCTGCACGACGGCGATCCGGCCACCATGCGGCCAGCCGATATCGCGCAGGTAGCCGGCCAGCGCCGCCGTGGCAGCGCCCGTGGCCGGATCTTCCAGCACGCCACCGGACGCAAAAGCGTTGCGTGTATGAAACAGCTGATCGTGTTCGGCCCAGGCCAGCACGATCGTTACCAGCCCGTGTGCCTGCATCAGTGCCCGGCCTGCATCAAGCACATAATCCATCCGTGCCAGCGTGGCGCGGCTGGTCAGCGCCAGCAGCAGATGGTCGGCGCCGGCGTGGATGCAGGCAGCAGGCATGCGCGGATCGAGGTCAGCTTGGCTGTAGCCAAACAGTGACAGCGCCGCATCGACCAGCGCGGCCGGTGCCGGGCTGCTGCGGGTGGGTGGGGATTGCAGCGCTGCCTGCAGCCGCGCGCCATCGTGCCGCCCCTCGACGGTGATCGCGGCGGCGTTCAGGGTCAGCGCAAAACGGCCGTCGCCCTGCCTGCGCGCCAGCGCGGCGCCAAGGGCAATCGTCGCATGGCCGCAGAACGGCACTTCCGAGGCGGGCGAAAAATACCGCACGCGCCAGCCCTCGCCTTCGGGTGCTGCGAAGACGGTTTCCGAGAACCCGACCTCGCGTGCGATGGCGGCCATCTCGGCCGCTGGCGGCAAGGCCGCGCCGATCCAGACACCGGCCGGATTGCCGCCCTCGCCGTGGTCGTCGAAGGCGGCGAGTCGTTCAATGTCCTGGCGCATGGCTGCTTCCTCAGTCGTTGGAAACATCCATCATAGCGCCACGGTACTAGCGCCGGGCGTCGATGCGCGGCAGCAGCACGGCCAGGATGCCCAGCAGCGGCAGGAACGAGGCGATCTGGTACACCTGCGCGATGCCGTGCACGTCGGCGATGCCGCCCATCGCGGCGGCGCCCACGCCGCTGATACCGAACATCAGGCCGAAGAAGATGCCCGAGATCAGGCCGACCTTGCCCGGCACCAGCTCCTGCGCGAACACGACGATGGCCGAGAACGCCGACGACATCACCAGCCCGATGATGACCGACAGCACACCGGTCCAGAACAGGTCGGCGTATGGCAGCGCGATGGTGAATGGCGCCGCACCCAGGATCGAGAACCAGATCACGCGCTTGCGCCCGATCTTGTCGCCGATCGGCCCGCCTGCGAACGTGCCCAGCGCCACCGATGCCAGGAACAGGAACAGGTACATCTGCGCGGTGCCCACCGGCAGCTTGAATTTTTCGATCAGGAAGAAGGTGTAATAGGTCTGCAGGCTCGCCATGTAGATGTACTTGGAAAACACCAGCAGCGCCAGCACGACCAGCGCCTGGATCACCTTCTTGCGCGGCAGCGCCGGACCGGCATGCAGCGCGGCCTTCTTGACCATGTTCATCAGGTGATGGCTGTACCAGCGGCTCACGCCAACCAGCACCGCCACCGCAACGAGCACCAGCAGCATGAACCAGGCAATCTCGGCCTGCCCGCGCCCGACGACGATCGCCGCCGCCAGCAGCGGCCCCAGGGCCGAACCGGCATTGCCGCCGACCTGGAACACCGACTGCGCAAACCCGAAGCGCCCGCCCGACGCCAGGCGCGCCACGCGCGAGGCTTCCGGATGGAAGGTCGACGAGCCCACGCCGATCATGCCGGCCGCAACCAGCAGCATCGGATAACTGCCCGCCCACGCCAGCAGGCCGACGCCGAGGAGCGTCACGCACATCCCGGCCGGCAGCAGGAATGGAATCGGCCGCTTGTCGGTGTACAGGCCGATCCACGGCTGCAGCAGCGAGGCGGTGCACTGGAACGTCAGCGTGATCAGGCCGACCTGGGTAAAGGTCAGGTTGAATTCGTGCTTCAGGAGCGGGTAGATCGACGGCAGCACCGCCTGCACGCAATCGTTGAGCAGGTGGACAAAGGCAACCGAGAGAAGGATTTGCATGACCGCACCCGGGACGGCCGGGGTGGTAGCGGAGGTGGTGCTGGACGGCGAGGAAGATGTGGACATGGACGACGCGGGTAGACAGAACAGTCCGACAGGATATGCGAAAACCGGCGCCCACGGGCGCCGGTTCTTTGACTACTGGTTCTTTAACTACGGGGGATCAGCCGGCCGGCACCAGCCGGATCGCCTGCCCGCCGCCTGGCGCCAGTACCATCTTGATGGTATCGGTGCTCTTCACGGTGCGCTTCTCGATCACCAGGTCGAAGCGCCGCTCGCTGCGGTAATCCGCCTTGTCGCCATCGCGGTAAATTTCGGCCACATACGATTTGCCGGCATCGAGGAACGACAACGGCAGATCGAGCGTGCGCGCATTGCCATCAGTGACCGAGCCGACATACCAGGCGCTCGAGTTGCGGTCCTTGCGCGCGATGGTCGCGTATTCACCAACAGCGCCATGCAGCACGCGCGTATCGTCCCAGTCGGTCGGCACGTCGCGAATGAACTTGAACGCACCCGGATAGCGGTCGTAATGCTCGATCAGATCAGCCGCCATCACCACCGGCGAATAGATCACCACGAAGTTGGCCAGCTGCTTGGCCTGGGTCGAGTTGAACGGCTTCTTGTCCTTGCCCTCCAGG
>Ga0308169_10002687_pt1 | contig 18096 bp, 30 predicted proteins | sample PhyBR1_2_FD_202139 | JGI IMG/M metagenome (GOLD analysis project Ga0308169, IMG submission 202139) | Phyllosphere microbial communities from UC Gill Tract Community Farm, Albany, California, United States - DLSLSB.R1 | ecosystem: Host-associated > Plants > Phyllosphere > Unclassified | place... | reverse complement strand
CGAGACGCAGCAGCTCCTCACTGCGTCGGTACTGCCAGGCTCGGCTGTCATCGTCCCTGGACAGGAGACGTCGAACGATACCCAACAGTCTGTCACCGCCGCTGCTGGTCCAGCGGCGACTGTCCAAGCCAACTCGAAAGTGGGCGGAGCGTCAGCTGTGCTGGCTCGCATGCCCCTCGCCGCGACCCTATCCACCATCGTCGTCTCGGTTCTCGCCGTCGCCGTCAGCATATAGTCGTGCTGATAACTCGACAAATGCCCCACTCGGCGCGGACGCGGTCCACATGGACACTGCATAGATGATCGCGGACATTGGATTTCTTGTTTGGCATTCAGTACATACCTACCCCCATCCTTCGCATTGATGTCCTCATCCCCCATCTCCTCCTCTCGTCGCTTGTACATATTCGCCTCCCATCGTAACTAATCCTTGTGATCCCCACCAGGGGTTGTGTATGCACCTTCATGCGTGCGCTCAGCGTGTTGTGGCGCAAGGCACCATCGGTCGTGTTCGGTGACTTCGGCCTGGAGGCTAGGCGATATAAGCGAGCGGCGATTTCGGTTAGATCCGTCGGTCTGATCAGGTGCGATGAGGCCATCGTGACTCAACCACAGGGCAAGGTGAGCCGACCTCGGTCTATATAAAGCGACGAGGGGTGTTTGCGTGCGACATACAACCCCACGACTCGAAAGTAACTTGGAGGACTGCGCAGAGCAAGGGCCCAGCTGTGATCGACTCGCCGAACCCGTCTGAAGCCTACTTGAGCCTGTAATCCGCTTGGTCCACCACGATGGGCAAGGTGCATGATATCGCCGTGAGCGGCTTCGGCGAGGGGACGAACGACCTGGTGAGTGGCTGAATTGTGCGGAGCTTCGCCGCTGCTTGCCCGCCCAGCACCGCTCACGCCAGTACGACGCCGCCCGCCCGTCCTACCCCGCCTCGGCCCTGCAACTGATCGCCTCGGCCGTCGCCCAGGCCCAAGGTTCCTCCGAGCTCGACCCCAGCCGCGGGCTCACGATCCTCGAGCCAGGAGCCGGGACGGGCATATTCTCCCGCCTGCTCCTCGCGCCCCCATCTGCCGAGTACCCCTCCTTCCCCATCGACACGCTCGTGGGCGTCGAGCCGTCCCCCGGCATGCGCGGCGCATGGGAGCGCGGACTGGCGAAGCTCGGCCCCGGCGTCTCCGAGGGCAAGACGGTCAGAGTGGTCGATGGCTCGTTCGAGGACTTTAGCAGGAGCGGCGTGGAGAAGGGGTCGGTCGATCTGGTGGTCATCGCCCAGGCGTGGCATTGGTGTCCGGACCACGAGGCGGCCTTCGTGAGTGTCGACGTGTGATGGGGTGCGGGTGTATTGGGGGTCCTGACGCTGTGCGGGGGGCTTCTCAGCTGGAGAGAGCCCGGCGTTAAGCTGCCGATCTGGCTCGCCAATGAAGCAGCAGCCGGTCCCTCGCACCGGCCGGCCTCTCTCCCTGGCCACCTGTCCCTCCGTACGATCACGTATCCCCCGTACCGCCTGCCCCTCCCACCCGCCCCTTACCCTGCCTGGGACCCTTTCTCCCATCCGTCCCCATGACTGACTGACTTACTGACCCCAGCGCGAGATCGCGTCCTACCTGTCCCCGACCGGCCTGCTCATCTTCATCTGGAACCTTGAGTCGAACGCGACGCCCTGGCACGCCAAGATCCGCGAGCTGTACCAGCCGCACGACCGGGGCACGCCGCAGTACTACAAGGGCTGGTGGCGCCAGGGCTTCGAGACCGTCGCGTACAAGGAGCTCTTCGCCGGCAAGGAGGAGAAGAGCGTCGAGTGGTCGTTGGGCATGACCGAGGATCAGGTGCGTTGCGTTGCGCGACGCCCAAGCTATCACCCCCTGTGGCCCTGCGCTTGAGAAGGGGTCGTCAGCGTGTGCTGACGCACAGCTCGTCGACCGCCTCCTGTCAAAATCGTACCTCACCGAGGCGCGAGGACTTTATCGCCAAGCTGCGCGAGATCATCCGCCAGGATGACAAGGAATGGGTCGACAAGGAGGTGAGTCTCGTTGCGCGGCCGCGGCGCACTGGATCTTAACCCCCTCGAACTTGCAACCCCGCACAGCCCAAGCGACCTTTCCCCGCAGCCACTCTGTTCCAGAGCTGGCGCCGACTGACCCGCAGAAAGGGATCTTCAGGTACAACTACAACACCGACGTGGTCATCATCCGCCGCAAATAAGCAGCGGCCCCCTCCCGCCATGACTGGGCGAATGCCACGGGCTCCATGCCGCCTAGACCGTCGTCGTACACATGTAAGGAGTCATGTCATCGCTCGTTCGTATTTACTCTACGTATACACAGTGCCTCCTCGCGCTGAATCGAATGAAAAGTCTTGTCGCCATGCCGCCATCGGGAATCATGTACCAATGAGAGGTATCGCTTACAAGAATGCCGGTATGGTTTGTCCTCTTCCTCCTCGGTCTTGCTTCCTCTCTTCTGTCCAGTTGTTTCGCCTTCCCGATGTTTCTTTACGAAAAGCCGGAGTCGTCGATACTCCACAACACCACAATGTACGTCCGCGTCGCTGGCTACTCCTTGTTCTCCTTCTTGGCCGCGCCGGCGCCATTGTTGAATCCCGCTCCAGTGCCCGCACCACGAGGTCCACGGGTCCCGTTTCCGCCCCGGTATCCACCTCCTCGCCCGCCCCTCATACCCGACGTACTATCGAAGCGCGGGAACCTGGACGGCGGCTGGGACAGCAGGACCTGGATAGTCGTATCTCGAATCACCTGCGGTCAGATCGAACCTCTGAAGCTGACTCACACTTCGATGGTTCGCCAGCGCCTCTTTCATGTCATCCTCCTTGTCGTAGTCGACGTAAGCGAAGTCCTGCCAGTCAGCACCGCTCACTTCCCATATCCCTCGAGCCAGCGGACCCACCTTCTGCTTGCCCGTGACGCGGTCGCTAATGATCTTGACGGCGCCGATCTGGAGTGAGCACAATGCACTATCGCACCAAACCCACCTTATCCGGGTGATCAAACAATGCCTTGATCTCGTCCTCGCTGGTGGGGATCGGAATGCTCTTGAGGAAGAGCGAGTGCTTCTTCGGCGGTCGGACCGATTCAACCTTGTCTTCTGCCGTCGAACCCTCAGCGCCCTCGATGACTTTGTCCGTCGGCTTCTCGGGGATGGCACCCTTCGGCTTCTCGTCGGACTTGGTCACCTCCGACTTATCTTGCTTGCTGGCGCCGTTCGCAACCGGCGAGTCCTTCTTAGTCGGGACAGGTGACGCGGCGGAAGCAACGGCTTTGAGCTTCTCCGGAATCTTGGCGGACGCGGGCGTAGCGGTAGAAGCCCGTCCGTTTGGCTGAGCGGAAGCAGCGGGAGTCGACGCCTTAGCAGGGGGCGCGGGCGATTTCGACTGGGTTCCCTCGGGCTTGCTGACGCCAGCAGGAGCGAGCGGGGCACGAGGCTGTCGAGTTTGCGTAGGCGGCCTGGCCGGGATGGAAGTAGCAGTCTGGCCCGGCGCCGACGGAGTCGAGGCTGCAGGTCCCGTCGGGGGTTTGGCCGTCGTTGAGGCAATGGATTGCTGAGGTGGTCGAGCGGGACCGTTCTTTGCCCCCGTCACCGTCACAGGCGGGGCGCTCTGCGGAGCGGGCTTGTTGGGCGCGGCGAAACCGGGCGGTCGGGCGATGGGTCCGGCCTTGGCAGCGTTCGCTTCTTGGAAAGCTCGAGTCCCTTGCTGAGAGGCAGCGAGGACAATAGCAGCGGGTGGTCCGGCAGACTGGACCGCTCGGTGTCCGTACGACTGGCCTGATATAAGCAACGCCCCGGCGCTTCACGGCTGACCCACCCTGCGACTTGATCTCGGAGCTGATTCGGCCATCGTTGACCGAGAGCAAGAGGTGCCCACAAGAAGCGTCACTGTGCATCAGCGACGAAGCCATGCATCCGAGATCACATCACACTCACACCAAGATCCAGTTCCAGGTGTTGATCCAGCTCTGGTCATCCTCCTTCGGGATCGTCTCGATCGCCGTCAAAGCCTTTTGCAGGAGAGTGCGCTGTCCGGGGCTATTATGAGCTCACATCGAACCACAATCCAAACCACTCACGTCATGCTGTGATCCACTCGCTCCTTGACGGAGGAATACACCTCCATAAAGCTCTTCTGCGCCTGTAACAGCCCTGCCCGATACGCCTCAACGTCGCCGTGCACAGCGTAATCATTGTACAGCGCGTGATGACGGACTATCATCAGCTATCACCCATAATCAGGGCAAGGGCCGGGCTCAGCTCACAGTGCAGCCCGCTGGAAATGGTGATGTCCGCTTGCAGCTTGTGCGAGAGCAACTGAAGGAGACCGTTTCGACCGATGGGCGTAGATGCCAGGAGCACTCGAGTCTCGGTAGGATCGAATGTCTGCTGGTCAGCCGCGATGGCGACCCAAGTGCCTCACTCTTTGCGCCGTCTCGACCAGCTCTCCTATTTGCAGCGTCGTCGCCCACATTGTCCCGTTCTGCCCAGCGATGTTGGCAGTACCCTCACCTGACGTCAGACGTCGAATCATACCGAGAAAAACATACCATGATCGACTGCCGTCAGCTCGGAACCGATAGGCATGGGTCCACTCACACATCTTGTGAAGGGCCAGCGCGCCGCCCAGACCAAACAGCCTCAATTTGACCCCGCTCGTCTCAATCAGCCGCGAGCACGCCTCATCGATCACCGTCAGGTTCTGAACCTGGTACTCCCCCGTCCTGAACCTCTCCAGGATCCTCACGTCCTCGATCAAGCCGTAGACGGTGAAGACGGGCACTGGGAACGTGATCGCTCCGGTGAGCAAGTGCGGGAACTGCGAGAGTGGGAAGTGGATGAAAGCATTGTTAAGGGCCGTGAGGAGGGTCTCGCGGGGTTCGGTCTGTGGGATGGCGAGGAGTTGTTGGCGCGTCGCTGGTGGGATGAGGGGGGAGTATTGCAAAAGATGACGCAGGATTCTGCCGTCAGCGCAGTACATGCTGGAAAGACTTGGCAAGTCGAATGCGGAGTTGAACAGGCTAGGTCATGGACTGCGACTCACTTGTCGCCCATACGAGGAAGAGATTCTTGGTTCAAGAAGCCAAAGTCTCCCGTATGAATCACCGCCGTTGCCTCATGTTCGCGAATCAGCCTGTTGAGCTCGTGGTCTGTGCGAGGCGAAGCGGTCGTTCAAGCAATAATGAGAGAGTCGCGTCAGCGCTACGCTACAGGCGCTGGGACGAGCCTGACTCACAATCACCGCGGATATCAGCCACGCAGAGGATCCTGCCCGTTTTGCCGGCGAGCACGATGCGCGGCGGGCTCTTAATCGAGGCGGCTTTCTCTGTCGCCGGGGGCGAAGGGAGGCCGTTGACAGCTGCGTTTCCGGTCGACGCCATTTTGGAGTGGGATGTGTTGGATGCTAGGAGTATGGAGGAGGGCGGACGAGCCTATATGGCTTGTGAGGTAGGGGATGGGATCAGTGGAGGTGGGGGGCTAAGATGATCACGATCTGTACTGAATAGAAGCAACAGGTGAATGATCTGCTGAGACCCGATCCACCAGCATCAGGGCGATCGGCTCAATCTCGGCTAAACTGCCCCTGGCGGCGAGCGCCGTCGCTGGGCAACAATGCCCATCCCGTCGGATCAGATACGATTGCTGCTCACACTGTCATCGGCTTGTTAGATGAATGGAGGCGCAAGCTGCAGGAACATATGCATCAACGGTGAGGCTACTTGGAATCGGCGCCCAGGGCGGCCCGAAGCTGACGACCGGCCTCAAAGGCAAGCATCTCGTTGTCCTGCCCGACCGTGGCCGAATCAAAGCCTTGGGCGAGTCGCCGCGCAGCGGCTTCCCCACTCGAGCAGAAGATGGATGTTTTTGTCCCAGCCTTCTTTGCTGCCTTCAAGATATGCGCGATGGCGTCCTCGTGCTCCTTTCCGCCGAACTCGACTCCAAGGGATTTGGCCAGATCGAAGGGGCCTGTGAGTGAGTGTTGCCCTATGGATGACCATAGCACACTGCACTCACCGACGAACAGGACATCGATTCCTGGCACAGCGGCAATCTGCTCGACATTCTCAAGACCCTCGCGGGATTCGATCTGGACCATTGTCACCAAGTTGCGGTTCGCTTGCGCTTCGTACTCGCTCTCGCTGACTCCGAAGATGAAGTGCGCCCCAATCATCCCTATGCCCCTGATGCCCTCAGGGGGGTATTTAGCTGCACTGACGATCCGCCGTGCGATGTCCTGGGATCAGCCTCAGACTCCGCTGCAGCGCAAAACGACTGACGGCGTTATGACACATGGGTACCATGATCCCATGTGCCCCCGAGTCTAGGACCCTCTTCACCATCCACCACTCGTCGCCCGGGATCCGGATAACTGGGCTGACTCCTGCCGAAGCGATGAACTGGTTCAGCTTGCTGTCAGCGCCGATCCCTGATCGGAGTATCACCGCCGTACCACCATGTAGTCCTTGTCCGTAATGTCTCCATGCTCCGCATCGATGAGGATAAAGTCGAGGCCGGGAAGGACAGCAAGGGTCTTGGACAAAGCGTGGCCAGGCAGACTGGCGTATCAGCTGGCTGCTAATGCAGCGGGACTCACCTTTGGAAGAAGCCGAGTCCCTTTTTGCCGGCCTTCTGATTGGCGAGGAAGAACGAAGACATGTCCATGTTTGGGTGTCGTGCTCGGAAAAGGAGGCCCTGTTACGCAGAATATGCAGAAGAGAGTGCACCCGACCATCGCTCATGCATTCAGGCGCTTATATAGAGCAACTCAATACACGTTACCGGGATCCCGTTCGGTGCATGAGTAGATCTGGCCGACATGCCCAAGGCGAACAGACGGCGATGGCCGATAAACGGCGAGACCGCGCTGTTCGGGATCCCGCGATTCTGGACGTCTTGACTGCGGAGTGACAACTTTCCGCAAGGCCAAGCGGCTACTATGACCTGCTCAGCAAATACCAAACCTTATCATCGACAGCCCTGGCATCTCCAGGGAGGGCCGCTCTGATTGCTCAGTTCATGAAGTCGAGTGCAAAGCCAATCGCGCTACCGACCGGGCTTGGGTGAGAGGACAGGCGCGAGCAATGCGCTCGGACGCAGCGTTAGAGAAAAGGTGCGCGGGCGCAACAGCAGCGACAGCGAGCGCTGTGGAAGATGACGGGGCGCTCCGGACTACGAGGGAGGCGTTTGAGACCATCTTTGGCTTGGACATCTCGGCGACTCAAGAGGCACGGCGCGACTCTTTTGGCCGAAGTTCCAGCGGACATGGACAAGCTGGAGACTCTGGTCGATAGCAGATCTCCCCGGTGCCGGGCGTTCCGTGGCTTATCGACAATTGCACTTAAGTAGGGTATAGATAATCACTAGAGATGTACATACAACGATCAGACGCTTTGTCAAAGGGTGCGAGTGTCAGCTGGACATACGGAGGTTTCATCGTCACCAATGCGCATGCATTATCCAAAATGGAATGACGGCCAAGGCTCCAAGTCTTGAGCCCGCGTTTCTGTCACTGCTAAGCCCGTCGGATCTTGCAAAAGGCTGACTGTGTCCGTCTCAGCCCCATGAGGGACGCCATTGAACAGATCAACCAAGAGCTCCGACAGTTTTTCACTTCGAGCATCCGGGGCATCGTGACCGTCGGTCTCTGTTCTGCATTCGCTTGGACTGTTCCCTCAGTACAACAGCGACAGATTCCGGCCCACTCACGGGAAATGGAAAACATCCCTAGTCGAACTCAGACCAGACGGACCGGACCTTGTCGATTGTGGCGTTTCGAATGACGGCCGTTCCGAGGCTGGTACCGGCCCCGACTCGACGTGCGTCGCCAATACCACCCCGGACACTGGATCGATCAGCCACAAGCGGTCGGTACGACCTACAGGACTCACTGGCACACGTAGACCTCAGAGTGGTCGCGGCCCAATGGGCGGCTGGGCACTTCTGGGCGAAAATGTCGAGGATTACAGACACAGCCTGCAACGCACGAGAACACTCTATCTCGGTGCTTTTGTCGGATTCGGATTCGACTGACAGACACACAGCTAGGAGCAAGCGGCTAGTGATCAAAAGACGGTATGCAAAGACTGCTCGTCAGCGTGAGCGCAGTCCATGGAGAATGACGAACACATGTCCGCTTGCCACAGGAGATTGCTCGCTCCCAGCTGGATCATAGAAGCGACCATATCCTTGGACATGCGCACCAGAGGCTGACACAACGCTGACTGGCCGGGAAACCCGGGACCGCCCGGTGCCAGAGCCAGCTGAAGCCGACGAGCGCCGATCAGCAGCTCAATGAGCTGTTCCACGCCGGTTAAATTCTCTGCGGCGACCGAATGCCAGGGAGAATTCAACCTTTCTGGGAGTTGCCTCGACTGCAGCTGCTCCGGAAGGTCCCTGGGGTTGAACGACTTGCTCTCCGAGATCGTTTTGGGCTCACCCTCGCCATTTCTTCAGGAGCTCCTCAGCCTCTCTCATCCCCTCCTCGTCGGACGGCATGAGGTCGCCAACAAAGGCCACGTGAGCGAGAAATGGCGAGTCTTGGAATAAAGGGCGGTGGACCACAGCTAATAGCGTAATTTCGAGCACCGCAGACAGCTTGATCAACTCGTTGAAGATCGAAGCATGCTGCGCGTCCAAGAGAGCGGGTTGCGTCGTATGAGGCGATAAAGCGATGAACGGAGTAGGCGAGAGAGTGTCCCAAGTTTGCAACGTCAGCCACAGCGGTCGACCTAGGATGGCGGCGAGTTGAGTGTTCAAACTTTCAGTGAGCCGAGTCGCAGTGGACTGCTCATGGCCTCACCAGTAGATTGCCCAACCGGTTCGCTGAAATGAGCCGTGCATTGGACTTAGATGCTTACTCTGCGCATTTCTCGCTCGACCTCATTGAGCACCATCGCCGACGGATACTCGCTGAGGGCTTCAGCAAAAACCTCTCACTTGTGAACTCACCGGTGCAGTCCTATATCTATGCAGTATGTGGTGCAGGCGGCAAAATACTGCAGAGCTTTCGGCAGTGGCACCTTGCCCACACAGAAGAACTGAGAGATGAAGAAAAGCGCTTGACAGTCTTTCAAGTTGCCTCGGAGAACCGTGCCGAGTAGCTGTTGGAATAGAGGATGCCAGTGGTATCCGGCCGCCTCTGGCCCAGCTGCCAATCAGAAAAGGCGGATGCAGCCAGCGAAACACACACCGCCAGGACCGTAGACCCGGGGGTCCGAACTATATCTCGAGGCGAGCATGCACATCGCGACCACCATGGCGCCGTGCGACGGATCATTCCATTGCTCCATGTCCTGGTCTTCAGCGCCAGCATTGAGCCTTGATCCCAGGGCTCACGGCGAAGAACCGATCCGCATGCAGAATAGGCCACCTGGGATGGATGACGCGAAACTATGATCAGCCTCCATTCTTCCACCACACCCACAAAGATCTCGAGCAGCGCAGCCATCAAGTCGCTAGGTACTGTACAGTCAGCGAGACAGAGCGCCTACCGCCCTCACGCACTGGTTGAGGTAATCTCTAGAAAAACACCGTACAGAGTGGTGTGCCTTCGTGTCTCTTGGTCCGTCGTGTCACCCGGTACGGGGTCGGTGTGCTCGATTCGGAACTCCGACGTAGCAATAGATTCGCTAGGCGAGGCTGATTGGGGATTCGCTATCAGAGTCTGCAAGTACTCCCATGTCTGGCCTGGGGTCATGGTCCTGGTGCGCTCATTCTGGGGACCGCGCTGCTGCCGCACGACATTTCTGGCATCAACGGGGGATCGTGGGTGTCGAAATGACGAGGGCACAAACAGAACAGGCAACCCCGATGTGGTGCCGACAAGTCGAAACGTGTGCGAATCTTGGGTATACCAATGCGCATTCTCTGGATTGACGGTCTCTGCATCCAAACGATTTCGGGCATCCCCTGGTGGTGAGCGCTGAAACTTTGTCAGCATCGGCATCCCGGCAGGCCCACTGGTAATCTTGTGAACAATGTCATGCTCCCGCTCTGAGCTTGTGACAGCGGCGACCGGTCCAAGCCGGTGAGCTTCATCCGGTTGCCTCGATCGTTTGCGCCCCTTTTTGGTCACCCGGGGCTCGGTAATAGACGATCCCATGGTCGACGGGGTGAATGTACACGGGATGCCGCGTTTCTTGCACCCTGCACACGGGTTTCTCGTGTCACACTACGTGAATGAGCGTCGGAACGGCTCAGCCGATATTGATCGCGCACCTTGGTCTTTCGATACCTTCGGTTGTCAGAGTGAATCACCTGATAAGAGCTCTACCACTCACCGACAGCGATCACACGCGCGCAGGTACATGGTACGATCGACCATGCTCTGGGCTTCAGGCGGACTCGCATCTCCATCCGTCCTCAACGTGGACGTTGCCATGACGCTCCGTAGTCCCGTATCGACGGTCACTGTCGGGGGGGTGCGCTTGCTCATTCTCAAGACATGGATGACTCCCTCAACACAAGGAGGGTCCTCCACGCAGATGGCGATGGGATATCATCAACACGCCGGGTACTCGAGGGCCGGAAGCGAAATGCGCATGATTGGTCCAGATCACACCGTCGGTCCCGCCGCGACAGCTCGGGATCCCGCGAGACTCGGCAGTCACGTGATTCATGCACATTGCCGGGGCAGCTTATCTCGACTTGTCAAGATGCATCTTCTTGCTCGAGTGTCGCCTTCCACGATCTTGCTTTCTTATACATCCCGATGCAGCCTACCAGATGGACTACTGAATCGGAGGCTACACGGCTGGAGCAGAACGGGTTTGCTGAGCATCAGCGAGTCGGACGTCAGTTATACACACACACGCCTTCACAGCGCGTGCTGCCGGGGTGGTCGGTTGACCTGGTGTACAACTTGTTTATTTGGTATCGTGCAGACATACCGTCCAACGTTCGTGCAATAACTTCGCCCTTATATGCGATCTCACCAGAGGCCGTCTGCTCCAAAGCGGAAGCGCCGCACTTTACTCTGATGCGCTCGATCAACCAGCGGGAAGCCGATACCAGGGCTAAATGGCTGGATAATCGGCCGTATTGTCTCGGTTCCGCCGATCAGCTATGCACACAGTGCGACATGGCCCGCGGATCGCATGGCATGGCGAACGTCTCGCATATATACCTTAGGTCGTTTACTCCCCGTCTCCGCAAAGTTACCCTCCTTGCTCCGACACAATGAACCGCACAGATATCGGCGACAATGTTGTGTTTTGCATAGCCGACCTGGAACGAGAAGCAACAGCCAAGCTGCGCCCAGACGTCGCCGGGTACTACAATGAGGGCGCGATGGATCTTCTGACGTGAGTGCGAGGCTGTACGCTGTGCGATCGGTCATGACTGGTAGCCTGCGAGACAACGTGCAAGCGTTTGATCGTATCAAACTCTGCCCGCGTGTGGCCATCGACATTAGTAGAATCGATACGACTGCGACATGTTTCGGCGCAAAGGTATGCTTGCAGAGGCATACGCATTACGCATTGAGACTGACATCTCAGAATACGATGCCGTTGGGTTTCGCCCCTGCCGCCATGCACAAGATGGCTCATCCCGTGGGAGAATTGGGCACCAGCTCGGCCGCTGCCGCTCACGGAGTAAACATGATCTTGTCGCAGTACGCTACAGCTTCCATCGAGGACGTTGTTCGAGCGGGATCATTCTCGGATAACGCGTACGGACAACAATTATGCATCACAGAGGACCTCGAGACGACGTGGAATTCGATCCGCCGCGTCGAAGGTGGGTTCCTCTGTCAACTGGCTCAACCACCGCTGATTCACAGCATCTGGCGCGAGGGCCATCGTCTTGTCCATGGACGTTCCGGTCCTCTCAAAACGACTGAACGAGCATCGGAATAATTGGACACTTTCGCCGGAGTATGATTTGCCCAATGTGCCGGATGGAGTGGATGTCCACAATATGGTCGCCAATGACCCACGCCTCGTATACAGCAAGCAAGTCACCTGGCCGCTCCTGCGGAAGATGATACGGAGTACACCCCTCCCGGTCTACTTGAAAGGAGGTGAGGCTCAAAGTGCCAATCGGACAAAGCTCATGTCAAGTCACCCACCCCGACGATGCAATTCGTGCTGTCGAGATCGGCGCCACGGGGATCATCGTGTCCACCCACGGAGGTAGACAGCTGGACGGCGCGATCGCTGCTATCGATGCGTTAGCGAATGTTGTGGACGCCGTGGCCGGCCGAATCCAGGTCCACTTCGACAGCGGAATACGTCGAGGTTCCGACATTTTCAAAGCACTTGCGATCGGTGCAGACTATTGTTGGGTTGGGCGGATCCCGATATGGGGACTGGCAGTAAGCGGACATGCGTTTCTGCACAGATTTCAAGGCTAAACATTGCAGTACAATGGGGAAGCAGGCGTGAAGCTCGCTTTGGAACTACTGCACCAGGAGCTACTGACCACCATGGGCTTATGCGGGTGCACTTCAATCAAGGACATATCGCGAGCCCATGTTGCTCGATTACGGCCCGACGGCGCGTATGAACCATTTCCTCCGCGCAGAGTCACCCACACGGCATTGGAGACCCGCCCCAAGCTGTGACGGAAAAGAACTCTTGCGACACACGAGCTACGAATCCCGGATTGCTGTTGCCAGAGTTGAGGCATGCATATTTTGACAGTTCAATTATGGAGCCTGCCTTTGGAGTGTATCTCTTTTGCTCGAGCTGTCGGAAGAGAGCAAGCTGTCGGGCCCCCGGGCCCCTCTGCAACTTGCAGACGTTAGAATACTTGACGCTGGGCCTGGATTCTGACACCTACTCATACCCTTAAGCTGTCAAATATTGTGGACGCATCTCCCCAGAGATCTCGGGGCACTGACGAAATTGAGGTGTGGCAGGGAAGCCAGAAGTTGTATTTGTCTGCTTGGTGCGGTGCGGTGCAAACATCACCAGGGGAGACTAGGGCACCATGGATCTCACGGTTCCCGATGAGCCTCAGCCATGATACAGGGTGCGACATTGTACAACCCGATAGCGAAAGCGAGTGCACTGACCTCAATCATTGCCATGCCGCCTCATTCGGCTTCCACAATAGCCCATGGATTGCATAATCCGCCGTAGGCCGACTCCGCAGTGGCACCTCTCCACACAACGTCTATTATAGCAAATGACATGCGAGACCAGTCATCAGCCCCAGACTCGGCGGCTCAATCTAGCTACCAGACTAGCACCGACTGGAGGGTATTCAAGTTCGTCCGCATCAATCTCAGCCTTCCCGCTAGTCAGATCCATCTCGTCGGGAGTCCTAACCCGCCATTTGGCTCCGTTATAAACCACCGAGTACACCTTGTGACCGAGGTAAGTGACAGCAAAACTATGTCATAAGCTTTCGGCTCCCCGCGTGGCCCTTGAAAACCTACAGGGGAAGAGCGAGATACGCAAAGAAGAAGTCGCGCACGCTCCAGTTCCCGGTGGTAAACACCGCAAAACCGTTTGTCTGATCTCAGTTGGAATCGCATTCGGGTCCGCACCCACTCACCAAAAAGATTATCGCATAAGCAAAGATTGCAAACCATGCCAGGTGCAGCTGGCCGCGCCTGTAAAAAGGGAAGGCGCTTCGATCGATACCCTGTGCGCTGATACCCGCTCGGAAGCGAATGTAAATGATATTCTGTAGCAGCGAGTTAAGAATCCACAGACCCCCGACCATGTTGGTAATCCAGCTGAACACCTCCACGGTGTTGTTGCTGACTGACATGAAGGCAAGGCAGCCGACGGCCAGGACGATCAGACAGCACCAAGTTGGTACCCCACGCCAGGTGAAGCGAAGGACTCGGGGAGCGTTTCCGTTGAGCGCATTGGCGTAAATGTTTCGGCTCGCAGTGAAGAACAGAACCACGCCGCACGACCAAGCGGATGTTGTGACGATGGTGTTGATCAGCCCGGGGAGTGTTGGGATGCTTAGTCTGCGAGCCGCAAGCACGAATGGTGAAGCGCCAGCCCCTTTTTGTGTACTGCCAAGCAGTGGGTCATTGTACGGGACCTGTGCCCTGTCAGCCAGGTCATACCGACGAGAATGTCATCGGAGTCCGTACATACCAGGATGCTTGCGCAGAATACGCCTCCGACGTAAAATATGATCAGTCGATAGATGACCCGGCGGAAAACACTCGGTAGAACTCGGCGAGGGTACTGGACTTCTCCACAGGTCATTGCCAGGAAGTCAGGACCTCCGTAGGCGAATGCCGCTTGGATGAAGACGGATCAGAAGCCGAGAAAGCGGCCGGTCGCCCCAGTAGCGATATGCCTGGAAGGTAAACCTCAGCATAGGACACGTGGACCCACTCTGCCATCGGCCCCGGGTCACGCCAATGCCTGAAGCCGAATCGGTCGTGCTGCGGGTTTCCACCGAGCATTGTAATGACTTTGATCAATAATTCGATGGTTCTGATCAAAGCCGATTAATTGGCAGTGAATCGCAGGGCTTACACGTAAAGAAGAAGATGCCAAGCAACAACAGTACTTTCAAGCTAGAGAACCAGAACTCGCCCTCCCCGAAGAAGCGCACGCCAAACACGTTCTTTCGCGGATCAGCGGGGCTTTCGGAGGGCGAAGAACAGATGGCTCACCAAAAGCAGGCAGGAGGCCAGAAAGGCGGCACACCATACCGCTGGGGACACAGCGTCGCTCCAATACTGGACCAGGCTCGCAACAGCCACAGCTTCGGCGGCTACCGTGACCGAGTTGTTGTAAGCCGCGAGCCATCCCAGCGCGAACCCATAACTGGGATCGACAAATCGATGTGCGAATTGCAGATATGACCCATCTACCGGAAGGTAGCAGGCCATCTCCCCGACAGAGTTGAAAGTGATCAGGACTAGCCCGCCGTATATTAGATATCCGAGGACGAGCCCCACGGGTCCAGCCCGTTTCAGTGAGGCGCCCGTGCCGAGCTGTTGCAGTCAGTGCCGGTCGCGTACATGAGCTGACGGCAGAGACGCACGAAGAGGCCTGTTCCAATTGCCCCACCGATGCCGATGAGCTGGACGTGTCGAGGTTTGAGGGTCCTCTTGGTGCGCTGAGTATTGTCGGCAACATCACCGCCGCCGTCGTCGACGGTGAGTGGGTCGACCTGGGCAACGCTGCCTTCGACCTCGCCTTTTCCCACGTGGCTCATCTCCTTGGACATGGTGCGTGTCGAAGAATGCTTTGAGGAAGGTTGACAGAATGATGGAGTGGTCGCTTTGTGCTCTTTATAGCCTCTTCGAACGCAGGGCATCGCACCGCATTCATGCCATCAGCTTAGAGGCGAAGCCCTGTAGCGTTCGAAACGCGGCGCCACCGTCACAGGCGAATGTGTCCAAACATCCTGGGCCCCCCCACGGATTGTCGGATCCTCCGACGTCGGTAATCCGGCATGCCGAGTGTTCGGGGTTTCGTGCAGCTGCCTCGCTAACCCACACATCTGCGGTGCCCATTCGATCTCGCCCTCATTTTCAGCGGACAGTCAGCAGCGTAAAAATAGCCTTGGAGAGCTTAGGAATATTCAGGCCGGCTTGCATGCGGTGGGCGTATCTCGTTGCACGACCCTCTTCGCCTAACACTTGCCCTGAGTTCGGCTCGAATGTCGCGGTCTTGGTGCATTCGCAATTCACACCTTTGCCCTTGAATCCTCTGTGACTTGGACTCGGTGTATTGATTACGCTTCGACCGCCTTCTCATTGCTGTCCATGCAATTTGCAGTGTATACAGACCCATCCCACGCAAAAAAAAACACAGGCTTTTGAAGGCCGCACCAATTGTCCCTGCTCGTCCCCACTGAGCCTTCTTTTGCAAGGTCACGCAAAGCTCCTCACGCCACCATTATACCCATCGGCGTCCCCGTGCACATCCTCAATGGTACTCGTGCCCGTACTTTGCCTCTCTTGTGCATCCTCTTGCGTCGGAATCCTCTCCAAATTTTCCAACCAAGCCTTCCTTGCCTCGCGTGCGACGATCTGGTCCCCAGCCCGCTTCTCCTGATCCTCCCGAACCTCCGCCAATGGGGAGGTGCTCTCACACTTCAGACCGTTGAAGTCCACTCGCAAAAGCTGCATCTGGGCATTAATAGCGGCCAACCAATCTTCCGACAGATGGGGCGCAGCGTGGACGACGTTGCTTGTTGATTGTCCCCTGTGACCAGCGACGACCGACATCGATGGTGTGCGTGTCGGTCTCAACCTGGTCTGTCCACCGACTTCGCCATGCAGGTCCAGCGATGGCTGGCGGGTGGTGCCAGGCTGGGCGGCTCCAGGAGCTTTGCCCTTCTTCTTGAGGTCGGTCCGCAAGCCTGCGCTTCTCAGCTGCACCCGTTCCCTTTTCCTCGGCGCGAAACTCGACCGTGCGCCTGGGGGTGGATCTGCCTCCGTTTCCGCCGTCCCATCACCATCAGGGTCGTCTTGCCGGCCGCAACCTCCGTCGATGTGCATACTACCGTGTATATCGCCGTCGATGCCGCTGGCCAGTCTGGCGTTGTACTCCGCGAACTTCTGCTTGTCTTTCGCCAGCTTCGCCTCGACTGCCGAATGACCAAACGCTCGGACTAGCTCCTCGCCTGCTCTGCGCGCCAGTTTCTCCTCTACGCGCATTCGCGACTCCATCATCCGCTCGGATAGCATGTCACCGATGACTTTGGCCTGTCGTTCCCGATCCTCTGCTCGCGGATCGCCCGTGAATGACAGGCAAGGCTGAGCAGCGCGAGGCTGGCCGACTTGAAGGGATTCGATGGCGAGCGCTGGGATCAGCACAGGATTGACCCTGAATGTGAGACTTTGACCCACCGTATAGCGCTCGGGATGTCAGTTCGTCTTGCGGCTGCAAGGTGAAGCTTCCGCGGAAGTTACCGATCAACGCCTCCATCTCGGGCGTTTCCTCCACTCCCTGATTAGGTTCGACCACTTGCACATCCTCGACCTCAACAGCGTTTGCACGATTTTCCACTGGCTCGTCGGCATCCGCGAGAGGTACGCTGGTCGGATGGACAAGTGGAGCTGGTCCGGGATCAATCTCGCGGGTATTCGGGGCAAGAGCAAGCTGTGCCGCATCTCGAGCGCTCGCACGGAGAAGCCAGGCGCGCTCGTCTTCAGCGACACCGTAGTCAATGTCAGATGTTCCAGCAGCAGGGGTGACGATACCGGGAACCTGTCCGATCTGGGCCGCGAAGACAGAGTTGAGCGAGATTACACCGTCGACCGGAAGGCCCATCTGTCCGGAGATGATAATGTCTTGACCCGACTGCGTCAGGAGCACTTGCTGCAGATCCGGTTCCCCTTCTTCCGGTATCGATCTAAGTGGATGACTTATCGCCGTGTTCGCAAGATGACCAGTCAGAGCCAGCATCTGCTCTGGCTCCGCTCCCGTCCTCCATGACATAGCACCGCTGGTCCAGCTCGTATACATGCCCGCAAGCTCGTCAACATCCACGAGAGGCGTGACCGGCTCGAAGGGATGGTGATCGGTTTCAAGGATAAAAAGCCCTTTGGGCCGCTCATCGACCTCCATCCCCTCGCTATCGATCTGGCCGAAACATCCCGGCTGCTCAGGCGGCGGAGAATGTGACCAACACTGGGCCGGTCCATTAAGCGACCAAGCGGGGTCGGCAACTGAGATCTGCGAGTCGGGATCAACCGTGTCCTGTCGTCAGCCCGTCGTATCTCGTAGTTGAAGCAGCTTACCCAGGGCGGTGTCAGGCTTCGTGCCTCCGGCGACGGAGAAGGAGGATCCCAGCGCGGCGAGTCAGGTGTTACCGTCAGATCAGCCGGAACGATACTGCGCTTTAACAACACGGCAATAGGCGCAGGCACCTTTGAGGCAGCCTCCAGCTCGAGCGTGATATGCCACGGACCGTCAAGAGCGGGGCCAATCTCGTCCAGCTCATCCTCGTCCGAGGGTTCATCCCTATCGACCTTGGCGGGCCAGGGTACACGCTTGAATCGACGTCGGACCGTACCGTCTGGCCTAAGATGGATTGGCGGTGAGGGAGGGATAACAAGAGTGTCATCGCCGTCCAAGGCATCATCTCCCGCGGCAGGGGCGTGAGCGTTACATGACTGGTCCAGAGAACCATCCTCCCAGCTTTCCTC
>Ga0308169_10002686_pt1 | contig 18105 bp, 19 predicted proteins | sample PhyBR1_2_FD_202139 | JGI IMG/M metagenome (GOLD analysis project Ga0308169, IMG submission 202139) | Phyllosphere microbial communities from UC Gill Tract Community Farm, Albany, California, United States - DLSLSB.R1 | ecosystem: Host-associated > Plants > Phyllosphere > Unclassified | place... | reverse complement strand
GGTCGCGCGCGGCTACACGGTTCTGGCGCCAGACCTGCGGGGTCTTGGCGATACCGCCAAGCCCGCCGGCGGTTACGACAAAGCCACGATTGCCCAGGACATTCACGGGCTGGTTGCGCATCTGGGCCTGGGGCCGAGAATCAATCTGGTCGGACACGACATGGGGGGCATGGTGGCGTACGCCTATGCCGCACAACACCCCGAACAACTCAGCACCCTGACGATCATGGACGTACCGCTGCCGGGTATCGAACCCTGGAACGAGATCACCCAGTCACCCCGTGCCTGGCATTTTCACTTCCATAGCGTCCAGGACTTGCCTGAAGCGCTGATCAGCGGCCGTGAGCTGGAATATTTCAAGTGGTTCCACAATGCCGAGGCCATCAACTCCCGGGCGTTCGATAACCAGACCGACGAGATCTACGGTCGTGCCTATGCCATGCCCGGTGCCCTGCGGGCCGGCTTCGAGTACTACCGTGCATTCCCCCAGGATATTCAGGCCAACCAGGCATTTGCCCGGCACAAGCTGCCCATGCCGGTACTGGGCATCGGGGGAGAGGGCGGCATGGGGGCGATCATCGGCGATCACTTGCGGCACGTCGCCGTGAATGTGCGTGCGGTCAACATAGAAGGTGCGGGGCACTGGGTGGCGGAAGAGCAACCCGCTGCAGTCACCGATGCGTTGCTGGCGTTTTTGCCGGCCGCGCATTGACGCCTTGCTTGGGCAGGATTATCCGCCGCCGAGCCTGTCGGGCAAGACGGCTGTTTCAACAGTGCCAGAACGACGGACTACCGGTCACCCCCAACGAACCCCCAACACAATCCCCTGCGCCTTGAACCCCTCAAGTGCCGCTATCCCCATCGGCATCAACTCCCGCACCGTCACCCCAGCCATCTCAGCCAACGCAACCAGATGCTCCCGCCCACTGCGCCGATGTTCCATCAGCGATTCCAATAACGCGTATGCCATCGGCGCAAGGCGTGAAAAAGTCACCTGCCCAGCGCGGCGCTGTAGCAGGACCAAGGTCGGAGCCGAAGGTTTTTCACCCGGTTGATAATCCGGCCCAATGTCGCAGACCGGCCATTCATAGGCATGCGTTTGCACAAGTCCGGACACCACGAGCTCGCCCTCAATCAGGTCGCCGAAGGGGTTGTGCGACGGTTCCACCGCATCACTCAGCAACAGGGCGCTTTCGCTCCATTCATGTTGGGCGAGTTCGGGCAGCCAGGGCGGGAGGTTGTCCAGGTCGGTGTGTTGTTCCAGGTAGGTGACGAATTCGCCGGCCAGCTTTGTGAACAGTGGCGTCTGGCAGCGGTAGTTGGCGTAGAAGTCGTGGACCAGCCATCGCCAGTCGGCGGGCGGCAGGGTTTGCTGGATGACCGGGAAGCTCGCGGCCAGCAGTGATTCGATGCTGCCGATGAACAGTTGGCGGTAGATCGCCAGGCGACGGGCTTCGAGCCCGGGCTGTGGCGGTTGGTGGGGGTTGCGCACGTAGCTGGCCATGCAGTTGAGTTGTTCGAGCAGTTGATCAGGCATGGCGGGCCTCCAGGATTACCGGGCAGGCGAGTTGCTGGAGCTGTTTGATCTGCTCGACTTCGGCGAGCAGTTCCGACAAGGGCGGGAAGTTGAAGTCGCGCTCCAGCAGCGTCGGTACCGGTCCGAATCGTTGGTAGGTCTGGTGCAGCAGCGTCCACACGTCTGGCTTGACGGCGGCGCCATGTGTGTCGATTTTCAGGTCGTCGGCTTCGTCGTAATGGCCGGCAACGTGCAGGTAGGTGACGCGTTGCGCGGGGAGGGCTGCCAGGAACTTCTCGGCGTCGTAACGGTGATTGATGGCGTTGACGTAGAGGTTGTTGACGTCCAGCAGCAGGTCGCAGTCGGCTTCCACGAGCACCGCGTTGATAAAGTCGATTTCGCTCATGGCCTGGAAGGGCGCGGCGTAGTAGGAGATGTTTTCCACGGCGATGCGTTGGCCCAGCTCGTTCTGGGCCTGGCGTATGCGGGCGGCGACGTGGTGGACGGCTTCTTCGGTGAAGGGGATCGGCAAGAGGTCGTAGAGGTGACCGCTGTCGGAGCAGTAGCTCAGGTGTTCGCTGTAGATCGCCACGGCGTAGCGATCGAGAAATCGACGTGTGCCCCGTAGCAGGTCGAGGTCGAGGGATTGGGGGCCGCCGAGGGACAGCGACAGCCCATGGCAGGTGATGGGGTGCCGTGCGGCCAGTCGGTCCAGGTGTTCGGCGTAGACGCCGCCGACGCCGATCCAGTTGTCCGGGGTGCACTCGAGGAAATCCACGGCGCCCGGGGCCATCTCCAGCAGATCGCCAAGCAGGGCGCGGCGCAGGCCGAGCCCGGCGCCGCTGGGGGAAGTGAAGGTACTCATCGCAGTTCTCCAGGGATGACCAAACCCTCCCGGCGTGAATGTCCGGGAGGGTCGGAGCGAAGGCGGTTATTCCTTGGCTTGGCTCATGCGGGTGAACAGCTCGGTTGGCACTTTCTTGCCGTTGGCCGTGTACTGGCCGGTGCGGTATTTGTAGGTTTCCGCCTCGGACAGGTAGCCGTCGTGGTTGCTGTCCATCTTTTCGAATTCGGCTTGCTGGGTTGGTGCGACGCTGAGGAATTCCTTCAGCGAGACGCGATCGTCATCGTCGGTGTCGGTACGGGCAAAAGAAGCGTCGCCACATTTGCCTTCGCCGCACTTGCCTTCGGCCTGGGTGACTTTTTTACCCGATTCAGCGGCGCCGCATTTGCCTTCACCGCACTTGCCTTCGGAGGTCTTTTCAGCCGAGGCCAACTGATAACCCTGGGGCAGGGCTTCGACGGCGAAAGCGGACTGGGCCAGGCTCAAGCCACCGGACAGCGCGAGGGCGGCGAGGGCGAGGCGAGCGGCGTTGGAATTTTTTGTACGGGTCATGAAATTTCTCCAGATAAGAGCTATATGGCCCCTGGCAACGTTGCGCGGGGTGTGCCGTGGCGGTGTCCCCTGCCGCCCGGTGCTGTGCACGTCGGGTCGAAGCAAGGCGGGACTGCCTGTTCGGACGGGGCCATTTGGCGCTTGCTGTGTATCTGGGATGTGTCATGCCGCGGTGTGTTTGTATTGCTGTGTGTCGCGGATACAGAGCCCTGCAGAAGGGCGGCGCTCAGGTCAGATCATGCAAGTCCTTGCCCAGCGCGGGGCCGAGTGTCCAGTCGGAAAACGCCACCTTCAATCCGCCTCGCTTGGGGCTACAGGCCATCGGGCCCACTTGGTAATGAGGTGCGACGGTAAAGGGGCACAACCGCACCAGCGGCCATCGACGCCCGTCGCTGGACACCTGCAAGCGCAGCACGCCGTCGGCCACGGTGGCGCGCATCCAGAAGTCGCTGGGGTCTGCGGTGTAGGGACTGGTCGCCCAGTCGGATCGTCCATCGGTGAGCACGCTGCCGAGCATGGCCTGGCCGTCGCTCAGTTCGATGCCGGCCTTGACCCACTGGCGCTCATTGACGCGGACCATGAGGCCAGCCTGGTCATACAGGGCTTCGAAGGTGCCGCGGATGCGCAATTGGCAGGTGAAGCTGGACGGGGTTTCAACGCCGAGGAAGTGGCCGCTGTCGTGGGTGAAGCCGTAGTGGGTTTCGCGCCAGAAATCGGTGGCATCGTCGGTTTCAAGATTCAAGGTTTGTGAGGTGGGCGCGCTGTGGAGCTTGGGTTCGTTCAGCCAGGCGCCGTGTGACAGGCCGCATGGGTTTGTGTTGTGCTCATCGTGCATCGTCAGGTCACCTGGTTTCGGGCGTACTGAGTCGACCAATGAAGCGAGAGGTGGTTCAGAAGAGCGAGGGCTGCTGCGCAACCCAGCGGGAGCAAGCTCCCTCGCCACGGGATGGGTGTGCTTCTGACAGCAAAAGGTCGCGTTTTGGGTAAGTGGATGAATTCTCTTACGACATTTTAGGGTTGGCCTTCGGAAGCGCCGTCCTTAGCATCTTGGCCTAGCCCAATGCTGCGCGAGGCATGTCCAGTCTCGTTTTATATTGTGAGGAAAAGTCGATGCCAGGAAGCCAGGAAGCCAGGAGGTCAAGGCTGATAAATTCACTTGTCATGCGTATGACATTTGGCGCTATGATTGCGACATATGTCGCAAGGAGGTCAGCCTAATGACCGTAGTAGCCAAGCAAGCAGAGAGGCCCACAGCCAAGTCCACAGCTAAAGCGGCGAAGACGAGCCCAAAGAAGACTGTCGAAAAGCCGACCCAAATACTATTACGGGGGCGCAAAGGGGACGAACGCTTATTGATCCTCCGATACACGCAAGAAGGTTTCAGTTTGGACGATGTCAGGAAGATGCTTTCCGCGTCCGCCTTGTATATGGAGCACGGTTTGCTTGAGCGCATTACCGGCAAATCTGTGAGGACTGTGCAGCGATTAGCGAAAGATGCTCAACCGATACGGTTGAACCGACAGCAGAGTACTGTCGCGTTCCAATATGCCCAAACGCTGGAGCACGCAACAGAGGTGTTCGGCAGCCAGTCGTTGGCGGAAGACTGGCTCAAGAAGCCCTGCAAGTATCTGGATGGTCATGTGCCCTTGGAGTTGATCGATAATTCGCTGGGCTTCCAAGTGGTGGAAGATTATCTGAGCCGTATCGAGCATGGGATTTATCAATGAGCCCCTTGCCTTGGGAGGGGCAGTGGCACGCTTGGCGTCTTGATCGCGAGGTTTACAAGGAGACCTGGGATAGCGGGATCGGCGCACAACGCTCAGGCGGACGTTGGAATCCCCCTGGCCGTCGCGTGATTTATGCTTCGGCCGATCCCTCCACCGCCATCTTGGAAGTCGCGGCTCATCTTGGTTTCGACGCGCTGGATAAGGTGCCCTACCTGCTGACCTGCTTTGAGGTACTGGATCCGGCACTGATAAAGGTGGTGCATGCCGAAGAGGTGCCGAATCCAAACTGGCTCACCCCGGCTCAACCTTCGCCCAATCAGCAATGGTTTGCCGATGAGTTATTGGCGCAGTTTCCCTTTGTGCTGATTCCTTCAGCGGTGACCCGGCATTCCTGGAATTTGCTGGTGAGCTGCGATTTGGCGAAGGGCCAATTCAAGCTTATTTCTCAAGAGCGCTTTGGCTTGGACACTCGACTGGTCAGGTAATCCTGAGTGTCCTGAACAGGCAGTCACTGATGAAAGCTACTTCTTGACCGAATAATCCGCACCCCACATCCGCACAACACTGACCGCCTCGTTCATGCCTTCGAAAACAAATTTCTGCCGCACGGCGATTTTCGGTGGGATGGTGACTTCGTCGGGGTTGTCCAGGCCGGTGAGTCGATTGGCGTAGCCCGCCTGGTCGATGGCGAGCAGGGCGCCTGTCTGGCCGAGGTTGATCAGCCGCAGTTGGGTGTCGGTGCTGTTCTTGAAACCGAGGGTGATGGTGACGCTTTCTTCGCTGGGCTCAAGCTTCAGCACCTCGACGGTGACGCGGTCTTTCATCTGCTCGCCGGAGGAGATGATCGCGGCGCCGTCGGTGCCCTGGACCGACTCACGGCCATCGAGTACGCCTTCGCTCACGCCGCCCAACAGGTTCTTGCCGGCGGTGATGAAGGTCGAGACTGCGGATTTGGTCGAGTCCTTGATGACGCTTTCCGCCGGCTCGCCTTCGGCCAGGCACAGTGAGCTGATCAGGAGGCTGGAGGCGAAGAGGGTGGCGCGTGACGGCAGAAGGGTCATACCTGGGTCCTTGAAGGTGGCTTGCAGCATGCCCGTCTGGTAGGCGTGCGGCATGATAGCGGTGATCATGGCGCACTTGTCCATTACTGGTTTCGCGGTTTGCCGGCTTTTTGCACTGATCCGCATTTTTCGCTTACAGGTGCGCCTGTAATGGTCTCAGTTCAGACGCCATAATTCGGCCGTGCCGCAATGACTCTATTGGGAGAATGCTCATGGCGAAGATGGCGATTTTTCTGGGTGGTTTCCTGGCGTTGACGTTGCTGATTGGTGTGCTGGCGACGATCTCGCCTGTTTAAGTGGTTTTTCCTGTGGCGAGGGAGCTTGCTCCCGCTGGGCTGCGCAGCGGCCCCAAATATTCGAAAGCAACTTTCAATATCGAGTCGTCAGGGTTTAGGGCCGCTGCGCGCTGGAGTGCCAGCCCGGCCCAGCGGGAGCAAGCTCCCTCGCCACAACAGCTTTCACTCAAGAACAGGTGCTTTGCTCAGCGATGCAAGATCACCTGCGCTATCTCCACCAACGGCATCACCCGTTGCGCGGCGTTGAGCTTGATCGCTTCCTTGGGCATGCCGAACACCACGCAACTGGCCTCGTCCTGGGCGACGGTGGCGCTGCCGGCGTCGAGCATTTCCTTCAGGCCGCGGGCGCCGTCGTCGCCCATGCCGGTCATGATGATGCCCGTGGCGTTACGGCCGGCGAACTTGGCGACCGAGCGGAACAGCACATCCACCGAAGGGCGATGGCGATTGACCAGCGGGCCGTCCACCACCTGCACGTGATAGAACGCGCCGCTGCGGGTCACCATCATGTGTTTGCCGCCGGGGGCAATGAGCGCCAGGCCCGGGTGGATGCGGTCGTTGTTCTTCGCTTCGCGTACTTCGATCTGGCACAGGCTGTTGAGCCGGGCGGCAAAGGACGCGGTGAATTTTTCCGGCATGTGCTGGACGATGACGATGCCCGGGCACACGCGTGGCAGGGCAGTCAGCACCGCTTCGAGCGCCTGGGTGCCGCCGGTGGATGTGCCCATGGCGACGATGCGTTCGGTGGTCTGGGCCATGGCGTGGCCGTTGGCGGCAGGCAACATGGCGTCGGCGGTGAGTTTGGTCGCGGGCGTCAGCGCGGCCGCCGGGGCAGTGCGTTTGCCCAGGTTGCGCACGTTGACCTGGGCGGCGGCGCGGATGGCCGAGACCAGTTCGGGTGCCGAGTCCAACAGGAAATTCTTCAAGCCGCTCGTGGGCTTGGTGATGATTTCCACCGCGCCGGCGGCCATGGCTTGCAGGGTGGTTTCCGCGCCCTTGGGTGTCAACGACGAGCAGATCACCACCGGCGTCGGCCGTTCGCTCATGATTTTTTTCAGGAACGTGATGCCGTCCATGCGCGGCATCTCCACATCCAGCACGATCACGTCGGGCCATTCCTTCGCCAGTTTGTCCATGGCGAAAATCGGGTCGGAGGCCGCGCCGATCACATTGATGTCCGGCGTGTCACTCAGGATCGCCAGCAATACCTGGCGGACCACGGCGGAGTCGTCCACCAGCAATACATTGATTTTTCTGCCTGGCATGGTTAATTCAACGTCCTTATCGGTTGGTGCCTGACCCAGACATCGCCATTGCACAGGTCAAAAACAATACTGCGGTAGCCAGTGCTGCCCATGTCCTGGGCGATCAGGTCCAGGCGATAGAGGGCGGCCATTTCCAGCGCGGCGTTGACATTCAATCGCGCCACGTCGCTGAACGCCACGTGGCGTTGCAGCTCGGGAAACATCTCTCCGCCGCCGAACAGCTTGAGCTGATATTCCTCGGGCTCGGTGCGATGGGCCCGCGCCTGGCGGACGAACAGCTCGATGGCCTCGTCGGCGTACAGCCCGTTCAGCGCCGTGGAACAACGCACCCGGCTGGGCAACATGAAGTGGCACATGCCGCCAATCTTACGTTTTGGGTGCCAAAGCGTGATCGCCACACAAGAGCCAAGGATCGTGCGCAGGCGGGTCGGGCAGGTCGCAAAGCGAAACTCGCCCGGTCCCAGATAGACCTCGGCCACTTCCCTGATCGCGGCGCTCATGGCTTGCGGTAGATCGAAGGGGCCACCAGTTTCAACGCATCGGACACGCCGTTGAGGCTTTCCGAATGGCTCACGATGAAGTACCCGCCGCGCTTGAGCCGCGGGATGAGCCGGGCAACCACCTTGCTTTTGGTGGGCTGGTCGAAATAGATCATCACGTTGCGCAGGAAGATCACATCGAACTCCCCCAGCTCCGGGAGGGTGTCGTTGAGGTTGACCTGGATGAAGTTGACGCGGTTGCGCAGCGCCCGGTCGATCAGCAAGGTGCCCTGCTGGCTGCCGGTGCCCTTGAGGCAATATTTCACCAGCAGCGAATGGGGCAGGTTGCGAGCACGCTCCATGGGGTAATGCCCGGAACGGGCCTTCGCCAACACTTGCGTGCTGATGTCTGAACCGATGACTTCCCAGGGCGTGGTGCCCAGACTTTCGGCCAGGGTCATCGCAAGGCTATAGGGTTCTTCGCCCGAAGAACTGGCCGCGCTCCACAGGCGGAAGGTCTTGCCCGGTGTCGCGTGGGGCAGCACGTGATCGCGAAGGAAGTCGAAGTGCTTGGGCTCACGGAAGAAATAGGTCTCGTTGGTCGTGAGCAAGTCCAGCGCCACCTGCAATTCGTCGCTACGCTGGCCGCTCATGATCAGCGAGAAATATTCGCCGTAGCTGTCCAGCTCATAGTGCTTGAGGCGCTTGAACAGGCGCCCGGCCACCAGGGCTTTCTTGGCGGGCGACAGGTTGATGCCGGCCGCCTGGTACAACCAGGATTGGAACTGGCCGAACTCCCGGTCGGTGAGCGCCATCGAATTCACCGTGCGTTCCCTGCAAGTGTCTGTGCTCATGAGTCTGGCGCTTCCAACGCGGCGGGGCTGGCCTGGGCGAGTTCGGACATCTCATCGATGGACAGCACCCGGTCCACTTCCAGGACGATGACAAACTTGCCATCGACCTTGGCCATGCCGCTGATGAAGTCGGCGCGGATCTTCGCGCCGAAACTTGGTGGCGGCTCGATCTGCGAAGCCGGGATTTCCAGCACCGCCGACACTGTGTCCACCAGCAGGCCAATGTCCTGGGCCAGCCCATCGGCACTGGCGGCCTCGATGATCACCACGCAACTGCGACGGCTGATGGTGGAGTTCGGCCGGCCGAAACGGGCCGACAGATCCACCACCGGCACGACCGCGCCGCGCAGGTTGATCACCCCGCGGACGAAGGCCGGCATCATCGGCACGACGGTGAGGTTGCCGTATTCGATGATTTCCTTGATGCACAGGATGCCGATGGCGAACATCTCCGTGCCGAGCATGAACGTCAGGTACTGCGCTTCTTCCTCGACCGCGCTGGCGGTCTGACGTGTGGTCGCGATGGCGCCCATTGCCTTTTCTCCTTTAAGCAAGCCTGTGGAACCGGGCCATCAGAACCGGGTGAATTCCGATTCGTCCGGTGCGCTGGCCATGTTGTAGGCAAACGCCTTGGGCATCATCGGTGCCGGTGCCCGGGCCGGTTTACGGCTGGACGGGCCTGGGGTGTTATCGACCCGGGCGACCTGCACGGCGGATTTCGCCGGTGTGTCCAGGGTGAAGAAACTCATGGCCTGTTGCAGTTGTTCGGCCTGGCTGCTCATCTCTTCGGCAGTGGCGGCCAGCTCTTCGCTGCTGGAGGCGTTCTGCTGGGTCACCTGGTTGAGCTGGGTCATGGCGGTGTTGATCTGCGCCACGCCAGCGGCCTGTTCTTCGGACGCGGCGCTGATTTCCTGCACCAGGTCCGAGGTCTTGTTGATGGACGGGACCATCTCGTTGAGCAGGTTGCCGGCCTTCTCGGCCATGTCGACACTGCTGGACGACAGCTCGCCGATTTCCTGTGCCGCGACCTGGCTACGCTCTGCCAGTTTGCGGACCTCGGCGGCGACCACCGCGAAGCCTTTGCCGTGTTCGCCGGCGCGGGCTGCTTCGATGGCGGCGTTGAGCGCCAGCAGGTTGGTCTGGTAGGCGATGTCGTCGATGATGCTGATGCGCCTTGCTGGCCATGCCGTCGGTGACCTTGGCGTTCTCGGTGTTCTGGTTGATGCTGGCGCTCATCTGCTCGATGGACGCACTGGTTTCCTCAACGCTGGCCGCCTGTTCGCTGGTGGCCTGGCTCATCGACTGGGCGGTGGCGCTGACTTCTTCGGAAGCGCTGGCGAGGTTGTCCGCCGCGTTGCGCACTTCACCGATGATGTGCGACAGCTTGCCGACCATGTTCTGCATGGCGTTGAGCACCATGCCGGTTTCGTCTTTCGAACCACCTTCGATCTTCGCGTTCAGGTTGCCTTCGGCCAGTTGTTCGGCGACGACGGCAGCTTGTTTCAGCGGACGGGAAATGATGCGCGAGATGAACAGCGCCAGGCCCAGGCCCACCAGCAAGGCTGCGGCCAGCACAACGATGATCGACAGGCGTGCGTTTTCAAACAGCGTCGTGCCTTTCTCGCTGGCAGCGCCGGCCCCGGCATCATTGAGCTCCACCAGTTTTTGCAGGTCGGCAGTGATCAGGTCGAACTTGCGCTTGGATTCACCCTTGAGCAGCGCATGGGCCTGGTCGGTCAAGCCTTGCCGGGACAGCGCAAGCAAGTCTTTGCTGGCAACGAGGTACGCCGTCCAGTCATTGCGAGTGGTTTCGAACAGTTGGCGATCTTCGGCATTGGAGAGCAGTTGCTCATAGGTGCCCAGACGCGTTTCGAAGGCTTTTCTGGCTTCGTCGGCTTCCTGTTCCAGTCCGGCGCGTTCTTGGTCGGAGTCGGCGGCAATGTGACGGTTTTCCTTGAGGCGATAGCTCGCGGCAAAGAAACGCATGCCCGAGGCCGCGCGCATGGACGGCATCCAGTTTTCACGGATCTCGGTGGTGGTGCCGTTCACTTGGCCCAACTGGATGATCGAGAACACGCCCATGACGGCGGTCAGCGCCAACACCACAAGGAAGGAAGTGATCAGTTTGGTGGCGATTCTAAGGTCGTAGAACCATTTCATTGGGGAATACCTCTCCATGGAGTGTTGAAGCGTCAGCGAGCGTTGGCTTGTTGTAAGGGGGGCGAGTTGTAGCGGTTTTCTATCTGTGCGATCTGGGTGAGCAGGGCCGGGACGTCGAGGATCAACGCGACGGCGCCACTGCCGAGGATGGTCGAGCCGCTGATGCCGCGCAGCGCGCCGAACAGCTTGCCCAAGGGTTTGATCACGGTCTGGAATTCACCCAGCAGGTCATCCACCACCAGCCCGGCCTTGAGTTCGGCGTAGCGCACCACCACCACGTTCTGCCGGCGCGAAGCCGGGCCTTCGTGGTGGAAGTGATCGCGCAGGTACACCAGCGGGAGCACTTCGCCCCGCAGGTCGAGGTAGCCTTGTTCGCGACTGGCGATGCCATCGTCTTCGCTCAGCTCGATGCATTCCTGGACCATGTCCAGGGGAATGACATAGGTGGACTGGCCGATGCCGACCAGGAAGCCATTGATGATCGCCAGGGTCAGTGGCAAGCGGATGCGCACCACGGTGCCCTTGCCCGGCTGGCTGTCGAGGTCGACCGTGCCGCGCAAGAGCGTGATGTTGCGCTTGACCACATCCATGCCGACGCCACGCCCGGAAAGGTTGGTCACGGCCTGGGCGGTGGAGAAGCCCGGTTCGAAAATCAGGTTGTAGATTTCCTGGTCGGTCAGGTTGGCACCTTGGGCGACCAGGCCACGTTCGTGGGCTTTTTCCAGGATGCGGTCGCGGTTCAGGCCGGCGCCGTCGTCGGCGATTTCCAGCACGATGCTGCCCGAGTCGTGGTAGGCGTTGAGGTGCAGGTGCCCCTTGGCCGGCTTGCCGACCGCCTGCCGCGCCTCGGCGGTTTCGATGCCGTGGTCCATGGCGTTGCGCAGCAGGTGCATCAGCGGGTCGCCGATCTTTTCCACCACGGTCTTGTCCAGCTCGGTTTCCGCGCCGCTGATGATCAGGTCGATGTCCTTGCCCAGTTCCTGGCTGACATCGCGCACCACCCGGCGAAAGCGGTTGAAGGTCTCGCCGATGGGGATCATGCGCAGGCGCAAGGCGCCGTCGAGAATCTCTTCCACCAGGCCGGACACCGATGAAGTGGCTTCCTGCAACGGGTCGTTCTGGCAGGTGCGGGCCAGCAGGCTGGCACCGGCGCTGGCGATGACCAGCTCACCCACGAGGTTGATCAGTTCGTCGAGTTTGTCGGCATTGACCCGGACGTAGGCGCCGTCCTTGGCTTTGTTTTCATTGGTGACGGCCTGTCTGTCAGGCGCGACCTGGGCGGGCATGCGCGGGCTCTTGCGTTGGTCCGGCATCAGCTCGCCGGTAGTGACCATGGCGGTGCTTTCGTCGCTCGCCGGCTGGGACGTCGCGACCAGGCCGGTGTTCGCCTCGGCTTCGGCGTCATGGGCGGCGACGATTTCGATCACGCAGTCTTCCCGCACGAAATCGAAGACTTCGTTGATCGCGGTGTGTCCGGCGGCGGAGCGAAACGCGATGTCGAAGCCCAGGTAGCAGGACTCGGCATCCCAGGCCTCGATAGCCGGCAGCGCGTCGGTGAGGGTGGTGATGTCGACGATTTCACCCAGGGTTTGCAGATAGCGCAGGAACGACAAAGGGTCCATGCCGTTGCGGAACACGTCCTGGCCGAAGCGCAGGGAAATGTGCCAGAGGCTCGCTTCGGATGTATCGGTCGGCTCGGCTTCTGCTTTGCGAGCCGGTTCGGCTGCGGTTGGAGGCGCCTGGTACTCTTGCAGGATCTGGCACAGTTCCATTTCCCGCGCCAGGGCAGGGGGCTGCAGCGTTGAGCCCTGGTTGGCGACCACGTCGATCAGTTCGAGCATGTGGTCGCCGGACTTGAGCAGCACAGCGATCAAGCCCGGATCCACCGCGACGCTGCCCTCGCGCAGGCGATCGAGGACGTCTTCGACGATGTGGGTAAAACTGACGATCGGCTCCAGGCCGAACAGTCCGGCCGAGCCCTTGATCGTGTGGGCCGCCCGGAAAATCGCGCCGATGGCGTCATCGTCGCCGGGGTCGTTTTCCAATTGCAGCAGCGACTCTTCCATCGCCTGCAGTTGTTCCCGAGCCTCGACGATGAAGGTTTGTTGTGCCTGATCGAGATTGATGCTCACGCTCATGTCCTTTGTCGTGTTCGACGTGTTGCGGTGCCGCTAGGGTTGACCAAGGGCAACCAGGTTGCACAGGGCCAGCGTCTCCGTGACGGCTTTGCTTTGATCGGTCACCGTCAGTTGGGTGCCGGCCTTGGGTGCTTCGCGCTGAACCATCAGCAGCAGTTGCAGGCCGGCGCCATCCATCTCGGTGATCTGCGACAGGTCCAGCGCCATGGCGGGCGTGGCCCCCAGCCGCGGCAGCAGTTGCGCGGCCAGGTCGGCGGCGGTGTAGATCGTCAGCTCGCCGTCGATCTGCACCTGCGCGGTGTCATCTTCTATTTCGTACAGCAGCGGCATTGAAGCCTCCGGCCATCAGGGCAGAATCAGCTTGGACACCGCCGCGAGCATCTGCGCCGGCTGGAATGGCTTGACCACCCAGGCCTTGGCACCTGCGGCCTGGCCCTCTTGCTTCTTCGATTCCTGGGATTCGGTGGTGAGCATGATGATCGCTGATGATCAAGTGCACCTTCTGGCCGTTGAGCTTGCCCAGTGCGTCCTTGCCATCGCTGGCCTCGATCACGTCGTAGCCGGCACTTTTCAACGCGATGCCGACCACCTGCCGAACGCTCGCGGAGTCGTCGACAACCAATACACTTTTCGCCATGAGGGGCTCCTAGAAGAAGGTTATTTCCTGTGAAGTCTGTTGCGCCGCCGAGTCGCCGTGGTGATTGCGGCGCTGCTCGTCGGTGGCATAGGTGGTTTCCATGCGCGCCAGCCATTGGCGGGCGTCGATGGAAGCGGCCTGTTCGGGCGACTGGCTGGCCTGCTGCAGGTGCACATGCAGGTCCTCGATGTTGTCACGCACATGGCTTAGGATTTGGCTGACCCGATCCTGGAATTGAAGGTTGACCAACACGTCGGTGAGTTCGTCGCGAATGCCGAAACTCTCCCGTTGCAACATGTCGGCCGAATCGGCGAGGCGCCCGGTGACGCTCTGGAAGCGTTCGAGTACACGTTGGATGCTGCCTTCGGACACGGCCACCGATTGACTGTCCTGGTCGGCACCGCTGGAGGCGGCATGGACCAATTGCGTGATGGCGGTGTTGATGACGTCGACCTTGGCCGACATCTGTTGGCCGGTCTCGCTGGACTTGCTAGATAGTGCGCGCACCGCGTCGGCCACCACCGCAAAACCACGTCCGGCTTCGCCTGCGCGAGCGGCTTCGATGGCAGCGTTGAGGGCCAGCAGGTTGGTCTGGGCGGCAATCGCCGCGACGTCGGCGGCCATGGTCCGCAGCTCGCCGGTATAAGCCGTCAGGTTGCGCACCTGGGCGAGGGTTTCATCACGGCTGGCCTGGGTGGCTTTCAGCGAATCGATGACCTTGACCAGTTCGCCTTCGCTCTGCGCCAACACCTGGACGGCACCGCCACTGCTGCTGCCGGCCAACTCACCGGCAGCCAGTTGCGAGGCTTGCACGGTCTCTTCAAGGCGCGAGGAAATGCCGGTGAAACGGCTGGTCAGCGAGACGATCGCGGTTTCCGTCTGCTGGCGCGAGCTTTCGACTTGCTTGGCCCAGATCGGCATGGCACCGAGCATCACTTCGTTGAGTTGCGCGGTTCCTTTATGCCCGGCTTGGCTGGCCTGCAGCTCGTGATGGGCGCTGGCGGCTGCGATGGCCTGGTTGAATTGAAGGCGTTGCGACCGCGCGCCGAAGATCCCGGCGCCTACGCCAAGGATCAGCAGCCCGGCGCTCAGACCGATGTTCTGCGCGCTCGCGCCATTCAATGCCAGCACGCCGACGCACGCGGCAACGGCCACGATAATGGCGGGCCAGAGCACGCGAGGCTGGGATTTAGCGAAGGATTGGTCGTGGGAATACGACGTCATGGTTCGGTCCTTGAACAGTGTTGCGGACAGGTGTTTGCGAATAACTGGTTATCTGCAAAACCGACTTGGCCTTGAGGACCAGTCGTCCGATTCCATTAAAAAAGATGGCACATTGATATCTCAGAATAGACGAGATTGTTGAAATGTCGAGGTCACCCGACCTGCGGAAAACCCGTGGCGAGGGAGCTTGCTCCCGCTGGACTGCGCAGCAGCCCCAACCACCGGTCTGATTTCCCGGCGATGCCAAAAAGGGGGCCGCTTCGCGACCCAGCGGGGGCAAGCTCCCTCGCTACAAAAGCGGACATCTTCCGAAACAGAATGAAAGGATTGAGCTAAATTACCCCGCATCAGATTTCGAACCTGCCATCGAGCCCTCATGCCCACCCAGCCTCTCTGGAAAACCTACCTGCTGTTCCTGGCCCCCATGGTCGTGTCCAACTTCCTGCAATCGATGTCCGGTACGCTCAACAGCATCTATATCGGCCAGATGCTCGGCACCCAGGCCTTGGCGGCGGTGTCGGGGATGTTTCCCATCGTGTTTTTCTTCATCGCCTTGGTGATCGGCCTGGGCGCCGGGGCAGGGGTGTTGATCGGGCAGGCCTACGGCGCCGGCGAGACCGGGACGGTGAAGGCGATTGCCGGTTCGACGCTGTTGCTGGGGGCGATCATCGGGTTGGTCGCGGCGGTGCTGGGCAGTGTCTTTGCCCGCGAAGGCCTGCAGGGGCTCGGGACGCCGGCCGATGTGCTGGATGACGCGGTGTCCTACGCGCGGGTGATGATGTGGATCTTGCCGATGCTGCTGGTGTTCGTGCTTTTTACCCAGCTGTTACGCGGTGTCAGCGATACCGTTTCGCCGCTGCTGGCGTTGCTGGTGTCGACCAGCGTCGGAATGATGCTGACGCCCGTGTTGATCCGTGGCTGGTTGGGGTTCCCTCCGATGGGCATTCAGAGCGCGGCACTGGCGGGGCTGGTGGGCACCGCGTCGGCGATGGCGATGCTGGCGTGGCGCCTGAACCGCCGGGCGCATGCCCTGGCACCGGACCGGGCCTTGTTCGCTGCTATGCGCCTGGACCGGGACATCCTCGGCAAAGTGCTGCGCATCGGCCTGCCCACGGGTTTGCAAATGGTCGTGATTTCGCTGTCGGAGTTGGTCATCCTCGCCCTGGTCAATCGCCACGGCTCCCAGGCCACGGCGGCCTACGGCGCGGTGACGCAGATCGTCAATTACGTGCAGTTCCCGGCGTTGTCGATCGCCATCACCGCTTCGATCCTCGGTGCCCAGGCCATCGGGGCCGGGCGCCTGGAACGCCTGGGACCGATCCTGCGCACCGGGCTGTTGATCAATGTCTGGCTGACCGGTGGGCTGGTGCTGCTGGGGTATCTGTTGTCCCACTGGTTGCTGGGGCTGTTCATCACTGACCCGGCAGCGCGAGTCCAGGCCGAGCATCTGCTGCACATCATGCTCTGGAGCCTTCTGGTGTTCGGCTTCCAGGCGATCGTCGGCGGCATCATGCGCGCCAGCGGCACGGTGCTGGTGCCGGTGGCGATCTCGATCTTCTGCATCATCGGCGTGCAAGTGCCGGTCGCCTACCTGTTCGACGCGCACTTCGGTCTGCAAGGGGTGTGGATGGCGTTTCCAGTGGCGTACCTGAGCATGCTTTTGTTGCAAACGGTGTATTACAAACGGGTCTGGCAGCATCAGCGGATCGAGCGGTTGGTGTAACCGGCTTATCACTGACCTCTGTGGGAGCGAGCCTGCTCGCGAAAGCGTTGGTGCAGCCAGCACTGATATGACTGACCGACGCCTTCGCGAGCAGGCTCGCTCCCACATGAAATCGGCGTCTGGCCGGTTGTCTCCGATGTTACAGTGCCCGCCATTCGCCCCGTCATCCACGAGGATCACGATGTCCGTAGAACGCTCCTCCATCGCCTACCGCGCCTTCCTCTTCGACATGGACGGCACGCTGCTCAATTCGGTCGCCGCCACCGAGCGGATCTGGACCCGCTGGGCCATCCGCCATGGCCTGGACGTGGCGAAATTCCTGCCGACCATCCACGGCGTACGCGCCGTCGACACGGTCGCCCGTCAGAACTTGCCCGGTGTGGATGCCCAGGCCGAGGCCGCGCAGCTCACCGTTGAAGAGATCGAAGACGTGGAAGGCGTGGTCGAGGTGCCCGGTGCACTGGCCTTTCTCAGGAGCCTGCCGCCAACGCAATGGGCCATCGTCACGTCTGCGCCGATGGCCTTGGCTTTACGCCGGATGGAAGCCGCCGGGATCCCGCGCCCCGAGGTGATGGTGACTGCCGAAGACGTGAGCGCCGGCAAGCCGAATCCAGCGTGCTATCTCGTGGCCGCGCAACGCTTGCAGGTTGCCCCGCAGGAGTGCCTGGTGTTCGAGGATGCCGAAGCCGGGATCAAGGCCGGCGAGGCGGCGGGCATGGACGTGATGGTGGTGACGGCCACGCATACGCACCCGGTGGTGACGGTGCATGGGCAGATCGAGGATTACCGTGGGTTGAGCATTGCGGTGGACGACAACGGATTGATGCACCTCTCAATTCAGCATTAAACCTTGTGGGAGCGAGCCTGCTCGCGAAGGCGTCATGTCAGCCACATCAATCATGGCTGAACCACCGCATTCGCGAGCAGGCTCGCTCCCACATTTTGAACCTCAGCGATTTCGGGATCAGGTCACTACGCGATAGCACGGCACATACGCCGCGCCGCCCGGCAGTTTCATCCGGTGCTGTGCAACGAAGGCCTGGAGCAGGCGATCCAGCGGCTCCATGATCGCCGCGTCGCCGTGGATTTCGTAGGGGCCGTGTTCTTCGATCAGGCGGATGCCCTTGTCCTTGACGTTCCCCGCCACGATCCCCGAGAACGCCCGGCGCAGGTTCGCGGCCAATTCGTGGGCTGGCAATTCGCGGCTCAGGCCCAGGCTGGCCATGTTGGCGTGGGTCGGGTCGAACGGACGCTGGAAACCTTCGTCGATTTTCAGCAGCCAGTTGAAGTGGAACGCGTCGTTGCGCTCGCGGCGGAACTGCTTCACTTCTTTCAACCCCTGGGTCATCTGCCGCGCCACTTCGGCCGGGTCGTCGATGATGATCTGGTAGTGCTTCTGGGCGGCCTCGCCCAAGGTCGCACCGACGAATGCGTGCAGTTGCTCGAAATACGGCGTGGCGCTTTTTGGCCCGGTGAGGATCACCGGGAAGGGCAGGTCCTGGTTGGCCGGATGCATGAGGATGCCCAGCAGGTAGAGGAACTCTTCGGCGGTACCGGCGCCGCCCGGGAAAATGATGATGCCGTGGCCGACGCGCACGAAGGCTTCCAGGCGCTTCTCGATGTCCGGCA
>Ga0308169_10002685_pt1 | contig 18107 bp, 28 predicted proteins | sample PhyBR1_2_FD_202139 | JGI IMG/M metagenome (GOLD analysis project Ga0308169, IMG submission 202139) | Phyllosphere microbial communities from UC Gill Tract Community Farm, Albany, California, United States - DLSLSB.R1 | ecosystem: Host-associated > Plants > Phyllosphere > Unclassified | place... | reverse complement strand
TCCGGCGGGACTGGCCGGCGAGTCGCTCTTGACCGGCGCGACAGGCGACGGCGAGCGGCTTTCAGACCTGTCGGACATGCTGTGAGGAGTCCGACTGTATACTTTTGGGGATGCTGGTGGGAAGTCGAGCAACAAGCGGATATGAGCTAGCTAACCAGGAGGACGACGGGGTGACGGGCAAGCGGCGAGGTGGTGGGCGAACCGTCCGGGAGAAAAGGGTGAAATCTGCACCCGGAATATTCGGTGGCGAGACGCGACTGTCTTTCGGTTCAAGACATGAGCCGGATGGTCCCCACTCGCAGACAGCATCGCACCATCATGTCGGCCAAACGAAAGATACAGGATGAGAACGTAGCCTCTTACCGTCGTCCGACGGTATCCGTATCCCGCAAACTAGTCGATCAGAATGCGGCGTCCAGACTTGGCAGATCCGCTGGAACAATGGCAAGCAGCTTCAAGCAGGCCCATCCCGACGGCCAGAACGGTGAGCTTTGGTTGGATTCAAAGGCTCCCGTTTGCCCAAGCTGATTGACCAGCTAAAGCCGGTCACCCCAAGAACCAGGCTCTCGGAGAGAAGCGAGCCGCTTTGAGCTCGCTGGCGAACGGCACGATCCGGCCCAATGGTCCTCTGGCGAGACCCGCCGACAAAGGACCTTCCGGACCAACCAAAATTCCAGCCAAGAAAGCCGTCTCAAAGACACCGGGAAGGAGTAAGAAGATGCTGAGCATCTACACACCTGCTCGACAGCTGCCGTCGAAGGCTCAGGCCGCCACAGTTGAGGATGACGAGGTGGAATATATGCCGCCGACAGCGCTCGGTGAGTCTCTCGGCTCTTCGGACGGTGTTGGCACCGATCGTCGCTGATGGTAGATGTGCCTTATCAGCCCGTCGATTGCTATTCGCTCAGGTCACAAGATGACGACCTCTCCAGTGATCTTGCCGAGGCAGCGCCACGCGACTCGGGTTTTTCCTCCGAGCTCGCACTGGAGAGCGATCAATTAGCGATACTGGATCTCGACGACTTCAGATTCGAGGGCTGATCCTCCTTGTACCCCGAGTAGCCAACGCTCTCGCTCGATGTCCAATAATGTTCAGCAACGAACCACAACGACTCACCGACGCTCCCCCTTTACACACACGAGACACGCCTTATGAGCTCTTACGATCACCAACCAGTCTCTTAAACCCAGGCTGTAGTAGAGTGCATTGTTTGTATACCATCCTTGTATGCCACGACATGCTCTGTCAGACCTGTATCAGTATATCGAAAACGAATACATGCAAAAGCTCGCCTATATCTGACGCAGAACTAGTACGAAAATCATGTCTGCGGATAAGGAGGCTACTATCAAACCACCTGTACAATAACACGACCCCGTCGAATCTCTCGCGGTGGGCGATAGGGAATCGTAAGGTCCCGGCCGACATCCCGCGTAAGCGCACCCTTTTTCACCTGGAACTAGGCATCCTCTCCCAAATGCGTCAACGCCACCCTTCGCTTCTTCTTGGGCGCCTCCCCCGTCTCGCCCTCGGCTTCAGCAGGCCGCTTGACCTCCTCGGCCTTCGCACCCGTCAATCCTGCAACGGATGCGGGCGGAGGCAGCCCACGACCCGTCACACCCGAAGACGAGCTCTCCGACTCGGATCGCCCCGTTCGGACCTTGATAGCTCCAAAGTCCTTCTCGCTCTCTTCGCCCGGCGTGGGCGGGACGGCGTCGATGCTGCTCGTTGTGGAGCTCGGGGGCGGAATGTGGGGCATGAAGAGCGGCGGGATGGCAGTGGACTGATGCGCGGTGATACTGCTGCTGGTCGAGCTTTCACGCTCAAATCGCGCCGGACCAGGCGATTGCACACGAGCAGAGATGGTCGATACGGCCGGCGAATGTGGAACCGGTGTGGATACGGCTGACGGTGTGTGATGCGAGTGAGAATGTGATTGGGCGATGGCTGCCAGTTGGCGGTGGTGCTGTTGCGTGGGGTGTACCGTGCCGAGCTCGGCCAGGTCAAAGACGACGATCGAGCAGTATCCGTCTGAGCTCGAGAGGATTAGCGCCTGTCCGTCGGGCGACCTGGCATCAGTCTTGTCACTGCGTGATACGCTTGACTCACCATGCAACATCGGTGAACCCCGCGTAATGCAGACCCCTGAAGATCGCGATTGGTCCAGATTGCTGCGTGTCATATAGCAGCACTGAGTCCTGGCACGCCACGGCGTACAGCAGCCGGTAAGGGAGTGCAAATACACTGCCCAACGGCTTATCCTTCTCCTTTGCCTCGTCCTTCTCGTCCTTTGCTGGCACAGGCGGCGGTGGCATGGTCAGGCTGACATGCACGGGTCCTTCGTCTGATCGGTCCAGCGTAATCTGCTTGGGTTCACTCATTGTCGTGGGGCCTTGTCGCAGGTCATAGAACACCGGCGAGAATTTGATGGCAACAGCAGCGGTCTTGTGTCCCGGCAGATGGGCTATCGGTGCTCGAGCAAGGTTCGCCCGGGAGTAGAGATAAACGGTAGGCTTTCCATTATCGACCAACTTGGCCTTGGCTATGCTCGACAGGTCGGATCCGTCATGCGAGAGCGAACGGGCCCCGAGCATAGGCGAACCCTTGAAGAGCTGATCCTCGACTTGGCCCGCTGGCGTGAGGAGTAATGAGCCGTCCGGCGAAAACGATAAGCGACGGAAAAACCTCGTCACACCCTCGTCGCCGTACAGCTGCTGCATGATTGCGTGACCAGACGTAGGTGGTGCTCGAATGGCGGGCAACGGCGGTATCGGCGAAGGCGAGCGGCCCGTCCGCCCTCGGAACGTAGTCGCAGACAGGGACGGTGAGGCAGCGGCTTGCGAGCCAGAGAACGATGACCTTCTAGATCCAGGCTTGGTTGATGTCGGTGGTGGGTGCATGGCCGCGGGGGCTGGATGCGGCGTTGACGGGACTGACGCTGTGGGAGTCATCGGCGTGGCATCGAGATTCTTCAGGTTCTCGGTGTGCTCCGAAGCGGAGGTGATAACCGACCCGTTCTCGGAGGTATTCGAGGCTCTCCTCTGCATGCTGGGGCGGGAGCCAGAGGGGAACGAGGGGGTACGAGAATGGCGAATTTCCATCCGGTTTGCACGGGAAATCGGGTGCACATCGGGCACGCCGTTGCGGAAGGCAAAGGTGTTGACATGAACCGATCTGCTCGTCAGCTGCAAAGTCGCTTGCGCAAGTCAGCACTGACCGGTCGGAAGACTGCGTCGCGATGTACTCGTTCAGTGGGTCCCAGCAGACGCCCTGGACGTTGTGCGAATGCTCCCGCAGAGCGAAGACGCATTCGCCTGCTGTCAGTTGTGAACAGACCCAAATCGGATGCTCACCAGTAGACGCCTTCCATATCGTCGCGGTGTTATCTGTCGATCCAGCGATGAAGAACTCGCCGTCAGGCGACCAGGCGAGATCGTAGACGTGTTTCGTTGTGACCCTGATCGTCAGCTCCGGGATCACACGAGTGCGCTTCAGCTCACTGTAACATCTTCTGCAGTCTCCAGTGCTCCTTATCCGGGAGATCATCACTCGAAGACTCGCCAAAAGTCGTCTGAGGTCGATCAGAAGGCACCCAGAGGATAACATTTCCGTCTGCACGTGAGCTCGGACTTCATCCCCGTCCCATGGGTCACAACTCACCATCGCCCGCTGAGGCAAGTATTTGACCGTTCGGGCTGAACCTAACGACATTGACCGCAGCGGTATGTTTCGAGAGCGTCGCGAGGTATTCCGCACGGGGTGGATGGGGCGTGACCTCCTGGCCGGTAACGGCGGAGTGGGCGGAAGCCGATGGTGGGGGGATGTTCGGGTGCACCATCCATAGCTGGCATCAGCACGCTGTTTTGTCCATCCATCCGAACGAGACAAGTCATCCGACCCACCCTGACTTTCGAGTCGCCCCCAGCTGTGGCCAGTCGATACTGCCTCCCTCCCGCAATCAACGGTCCCTTGTCCTTGGACTCCTCCTCATCATTCGCAATCGCCAGCAGCCGCTTCAACTGTGTGGCAGGTAACGGCTGGAAGTCGCACGAGTACACCGCTTGCGTTTCGTGCCATCTATATGTCAGCTCTGATCCGTGATCTCCCCTCGGCCGCTCGGCATCCGTCGAATGCCTGCGCACTCACGAGATTTCAAGCACCTTGGGCCTCATCTTGCCTGCTGCTTTGGTTGAAGGACGAATAGGTCTAGTATCGATGCTCTGTAGTCTCGCCCTTCCAGCCCAGAGAAGGTTACCCCGTCACGGTCTCGGCCTTCGAGCCCCTAGCACCTCCGTCCAGGCGGTGTGAGGTGACAATCCGGGAAGGTGTCGACGCGTATTTCGAAACGGGGGAACGGGTCAAAGGAGCGAGGCAATATTGCCTGCACGCCGAGGTTATGACAGCTCGGGCGTACGGTGATCAGGTCGGCGCCGAACGAGCGAAAGGGAGGGGGGGTCGAGGGGGTAGGGATGGGCTCGTTTGACGTAGGCGAGCCGAGCACGGGGTTGGCCCGTAAGGTGTTTCGACTTTGTGTTCAGCGGGGATGTGTGTAGGTGCGGAGAAAGTAGGCGGCTCGTTCTGCCGGCTCAAATGGCGATGTGGGGGCCGAGACCGGTCTGTTGTATAGGGTGTGTGGATGGTTGGAGGGTTGGAGGGTTGCAAGGTTGTGAAAGCGAGACAGACGCTAAGCAGTAGGTAAGGGTCGGGTGAGTCAAAGGGCAGGCGAATGGTAGCGCGGATATTCTCATGAGGGCACTTAACGTAACCAACACCCAGTGGCGCTCCCTCCACCCGGCGCAGGCGAGCCAGTATCCTAAGACGCCAAGTGCGACGACGATCGCTCAGAGGCGCTGGATCTAGGTTTCTATGGCAAGCGTAGACAGTACGTCTGAGTGGTCAATGAGTGTGCTGCATATACAGTGTCTTGCCATAGGATCCTTGCTCGACGCTACATGGAGACTAACTCGTAGTCCCGTCGAGGTCCTCATTCCCTCGATGCGGAGATGACCGTGGCAGCACACTCGTCGTAGCCATTCTGCGCACAGTCTTCCGCTTGCGCAACAGCATCCTCGGGATAATTTCGATATCGCAAGCAGAAAGCTTAATGCTGGGCGATAGTGAATGAGCCGGGCTTGATGTGCGTCGCCAGGGTTTCGGCGACGCGTTCCAGCTCGCTCTCCGCTCTGTCCGACATCATTTTCTCGCCGGTAGTGGGCGGACTGGTCGGCTCGGGGGGTGTAGAGGTGTTTGAAGGAAGCGACGCTCTTCTCAATGCCGACCTGGGTCAATTCGAACCAGAAGCCACAACGTTTTGCCATCAGAAACGTTAGATCGGCAGTGGACAGGCGCACTGAAGTACAAGTACTCAGGGCAGCAGGGGGTGGGTCCCCCAGGACAACAGTCGTCGGGTCGAGAGAGCCCAGGGTCGATTTTGTCCGGGTGGTCGGTCGTACAGACAGCAGACACCCCTCAGAAGACCGGATACCATCGGTCGCGGTGAGCAAGCCGGACAAATCTCCCTGACAGGTTGGCATCATGTTTGCGTCTCCAACAGCAGACAAGTCCGCGGGCATGGCCGGGTCGCCCTGCAAGGGATCGTCATCTTCCCGGTCCTTATCGTCCTGGGCATCTCGCCCTCTGCCTTTCTGACCCGGAGAGAAAGCGCTGTCAGTCACTGTCTGCCTAAGGGAGGGTTTGGAGTTGGTGTTTTTGGTGGACTTACATCTCATCGATGACGACCACGGCTCTGAGAGGCAGCCGTTACATTCGTCGGCTGGCGTCTTGCACCCCCGCCTGCTCTGTCAGCCCTTGACTCTGACCACAGGCACGTTCAAATTGACGAATGGGCATTCAAGAGCTAACGATATAGACTTTGAGGGCGAGCTTCGTTGTGATTGCCGCGACTGCGGCGTCTCGTGCGCAGCACAGTGATTCCGACCACCTCAGTGCTGCAAGATTTGCCGGTGCCAGGCGGCCCGAACCACGGGTTTACCGGATGGAAACACACGTTTGAATGCTGTGTGTTCGGTTGCCTTGAAGTATGGCAAGGCGATCAGCCACACGGCGAGTCAGCTGTGAATCGATGAATCACCTGCGCCTCCTCGGCAGTCCGCCGAAGGTAAGGGCCCCTGGGATATGCAGCCCTCGGAGCAGCACCTGTGAGGGGTGGTGAGTCGGCATTCGGTCATGGCATCGCAGTTTCGAGGCCTATGATCGATATCGTTGCTCCGGTCCGACATAGGTCACGGTTGATTTGCGCGGCCATTGACCACCGGTCCTCCCGCAATTCTACCCAAATCAGCTCCCATGCTACTTCCTGAATGACCACCCTCGGAGCCCGATCGGATGCATGCGCATGCGGGATGAGCGGAATGCAAGTGAGATGCGGAACGAAGAGTCGAGCCGTCGTCGGCAGCTCCGGCGACGCGCGCGTAGATCCGGCTCATCCGAGCGCAAGTGGAGGTCGTCCGTCGTCCTGCACATTCAACATTCTCGATCGCATCTTCGACCACATCTTTGGCTTTCGTTCTCCCCCGCGCTGTCATGGCTTCCTTTTCGGCTCGCATGAGGTCACTGTACCCGTACAAGCCCCCTGCCACGTCTGTCGATCACATTGTCATCGGCGGAGGCGTGGTCGGTCTGGCCGTTGCGGCCGGTCTGGTCAATACGTGCGGGCCTCGGACGACTTTTTTGGTGGAGCGCAGAGGACTCCTGGGTCAGGAGACCACGGCAAGGAACTCGGAGGTGATACATTCAGGGATCTACTACCCGCTCGGATCACTCAAATCGAGACTGTGTATCCGCGGCCGGGACCTGCTGTACGAGCGTTGCCGGAAGCTCAACATAGATCACAAGCAAACCCAGAAGGTGCGATGATGCCATATGCTGCCTGATTGAGCTTATATCAGCTCATCGTCGCGACGGAAAACTATCAAGTCGAGTATCTGGACAAGCTGCAAACCCAGTCCGCCCATCCGTCACTGTCGACCGGCGCCCCCGAAAATCCATATGAGTCGAACTCCCAGATCCCGACATACTTCCTCAGCGCAAACGAAGCTCGCGAGATGGAGCCGGATCTCAGTCCCGATCTGGTCGGCGCCCTACTGGTCACCTCGACCGGGATCGTCGATTCACAGGGCCTGGTGGATAGCTTGGAGCGGGAGATAGAGGAGGACGATTACGCCGGAGACGCTGCTGTAGGTCTGACAAGCAACACACAGGGTCAGAGGGGAGAGGGCGTGGTCGTGAAGGGCACGCGGGTGGTCCGGATTGACCGGGACGAGAAGGGCAAAGGATGGGTGGTGCAGCTCGAGACGGGGTGGGAGGGAAAGGAACATGGAGAGAAGGGAGAGGTGGAGAGCGTACGAGCCGACGTGGTTGTCAATGCTGCGGGTCTGGCAGCCGCAAGTTTGATGGAGGGGATCGTGCCCGAAGCGGAACAGGTCAAGATGTACCCCCTCAAAGGTGCGCCCCCGCTCACACCGACAGCTCGAGCTGACTACAGGGAACTACATGTCGTACAAGGGCCCAGGTGTATCCAACATATCTCGACTCATCTACCCCTGTCCTTCGCGTGACCTCGGCTCACTCGGCACACATCTCACCCTCGACTTGTCCGGTAATGTCAAGTTCGGACCGGACGCAGAACCCCTCGGAGACCCAGCAGCATACTCTCAAGATCCCGACTTCTGGCAAAGGCACCTCGCACCCTCAGCGGAGCGGATAGAGAGCATGGGACGGGCAGTGCAGGCGTACTTGCCTGGCGTGGACCCTTCGTTGCTGGAGCCCGATTACTCGGGTATCCGGCCAAACATTGCCGCGAGCGGATTCTTCGACTTTATGGTCAGGCACAGTCGGGACAGGGAAGGCCTGGTAGAACTCATGGGCTTCGCCAGTCCCGGCTTGACGAGCAGTCTTGGGGTGGGGGAGTACGTAGCGGCGAAAGTGAGGCGCGAGGTGTGGAAGGAGCGGGCTCCCTTGGCAGACCTTGCGGAGGGCTGGGACTAGTTATTAGCCGATGTGTTGCGTCTAGAGCAATGCATGCTGTAAGCGAGTTCCTCCCGCTTTCCGAACGCAGGGCTGCGCGACACTCACGACTCCTAAGATCCGTCCGACTGAATGATGACGCTTGGTCGGGTGGCAAAAAGAAACGCGTGCCTTTTGCTTTTCTGTCGGTCTCAGGGATGAATGAATGGACGGTCGAGAATGGTACCGGGACGCAACCACCGGTCAAAGTGTCTCAATTCGTCTCCCGCCCTTCCGTACTTGCACCCTCCATCCCTGTCTAACACAGGCGGAAAAAGGTCCTCTCCTCGACGCGATCTCCTCTCCATCATCTTCGTGCGTCTGGTGCTCGGCGGAAGAAGACGACCTGCGACTTTGTTCAAACGTCTCGGGCTAAAACACGTTCAACGCGCGTTGGTCATCCGATCATCCCTGGACGAGCGCTTCGTCCACCTGAGACGGTACTTGCAGCTCGCCTGATCTCACGAGCCGGACGTCAAGCTCCTTCTCCTCCAGTCAGGACACTGCTCGACTCTGCCGAAATCAGACAATTGACAAAACGCCCGGTACCGGCTCTACGCTTGGGCGCGCGAAGCACCGGCTAGCTCGCGTGAGCCGGTTCAATCCACATCGCATGTGAGTACACACAACGCTCCCTTCCCCTGCCTTGCTTCTCCTCTCCGGCTGCAAGTTTGCGTTTGGGTTCTTCCGATGTACTTGCAAAACGGTGATCTGCTGCAAAGAAAGGCACAAGGATCGGCGCCTCGCTATTGAGAGCCGTCCTCGCGCACATAAGGCCCGAGGCCTGCACCTAGTCCTCGCTCTTCCATCTATGCTACTCCTTCCTCCTCTTTCACACCCACCAATTCTTGCTCTCCCCATCGACGAGTCTGTTGGGCTTTCTGGGCCCTTCAACATCAAGTCCATCCTGCTACGACCCCGTCTTTCACTCCATTGTCCTCAATTCCAATTCAAAGGCCTCATCACGCGTCACCCTTCTCCGCGCGGCAGATCTCCACCGAACCTGCTCGCACCCCTCAGCAGCACCTGCAGCGATTGCGTTATAGCTTCGCCTCCTTTGTATATCCTTTCTTCTCGCTCCGCCTCGCCATCCGTCCCGTGAATACACGCTAACACGCAGCGATCGTTCGCGATTCTCTTCGTATCGTGGAGTACCAGACTCCATCATCGCCTCGCTATTTGAACGACATGTCGACGTATTCGCCGCCCAACTTTGACGCCAAACACGATCTTTTTGACATGCCCTCCGCTGCGAGCTCGTCGCGCCCCGCGGGAACTCATGAAGGCGGCGCTGGCCTGAGCTGGACGCCGGGAGGAGCGATGTTGAGGCTCGAGAACGGCGTGGAAGAGACCATGTGAGTCCGGCTCGCGTGTGAGGCCGACCAAGCCTAACTGCCAGCGTCACGCAAGTTACGCGGAAGGTGACCACTTTCGCCCCCATCCAGCTACCCCGCATTGCCGAACCCGAGCACATCGCTCGACCCGACCATCTCAGCCCCGAACATTACCCTCTCGCTCAAGCTCCTACGCCCGAGGATATGCGGCTATTCCCCCTCACGGTCGGCGGTCGACGCGTCATGGTCCAAGACGACAACACGATCGCGACCGAATCTGTCAACAACGGTGAGAACAGCGGACCCGGTTGGGTCAAGAGCTATCCGCCCGGCTTTGATCCTCTCAAGCACTCCGAGCGGGTCAACCTCGTCCAAGCCCTCGCTCGCACTACCGCACGGGAGAAGGAGATGCGTAAAAGGCCACACGACTCATCCCGACCTGATAGTCGGACGGGGCCCGTTGCGGAAGCACCCACGCCGCCGGTCGGCAATCTGGAGACGCCATCGCATTCACGCCAAAGGCGCAGTCCTCCTAGGAAGAAGATCCGTGGTCTGGATGACATCACCCTACCGCAGGATGGCTTGCTGTTGTCGCCTCTCCCGTCGCCCGACCACGAAGGCGTGCCTCCGAGCGCTGCTTCTTCCTCTGCTCAACCGATCTCTGCACCAGGTGGCGGCCTCGGGTCGGGGACCGAGCTCGCCACCTTGTTCTCTTTGCCGGCTATTGTGGCGCACTTCGAAGCGATCCCGGACAAGCTACAACAGCAGGTCTTGATGCACCTCTTACGCCGCTCCCGCATGGCGACGATCCAGCGCACGTACGCATTTGCGGGTATGGCGCTGAAGAGGGACTTTATATCGCATCTGCCGCACGAGATTGCCGTTCAGATCCTCAAGAAGGTAGATACGCCCACGCTCGCAGCGGCGATGCGAGTCTCGAAGAAGTGGAAAAAGATGATCGATACAGAGCGGGCCGTCTGGCGTCAGCGACTGGTGGACGAGGATCTGTGGTACGGCATGGGCGTGGAAGCCGAGGATGAGAAGAAGCTCGCGAGGCGGATGGAGGCTGTTGAGTTGAGAAATCGCCTGAACTGGAAGCCTAGTCGTGCAGGCACGCCGAACGAGGACGAGCCCATGACGTCGACGTCGACTTCGTCGTCGGTCTCAGCCAACGAGCCGGCCGTGGACCGCCCGATCCCGCTCAAGCACGTATTCCGCCGTCGACACACGTCTGTGCGGAATTGGCTCGAGACCAAGCCGACCCACACATCCTTTGCTGGGCACGGCACCAATGTCGTCACATGCTTGCAATTCGATGATGACAAGATCGTCTCGGCATCGGACGATCACTCGATCAATATCTACAATACCAACGACGGGCAACTACGAAAGCGGCTCGATGGGCATGAAGGCGGTGTGTGGGCGCTAGAGTACAAGGGCGACACGCTCGTCACGGGATCGACGGACCGGACCGTCCGGATCTGGGACCTGGACGCTTTGGCAGAGGCGCACGTCTTCCATGGACACACGTCGACGGTTCGATGTCTGCAGATCGTCGAGCCGGTACTGGACGAAGCGACCGGCGAGTTCTTCCCAGCCTATCCGATGCTGGTCACCGGTAGCCGAGACACCACGCTACGGGTGTGGAAGTTGCCCAAGAAGGGCGAACCACCCGTGCCTCCGAGTGTGAGGGATACCCTTTGTGACATGTTGACTGATTGCTGAGAGCAGCTCGACGAAGCGGGCAACGAGATCCAGGTCAGCCCGGACCAGAACCCGTGGCATGTACACCTGCTGGAGGGCCACACGCAGGCTGTCCGATCTTTGGCTGCGCACGGCAGGATCTGCATCAGCGGGTCGTACGACTCAACTGTGAAAGTGTGGGATATCGTTACGGGCACGCTCAAGCACACCCTTACGGGACACGATCAGAAAGGTGAGCCCAGCTTGGCCTTCCTCGGTGCAAGGTTGACTCTCAGTGTACAGCATCACATACGATCGTCACCGAAACCGCTGCGCTTCTGGGTCGATGGACAACACGGTCAAAGTCTGGGACGTCGGTACGGGCGAATGCCTGCATACCTTGACGGGCCACACCTCGCTCGTGGGCCTGCTGGGCGTATCCGCCAACTTCATCGTCTCAGCCGCCGCCGACGCGTCCCTCCGTATTTGGGACGCAGACGACCACCAGCTCAAGCACACCCTAGCGTCGCACGGTGGAGCGATCACCTGCTTCAAGCACGACGAAACGAAAGTCGTTTCAGGCGCGGACGGAACCCTCAAACTTTGGGATATCCGGACCGGGCGGTACATCCGCGATCTGGTCATCGGTATCTCGTCAGTCTGGCAAGTCGGCTTCCACGGCAACTTGCTGGTTGCGGCCTCTAACCGAAATGGCTCGACAGTATACGATGTGTTCAGGTTCGAGTCGTCATCGACTCCTCACCCGTCGGGTATCGACGATGACTCGCTCGATAGACCGGACTGGGAACGCAAGGATCCGATGGAACCGCCCGAGCCGCCTGAGTACCAAATGCGCGAGGCGCTGGAGAGCATCGACGGCGTGGAGATGACGAGCCCGATTGACCCCCTCAATTGCTTCGCATCCCCGAATATGGCCGAGCGATTCCGTCGCGAGACGAGCTCCATCGGTCCGCGAGCCGGGACTGGTGGTGGAGCTGCAGTGGGGCCGTCCAGCGGAGGCTCGAGGCGGTCGAGGCGGCTCGCAGCGAAGGACCAACAGCCGGGCCTACCGGATGTGCCGCCGCCTCGAAGTCGCCGAGGAACGAGAGGGTTCGGGCGGGACGAGTATGGCACGTCGCCTTCGCCTGCGGGGCCGAGTCGCGCTGCTGGGTCCAACGAGGCTGCGTGGGGGAGCAGATCGGGCTTTGAGGGTGAAGAAGAGGAGACGGACGATGCGGCGGTGGGAACGAGCTTTGGGCCGAGGTTTGATGAGGAAGGTGATGTGGAGCCTGTCTCCTATGAACAGCGGGGAGAAGACGACTTGATGGATGAGGATATCACCGGCGACGGCGTGGACTTTTTCGCAGCCAGGTGATGTCGTTTGAGGAGTGTGGGTGACTGTCGATGAAGCCGACTCTTCATAGCCCGTATTAGACTTCATGTGTGTTGTTGGTTGTGACTTGTATGGGATACTCCTCTTTCACGATGATATGCAATACATGACGAACGAGGATCAGTTGTAGTAGTACTTCTAGAGGTGGCGCTTTTGGGGGCCGATGATCTGTGTACAAGTCTGTACGGAGTCTGGAGTTTTTCTACAAGGTGTATATTGGCGGGTGGGTGATCACAGAGAGGGAACGGAGCCCTGCCGGCGTTACTTGTCCAAAATCCACATATCCCACTTCTTCCTCTGCTCATCTGTACCCTTCCAGACGAAATTGACCCCTCGAATCTCGTCGAAACCCTCTTCGATATCCGGCTGCTGAAACTGGGCCGCATACCCGCTGAAAGCCAACATGGGCAACAGGTCGCGCTTCGCCTCGCCCTCTGGGGCGTATAGCGCTCGGTAGACGTTGTTGTGCTTCGCGAGCTCGACGGGGCACAGGAAGTGGAACAGCCTGTGTTGTGAGATCTTGCACCTGCCGTGAGGAGCGGACATACCGTATAGGTACATTCAGCTTGGCCGCGAGGCTGACCCAATGTGACCTGGTTTCTCGATTCCGGTTCGTGTTGTCTGCCTGTCAGCTTTGCCCGCTGTCACAGGAGCTCGCGTGGGGGAGAGGAACCGGGCTGCAGACGCACCAATGACAACGGACTGGCCTCTGCTGATGCACTCGGCGGCGACTTTCATACAGGCATCACGGGTCCTGAGCGTGTCCTGGTTGACGTGCTGATACTGTCCCGCAAAGTGTTTGCGGAAGAATGTCGTCTTGCCCGAAGCACTGCGGGTCAGATTATATCGCAGTGTGGTCCCAGGGGAGTGCCGACTCACGGCGGGCCAACGAAGAGGACGATCTCGGTCCCGGGGCGGGTGATGGGCGTATTGGACGGGACGACCGGCGGTACTGGTATCAGCTACACCCCGCATACTCTGAGCTATCGCGTACGCAGGGCCAGGGATCCGAGTTTCGACGGGTGAAATCCATTCGGCGGGATGGGGTAGGGCGGCCGAGGGTCTCCGAAAAAGTGCTCCTGCCGTCAGCTGAAGGGCTGCTTTCAGGATCTCGGGAGGGGCCGAGCATCCAGATACGCACCTCCGGGGTCAAGAACTTCAGGCCGACATTGAACGCAAACTTGTAATCGGTGTCTCCGTGATCCTTAAGCACTCCCCTTCCTCCCAGTCGGCCCGCCGCGTCGCCCACGAAAACTGAATTGTCCAAGTCGATCTCGTACCCATTCTCCCGGTATACACCCTCGACCACCTCGAACATTCCGATATTGGGTTTCCGGTATATGTCGCCCTTGTTCAGCGCGGCGAGGACGCGGATGGGTACGCCGGCTGGCATCTGCAATCAGCTCCTGTGACGAGAGGTCTTGGTGGTTGCATCTCTGCTCGTCAGACTGCTCACCTTGCCGGCTATCAAAGACAACTTCGCCCTCCATTCCGACCTGATCTTCGGCCTTGCATCGGCCTGATTTGAGATCACGACCAGATGTTTCCCCTCTGCGTGCTCCTTTTGCAGCCTCTTCGGCACGCTCGGATTCCACCACGCCCAGTCGTCCCTGCTGGCAGGGAATCTAGCGCCGGACTTCGGCTTGATCAATGTCCCGTCGAGGTCATAGAAGACGACCGAGACTTTCTTGCTGCTTGCGCCGTTCGTGCCGATCGTACTGCTTCCGGGCCGGGATGAAGCGAAGGGGTCGAGGTGTAGCCAGTGGACGAGAGAGGGGGGGGAAGAGATGAAAGTCCCCAACTCCTTGAGACCGCCCGTGAAAAGCGGATGTACTGTGGTCAGCCGGACAGCAGCTTGGATGGTAGGACCGCGTTGACGAACTTTTCTTGTTGGGAGAGGTCGAATGCGACGCAGCCGACTTTGTGGTCCGCTTGACCGCTGCAATGAGCATCTGTGAGGATGTCCTCATCTTGCAACTCACTGCTCATGGCTCTGCTCAAGATGGTGCGGGTGGTGTGCAGTCGTAGGGTACTGGACATAAAAACGGACGGCTCAACATGAGATTCTCGCTCAAGACGCGTTCGCGCCGGGTGACTGGACCGGACAACCAATTGTCAACACGAGCGGATGTCGCCGCCAGGACCGTTCGGCCGGTCAGATCACTCGTCGCAGGAATAACAGGCCAGAAGCAGGAGCATCCTGTCGGGGCTGAGCACGAGGAGCAGGTCTATCCGACTACACGAGAGCTTCAATGGAAGACAGGCTGCAAGTATGGTAGCTAGTATCATCTGCTCTCCCACGGGATAACGAGTGGCGGGAGGTCGCGGGAGTGGCAAACCTCTCCCACTACTGGCATGGTGGCATCGGTCGCGAGGAGCGCCGCGTGCTCCCGAGAGCGCTTGAGGTGGATTGAGAAGCTGAGTTCATCTCACTTTACGACAAGTTGAACAAAGACTGCTATTACGGATGACCAGAGAACCGAACACAAGCGACATGCACAGTCCCGCGCCATCGAGACAAGGACACAAGCACATCACAGCAATGGTGTGATTCTACACATGGAGCGCGGTAGCATCGGAAGGTGCGCCCGCCATCCCCCATTCTCGTCTCCAACCGCCTGCTCGTCAGCGCGCGCTCCAACCGCACCAAGATCCGAACATACCTTCCGAGACCACCGGCCTCTGCAGGTAGCTCTCGTTCGGCGCATAGGTGAACCTCGACGTCGCGATACCGTCGTCCACCGGCTTCCGGTGCAACAAAGAAGTCGAGCGGGGAAGGAGGATATGGTTGAACCTGAAGTCCCATGTTGCTGCGAAGGTCTTTCGGAACGCGACGAACGCGCAAAGTGTGCCGGTGATAGCGCGACGCAGTCGTACTGTCATCAGCCATACCGGCCAGCCTGAACGGGCAGGTACCTGAGAGAGACTCACCCAATTGTGGTACTCGTCGACTGTCAGCGAAGCAGCGATCAGCGACGCGCCGAGCAAGGGCGCGATTGTGAGGATCATCTTCCAGTATGCGGGGCGGTGGTCAGACATGACCTTGAGCTGGGCGTTGAAGTAGAGGAACAGGTATACGAATCCGCTGGGAATCAGCACTAGGCCCCCGAACAAACGTGAACTCACGCGAAGGCAGCTGTGGAGTGCCCAGACATCCAGCTCTCGAGCGAGTCATTGATCTCGTTCTGGTCACTGGGGGTCAGCCGAACTCAAGGCTCCGCTCGCGCAAATTCACCCTGTACAGATGCTCCTGTTGTACATGATCCGCTGGAATCCGTTCCCTGAAGGCCTCAAGGCTGAGACATCAGGTTGACACACGGCCAGGAAGTGTGGTCGTAAGCCTCCAATCAGCCATTTGTGGAACACCTGGAACACGGCCCCGGTGACTGTCGGTCAGTGACTCGTAGGTCTCAATCCGCCAGGATCCTCACTGAGCGACTCGAGAAGACCCATCGTGGTCCCCAGGAGTATCTCTATCGAGCGGTGTCTGATCTGGAAGAGCACAAAGAAGACAAAGGGGCATATGAAGGCGAGGAGAGCAGCGAGCCAGATGGGGATGATGTTCTTTCGAAGCGGGTAGGCGAACTCGGGATACGCAATCGAGCCGTCCACGTTACTGAGATGAATTTTCCCGCCTGAACACAAGTCCGATCATCTCGACTTACAACACGGGGAAGCTTCGCGACGGGGCAGGATCCGCCTCGTACACACCCAGCCCCACCGCGCCCATCGCCGCCATGGTGATCAAATCGACAACATGCAGCCTCACCCATCGGACGAAGGAGAAGCCGGTCGCGAACCCCCTCCTGGCTGTCTGTTGATGGTTGGAGAACCCCTCCTCGGTGTATCCTTGGGCTGTACCGGGGGCAGCGCTGTGGTTGCCAGCAGCGTGAGGTCCGTTAGCCCTGTTGCGGTTCCACCATGACTGTCGCGGCTTCTCGGGCAACGTCGGCGGGGGCGTGGTGTTCTGAACGGCGCTCATACTGCTGCACGGATGCCTGGTGAAAACAACGCTTGGGTGGGAAGGGCTTTGCAATGTATTTGAAGCTTTTCAACGCCTGACTCGCCCACTGTGTGACACGATCAAAGGACCTTTGCGTTCTAGACATGACGTAGCGTGTCGCAAGCCGGTGGGCATTCGCCCGCAGCCATCAGCGAAGCGACAACGGTGTCACGCTTCCATGTTCTCGCAGTCTGGCCCACCGACGCGCACACGAGGGGTGAGAGCGAAGCAAAGGAAAAGGCTAAGGTACCGAGCGTCAGTCAACAATGATGCGCGTCGAGACATGGCTGTTTTCGTGTCAGGCACCAACACACAATGACGTCTTGGCTTCTCGTCCGCAGTCCACAAATAGATCACATCCTCACCTGCGGATCCGCAGATGGCCGCAATGCCAACAGCAGGTCCAACACTCGGGCGCCTACAGATAAGTGCGTCGCGCATCACCCGATGGATATCAGTGAGCGGGATTCCGCGAGGTCATGCACCCGACGTCACAGGAACTGAGCAGTGTGGGTGCTTTGTGAGCGCCTGTCTACTATTGACCCCAATTGGGAGGAGCATTCCACCTCTGTCAGACTGAAGGTTCACACACTGGGGCGCGTCTAATACTGAAGGAACACGACATACTGAGCACAACAGGATTTGGGATGGTGTTGCCAAGCTATGTATATAGATACTCCGAGATCCCTGACGGTTATGGCAATTAGCGGGGCAGTGTCCCAGTGGTTAAGGAGCCTGCTTTGCATTATACTGATTTTAGCAGGAGATCCAGGGTTCGATTCCCTGCTGCTCCATTTTTGCCAGCCAGGACACCCAAGGAACTGTCCAACGTCCATCCTCATTCGCTTGCCTGTCTACACCTCGCCAGAGTCCTTCGCTTTTGGCGTTTGCTCTGTGTGACTCCCCAGCATCTATCGAGCTGGACAACAAAGCGGCATACCAAGTTCGGAGCATTCGTTCGAACCCATTTCGGGCATTATGTTGGATTCGAAGGCATTTTCTTGCCATTCGATGTGAAAGCTTGTTCACGAGCTGCATAGGCCTGTCGGAGACCATTCTGCGTGCTTAATGGATGCCCTGACATGCCTTTTCGGCCTGTGACCCTCGTATGTGCTGGGCGAAAGAAGACAGTCCATCACCGAGTTTGAGTGGTCTGACGCCGCGAGTGCCACACTCGTGACAGACGCGCAACATCCATTCGAGCATCCAACCTGAATTCGCTGGCCCATTCTCCATCCGACAACCGTACTTGCACTTCCTCGCTTGTTTGCAGTCAACCGCTCTCCAGGCTCATCTCTGTCACCGACCATGTCGGGCAATCAGGACCGCGCCCCGCGGGTAAAAAACCGTGCGCCGGCTGCGGTACAGGTAAGTTCCCTGCCCACGCGGGAACAGGGGGGGCAACGACTCATATTTCAGATCACGGCCGAACAGCTCCTGCGGGAAGCACAAGAGCGACAAGAGGCGCCCGTCCAAGCCCCAAGGCAGAGGATCCAGGATCTAGAGGAGCTGAAGGAGTTCCAAGGGAGGAAACGGACTGAGTTTGAAGGGCGGATCCGGTACTCGAGGGACAGCATCCGAGGTGAGTTGCACTTTCGATACGTGTCATAGAGGCGCTCTGCCGGCCTGATATGCGCAGCCCAGTGATGAAGGAGATGCTAATTATCA
>Ga0308169_10002683_pt1 | contig 18113 bp, 16 predicted proteins | sample PhyBR1_2_FD_202139 | JGI IMG/M metagenome (GOLD analysis project Ga0308169, IMG submission 202139) | Phyllosphere microbial communities from UC Gill Tract Community Farm, Albany, California, United States - DLSLSB.R1 | ecosystem: Host-associated > Plants > Phyllosphere > Unclassified | place... | reverse complement strand
CGTCGTCGTGCAGCGGATCCCAGGCATGCCAGCGCATCGCCGGATACTTCTTCTGCAGCGCCGCCAGCTGGGCCGCCAGGGTCGGCGAGGTGGCGGGGCCGGTCAGGACGCGCAGGCCTGCGCCGCCGTCGCGCGCGAACTGCGGGCGGCGCGCTTCGAGGGCCGCCTCGAAGGCCGACCAGCTCGACAGCTCGGTCCCTTGCTGGACCGTCTGCGAGCGGTCCGGGTCCCACATCTGCAGGATCGAGGCCTGGGCGAAGACGTCGGTGGCGCCGCCGCTCACGGGATGCTCGGGATTGCCCTCGACCTTGGTCGGCCGGCCCATATTGGTCTCGACCAGCACGCCGTGGGCGAAGCCGCGCCGCACGAAGGCGGTGGCATAGAACAGCGGCAGTCCCGGCACGTCCTGCTCCGGCATGCGCACATAGGGCACGATGGCCTCGGGCGGCGGACCGCTGCAGCCGGCGCCGGCCAGCGCCGCGGAAGCCGCCATCAGCTTCAGGAAGCGGCGCCGCGACGGCTCGTCCTGGCCGTGGCCGTGATCGTGCTCGTGCTCGTGCTCGTGCTCGTGGCCGTGGATGGGGATGACGGGATGGCCGGTTCGTTTCATCGGTGGCAGGTTGAACAGTTGGTCAGCGCATTCGTGCTGCGCAGGCGGTACAGGCGGTCTAGCTGGCGCACTTCCTCGGGGGTCAGCGGCCGCTGCGGCGCCATCGACAGCACCTTGCTGAGCGGGCGCACATGCTGCGGCGCGGTGCGGTGGCAGCCGAGGCACCACTGCATCTCGAGGCTGGCGGTGCGCCAGGTCAGCGGCATCTGGTCGACGCGGCCATGGCATTCGACGCAGGCCACGCCCTTGTTCACGTGGATATCGTGTTCGAAATAGACGAAGTCGGGCAGGTCGTGCACCCTCACCCAGTGGATCGGCCGGCCGCTGCGCGCGCTCTCGTGCAGCGGCGCCAGCGCGGGAGAATCGAGGAAGAGCTGCGAGTGGCAGCTCAGGCAGATGCCGGTCGAGGGCATGCCGGCGAAACCGGATTTTTCGACCGAAGTGTGGCAATAGCGGCAATCGATGCCGTCGTCGCCGGCGTGGTGCTTGTGGCTGAAGGCGATCGGCTGGTTGACCGCTTCATAGATGCCGTTACGCGGCGTCATCTCCCAACGCGCCACCGCCACCGCCGCCACGGCGATGCCGAGGATGAGCAGCAAGGCCAGTTTGACGACCAGCACGGCAGGCTTGGAAAACGGCGGCGCCATCGAGAATGCTTATCAGCTAAAGAAATGGATTGGTGTCTATACAGTTGTTTTTTTGATACTTACCCTAGTATAGGCGAGTGTCGGCAATCGGTCCGCACGCTTGAATTGGCGGGTAAACCCGTTGCAATTGAATACATTGACAGGCAGGCGCCTGGCCCATAATGGGCGCATGACCATCTCGACCTCGACCTCGTCGCCGGGCCTTGGCGCCACGAGCGGCAGCCTGTCCGACCTCTACACCAGCGCTACCCAGTCCCTGCTGGCCAGGAACCCGGCCGTCAAGCTCATCGACACCCAACTGCAGCGCGACAACGCGCGCCTGTCCAGCCTGGGCAGGATGGCGCTCGCGCTGGACGGTTTCCGGAACGCCGCCGGCGGCCTGTCCGCCGCCGGGATGGACATGTCGGCCAGCAGCAGCAGCAAGGCGGTCGAGGCCAGCCTGAGCGGCGCCACCGCCACGGCCGGCTCGCATACGGTCGAGGTCAGGCAGCTGGCCCAGGCCCAGCAGCTGGCAAGCAAGGCCCTGCCCGCCCGCGATGCCCCGGTCGGCAGCGGCGCCGCCACCGTGATCAAGATCGACACCGGTTCGGCATCCAGATCGCTGCGCATCGACGGCAGCAACAACACCCTGGACGGCATCGCCAAGGCCATGCGCGACGCCGGCCTGGATGCCGAGGTGGTCCAGGACGGCAAGGGCTTCGCCCTCAAGCTGACCGGCAGCAGCGGCGCCGCGAACGGCATGCGCATCAGCGTCAGCGGCGACCCGGCCCTGCAGGGACTGCTCTCCTACGGTAATGGCGGCAATAGCGCGATGACGGAAAAGGCCGCGGCCCAGGACGCCCAGCTGGTGGTGGACGGCAAGACCGTTACGGCGAGCACGAACAAGGTCGACAACGCCATCGCCGGCGTCTCGCTGACCCTGGGCGCGGTCGGCAAGAGCGAGGTGCAGGTGGCCCGCGATCCGTCCGCGATCGCCGCCAACGTGAAGAGCCTGGTAAGCGCCTTCAACGGCATGGGCAGCCAGCTGGCCGCGCTGCGCAGCGGCGACCCGGGCTCGGACTCGGCGCTGAACCAGGTCACCGTGCAGATCAACCAGGTGCTCGACGCGGCCGACCCGAAAGCGCTGGCCGAGATCGGCATCACGCGCAAGAGCGGCGCCCTGGTGCTCGACGAGACCAAGCTGAAGGCGGCCATCGCCGCCGACCCGGACAAGGTGACGGCGCTGTTCGCGAATGGCGGCAAGGGCCTGGCCGAACAGCTGGCCAAGCGCGCCGGCCAGCAGATCGCCACCGGCGGCACGGTGGCGAGCCAGGCGATCGCGGTCAAGCAGGACGCCGACAAGCTGAGCGACAAGAAAGCGAAGATCGTGGACACCGTCAACCGCCAGGCGGCGATGCTGGCGCAGCAGTATTCGCTGGCCGGATCGGGCATCGGCGGCAGCGCCCTGTTCGGCAATGGTCAGGTCAAGCCGATGTCGCTGTTCGACTTCATGGCCTGAGCGGCAGCACGTAGCGCCCGTAAGGCCGGACCAGCATCAAGCCGCCCGCCCGATGTCGTCCTTGATCCACCACAGCGAAGGATTGTTGTCGGCCAGGTCGCGCAGCAGGTCCCACACCACCTTCACCCGGCGCAGGCGATAGAGGTCGGTGGGCGCGGCCAGCCAGAAGGAGCGCTCGGCGTAGAACCCCGGCAGCACCGGCACCAGGCGGCCGTCGTCCGGAATCGCATAGGGCGGCGCCATCATCAGGCCCATGCCCAGCGCCGCCGCCTCGACCTGGGCGCCCATGCCGAGGGAGCAGAAGCGCCGCCGCGGCGTGAAGCGGAGTTCGTTCAGGTAGGACAGCTCGCGGCTGGCCAGGCGGTCCTGCACATAGTCGACGAAGTCGTGGCTTTCGAGGTCGGCGTGGGTGCGGATCGGCGGATGGCGGTCCAGGTAGGCGGGCGAGCCGTACAGGTAGAAGCGGAAGGAAGCCAGCCGCGTGACCACGTAGCGGCCGGTGGCCGGCGGATCCAGCATCACGCCGAGGTCGGCCTCGCGGTTGGCCAGGTTGGCGAAGCGCGCCAGCGACAGCATCTCGATCGACAGGTCGGGATGGGTGTCGAGCAGCTTGACCAGCAGCGGCGCCACCACCCTCACCCCGAACACGTCCGGCACGCCCAGCCGCACCACGCCCTGGGCGCCGACCTCGGTGCCGCTCAGCTGCTCGAGCGCGGCCAGCGACGCGCCTTCCATCGCCTCCGCATGCGGCAGCAGGGCGTGGCCCATCTCGGTCAGCTCGTAACCCTCGCGCGAGCGGTCGAACAGGGTGGTGCCGAGCTGGCTCTCGAGGCGGTCGATGCGCCGCGCCACGGTGGTGTGCTCGACGTCCAGCCGGCGCGAGGCGCCCGACAGGGTCCCTGCGCGCGCCAGTTCAAGGAAGAAACGCAGGTCAGTCCACTCGGGCAAGGTATTCATAGATTGATTGTCTGATATCAGCAACACTTATTGTGCACCAGTGCACATTTCCGCGCCAAGATTTTCCTCGAATCAGCTCTTCGCCTATCCACCGCCAGAGTGAGGCCGGCGTTTTTGCGTCACACATGGGTGCGTCTCAAAACATCCCTGTGCATTTTTGCACACCTGCTGAGCGCGTTGTTATCTATTCAACCAGTCTTGTGCGCGGCAAACTTCCCTCCGTGCGAAAAAACCTGAACGCATGCGCTATCAATAATATTAGGAGACATACAATGCGTCGTACCGAAAACAAACTGATGCTGCTGAACCGTTCCGCCATCTCCACCGCCGTCCTGCTGGCGCTCTACGGCGCCGCGGTCGGGGTAGCCCATGCCCAGGAAGGTGCGGACGCCGCCGCCAGCGCCGCGCCCGCCGCCAACGCCAACGCCAACGGCGACAACATCAACCAGGTGATCGTCACCGCCCGCCGCCGCGCCGAACTGATCCAGGACGTGCCGGGCGCCGTCACCGCGATCTCGGGCGCCGAGCTTGAAAAGCAGGCCGTGCCCGACATCACCGCCCTGACCGACACCGTCCCGAACACCACCCTGAAGGCCTCGCGCGGCACCAACACCACGCTGACCGCCTTCATCCGCGGCATCGGCCAGCAGGACCCGGTCGCCGGCTACGAGCAGGGCGTCGGCATCTACCTCGACGACGTCTACCTGGCCCGTCCGCAAGGCGCCCTCACCGACATCTACGACCTCGAGCGCATCGAAGTGCTGCGCGGCCCGCAGGGCACCCTGTACGGCCGCAACACGATCGGCGGCGCCGTCAAGTACGTGACCCGCAAGCTGGCGCCGAAGCCCACCCTGGACGCCAAGGTCACCTTCGGCAACTACGGCGAGAAGGACCTGGTGGTCAAGGGCAGCATGCCGATCTCCGACATCCTGCGCATCGGCGCCACGGTCGGCACCTTCAACCGCGACGGTTTCGGCCACAACATCCTGAACGGCCGCCAGAACTACAACAAGGACGTGGTCGCCGGCCGCATCAGCCTCGAGCTGACCCCGACCCCGGACCTGTTCATCCGCCTGGCCACCGACAAGACCGTCGACGATTCCGAGGCGCGCCAGGGCCAGCGCCTGACCCTGGGTCCGGCACCTGGCAATATCCAGCCGGCCTCCGGCACCTACGACACCCGCGCCAACCTGTACAAGGTGCTGGGCCACGAGCAGCAGGTCACCACCGAAGGAAGCTCGCTGCTGGCCGAATACACGATCAACCCGACCCTGTCGGTGAAGTCGATCACCGCCTACCGCAAGTCGAAGTCGTATGCGCCGATCGACTTCGATTCGCTCGAACTGCCGCTGTGGGAAGCGCCGTCCTTCTACAAGGACAACCAGACCAGCCAGGAATTCCAGCTGACCTACACCGGCGACAAGGTGCAGGGCGTGGCCGGCCTGTTCTACATGAAGACCAATGCCTACAACGACTTCGACGTGCTGTACAACGCCGCCGGCGGCCTGTCGCTGCTGACCCACGACGACATCGACTCCAAGACCTGGGCCGCCTACGCCGACGCCAGCTACAACGTGACCGATGCCTTCAGCGTCTCGGTCGGCGGCCGCTATACCGAGGACGAGCGCCGCGCCGAGATCTTCAAGGCCACCTACCTGGGCCTGAACGATTCGCCGCGCCTGGGCAACCCGGGCGCCGTGATGTTCGGCGCGCCGAACACCAACCTCGGCAAGGATGCCCTGCACCGCACCGACAAGAAGTTCACGCCGAAACTCGGCTTCGGCTACAAGCTGACGCCGGAACACAATCTGTACACCACCTGGTCGAAGGGCTTCAAGGGCGGCATGTTCGACCCGCGCATGGACCTGGCCGCCACCGGCGGTCCGAACTCCGCGGTGTCGCTGGCCAAGCGCCGTGGCGTCGATCCGGAAGAAGTCAGCAGCATCGAGCTGGGCGTGAAGTCCTCGATGAACGGCGGCCGCCTGCAGACCAATGCCGCGGTCTTCTACACCGACTACAAGAACGTGCAGATCCCGGGTTCGATCCCGACCTATGCCGCCGACGGCAGCGTGAACGGCTTCGCCGGCAGCCTGACCAATGCGGGCAAGGCCAAGATCAAGGGCCTGGAACTGGAAGCGGTCGCCTACCTGACCAGCCAGCTCAGCGTGAACGCGATGTACAGCTACATCGACGCCAAGTACAACGAGTGGATCGTGGCGAACGGCGCCAGCCTGGTGAACATCGCCGGCAGCACCGAGTTCCAGAACACCCCGAAGAACTCGGCCAACATCGCCCTCAACTACGACTGGCCGGTCAGCATCATGGGCCGCTCGGGCTCGATGAGCTTCATGAACAGCGTCTCCTACAAGAGCAAGGTTTACCAGACCGAGATCGCCCGCAAAACCGGCGTGGCCAGCCTGGACGCCACCATCCCCGGCAACCTGATGCTGGCCCAGGACGGCTATGCGCTGTGGGATGCGGGCGTGGTCTGGACCAGCGCCGACCGCAAGATCCAGGTCGGACTGCATGGCCGCAACCTGACCGACAAGCGCTACAAGACCGCCGGCTACAACTTCTCCGGCTTCTTCAACACCGTGACCGCGTTCTACGGGGACCCGCGCACCGTGCGCGCCACCGTCAACGTGAAGTTCTGATCGCCCCGCCCGATGGCTACAGGGCGTCCCGCGGGGCGCCCTTTTTTGAAATCACAACGGGGTCCAATGTCCAACTACACTGAAATCAGCTTTACGAGCGATGACGGCCTGCAGCTGTACGCACGCGATTACGCCGCCGACTCGGGACCCGCGCGCCTGCCAGTGATCTGCATCCACGGCCTGACCCGCAACTCGGCCGACTTCGACGAACTCGCGCCGATGATCGCGGCGCTGTCGCGGCGCGTGCTGGCGCTCGACGTGCGCGGACGCGGACGCTCGCAGCGCGATCCCGATCCCGACAACTACAACCCGAACGTCTATGCCGGCGACGTGGTCAAGCTGATGTCCGACCTCGGCATCGCCCGCGCGGTCTTCATCGGCACCTCGATGGGCGGCCTGATCACCATGGCGCTGGCGGCCCGGCACATCGGCCTGATTGCCGCCGCCGTCATCAACGACATCGGTCCGGTGCTGTCCGAAAAAGGCCTGGCGCGCATCGCCGGCTATGCCGGCAAGACCGCCTCGCTGGCGTCCTGGAACGACGCCGCCTGCCACGTCAAGGACATCAACCTGTGCGCCTTCCCGGACAACTCCGATGCGGAGTGGGACAAGTGGGCGCGCCGCGCCTTCGAGCAGGACGGCGAGGGCCGGCTGGCGCCGCGCTATGATCCAAACATTGCCATTGCATTACAAACGGGTAAACTCCGATCGACGTCCCTGGCGGGCCGCATCGCCTTCCGGCGGCTGGCGCGCGAGCGCCCCATGCTGCTGGTGCGCGGCGAGCTGTCCGACCTGCTGGAGCCGCGCCAGTCCGGCTGGATGCGGCGCGCCGCCCCCGGCATGCAGTACGTCGAAGTGCCCAAGGTCGGCCATGCGCCGATGCTGACCGAACCGGCGGCACTCGAGGCGATCGCCCGCTTCCTGGCGACCGTGCCCTGAAATAAAACGCAATAAGAACGCAGTTCGAGAAACGAGGAGACCCACATGACCCCTATCAAGCCCATGATCGTGCCAATGCGTGCCGCCCTGCTGGCAGCCTTCATCGCCACCGCCGGCGGCAGCGCCCTCGCCGCTCCCGACCTCAAGGTCGCCCTCATCGCCGGCAAGACCGGCGCCCTGGAATCCTATGCCAAGGAGACCGAGACCGGCTTCATGATGGGCCTCGAGTACCTGACCGGCGGGAAGATGGAAATCAACGGCCGCAAGATCAAGGTGATCGTCAAGGACGACCAGGGCAAGCCGGACCTCGGCCGCACGCTGCTGGCCGAAGCCTACGGCGACGACAAGGTCGACATCGCGGTCGGCACCACCTCGTCCGGCTCGGCGCTGGCGATGCTGCCGGTGGCCAAGGAATACAAGAAGGTGCTGATCGTCGAGCCGGCGGTGGCCGACGAGATCACCGGCGCCAAGTGGAACAAGTACATCTTCCGCACCGCGCGCAACTCGATGCAGGACGCCCTGGCCGCCGCTTCGACGCTGAAAAACGGCAGCGTGGCCTTCCTGGCCCAGGACTATGCCTTCGGCCGCGACGCCATCAAGGCCGGCAAGGAAGCCCTGGCCGCCACCGGCAGCAAGGCACAGGTGGTGCACGAGGAATACGCACCGGCGGCCTCGACCGACTTCACCGCGCCCACCCAGCGCCTGTTCGACGCCCTCAAGGACAAGCCGCAGCCGCGCGTGCTGGCCATCGTCTGGGCCGGCCCGAACCCGCTGAACAAGATCGCCGACATGAAGCCGGAGCGCTACGGCATCAACCTGGCACCGGGCGGCAACATCCTGCCGGTGATGAAGACCTGGAAGGCCTACGCCGGCACCGAAGGCACCATCTATTACTACTACGGCTTCCCGAAGAACAAGATGAACGACTGGCTGGTGGCGGAACACACCAAGCGCTTCAAGGCCCCGCCCGACATGTTCACGGCGGGCGGCATGGCGGCGGCCGGCGCAGTCTATGCGGCGCTGTCGAAAGTGCCGAACGCGAACGGCGACCAGCTGGCGGCGGCGATGGAAGGCATGTCCTTCGAGACGCCGAAGGGCACCATGACCTTCCGCAGGGAAGACCACCAGGCCCTGCAGCCGATGTACCACTTCCGCATCAAGAAGGACCAGAAGAACGAGTGGGACCTGCTGGAACTGGTGCGCGAGATCCCGGCCAGCGAACTGCCGCTGCCGGTGCGGAACAAGCGCTGACATGGCGGACCAGGAACGACAGGCGCAGCCTTCCCTCGCGACCCGCGACCTGACGATCCGCTTCGGCGGCCACGTCGCGGTGAACGGGGTGACGGCCGCGTTCCATCCGGGCACCCTGACCGTGATCGTCGGCCCCAACGGCGCCGGCAAGACCACCTACTTCAACCTCATCTCGGGCCAGCTGGCGGCGACGTCCGGCAGCGTGCACGTGGCCGGCCGCGACGTGACCCGCTACAAGGCGGCGCAGCGCACCCGCCTCGGCGTGGGGCGCGCGTTCCAGCTCACGAATCTTTTCCCCCACCTTACGGTGCTGGAGAACGTGCGCCTGGCGGTGCAGAGCCGCGCCGGCATCGGCCTGAACATGTTCTCCGTCTGGTTCGGCCACAAGGAGATCATCGCGCGCGCCGAGCACTACCTGGAGCGGGTGTCGATGATCGCCAAACGCGACGTGCCGGTCGGCACCCTGCCCCATGGCGACCAGCGCAAGCTCGAAGTGGCGATCCTGCTGGCGCTGGAGCCGGAGATCCTGATGTTCGACGAGCCGACCGCCGGCATGAGCGTGGACGAGGTGCCGGTGGTGCTCGACCTGATCCACCAGGTCAAGGCCGAGCGCAACAGGACCGTGCTGCTGGTCGAGCACAAGATGGACGTGGTGCGTTCGCTGGCCGACCGCATCATCGTGCTGCACAACGGCACCCTGGTCGCGGACGGCGAGCCGCGCGAAGTCATGCAATCGCAAATCGTACAGGAAGCCTATCTTGGAACACCCGAAGTTGTCTGATCCTATGCCTGAACCGATACTGACCCTGTCCGGCGTGCACACCCACATCGGCCAGTACCACATCCTGCAGGGCGTCGACCTGGTGGTGCCGCGCGGCGGCCTGGCGGTCCTGCTGGGCCGCAACGGCGCCGGCAAGACCACCACCCTGCGCACCATCATGGGCCTGTGGAAGGCCAGCGCCGGCAGCATCGTGTTCGACGGCCGCGACATCACGAAGTTGGCGACCCCGGACATCGCGCGCGCCGGCATCGCCTACGTTCCCGAGAGCATGGCCGTGTTCTCGGAACTGACGGTGCGTGAGAACCTCTACCTGGCGGCCCGCAACGGCCCGCTGGATGAAGCGCGCGTCGACTGGATCTGCGGCTTCTTCCCGGCCCTGAAGAAATTCTGGAACTACCCGGCCGGCAACCTGTCCGGCGGCCAGAAGCAGATGGTGGCGATCGCTCGCGCGATCGTCGAGCCGAGGAAGCTCCTGCTGGTGGACGAGCCGACCAAGGGCCTGGCCCCGGCCATCGTGCAAAGCCTGATCATGGCTTTCCGCGAGCTGAAGGACACCAACACCACCATCCTGCTGGTCGAGCAGAACTTCAATTTCGTTCGCAGCCTCGGCGATACCGTCAGCGTGATGGACGACGGCCGCGTAGCCCACGCCGGCCTGATGCATGACCTGGCCGGCGACGAGGCGCTGCAGCAGCGCCTGCTCGGCCTTTCACTCGATTCCCATCAATGAGCCATCAATGAGCCATCAATGAGCGCAACCATTCCCGTTCCGCAAACCCAGGCGCAGGCCCCGCTGCCGGCGGCCAGGCGCGACATCGCGCCCCTGCTGCTGGTCCCGGCGCTGGCCCTGGCCGTGCTGCCCTTCGTCTCCCTGCCGACCTGGCTCACCCTGACCGTGGCCGGCCTCGCCATGGGCATGATGATCTTCATCATGGCCAGCGGCCTGACCCTCGTGTTCGGCCTGATGAGCGTGCTGAACTTCGGCCACGGCGCCTTCGTCTCGGTCGGCGCCTTCAGCGCCACCATGGTGCTGCTGCCGATGCGCGGCTGGCTCGAAGCCGACTCGCTGCTCGCCAACCTCGGCGTGCTGGGCCTGGCCGTGCTGGTCGCCATGCTGGTCACGGCCCTGATCGGCTGGGCCTTCGAACGCATCGTCATCATGCCGGTCTACGGCCAGCACCTGAAGCAGATCCTGATCACCATGGGCGGCATGATCGTGTCCGAACAGCTGATCAACGTGATCTGGGGCGCCGAGCAGATCCCGCTGCCCCTGCCCGCCACCCTGCGCGGCGCCATCTTCATCGGCGACGCCGCGATCGAAAAGTATCGCCTGCTGGCGGTGGTGGTCGGCCTGCTCGTCTTTGCCGCGATGTTCCTGACCTTGAACCGCACCAAGATCGGCCTCTTGATCCGCGCCGGCGTCGAGAACGGCGAGATGGTCGAAGCCATGGGCTACCGCATCCGCCGCCTGTTCGTCGGCGTGTTCGCGGCTGGCTCGAGCCTGGCCGGCCTGGGCGGCGTGATGTGGGGCCTGTACAAGGAAACCCTGGTCGCCAGCATGGGCAGCGAAGTCATGATCATGGTGTTCATCGTCGTCATCATCGGCGGCCTGGGCTCGGTGGGCGGCTGCTTCATCGGCTCCCTGCTGATGGCCCTGCTGGCCAACTATGCCGGCTTCCTGGCGCCCAAGGTGGCGCTGGTGTCCAACATCGTGCTGATGATCGCCATCCTGCTGTGGCGTCCGGCCGGCCTGTATTCGAATTCGCGAGGCTGAGCATGCTGATCAAACTCCTCAGTTCATTCTTCTCCGGCGACCTGCCGCGCAGCCGCGCACTGACCGCCCTCCTGCTCCTGACCCTGCTGGGGCTGCTGCTGGCGCCCTTCCTGTTCAGCGGCGCGCGGCCGTTGAACACCGCGGCGACCATCTGCGTCTACATCGTGCTGGTGGCCTCCTACGACCTGCTGCTGGGCTATACCGGGATCGTCTCCTTCGCCCACACCATGTTCTACGGGATCGGCGCCTACGGCGTCGGCATCGCCCTGGCCAGCGTCGAGGAGCCGAGCTGGGGCGTCGTCTTCGCCGGCATCGGCCTGGCCCTGCTCCTGGCCGTCGCGCTGGCCTTCGTGATCGGCCTGTTCGCGCTGCGCGTGCGCGCCATCTTCTACGCCATGATCACGCTGGCGGTGGCGTCCTCGTTCGCGGTGCTGGCGTCACAGCTGTCCGACTTCACGGGCGGCGAGGACGGCCGCACCTTCAGCGTGCCCGAGCTGCTGTCGCCCGGCTTCACCCTGGTCGAGAACGAGGTCTTCGGGCGCTCGATCGACGGCAAGCTGATCACCTACTACATCGTGTTCTTCGGCTGCCTGGTCCTCTTCCTGTTCCTCCTGCGCCTGGTGAATTCGCCCTTCGGCCGCGTGCTGCAGGCGATCCGCGAGAACGAATTCCGCGCCGAGGCGCTGGGCTACCGCACCGTGGTCTACCGCATCTGGGCCAATGTGCTGGCTGCCGTCGTGGCCGCCCTCGCAGGCGCCCTGATGGCGCTGTGGCTGCGCTATGTCGGCCCGAAGACTTCGCTCGGCTTCGAGGTGATGACCGACATCCTGCTGATCGTCGTGATCGGCGGCATGGGCACCATGTACGGCGCGGTGGTCGGCGCAGCCCTCTTCATCATCGCGCAGAACTACCTGAAGACCCTGATGGGCCAGGCCTCGGAGGCGCTGTCCAGCCTGCCGATGCTGGCCGCCGCCCTGCATCCCGACCGCTGGATGCTGTGGCTGGGCGTGCTGTTCATCCTCTCGATCTACTTCTTCCCGATCGGCATCGTCGGCAAGCTGAGATTGCGGCGCCACCTCGCGCGGCGTTCTGCCGGCTGATTTTCAAGGCGCCTCCCGGCGCCTTTTTTTATTCCTTCCTCCCCCGCCAGGCGCATCATGCGCCCCCTTCCGGCCAGCACGGCAGTACTTCAAAAGTCCAGTCCGCACCTTGGTCGAATATCAATGCTTGTTGTCATCTCGATCATATGATGAGTCCAGCATGGCCTCGTCGATCAGCCAGCGCGAGCGGTTCACCATCCTACTGGCTAACAAGAAAGGGCTTTCAATGAAACCCGTCAATAGTGTTTTTGCGGCAGCGGCCTTCTCGCTGGGCGCGATCGGCGCCCCGGCCGCGCAGGCCGAAGGGGTCGAGGTACTCAACGAAGGATTCGGCAATGTCGGCGGCCTGAGCGGATGGGCCCAGGTCAACGACAGCCTGCCGGCGGGCGATGGCTGGTTCCAGGGCAACACCGCCGTCTTCTCCGCCCAGGCCGGCGCCGCCGACGCCTATGCCGCCGCCAACTTCCTCGGCGCAGCCAACGGCATGGGCACGGTCGACAACTGGCTGATCACCCCGACCCTGAACCTGTCGGGCACCACGGTGCTGAACTTCACTACCCGCTACGCCGCCGATCCCGGCTTCAACGACCTGCTCGAAGTACGCTTCTCGTCCGGCTCGGGCCTGGATCCGGCCGGCTTCACCACCATCCTCGCCACCGTCGGCGGCAATGCCGACTACCCCACCGACTGGCAGCAGTTCAGCGCCACGCTGGATGCCGGCGGCACCGGGCGCTTCGCCTTCCGCTACTATGGACCGGCCGACACCCTGAGCTACGTCGGCCTGGATTCGGTCAGCGTGGTGACCGCGGTGCCCGAGCCGTCCGCCTGGGCGATGCTGGGCGCCGGTCTCGGCCTGCTCGGCCTGCGCCGCCGTAAATCGCAAGCCTGACCGGAGGCTGCCATGTCCAGACAGAAGATGATGACCCTGAGCATGCTGGCCGCGCTGTGCGTGCTGGCTTCGCTTGCCATGCACGCCAAGGCCGCCGGCCAGCAGGATAGGCAGGACCAGCGGGACCGCCAGGAAGGCATGGTGGTGGTGCGCGATCCCCAGACCGGCAAGATGCGGGCGCCGACGCCGGAAGAACTGCGCGCCCTGCGCGCCAAGGCGCCGCCCTCGGCCGCCGCGCTGAGCGGCACGCCGCCGCAGAACAAGGCCCTGACGCGGCGCGACGGCGCGCGCGGCGTGCGCCTGGGCGAGAAGAACCTGGTCTACGAGGTCGTCACGCGCAGCCCGGACGGCAAGCTGGGCAGCCAGTGCGTGCAGGGCGATGCCGCCGCCGAGGACGCGCTGCACCGTCCCGCCAACGCCGAACACAAGGAGCACAGCCATGAAGCCCGCTGACAAGCCGAACGGCCATCGGCGCCTGCAGCAGGCCGCCGGCGCCGCCGTCGCCGTCATCGCCCTGGCCCTGGCGCTGGCCATCGGCGCCGTCACCAGCGCCCATGCGGCCGCCAGCATCGTGATCGTCAACCTGAACGATCCGGGCGTCGGCTTCAACGACCCGACCCCGGCCACCCCGGCCGGCGGCAATCCCGGCACCACCCTGGGCCAGCAGCGCCTGGTCGCCTTCCAGAACGCCGCCAGCATCTGGGGCTCGACCCTGAGCAGCAACGTCACGATCCGCATCGGCGCTTCCTTCGTGCCGCTGTCCTGCACCGCCACCAGCGCCGTGCTGGGCTCGGCCGGCGCCAACGAGATCTGGAGCGACTTCCCGAACGCGCCGCGCGCCAACACCTGGTACCCGAGCGCCCTGGCCAGCAAGCTGGCCGGCGAAGACGTCGCCACGCCGGGCCAGCCGCACATCATCGCGCGCTTCAATTCGCGCCTGGGCCTGTTCCCGGATTGCCTGCCCGGCTCCGGCTTCTACCTCGGCCTGGACCGCAACTTCGGCGACCAGATCGACCTCGTCACCGTGCTGCTGCACGAGTTCGCGCACGGCCTGGGCTTCCAGACCTTCACCGACGACGAGACAGGCCAGGAAATCATGGACATCCCCTCGATCTGGGACTACTACCTGCTGAACAACCAGACCGACCGCACCTGGGTCGAGAGCACCGCCGCCGAACGCGCCCAGTCGGCCGTGACCTGGCGCGGACTGTCCTGGAACGGCCCGCGCGTGACCGCAGCCGTACCCCAGGTGCTGGCGCCGATGTCGAACCTGGCGATCTCCGGCGATGCCGCCGGCCAGGCCGCCGGCAACTACGAGGTCGGCGACGCCTCCTTCGGTCCGCCGCTGGCGAATCCGCCGGTGAGCGGCCAGCTGATGCCGGTGGTCGACCAGGGCGACGGCAACGGCCTGGCCTGCACGCCGCTGAGTGCCCGGAACGCACTGGCCGTGCGCGGCAACATCGCCCTGGTCGACCGCGGCAACTGCGACTTCGTCACCAAGGCGAAGAACGTGCAGAACGCCGGCGCGATCGGCATGGTGGTGGCGGACAATCAGCCGGGCGACGTCGCCGGCATGAGCGGCAACGATCCGGGCATCGCGATCCCCTCGGTGCGCATCACCCAGGCCAACGGCGTGTCGATCAAGGCCAGCCTGCAGCGCCGCTCGCGCACCCAGTCGGGCGTGATGGCCAGCCTGGGCATCAACCAGAACCGGCTGGCCGGCACCGACGCGCAGGGCCGGATCCTGATGTACACGCCGACCATCTACTCGCCCGGCTCGACGGTGTCGCACTACACCACCGAGGCCAGGTCGAACCAGCTGATGGAACCGTCGATCAACGACGACCTGACGCATGAAGTGAGGCCGCCGCGCGACCTCACCTATCCGCTGCTCCAGGATATCGGCTGGTGATGAGCGGCTGGTGACAAGAAAGCAGGCCACCCCAGGCCTTGTATTGATGTGTAATTCCGGCAATTATTTATAACTTGTTGTAAAATTGCCCTGAATCAACATTATCTAAAAATACAAACCTGGGGGTCGGCAATGTGGCGGTATCTGAAAGTCTTTCTGGTCGCTGTCGTCGTGATCGCGGTGGCAAAAACCTTTATCCACGACAGCCAGGGCAAGCGGGCCGACGAGGAAATTCCTCGGCTCGTCGCCAAGCAGCAGGCCATGCTGCCGGTGAAGATCAGTGAGCAGATCGAGCTGACCGACGTTTCCTACGAAAACAGGACGCTGCACTACGACGCCAGGTCCAGCACCTGGTTCGAACGCTCGCCGGAAGAAGCCCAACCGGTCGAGCAAGGCCTCAAGACGAAGTATTGCAAGGACATGACGGCCTTCGTGAACGCCGGCGTCTCGGTCGAATTCGAGATCCGGATCCCGCCGAAGACGCTCAACGACCACGCCAGCGCCACCCAGGTCGTGCTGCATCCGGGCGACTGCGGCTAAAGGATCAGCCATAAAAAAGCCGGGCAGACGCCCGGCTTTGTTTTTTCAGCAAAGAATACGTTTACTTCGCCTGTGCTTCGTAGGTCTTCACGCCGTTGAGGATCTCGGCCTTGGCGCCTTCGGGGCCTTCCCAGCCTTCGACCTTGACCCACTTGCCTTTTTCCAGGTCCTTGTAGTGCTCGAAGAAGTGCTGGATCTGGCGCAGGGTCAGTTCCGGCACGTCTTCGTGGGTCTTGATGTTGGCGTACAGCGGAGCCAGCTTTTCGACCGGCACGGCCAGGACTTTCGAGTCGCCGCCGGCTTCGTCGGTCATCTTCAGCACGCCCAGCGCGCGGCAACGCACCACCACGCCCGGGATCAGCGGGAACGGGGTGATCACCAGCACGTCGCACGGGTCGCCGTCGTCGGCGATGGTGTTCGGAACGTAGCCGTAGTTGCACGGATAGTGCATCGCGGTGCCCATGAAGCGGTCGACGAAGATCGCGCCGGATTCCTTGTCCACTTCGTATTTGACCGGGTCGCCGTTCATCGGGATTTCGATGACGACATTGAAATCGTTCGGCACGTCGCGGCCGGCGTTGACGTTGTTCAGGCTCATGCTTGTCCTTGCTTGGTTGCTGTAGGAATAATAAAGGAGGCCATTATAGCGAATCGGCCTGGGCTTGTGCGCCGCACAAGCCCGTGCGGATGCGGCTTACAGGACGGTCGCCAGCGCGCACTGGCGGAAATGGCGGCTCGCCTCTTCCTGCTGGCCGAGGGCTTCGTGCAGTTGAGCCAGCTTCAGATGGGCTTCGCGCACGTGATCCGGATTGGTCGCATCGACCAGCGCATCCTCGAGGTAGCGCTGGGCCTTGCCCCACAGCTTCTGGCGCAGGCACAGCACGCCCAGGGTCAGGGCCAGCTCCGGGTCGCGCGGGTGCTCGCGCAGCCAGCCCTCGCACTTCTCGATCTGGGCCAGCAGCGTGGCCGAGCCTTCCGGACCGGCGGCTTCGCGGTAGGCGCGCACGACGCGCTCGTCCCACTCGGACGCCAAGGCGTTCTCGACGATCAGGCGGGCCTCGTCGTGCAGGCCGCGCGCATTGAACGCAGCGGCGGCGCGCGCCGCGATATACGGCTTGCAGCGGTCCGCGTTCGGCACCGTCGACCACATGCGGCGCAGTGACTCGGCGTCGTGGCCGCCCTCCGACAGCAGGGCCTCGTAGGCCATCTCGCGCAGGCGGCTCGACAACGCCGGATGCAGGGCATTGCGCTTGTCCAGGGTGCGCACCAGGCGCAACACCTCGGGCCAGTTGCGCGCCTGCTGGTTGGCCTTCATCGCCCACTGCAGGGCGTGGATGTGACGCTGGCCGTTGGCGTTCAGCTCGGCCACGGCTTCCAGCGCGCCTTCCGGCTTGTGCTCGTCGACCAGCAGTTCGGTCACCGTCATCAGGCGCGCGGTCTTGAGCGACTGGTCGTGGACGATGCCGGCCAGCCAGGCGTCGCGGCGCGCCGGTTCGCGCATGCGGTGGGCGGCGCGGGCGCCGATCAGGGCCGCCAGGCCGGCATTCTCGGGCAGTTCGGCGGCCCGCTTGGCGGCCTTTTCGGCGTGGCCGAAGCGGCCCTCGAACAGGGCTTTCAGGGCTTCGCGCAGGCCGCGGTTGGCTTCGCGCTCGCGCTTGCGCAGGCGGTACTCGGCCACGCGCTCGGGCATGCCGAGGGTGGCGCGTACCGCGCGCAACAGCACGTAGAGCACCAGGAACAGCAGCGCCGCCAGCACCACGAACAGGTTCAGCGACAAATCGATCCGGTGCGGCGGGTAGAAGAACACCACGTTGCCGGGGTTGAAACGGGCGGTCACGGCGATGCCGATCGCCGTCGCCATCAGGGCGACCAACCAGAGGAGCAAGCGCATCGTCAGCTCCTCATGGTTTCGATTTGTAGTTGCGCACCGCGTTCAGGCTCTCCGACAGGTCCGGCACCTCGATGGTGACGTTGTTGGCCTGGACCTGGCGCAGCAGCGCCTGCACCGTCTGGGTCGAGCGCGCCTTGGTGTCGAAATACCGCGCCAGGGTCTCCTGGGCGCTGCCGATGTCGTCGCGGAAGGTGCCTTCGTTGCGCGACAGCAGGGCCAGGCGCGCGTTCAGCAGGCGCAGCTTCAGGTTCTCGCGCACGAAATAGGCCTCGCCCGGCGACAGCATCAGCGCTTCCGGATGGTCGACGGTGCGCACGCGGATCAGCTGTCGCATGTCGTCCCACATCTCCTGGCTCCAGTTGCGCCAGGTGCCGAGCATGCGCCGGCCCAGCGACATTTCTTCCGCCGGGACTGCATTCGCAGCCGCCAGCGCGCCGGTCGCCGTCTTTGCCGCCTTCGCCGGCGGATGCATGCGGGTCGGCGCGATCGGCTCGGCCGGCTTCTCGTCGGCCAGCAGCGGCAGGTTGTCGATCTGCGAGATCGCGTTGTCGAGGCGCAGGGCGATGCCGGCCTGGTCGACCTGGGGCAGCGCCTTCAGCTTGTCGATGTCGCGCGCGATCGCGCGGCGGATCGTGATGAACTGCGGCTTGTCGGAGCGCGACAGCGAGCG
>Ga0308169_10002682_pt1 | contig 18115 bp, 16 predicted proteins | sample PhyBR1_2_FD_202139 | JGI IMG/M metagenome (GOLD analysis project Ga0308169, IMG submission 202139) | Phyllosphere microbial communities from UC Gill Tract Community Farm, Albany, California, United States - DLSLSB.R1 | ecosystem: Host-associated > Plants > Phyllosphere > Unclassified | place... | reverse complement strand
CACTGTTTATGTTCTAATCATAACTGTGGTACTAAAAATAATGATAAATCGAAAAAGGATCAGATAAAATGGCTTGTTGCCCATCTGTCATGCTGCAAAAATGGCTGCAGACTGATCCCTCACCAAAACGGAGAATCCAATGAAGGAGCGCCTTCTTGTGATGAACGGGCAACGCCTTGTTCAGGTCGAGAAAGCCGGCCAGTGGGCCACCGAAAAGGTAGAGAAGGCCGGCGCGGTCAAGCCGGGCATCTACAACATCCACTTGGCGACGCCGGCCGACAAGGCAAAGGTGCACGAAGGCGTGATCGTCCACCAGGACCGCACCAGCGTCTATCAGCAGGTCGGTAAATCATTCGTAAAGCACGCTCTCTCCGATTTCGATAAAGTACCTGAAGTCGGCAGCAATTCCAGCATCAAGTACGCCCAAGGCGCCGCACAGGTTTCGCAAGCGGCTTCAATCAAGCTTGGCCGAGGAATTTCCTGACCCGACTTTAGCCGCTAAATTCGGAGGAAGTCATGGAGCAGACGAGGGAGCAGGCACAGCAGCAAAGACGGCCGGCGCAGATAATCGCGCCGAATTCGGACGCCGACGCCCAGGGCGACGGCCTGGTGGAGCGGGCGCGGGAGCTGCAGGCCGAGCAGGCCAGCCTGCCCGAGCCCAGCCCGGTCGAGGCGGCGTACAGCGCGGCCCTGGCGAATCAGCTGGAAGCGAAGCACGACCAGGTCGAGCGGATCGAGAACAGGTTGGAAAACCTGATCGAGCAGCAGGCGTCAAAGTTGCAGCAGTGCCAATCGCAGCAGCCGGGTCTGATCGCACTGCCGGGCGCCCGCTCGCGCTGGCAGCAGCAGCTACAGCAGCAGCAGAGCACGATGCAGCGCCTGCAGGGCCGCCTGGAAACCGTACGGGAAATCAGGGATGGGATGGGAGTGCACGGGCCGCGGATCGAGGAACTGGCGACCCGCAAGCTGCGTCACCAGCAGCCCGGGCTGGCCTCGGAGTGGGACGAGGTGCAGGAGGCCCAGCGCTTGAGCCTGGCGCACCAGCGGCGCGAGCAGCAGGAGCGGGAAAGACGGAAGACGCAAGCGGTCGGCGCCGGCCTGTCGCACGCCCTGGTCATCAGTCAGCGGCCGAACTGAAAAATGGTCCGCGCTCCCGCGCGGACGAACACCCATCGGCCGCTCATCGTGCCACCAACAGCACGATTACCGCGGCGCAAAGCGTGACGCAAGACGCGAACACATTCAGCCAGGCGATCTTGCGTGCTTCCCCGGTACGCGCCGCAGCTCCCCCCAGCAAGGTCTTCAATTCGGCGCCCACAGCGGCTGCAGCCCGCTTGGCGCCGTCGTCCATCACCTGTTCCATCGAGGCCTTGCTGGCGGCCAGAGAGGCGTTCAGGATACGTTCTGCCTTTTCCTTGGCGTCATTCCCCCAGCGTAGAGCAATCCCTTCCAGTTCTTCCTTGTACTGGTCCAGAAGGGCCTGCTGGGCTTTCGCGCTGTCCTGCATGAGCCGGAGATTGATCGTCTGCAGGACCAGGATCGGATCGTCACGCGACACGGCGATGCCGTGCTTGGTGGCGATCTCGCGAATCAGCTCTTCGATCTGGTCCATCAGATCACCATTGCGTTCTCGAGCTGGCCGAACACCTGACCCTGGATGATCTTGAGCCGCTGGCGTGTCATGATGGTCAGCGACTCGCGCGCCAGGGCCTCGTCAAACGTCAGGCGCTCCTGCAGCATGTTGGACAGGTCAACCCCGTAGGTTTCCTCCTTGAGGGTCGGCAGCCGCACAAGTGCCGATACCCGTGCCTTGTTGTTCAGGTACGCCTTCATCTGCTCGAAGGTCTTCCCTTCATACTCCACGGGCCCGTAGTACGGATTCAGCCAGACCACAAACTGCGTTTCCTCCGGAAACTGCGTCACGAGCTGGACGAACCCGTTGACCGTATCGAACAGGGCCTGCCCCCCGGTAATGGCGGTATGCACGACCAGTTCGCGGCCCATGTCCGCGAGCAGAGCGGGCACCTGATTGCTGATGAGGTAGTGCGACAGCGGGACAAACGAGGATGCGCCGTTGTCGACCACCACGTCGCCTGGCGCCGCGGCAATCATCTCGATCAGCTCGTCAAACTTGCGCGAGTTGATCTCGTCGTTTTCCATGATGTCTAGGCGCTTCACATCGAGGCCCTTGTAGCCGGCGAAGGTAGCGTTGACCGGGTCCGTGCAGATGTTCAGCGAGCCCGGGCCCTTCTTCTTGAGGTATTGCGCAATGAAAGCGGCGTCTGTCGATTTCCCGACGCCGCCCTTGCCCTGTAGCGTCATGTGTATTTTAGCCATCACAGTAGCTCCTCTTTGTTAGGTGCTGGATTGAAAGTAAATCCTGCCGGCTGGCCGGGTGCAGGTGCTGCAGGTCGAGGTGCGGCCGTCTGCTGAACGGCCTGCCTTGGCGGGCCAGCTTTCGGAACCGATGCCGGCATGCCGGCGACCTGGTTGGGCGCGATCGCCGGCTGCTGCTCGGGCGGGCGAAGGTGACGGTTGACGTAGTTGAGAAAAGTGTCGTAACCGAACTCGATACGTTTGCTCTCGTACATATGGGCCCACACGGTTTTGACCGCGTAGCCCTCGTCCAGGGCTTCCTTCACATCGTCACGCACGGCCAGGAACGCGACCACATTCTTGTCGCGCCTGGTCGACGGCCGTTGTTTCACCCACTCGGCCAGCTGCTGTGAATATGACTTAGCCATGTCGCCTATTTTGCTCTGCTGAATGTTGCCCGGTGTAGCGGCATTTCATGCCGGGCGGTCTGCGCCTGAGTCGAATTATAGGCGCGGTTGTGGTCTATTTCGCTATATCCAGCGAAAAAAGTGCCTGTTCTCTTGACGAAATCGGGGATAAATCGAAAGTCGGGTGGTATCATGCCCTGGCGTAATCGACTCGGAGAGGCGGGCAGGATAGGTGAAGTTAGCTAACCCGCGGAGCGGGTTATCTATCTTCACCTCCCCTTATTCGCGCCTTCGGCGCTCAACGGGGACTCCTGCTCTGCGAGGCCAGCCGGCTACCGCCGGCGAGAAACGCGGCAAGACCGCGCTTCGACCCCAGCTCACTGTCGTTCGCTGCGCGCTGCCTGGCGGCGCGCGTGACCCCGAGCAGAGGCAGCGGCTTTAGCCGCTAAAGGAGGAAGGCATGCCAAGGGACAAGTCCGATAAAGTCAACCGCAACTTCAAGCACCTGCGCGTGCCCGTGAATCCCGAGGAAGACGCCGAGATCGCGCGACTGGCTGCCGCAGCCAACAAGAAGGTGGCCGAGTACCTGCGTACCGTCGGCCTCGGCTATGAGGTCCGGGGCATCCTGGACCACAGGCGGGTCGAGGAAATGTTGCGCATCAATGGCGACCTCGGCCGGCTGGGCGGCCTGCTCAAGTTGTGGCTGACGAACGACGAGCGTACCGCCGCGTTCGGAGATTCGACTATTCGGGCTCTGCTCGCCAAGATCGAGGCGACCCAGGACGAACTGCAGGGCGTGATCCGCACGGTCGTGCTCCCCCGGGCGGAACGCTGAATTTAGCGGCTAAAGTGCCCGGACGGTTGCCATGATTGCCAAGCACATCCCGATGAAAGTTGCTCAAAAGAGCAGCTTTTCGCGGCTGGGCCAGTACGTGACCGACCCGCAGGACAAGCATGAGCGTGTCGGGACCGTCCACCTCACCAACTGCGTTTCCGACCAGGTTGAGCTTGCAATCCTCGAAATCCTGAACATCCAGGCGCAGAACACCCGCTCGACCGCGGACAAGACGTATCACCTGATGGTCAGCTTCCGTACCGGCGAGCAGCCGGACGAGGCGACCTTGAAGGCGATCGAGGAACGCATCTGCAACGGCCTCGGGTTCACCGGCCATCAGCGCATGAGTGCGGTTCACCACGACACCGACAACCTGCACATCCATATCGCCATCAACAAGATTCATCCGACCCGGTACACGATCCACGAACCCTACAACGCCTATCACACGCTGGCGAAGCTCTGCGGAAAGCTTGAACACGAGTACGGCCTGGAAAAGGACAACCACACGCCGAAGAAGTCACGCAGCGAGAACCGCGCCGAGGACATGGAGCGACACGCGGACGTGGAAAGCCTGCTTGGCTGGCTCAAGCGCGAGTGCAAGACGCAGATGCAGGGTGCGCAATCGTGGGACAGCCTGCATGAGGTCATGCGGCAGAACGGCCTGCACATTCACCAGCGCGCGAACGGCCTTGTCATCACCGCCGACAACGGGGTCAGCGTCAAGGCCAGTTCCGTCAGCCGCGAGTTCTCCAAGGCCAGCCTGGAGCAGCGTTACGGCGCATTCCAGCCACCGCCCGAGCACCTGGCCGCCGTCAAACCGGCCCGGCGCTACGAGAAGAAGCCGCTCGCTTCGAAGGTCGACACCGCCGAGCTGTACGGCCGCTACAAGTCGGAGCAGGAGCACGCCGCCACGAACCGGGCTGCCGAGTGGGACAAGGCGAAGGCCCGCAAGGACCGGCTCATCGAGGATGCGAAGCGCAACGGCCGATTGAAGCGGGCCGCGATCAAGCTGTTCGGAAACTCGCGCATCGCCAAGAAGCTGATGTACTCGGCTACCAGCAAGACGTTGCGCGACGAGATCAACACCATCAATCAGCAGTACCTCAAAGAGCGCGATGAGATTTACGCCAGGTATCAGCGCCGGGCGTGGGCCGACTGGCTGCGCGACCAGGCCGCTGCCGGCGACCAGGAGGCGCTGCAGGCACTCCGCGGCCGCAAGGCTGCGACCGGCCTGAAAGGCGACACCGTGGCCGGGAAGGGCGGGGCGCGCGGCACTGGCGGCAAGTCCAGACAGGACAGCATCACCAAGAAGGGCACGATCATCTACAGCGACGGCAAGAGTGCCGTCCGCGACGATGGCGACAAGCTCAAGGTTTCAAGAGGCGCCGACCAGGCGGGGCTGGAAACGGCCCTGCGGCTAGCAATGGAGCGTTACGGCAACCGGATCACGGTCAACGGTTCGGCTGCCTTCAAGGAACGGATTGCAAGGGCGGCCGCCGCGGCCAACCTGCCTGTCACCTTCGATGACGAGGCCCTGGAGCAACGTCGTCAGCAGTTGACCAACCCATCCACGACCAAGGAGAAACAGCATGGAATCGACAGCAGACGAGGACCTGATAGCGGACGCACTGGACAAGGTAGACACGCAGCCGCCGCCCGGACCGCAGCAGCAGCCCGAGCCGGAGCCGCCAAGCCTGGCCCCGGACATTCCGTCCGTCATAAGCCCGACCTTGGAAAGCCTGCCAAAGCAGCGCCGCCCGCCGCTCGCAACGGTGTGCGAAACCTGTCCGAATTCGGTGTGGTTCAGCAGCCCGAAGGAGGTCAAGTGCTATTGCCGGGTCATGTACCTGGTGGTGTGGAGCACCAAGGAGCCCAATCAGATCACGGGCTGCGACGGCCTGTTCATCGGCCAGGAAGAGTAGGCCCGGCGCCGGCCGGCGCCGGCAAGCCCGATGTCGCCCGGCCGGGCGCCGCACGCCCGCCAGTCAGCAAGGCACACCAGCAGCGGCCATCCCAGGCCGGCGCCGCCTCAACTGGCAACGGGCCCGCGGCGGCGGCGCCTGCCGCGGTAGCGACCAAGCCGAAGGTCAAGCGCGTCGGCAGCGCGCCTTCACCGGCCAGCAAGGACCGGCTGCGGCCGCTGTCGCAGCTCGGCGCCGTCTCGATCGGCGATCATCAGGCGCCGGCCGCACCCGCCGCGCCCGCCCAGCCCACCGTGCCCACACTTCGGACCCCGGCGACGCAGCCACTCGCGGACCAGTTGGCCGCAGAGCCTGGCAAACGCGCCGGGCTGGCTGCTGCGGCCAAATACATAGCTGAGCGTGAGCAAAAGCGTGCGCTTGGATTCGATATACCGAAGCACATTAGCTATACTGAAGGGAATGACCGGGCTGCAGTGTATGCCGGTATTCGCCAGGTGGACGGGCAGGCGCTGGCCCTGCTCAAGCATGGCGATGAGGTCCAGGTGTTACCAGTTGACGAAGCTACGGCACGTCGCCTCAAGCGGGTTCCCGTGGGAAGCCAAGTAGGCGTGACCAGCAAGGGTGCCATCAAAACGAAAGGACGGAGCAGATGAACGACAGGTACAACAATGCGGTAGGTCCGCAAGTGCGGGCCAAGAAGAAGCGCACCGGCAAGGTCATCCCGACACTGGCAACCTTGACGCTCGGCGGCGGCCTGCAGGCGGCAACGCAGTACTTCGCCCACGACATGCGCTACCAGGCGGCCCTCGGGCCGAACATCGACCATATCTATGCCCCGTGGGGCATCGTCCAGTGGGCGGCGAAGTGGTATCACCACTACCCGGACGCCTTCATGCGCGCCGGCAGCGTCGGCGTCACCGTGGCCGGCGTGGGGCTGATCGGGCTGGTGGTCGCGAAGATGGTCATTGCGAACAGCCCGAAGGCCAACGAATACCTGCACGGATCGGCGCGCTGGGCCAACAAGAAGGACATCCAGCACGCCGGCTTGCTACCACGGCCGCGCAAGTGGCACGAGATCGTGCGTGGCGTGCAGGCGGCGGCCAGCAGCGGCGTCTATGTCGGCGCCTGGGTCGATGCGGGCGGCAAGCTGCACTACCTCCGTCATGACGGGCCCGAGCATTGCCTGATGTACGCACCGACCCGTTCCGGAAAAGGCGTGGGGCCAATCACGATGACGCTGCTGTCATGGCCCGGCAGCGCGCTTGTCACCGACCTCAAGGGCGAGTTGTGGGCGATGACGGCCGGCTGGCGGCAGAAGTACGCGAAGAACAAGGTCCTGCGCTTCGAGCCGGCCGATCCGAACTGCGATGTCTTCCACAACATCCTGGACGAGGTTCGGCTCGGCACCGGCCATGAAGTGGGCGACGTGCAGAACATCGCGACCCTGCTGGTGGACCCGGACGGCAAGGGGCTGGAAACGCACTGGCAGAAGACCAGCCAGGCGCTCCTGGTCGGCATGATCCTGCATGCGCTCTACAAGCGGAAGAACGAGGGCACGCCGGCATCCCTGCCGTACGTCGACCACATGCTGGCCGATCCGAACCGCAGCGTGGCCGAGCTGTGGATGGAAATGGTCACCTACGGGCACGTGGACGGGCAGAACCACCCGGCCGTGGGCTCGGCGGCGCGCGACATGATGGACCGGCCCGAAGAGGAAGCCGGTTCGGTCCTGTCCACCGCGAAGTCGTTCCTGGCCCTGTACCGTGATCCGGTCGTCGCCCGTAACGTCAGCAGCTCGACGTTCCGCATCAAGGACCTGATGAACGACGACAGCCCGGTCAGCCTCTACATCGTCACCCAGCCGGTGGACAAGGCCCGGCTGCGGCCACTGGTCCGCGTGATGCTCAACATGATCGTGCGGCTGCTGGCCGACAAGATGGAGTTTGAGCGCGTCAAGGCGAGCATGCCCTGGTGGCGGCGCCTGCTGGCGAAAGCCGGATTTGAGCAGACGGTCACCACCTACGTTCGCGGGAAGAAGGGCTACAAGCATCGGCTGCTCGGCATGATTGACGAGTTCCCCAGCCTCGGAAAGCTGGAAATCATGCAGGAATCGCTGGCGTTCGTCGCGGGCTACGGCATCAAGTTCTACCTGATCTGCCAGGACATCAACCAGCTCAAGAGCCGGGAAACCGGCTATGGACCGGACGAAACGATCACGTCCAACTGCCACGTCCAGAACGCCTACCCGCCCAACCGTGTCGAGACTGCCGATCACCTGTCGAAGCTGACCGGCATCACCACCGTGGTCGATGAGAAGGTCACAACCAGCGGCAAGCGGACGAGCGCCTTGCTCGGCCAGGTTTCGAGGACGACCCATGAAGTGCAGCGTCCGCTGTTGACGGTCGATGAGTGCCTGCGCATGCCCGGGCCGAAGAAGGAGGGCGAGTTGATTGTCGAGCCGGGCGATATGGTCGTGTACGTCGCGGGCTTCCCGGCGATCTATGGTCGCCAGCCGCTGTACTTCCAGGACAAGAATTTCGTGGCGCGCGCCGCGGTCGAGGCCCCGAAGAAGAGCGACAAGTTGCGTGCCGTAAAGGCTCCCTCAGCCGGGGAGGGTATAACGATATGAACACCTTGCTCAAACGGATCATGCGCGGAACCGCCGTGGCCGGCGCCGGCATCATCGGCCTCGGCCTGGCGTGCTACTTCGCGGGCGCCAGGGTCAACACCAGCAAGAGCATCCCCGTGGGGTTGTACTGGACCAGCAGCAAGCCGGTAGAGAAGGGCGCCTACGTGCTGGTCTGCCCCCCGCAGGTCGGCGTGATCGCCGAGGCCAAGCGGCGCGGCTACCTGGCGGCCGGGTTCTGCCCGGGCGGCTATGGCTACATGATGAAGCGGATTTTAGCGGCTAAAGGCGACGGCGTGACGATCGCCGACGACGGCGTGAGGGTCAACGGCGCACTTCTGCCGTTCAGCGCGCCGCTGGCCCACGACAAGGCCGGGCGCCCTCTGCCCCGGTTTCAATCCGCCAGTTTCACCATCGGCAATTCCGAAGTCCTGCTCATGTCGGATGTGAGCGACACGTCGTTCGACGGCCGCTACTTCGGGCCCGTGGGACGTTCCCAAATCCAGACCGTCATTGTCCCGGTCCTCACCTGGTAGGAGGCATACATGCGACTGTTCATTGCGGAGAAACCCGACCTGGCGAAGGCCATTGTCGAGGGGCTGGGCGGCGGCGCCCGGAAGGAGGGCTACTACGATTGCGGCGGCGACTACGTGACCTGGTGTTTCGGCCACATGCTGCAATTGCTCGACCCGGAGGACTACGACGAGCGGTACAAGACCTGGTGCATGGACGATCTGCCGATGTCCCACATCCCCTGGCGGAAGAAGCCGAGCGGCGACGAGGGCAGCCAGAACCAGCTCAAGGTCATCCTCGGCCTGTTGAAGAAGGCGGCGAGCGTGGTCCATGCCGGAGATCCGGACGAGGAAGGCCAACTGCTTGTTGATGAGATTCTCGAGCACGCCGGCTGCCGGCTACCGGTGCAGCGTATCCTCATCAACAACAACACCACGGCCGCGGTGAAGAAGGCGCTGGCGGCGATGCGCCCGAACAGCGAGTTCGCCGGGCTGTCGGCGTCGGCCGAGGCGCGCAGCGTCGGCGACCAGCTCTACGGCTACAACCTGACCCGGACGTACACGCTGGCGGCGCGCTCCAAGGGTTACCAGGGCGTGATGAGCGTGGGCCGGGTCCAGACCCCGATTCTCGGCCTGGTCGTGCGCCGGACCCGGGCGTTCAACGCGCACACGAAGGCCTACTACTACAACGTGACGGGCCAGTTCGAGGTCCAGGGCGTGGCCTTCCCGGGCCGCTACCAGGTTGCCGAGAACGACCCGGTGGACGAGAAGGGCCGGTTGACGGACGAGGCCCACGCCAAGGGTATCGCGGAGGCGGTCAAGGGCAAGCCGGCGCGCATCGTCAGCGCCGTCACCACGAAGAAGGAACAGCACCCGCCGCTGCCTTACAACCTCTTGAAGCTGCAGACGGACGCCTCGCGCAAGTACGGGTTCAAGCCGGACCAGACCAAGGACATCACCCAGGCGCTGCGCGAGAAGCACAAGCTCATCACCTACAACCGCAGCGATTGCGAGTACCTGAGCGACGAGCTGCACCCGGACGCGCCGGCCGTGCTGGCGGCGATCGCGCAGACAGCCCCGGTCCTGGCGGCCGCGGCGAAGCGGGGCGATCCCAGCATCAAGAGCCGCGCCTTCAACTCGGCCAAGGTGTCGGCCCACCACGGCATTATTCCGACCGAAACGACGGCCGATCTCGCCAAACTCAGCGACGGCGAACAGAAAATCTACATGCTGATTGCCCGCGCCTATATCGCGCAGTTCTGGCCCAAACACCAGTACGACCAGACGGATGTCGTGGTCGAGGTGGAAGGCCGCCGCTTCGCGGTGCGCACGAACGTCACGACGTTAGCCGGCTGGCGGCTGCTGTACAAGAACGATACCGGCAACGAGGACCTGGACGGCGACGAAAGCGACGTAACGAGCGACCTGCGCAGCCTGCAGGACGGCCAGGCAGGCACCTGCACGGATGCCGTCGCCGAGAAGATGGAAACCAAGCCGCAGCCGCTGTATACGATGGCAACCCTGCTGAGCGACCTGACGCGCGTTGCCAAGTATGTCCGCGACGAGCGCCTGCGCAAGCTGCTGCTGGACAAGGACAAGGGGAAGGAAGGGGAGCATGGCGGGATCGGCACGCCGGCCACCCGTGACAGCATCATCGTGACCCTGTTTGAACGCTCCTACCTGGTCGAGCAGGGAAAGAACATCGTGCCGACCGCGACGGCCGAAGAGTTCTACGACGCCTTGCCCGACCAAGCCAAGTTTCCCGATATGACCGCGCTCTGGCACGAGCAGCAGAAGGCGATCCAGGCCGGCGAGCGCGACACGGTGTCCTTCGTGACCGAGCTGATGGAGTACGTGGCCGGCGAGGTCGGCAGGGTGAAGCAGCACGGCCTGGACATCCACGTCCAGGTCCACCCGTGCCCGAGCTGCAGCAAGCCGTTGCTGCGGCTCAGGAAGAAGGGCACACAGGACTTCTTCTGGGGCTGCAGCGCCTACGCCGAGGGCTGCAAGTATTCGTGCGAGGACAAGGCCGGCAAGCCGGTCCCGAAGGCGCCCGTGCAGGTGTCGGCGCAGCACAAGTGCCAGGCCTGCGATCGCGGCCTGGTGCGCCGGCCCAGCCCGAAGAAGAAGGGCGCGTTCTGGTGGAGCTGCAGCGGCTACCCGGACTGCAAGCAGACCTACCCCGACAGCAAGGGCCGCCCGGACTATAGCAAGGCCAAACCGACTACCACCGTCACCGCTTAACGATAGGAGCACGACCATGACCAGCCAGACCACCACCACCACTTTCCCGGCCCCTGCCGGCGGCGGCAGCGATGCGCCGCGCGGGCTCGCCCTCAGCGAGTCCGAACAGCAGTTCGCCGGCGCCGACGCGGCCGATGCCGCGGCCGCGACCGTCCGCAGCAAGCTTGCCGACGCCATGACCCCGGGCTACCAGGCCGAGTTCACGCCGGGCGAGGCCGACACCGCCGGCGCCTTCCAGGAGGACGCGCTGAGCGAGGCCGACGCCGCCGCCAGTACTCACGACTAGCACCGGGCTACCCGCTTCATCGGGAACCATTCAGAAGGGAAACGATATGAAAAGCGATCAAAAACCGTTCTATGAAACTGTCGCCGAAAAGCTGATCGAGCAGCTGCGCGAAGGTACGGCGCCGTGGCAAAAGCCGTGGGAGCCGGGCGAGGCCGGCGCAAACCTGCCGTTCAACCCGTCCACTGGCAAGCGGTACCGGGGCATCAACGCCATCCACCTGATGAGCCAGGGCCGTTCCGACCAACGCTGGATGACGTACAACCAGGCCGCGGCCCTCGATGCCCAGGTGCGCAAGGGCGAGAGGGGCACGCCGATCCAGTACTGGAAATTCACTGAGGAACAGACCAAGCTGGACGCGGCCGGCAAGCCGATGCTCGACAACCGCGGCGAGCCGATCAAGGAAACCGTCAAGCTGGAACGGCCGCGGGTGTTCTTCGCGACCGTGTTCAACGCCGAGCAGATCGACGGCCTGCCGGTGCTGGCTCCACGCAAGGAGCACGCCTGGACGGCATCGGAGCGCGCCGAACAGATCCTGCAGGCCTCCAGTGCCGTGATCCGGCACGGCGAGCAGGACCGCGCCTTTTACCGGCCGGCGACCGACAGCATCCATCTTCCGGACAAGGCGCAGTTTCCTACCTCGGACGCCTACTACGCGACTGCGCTGCACGAGCTGGGGCACTGGACCGGCCACGAATCGCGCCTGGCGCGCGACCTGATCCACCCGTTCGGCAGCGAGGGTTACGCCAAGGAGGAGTTACGCGCCGAGATCGCCAGTATGATCCTCGGCGATGAGTTGGGCATCGGCCACGATCCGGGCCAGCATGCCGCCTATGTCGGTTCCTGGATCAAGGCCCTGCAGGATGATCCGCTTGAGATCTTCCGGGCTGCGGCCGACGCCGAGAAAATCCAGGAATACGTGCTGGGACTCGATCAGAAGCAGGTCCAGCAGCACGCCGGCCCGCAGGCCGCCTCCGCCCAGGTCGAGCACCCCGAGGCCTTCATCGACCGCCAGGGCGTGCTGCGCGTCTGGACCACGGCCGACCAGCTGCCGGACGACTGGCAAGGTGTGGTCAAGAACGAAGGTGCGTACTGGTATGTCGGCCAGGAAGCCGGCGAACGTTCGTTCACGGTGCTGGCGGCAACCACGCTGACCGACGCCCGGACCGAGGCGCAGCGGGTCAAAGCCCTGGCCGTCGACATCGGCGCCGTACTCGACAACCCTGATGTGTCGTTCAGTCACTACCAGGCGTACCAGGGCAGGAGTCTGGACGACGCGCTACGCAGCCGTGGGCTGACGACGATCGGCAACGTGACCGGCAGCGAGCCGGCCCGCTTCTATGAGCGGGCCGAGGACCGGCTGTCGGCCGTATTTGGATTGGACCCCGGACGCTCAGGCGTGGACAATGCGTATCTTGAGCGCAAGGGCCTTGCGCAGGAGTTCGCCAACTCGGCCGAACGCATCATGACCCAGCTACAGCTTCAATTCACCCCGGAGGCAAGCATGAGTACCGCGCAGCAGCTCGCGGCCGCCAACGACACGGCGGCCTTCCGTTCGGATGGCTTTGCCGTGCGCGTCTACGACGCCGGCACCGGTGGCCAGCGGACCATTCCGCAGCCATCGTTGGCCTCGGCGATCGACGCCTTCGTGGCAGCGACGAGTGAGCGCGGGCAGGAACAGTTCGCGGGCGTGCTGCAGGGTGACCAGGTGTTGCTTGAGCTGGACAACGACCCGGCGAACTACGGCGTGCCGATCTTCGGCCGGGACGGCGTGCAGGAACTCTACCAGCAGGCCCTGGTGCGCGCCGCAACCGCCACACAGCAGCAGGCACGCGCCGCCAACGTCCAGGCCACCGTCGAGCACGAGGCCGAGCGGTTGCAGCGGGCCGAGGCCTGGACCCTTCGGCAGCTCGACCGGGACGCCCTTCCGCACGGCTTGGACAACGCAACCCTGCCGCAGCTCAACCGGGTGCAGGACGTGCTGCAGGCCATGACGCCGCTGTCGGCCGACAACCAGTTCTGGCAGCGGCACCCGTTGCCGCAGGATCTGGACGCTTTCGATAACAAGCTGTACGAGGCAAACCGCCTGGTGACGGAACGCCAGGGCGATTGGGAGGTGGCGGCGGCCCGGCTCGAGCTGGTGACGGGCTACGCCTTCGGGCGGGCCCGTGCCGGCGACGGCGAGCGGTTCGACCAGGAAGCGCAAGCGGCCCTCGGCTTTGCCCTGCCGCACGACTGGACCGGGAAGGTGCAGGTCCAAGGCAATGTGAAGGAGGAAGTCGGCGGCCAGGTCGTGATGACTTCGGCGCTGGCAAAGGGGATGGAGGCGGAATCGTGGGGCGTATACGCCCAGCAGCGCGACGGCAGCTACCAGTGGCTTGCCGAGCAGCAGACCGAGCAGGACGCGAACAGGCTGGCCGAGCGCCTGGCCCTGATCGACGCGCATTCGACCATCAGCGAGCGCGAGAAGGCGGCCAAGCTGGCCCGCGTGCACGAAATGCGGGTGCGGCTCGATCCGAACAGCACGGACGAGGACGTTTCAGCCGCTAAAGAGGCGCGCAAGAATGCCGAGTTCGTTGCGACCGAAGCCGAGCTGCAGCAGAAGGCCGAGTACCAGGAACAGGCCCGTGCAATGGCGGCCGCGGCACCGGCAGCCGCAGGCCCGGCACCGGCCGCGCCGGCCGCCAGCGCCGAGGCAGGCGAGCGAACGCTGATCGACGTGCCCTACAAGGAGAAGAACCAGGCCAAGGAGCTGGGCGCCAAGTGGGACCGTCAGGAGCAGTCCTGGTACATCCCGGCCGGCGTGGATCCTGCCCCCTTCGCGAAATGGGTCCAGGGAGCCGCCAAAACGGCCGCCAGCGAGTCCCAAGCGGCTACCGTGTCGGAAGGTTCGGCCGCGGTTGCCGACGCGCCTACGGGCCGCGTCTATCTGGCCGTGCCGTATGCCGACCGCGCAGCGGCGAAGGCCGCCGGCGCACTGTGGGACAACACGGCCAAGTCCTGGTATGCGGGCCCGAAGGCGGACATGGCCGTACTGGAAAAGTGGAAACCCGACAACGTGCCGGTCCAGCAGGCGCCGGCCATGACGCCAAGGGAAGAATTTGCCGAGGCGCTGAAATCCATCGGTTGCGTCGTTGGGGACGAGCATCCCATCATGGACGGCAACAAGCACCGGATCACGGTCGAGGGCGAGAAGTTCAGCAAGAACTCCGGGTCGGGCTTCTACGTCGGGCACCTGGACGGCCACCCGGCCGGCTACATGAAAAACAACAAGACGGGCGCCGAGCTGACCTGGAAATCGAAAGGCTACACGCTCGATCCGGAGCAGAAGGCGCAACTGGCGGCCCAGGCGGCCGAGAAGCTGCAGCAGCGCGAGGCCGAGCTGACCAGGCTGCAGGCCCAGGCGGCAAAGCGGGTAGTAACGCAGATGGACAAGCTGCATCCGGTCGAGCAGCCGACGCCGTACATGGTCGCGAAGAACATCCAGCCGCATGCCGGCGTCCTGACCGACAAGGAAGGCAAGAAGACCTATATCCCGGCCGTGGATGCGGACGGCAAGCAGTGGACGATGCAGTACATCCAGGGCAACGGTACCAAGCGTTTCGCCAAGGACAGCCGGAAAGAGGGATGCTTCCACGTCGTCGGCGGTGGCCTGGACGAACTGGCGAAGGCGCCCGCCCTCGTCATCGGCGAAGGCTACGCCACTGCGGCGACCCTGAAACAGTCGCTCGGCTTCCCAACCGTGTCGGCGTTCGACTCGGGCAACCTGGCCCAGGTCGCGCAGTCGCTGCACCAGAAGTTCCCGGGCAAGCCGGTCGTGATTGCCGGCGACGACGACCGCCACCTTGAACTGACCCAAGGCATCAACCCTGGCCGGACCAAGGCCCAAGAGGCGGCCGCCCTTGTCGGCGGCAAGGTGCTCATGCCGATCTTCGCGCCTGGCGAGGCGGCGTATCCGGCCGGCCTCGTGCCCGTGACGCCGGAGGCCTACCGCCAACACCAGAACGACGGCAAGACCCTCAGCGCGGAGCAGCTGGCCGGCCTCGATCGGATGAAGCAGTTCACCGACTTCAACGATCTGGCGACCAAGAGCGCGCTCGGCCAGGAAGGGCTCGATCGCCAGGTGCGCGCCGTGGTCGACGCCACGATCGCGAAACACCAGGACATGCAGGTCGACCAAGAGCAGGACCAGGCCCAGGTACTCGACCAGCAGCAGGAGCAGGCGAAGGTCCAGACGCTGCAGGACAAGCCGAAGCGTCAGCGGAAGGTGGCCAAGGTCGCGTAATCTCTTGCCGGGCGCCTCTGACCAGGGCGCCCGGCATGTGCGCAAGGAGAGCAGTCAGGGCGAGCCGGTCAACCCTGGCGGTTTAACATTGGACTATAATGAGGTTGATTAGGCCGTTGAAGGGACACTATCATGAAGCTCAAACTCCGCAGCAACTCGCGTAGGTTCAGTTCCCCAACAGTATTGAAGGGTGATGCTCCATTTCTTGGCGCAACTGTTCAGGAATGGGACAAGGCAATCACCGGCAACATGGACAAGACGCTCGCGCAGGTCAAGCTGCGCGCGATGGGAAACGGCCCTAAGCGTGACGCATCCAAGGCCACTACCTTCGATCTCGCTACTTTCGCTGGCAAACGCCTCGCCAACGCGAAGTAAGACATCCTCTCAACAAACGGAAAACGCGGCTCGACCGCGTTTTTTTGTATGCCTGACAAAAAAGAAAATAATCAACTCGACCTTCATGTCGTGGTGTTCGCTGGCCCGAACGGTTCAGGAAAAACCTCGCTGATCGATGAAATAAAGGTAACCGGCTTGGAAACGGTCAGAGGCGTCTATCCGCTACCGGCCTATTTCATCAATCCAGACCAGGTGGCGAAAGATCTGCAGGGCGACTTCCCCAGCCAGAATGCCAGGGACGAGGCCGCACAGAGCGCCGCCATGCGCATCCGTGCCGAGGCAATCGCGAGCAAGCTGCCGTTCGCATTTGAAACAGTGATGTCCCACCCGTCACGCATCAATGAAATGTTGATGCTCAAGGAGCAGGACTATCGGCTGTTCCTCACCTTCATCACCACCGATGATCCCGAAAAGAACGTGGCCCGTGTGACACTTCGCTACGAGACGGGCACGACGACGGGGCACTACGTCGCCCCTGACAAGGTGCGTGAGCGCTACGACCGCACGCTTGCTCTTCTTCCTCGGGCGGCCGAGATAGCCGATGCTGTCTATATCTATGACAATTCCGTGGATTACGAGAAGCCGAGCCTGCAGGCCGTGATCGAGCGCGATGTGCAATTCTCGGTTTCGCCGAACGCCAAGGAATGGGTCATCAATCGACTTGTTCATCCACTACAGCAGCGTGAGCGTGAGCTGAACGAGTTGATCGCCATGTTCGACAAGAAGGGATACGAGCTTGGCGACACTGACGAACTGAATGGCACCTACTCGGGGCAGGTGCTGTTGACGACGGCTTACTATGTGGCCCAGTTCAACGACGCGACCAACCAGGTTGTCATTCACGACCGCCTTATGCTCGACACCGGCCGAAAAGGACCCGACAACACCGAGTCGAGCTACGCGCACAAGGAAAAAATCACCATCCGTTATTCGTCGGCCAGCGCTCCACAGATCGAGCGTCACGGGGTCGTTCAGGGTGAAGAGTTGCCAGCAAATAAAGTAAAGCCGAAGGGCCCCAAACTTTAGCCGCTAAATTCAACCTGTGAGAGTTTCGCAATGGGCTTTTCTATAGCGAAGGACGAGGTTTACTACATCTACGTGTTGCTTGTTGAGCCGACAGGTTGGTATGTTGGCTCGACAAGAAACTTCGAGCGGCGGATGCGAAGCCATTTCGGCCTCGGCGGATCGGTTGCGACCAAGGAGAGGAGGGCAGTGGCGATCGAAAAGGTCTATGCCCTCAATGACTACCAGATCGCCACCGACTGCGCCCATGAAAGAGCCGAGATCATCGTGGCTCAGTGGTATGCGAAACGGTTCGGGATGAATAACGTACGCGGAGCCAAGCATGGGAAGGGATGGCAGGACGCGCCGTCACCTGGCAACCTCCGGGACATCGGCCGTTATAACAAGTTTGCCGAAACGCCTGCGGGCAAGGCGCTGATTGCGTCATTGCGACCGGTCGATCCTTTCAGTCTATTGCCAGCCTGTCTGAACGGGAGTTTGGTCAATTGTCGTTCGATCGCGAGCGTGAATACCCTGGATTCAACGTGGAGCGCTAACGTTCCATCTGAAAGCTGAGGTCATTACTTTGATCGGCATGTTCTCTTGTGGCAAGATGCTGTTATTAAAACAGGGGGACGAGATGCGGACGTGGGCAAAGGTAGGTCTAGTTTTTATTACCATCGTAGTAGTTGCGGGCTTGGCGCAGGGGAAGCCCGAAATGTCCATCAAATGCAGTGCCAAGGGCGACAGCGGTAGCTGCCAAGTCGAGAACAAGGGTAGTGCTACTGGCGATTTTGCAGCTGACGTTGTCTTGGTATGTCGTGATGGCGAGCATATCGCCCACGTCGCCGAGAAGGTCGAGGCACATAACCACGTCACCAAGATCATCGACGGCTTTACTCCGAGTGTCGGGCTGTTCACCACTTGCGCCGGCATTGATTACCGGAACATGAGCGTCAAATAGATCAACCTCATCAACTCCAATCTGACGACTATGGCATCGGCGCGTGAAAAAATTCCCCAGCTAGGGTTGTGGGATGACGAAGTACCCAAGCTATCACATGATGCGATCGTGCTTTGGGCATACGAGAATGCTCAGCTGCTTGTTGAGTCCTATCTGACGGCATTTCCTGAAAAGGACTATTACAAGACCTTTGATGAGAAGTGGGACTCCAGCGTCATCATTAATAACTCGGGACGTGCATTGGCGGACCTGCCGCCTTTGCCCGCAAAACCGACGAAGCTGCATGGGAAGAAGATTCTTGAGCAGGTTATCGAACAATA
>Ga0308169_10002680_pt1 | contig 18129 bp, 28 predicted proteins | sample PhyBR1_2_FD_202139 | JGI IMG/M metagenome (GOLD analysis project Ga0308169, IMG submission 202139) | Phyllosphere microbial communities from UC Gill Tract Community Farm, Albany, California, United States - DLSLSB.R1 | ecosystem: Host-associated > Plants > Phyllosphere > Unclassified | place... | reverse complement strand
CCCCTCGTCCCCTCCTGTACGCCTGACGTCTAATCCGACCCCGAGCGATCCTACAACCGATTGCTGAACAGTATCTTCCGTGTTCGCTGCGAAAGTCTTCCGTCGCAAGAGGTTCGTCGAATTTTCTCATTCTTCTTTCGTAAGGGTCTTTCCAGTTGGCTTGGACCTCTACTCAGTTGACGCCGAAATACGTTCGTCGCTGATCCGATACGTCCTTCCTGTAGAAAAGTGCCGAAAACATCATTGAACAAGAGCAAAAGACCCTTTCTTTACACCTTGTCCACTCACTCGAATCTCAGCAATGTCGACTCGAGACTCGATGGAGCCACCAGATACGACAGATACAGCTTCTCGGAGGGAGGCTCGGTCCAGAGAAGCAACGCCTCCTCCTGCTCCAGCACACACCGAAGAAGCGGTTGAAGAACCTCGTTCATATTCAGCCGCTCCAATCCCTTCTACTTCTTCCACTACCTCTCGAGCTACATCACGAAGTCAAGACTCGACCAAGCAAAGGAGATTCTCGAGGAGAGCTTCACTGGGTCCTTATCCCGCTCAAAGAGAGGGTTCGCCAGAATCGTCGCGACGGGCGGGACCGAGTAGAACCGAAGTAGTACCAGAAGAGGGCGAAGAGAGAAGCAAAGAGGGAGAACGTGGTCACGAGGAGGAGATCCCGATGGAGGAAGTTGCAGTGCAACCGGAAGAACGAACTGGACCAGATCTCGCGAAGGAAAGGTGAGTTTCCTAGTCCCTACTCTCCTGTACGACCTATACCGAGTAGAGACTGACTCCGTTCACACTTCGTAGGAGCTTCGAGTTGAAAGTTATGCAACAACCTGAAATTGGTGCCGAAGCTGGGCTTGGGAAAGTGACACTGGGAAGAGTGAGTAGCTTGTTTCCCATGATATAGTTCCCTCCCGAGCCTTCTGACTCATTCTGTTCCACGAAACAGCTCCCTATAGTACCTGCACCGATCGTTCAGCTTATCGTCAAAGATTCAGAGGGAAATCCAACGTGAGTCCGCAGCTTTTCGCACTCGGTTGTTTATGCAGAGTTCTGACACTACTTCCCGCCTCACAGAGATGTCGACCTACCATATCTATTCTGTTCGTGCTCTCTACGAGATGAAGCCGGATCATCACCAATAGACCTCGCTCAATCGAACGGTGAAGAAATTTCTGCCCTGATCGGAAATCTCGTGCGAAACCCTCATCGAGTTGAAGATCTCGATGGAAATACGGTATCTGCTTTCGTATTCGAAGATATGAGCGTACGGATACAAGGCAAATTCACTCTCGAATTCAGATTGGGCGAAGCGTGAGTCGCATTCTCTCGCTCTTTCGATTGTTTGTTCTCAGCTAATCGAACTCGTTCTTTGTGCCAGTCGTCGACCGAAATCACCTCGACTAGCCGCTGTCGTTTCCGACCCTTTCGACGTCGTAGAATGGAAAGATTATCCTGGTCGACCAGTTGCCGGTGAGCTCTCCTGCTCTTCCTCTGTCCTGTTTCCCTCGCTGAGCTTTCCAACGATATAGATACTGTTCCCGAGCTTTCGCTTCATCTCCACAACCAAGGGGTACCCATGTATATCCCTCCTCTACTCCTTTCGCAACCTTCCGATAATCCTCCTCCGCCGAGTTCGAACCCATTCCCTACCGATCACCCGTCTCAGGCTGGATCGGAACGACAATCTGAAGTTGGAGAAGAGGATCAAACTCCTCCAGTAGCGTCAGGATCGTCCAGTCGAGAATGATCGCATTCTCTCTCTTTTTTCGTTTTTTCCACCTCTCCTTGATGGAGCGCTTCCCTTTTGTCGCATACCTCTTTTGCTTACTTCTTATGTATCGATTTCATTTTCGCAACTAATCTTACTATCCCCCTTTCTAGCTCACACACGAAGCTTCTTAGCCTTTCGCATTTCTTTGCTAATCACTTTTAGTTCCCCCTTTCCCTAAGCAATATACCCTTGCAAATGTCCCTGTTACTTTGTTCATCTGTTGATGCTGTGTCCGCGTCCCGCCGTCGGGGAAACTGTGTTGGGTGCTCGACGCCGTCGAGTTCTCTCGAAAGGTTTCGAACTTGTGTCCCTAAGTCGACTTCTCACCTTTTGCGCCTTTCTCGTCCACTGAGACTGCCCGCTTCTTCGTCTTCAAAGCGCCTCACTATACAAGCGACTCACAGCTGGAGAAACCATCAGATTAAGCGCTTTTCGACGTAATGCGAAATCTCGAATCTTCTTTTCCGCTGCTTCCAACTTTTCGCTTTTTCCCACTTTCAACAATCTCACAGAGCTTCTATCGCCTTCCACGCTTTGCAAGTCAGTCAGAACACGTCTGTTTGCCCCCATTCGGTCTCGGTAAAATTTGCGCCGAAACGTCTCATCACCACTTTGACTTACCAATCCCTCTCCGAATACACTCTTTACCGCCGAAGCACCCGACCCCCTTTCTTAGAGTAATCCAAGAAGGATGACTACACCTTCCTCTCCCGCAATCAAAACCGTTTCATTCGCTTCATCCCACGCCGATCCTACTTCTTCCTCCTCAATTCCCTCCACATCATCCTCCGCACAAGCTTCCTCTCCTCCCTCCACATCCGCACTTGATCCTACATCAGCTTCCACCTCAAGTACTCAATCTAGACCACAACCAAAGAGAAGGAGATCATCAATCAAACAAGGACTTCAAATGCCTTACAAACCACCAGCTGAATACTACACTCATTCTGATCCATTATTGAGACGGTTGAGGTTGAGGAATGGGTTTGGTACGATGGTGGATTTGGAACGCGAGTTTAGGGATACTAAAGTCGTTTTATTCTTCTTTGGGTAAACAGTCTCTCTCACTCTCTCAGCTTTCACTCGTATTGAGACTGATCAAGGGGCAATATATATACAGCGCTACTTGGAGAGGTAGTTCGAATGAGCCATTCGAGTTGGTCGCAAACTTTCAACGAAGGTTCCCACATCAATCGAAAGTAGTCTTCGTTTCAATCGATGATACACAAGCCGCCTACGATTTGAACACTAAACAGAAGAACTGGTTATCCATGGAGTACGTCCATCTCTCTCTTCTTCTTCTTCTCTCGCCCGACTTACCCTCTCTCCGACATTAGGTGGAACGACGGTTCAACTCTAGGCGACCCTTCCTCCTCATCTTCCTCCACCGATCAACCCTCCGAACCACTCGAACCATTCCTCTTAGCCGGTGATCCAGATCTAGAGGAGGATACTTCCCTCTCAACTCCTCCATCCCTCTACCTCCGTCCTTACTCTCGAGTACACCTAGCAGACAAATGGCAAATCTTGGGAGTACCCAACCTAGTCGTGTATCATTTGGAATCTAGGAAAGTATTGAGTTATCATGCTAGGTTCGAGCTACTGAGGGAAGGGAAATTATTATCTACTTGGGAGAAATGGTCCAAAGGTGAAAAAATCACTTTTGGTGTCAACGGTTAGTTTTCCTCCATTCTTCTTCTTCCTTTCTTCGCGTCCGCAGAGAAATTCATAACTGATCAGAGAGATTTGACCTGATAAGATTTGGTGTATGCGTTGAGATGGACCTTGACGTTCTTATTCATCAGTTTGATGTACTTGTTCGCGGTCAAACAAGGGATTTGTCCGAATTATATAGCACTTTGGAGTTCTTCTCTAGGGGAGAAATATCTCAAGAGTGGCGGGGGGCAAGGGGGTCGAGGGAAGTTGGAATTGTAGATATAGAGACGGAAAGGGGAGTAGATTTCGGAATTGTGAGCCTCTTTTTTTTTTTTGTCGTTTTCAAACTTATCGTTGTGTTAGTTGTGATTGCTTGTCTATCTTCTTCTCATCTGCGCAAAGCAGTACTTATCATATCGAGCTCACTGGATTCCATGCAGATTCCCCGCGAGAATTCCTCTCATTTTGAGAACGAGAGAAGACCAGACACTTCTTCATTCAGTCAAATCGAAACTCACGGGTAGTGCTCACCAAAAAAGGTCGAGTAGGATTAGCTCTAACATCGACTGAAGAGAAATTGCGAAAATGAGAAAATTCAAAGGAACAGAAAGAAATAAGAAAGAACTGCTGCAAAAACTAGCGACAGCACCGTCGGAGGAGGAAGAAGAGTGCGGGTCGTCAAACAAGGGGGAGGAGGTGAAGGAGAGGAAAGTACTGCTGTTGTATCTGTATTTGAAGGTGAAAACGAAGGAGGAGAGTAGGAAGGAGAAGGGAGTTAAATGGATTCCATTTGTTGAACGACCTATATATCCACCAGCCTAGTCAGTACGAGGAGAGAGTGGGCGAGAGTGGGAGAGTGGGAGAAACGGGTATGTACCTCCTCGAGTTCCCTCTTTGATTGGTTGTACTTCTCTTGAGCCTCTTCACATTTCTTCTCCCATGCATCTCGTTCAGCTTCGATTCGAGCGACTTGTCGTTCGAAATGTTCTGCTTTGACATCTACCTGTCTCAATCTAGACGTCCTCACCGGATCAGTGCGTGCGCAGAGCCGAAGCAAAGGGAAAAGAAGAGAAAGTTGAAAGGAGTTGCGTACTTGTCGGTAGTTTCCCTCAATTGTTTCTCAGCATTATCCAACTCACTTTCCAATAAACTAATCTTCCTCGTCAAAGTCTCATTGACAGTCTTGTGATTATCTTCGTCCTCTTTCGCTCCCTTTGATTCACTCAATTTTTGTTCAGTCTTGTCCAAATCCGATTCGAGGTTGGAGATCTTGTGTTGGAGGGAAACTATCTCTTGATCTTTCGTCATGAGTTCGTGATCGAGTGATTTAGATTTCGCTTCGGCTCTATTTAGAAGAGGAGGTGAGTGCGTGTTCGATTAAATTCGGATGAGAGGGGAACGGAGGAGAGGGAAAGGCGCTTACTCTTCTGCTCGAGCTACGGCGGCATCTGCTTCAGCACGGAGAGAGGCGAGGCGCTACAGTCAACACGCTTCGAGTCAGTTACAGAGGGGAGATGAGAGATGAGATGAGATGGGGAGGGAACCTTACTTCCTTGATCTTGTCCTGTACAGCGAGCGCTTGAGATTAGTACGCGTCTATTTGTGACTAATTGAGCTCTTGACGTACCATTGTAAGTCTATTTGGAAGTGTAGAGGTTGAGAGAGACGAGTGTTCTTTCTCTCTCTCTCTCTATAGACTATCCCTTCGCCCCCTCTCAAACTGCTCTTGCATTCACTCTACTAGACTGTTCGGGTGAGACCAAGACAAGTACTCGATGGATCAATCCGCTTTCCGTTCTCTCCTCTCTTCTTCCTCTTCCACAACGACTCCCTCCTCTTCCTCACGTCCCAAATTCGGAGCACCTCCTCCAAAACCCTCCACTTCTTCTTCTTCCAGCGGCAAACCTACCGACTTCAAGCCCCGACCGCCATCATCGAAAAAGAAAGAGAAAGAATTCAAAAAGAAGCCCTCGACAGAAGAGGGAGCGTACAGGGATCGAGCAGCTGAACGAAGAGCTGGTAAAGCGGGTGATTTCCGAGAGGCAGAGAAATTGTTGGAGGAGTTTGAGGAGAGGGGTAAACAAGGGGATGAGGAGGATAGGATCAAAAGAGAGGAACAGAGGAAATATCTCGTACGGTTTTTTTTCTCTATCACTCTCTTATCTGAGTGTGAGGAGCTGATGTGAGATTATGTGGGGAATAGGGAGGAGATGCGACTCATTCGATTCTCGTCAAAGGGTTGGATATGGCTTTGTTGAATCAAGAGAAAGCGAAATTATCAATGAAAGCAGAGGGAGAATTGGAAGACGTTGAACAACAGCTAGATGAGCAATTTGAGAAACCCGTGTCGTCGAAGAAAGGACAAGGGAAAGGGAAAGGGAAAGAGAAGGAGATTGGGAAGGGAAAGGGCAAGACGAGGGATGAGTTGTTGATGGAATTGAAAGCGAGTAGAGAAGGAGGAGATCAAGGAAAGAATGAGGCTGGATTGGGCAAGGGTTGGAAGAAGTTGGGAGCACCAGAAATGGCGGTAACGAAGGGGAAAGGATTCGCTCCGGTCGGGGGAGGAGGGGAGAAGAAATTGAGGAAGAAGAAAAAGAAAGTCGTCGATCCCTCAACTCCCGCGACTCCTACAGCATCCACCTCGGCTCCTCCTTCTATCACTTCGGTACCTCCAGCTTCGGCGTCGACACAAGTGAAGAAGGGAGACCTTCCGACGATGAATCCCGACGAAGACGACGACGACGACATCTTTGGAGATGTAGGGGATTACAAAGGACTCGAATCGGATTCCGACTCTTCTTCAGACGAGAAGAAACCTCGAATCAAGAAAGAAACATCTTTACCAGCACCTGCTCTTCCTCCCTCTCACCCGAATTCAACGAAACGGAAATACTTTGACGACGAGGAAGCACAAGACGAATCGATCTCTACTGCTCCTTCTGCCGTCGCCGACTTGGCTTCTCGACAAGCTCTCCACTCCGCAACTCAGCCACAACCGAAGAGACGAGTCAAGAGGGAGGATTCGTTCGGTAGTCAAAGCGGGAGCGAATCCGATTCTGAGGCAGGAGCGACAATGGGCAAACTGCAACCTTTATCTGGAAGTGGTCCAAACGTATCCGAACTCTTGAAGTTCGATAAACTTGCTCAAGAAGAAGAAGAACGAAAAGCTGTTTGTTTTCTCCCTCTCTCTCGTCTCTAGTAGCTCGAGCTGACGAGTGTCATTTCGGAGGTGATAATAGAAGAAACAAAAGAGGAAACAAGAGAAAGAGGAGAAAGAGTTGAGTAGGGCAGATAAAGATAATCGAGATTATTTACAAATGGAGGCGTATCTGGAGAAGAAGAAGAATGGGGGAGTTACACCGGAGAGGAAACAGAGTGATGAGAGGGATATGAGGGACAAGGAAGGAATGTATGCTGATATCTAGTCGAGTCATTCGAGAGCGGAGAGTAGGGAAAATTCTTGTTGTGAGATTCGAACCTCTAATTCACCTAGCGCACTCGAGAAGAGCGAAACCACAAACTTCACGAGAAAGTAGAGAACAAATCATAACTGTTGAAACAAAACTACACCATGCCCAGAATCACTCACTCGCACTCATCCTTCGTATTAGTCCATTCACCGATCCATTTGAACACCTCTTTATGCCATTGAACCGAATTAGCCGGGTTCAGTACCCCTGTTTTACATCAACGACTCTCCAATCAGTCCACTGCGCGCGAGTCAGAGAAGAGGAGGGAAAAACTTACAATGGTTTTCAGATGGGAAGATCAATAATCTCGATGGGATTCCGAGACGTTGCAGACTATCAAACGGATGACAGTCAATATCACGCGCTCCAGAAAAAGAGAGAAGGAGCGGAAGAGCGTGCCTATTAAAGACGCCGAGTCCCTCTGCTTCAACCAGTCGATAATCTTTACTACCATCTACAACCACTCATACAATCACTCATCAGCATCTCCCACGAAGAGAAAAGGAACGATTCAGGGGGGAGAGAAAAGGCAGGGGAGAGACTCACGAATAACCAGCTCAGGAGTTTTCCAGTTCTTGATGTGATTCTGAGGGTTCCATTTCTCATAATTTTCTGGGACTTCCCAAGGCGCACCTCCGAACTCACGTGTAGGGAAGTCTGTGCATACGAGATTTGAGCAGTATCAGCGATTGAGTTCGGGAGAATGGGAGGAAAAGAAACGAAGAATCGGGTATAGACTGTGAGAGGGGGGAAGAGAGGGACGTACAGAGTTCTTCGGTCGCGTAGTAGGTGTTGGAGAGTGAGAAAACCTGGGGGTAAGAGTAGTGGGGTCAGGAGAGAGAAGGAGTAGAGAGGTGATTGAGGAGAGAAAAAGAGAATTGCTTACACCGTCGTGGCACACGAGACACTTGAAACCGAAAGCTTCGTTGTGCCCTTGAATCCAGTTTGCCATAAATCCGCCGTAACTGGCCTCAATACGGGCAAAAGAGACTCGTTAGAACCATCCCTCGGAGAGGAAAAGAACTGAAAAAGGTCGAAGGACTTACTCCGAGTGCAGCCATTCTCTCTCCATCGATCTCGGGGTACGCCTTCTTGACGTACTGAACGCCAGCTACGAGATCTCTGAAAGGTTTACCTCCCCATTCGTTCTGAATCGCATCGCAGAATTCTTGTCCGAATCTACGTTCAATCCGCAACCCAACTCGAAACGTCAGCTCGTTTGCACAATCTTCGACGCATACACAGAGAGACACTGTGTGTACGTTAGAGAGAGGGAAAGAAAGGCATAGAGATGTACCCAGTTGAACCAGTTCGATTGATCGCAACAACGATATATCCCTTGCTAGCGTAACTCTGTAGATTCCACCTAGTCGACCAACCATCAGTCCATGCGGTCTGCGGTCCACCGTGTAAAGCGCACGCCATTGGGAAAGTCTTCTTGTCGTCCTTAGAGGTCGAATTCGAGACTGAATGATGCGAAGGAGGGAACAAAATCCAACCATGAACCTCCTTTCCCTCACTCCCAGCAAACGTGAATTCCTCCCCTTGATGCAACTTCTTCTCTTTCATCAATCGTCTCGACACCGTCGCCAAAGGAACGAGTGACTTGTCCTCCTCCTCAGAAAGAAGGTAGAGTTCATTCGGAGTAGTGAAGGAATTCATCCCAACCAACACTCTTCCCCCTTCTAGAGCCTCGACAGAAGTGACTGAATGTTTATCCGTGAGTTTCTTAGGCTCCTTCTTTCCCTCGACATCAATCTCATACAAAACGACATGACCTCGTTCTTCCGTAATCGTCAATAAACTCTTCCCATCCTTTGTCCACTCGAATCCACTCGGACTCGAATCCCATTCTTCAGTCAATCCCTTCCTAACCCCCTCTTCAATAATATAAACGATGATTCGATTCCTATCCGCCTCGTACCCATCCTCTCTCATTTCCAACCAACTCAATTTCTTCCCCCCATCCCTAGGAGAGAACCTAGGATTCGAACTTGCACCTTGAGTACCAATTGATAGTAATTTTGGTTGAGAGTCGGAATTAGATTTGGGATGTAAAGGGAAGAGGTAAATGTTTGTACGGGTGTGGAGCGAGGGAGAGACGTGAGGATCTTTCGAATGGATTACGAGTGAGGTGGGGGATAGGGAGAAATCAGAAGAAGAACCGAATGGTCCAACGGGACACTCCTGCGAGAGAGAGAGAGACCGAATTAAAGTGAGAAAATGGGTCACGAGTAGAGACAGGAAGAGAAAAACGAACTAGTTTGGTACCTGCCATAGGAGAGATCACTTTTGGTTGATGTCCCTTCACGTTATCGATGACCACTTGTTCCCTCTCGAAACTCCACCTTCCACTCTCTCTCTCATCAACCACCTCGAATTCCTCCTCACTCTCGCTCTCCCCGTCGTCCTCATCGAAATCTTTCGGGTTCCTACTGAGTCTAACGATGAACACTTGATTCTTCTCCCCATGAGTCGGACTCCATTCGTCCCAATGTCGAACGAACGTGGAATCGTACACTCGTATATCGCTACCTTTTGATTCTTGTTCGTGGGCGAGGCGTTGTTGGTTGTAGGTATAGATTGAACCGTCGGGGAAAACGAGAGATGAGAAAGCTAGTAAAGCTTGAGGAGAGGAACTCGAGTTGGAAGGCTCAGGCTCAAGGATGAGAGTTTTCAAATTCGAGATCCTGCACGACTCATCTTCGTCCTCATCAGCTCCTTCGTCGTCTGGGTCATGATGCAGTGATGAGAAGAAAGAGTAATGTACGCTACAGGGAATTGACCTAATTTATATTCTTCTTTCGTAACTACATCCATCGCCCAAACAACCGTCTCCCTCCTACCCCCCATTTCTCTAACCCACTCACTCTTGACTCCCTTCCATTCTTCATCACTCAACTCTTCTCCTTGACTCGCAGGTGAGAGATGATCATGATTCGATGAATCTGGTTTAGCTGGTGATAGGTAACAAATAGTTTGATCGTCCAACCATTGAACTTCCAATCCATCCAATCCTTCTTTCAATACTTCTGTATCTTTGATTCCTTCCCATCCCGCTTTGTTTGTGTCGAGGCGTACGAGGTTGAATTGACGATTGGTACGTTGAGAGGAGAAAGAATGGGTTGAAATGCGCCAGATTGCGAGAGTTGAAGAAGGGTTTGAGATGGGAGCTGAAGGACGCGGGAGGGAGAGGATGTCGGTTTGAGTGAGAGTAGGACCGGGGGAGAGTGTCATTGTTTTGTTTCGAGAGAGAGGGAGGAAGGAAGAAGGGAAACGTGGAAGAAGTGGGGAAATTTGGAAGAGAAGAGGGAGAGAGTAAAGGGGATTTCGATACCGATCGGGGGGTGGAGGAGTAACGAAGCGTCTGTCTTTGTCTGCCACCGAAGCGAGAGACGAAGTGAGTGAGAGGAAAGGAGAAAGGAGGAAAGGAGACCAAAGTTTCCGCGAGGTTTCTCTACTCTTTTCTTGTTTCCACATTTTCAATACCTCATTTCGACTTGGGGACTTCAGCTTCAGATCCAATCCAATCGGTCGACCGTCTTCCTCCTTCAAATTCCGAACATCTTGACTCCTGATTCTTCCGAAAATAGAACATCAACGAGAATGGTTCCCGAGCAAGAGTTACCCGTCCTAGAGTCGTTAGTACAGTGAGCACATCCCCTCCTATCCTATCCTATCTAGAAGTTCCAGTGAGCGCAGGGAGGAGCAAAGATGGAACTTAGATCAAGTCATCAACCTCTCTCTCCTCTCTTCAAGGGACCGTGGAGCAATCACAGGGAAGCTGGTAAGAGCTACAACAATACATTAGGCTAATCAGACCGGTACCGGCGTACGAGGTTGATCTTTCACTTTCGGGGAAACAATCTCGCTTTTCCATTCTCATCTCATCTCGCTGACTCTCTCTCTGTCGTCGAAACAGTATTCGTAACCGCCTAACAGCGCTCAAGAAGGATCGTACAGAATATTTGAGAGCGAAAGATGTGTTGGATATTTACGCTTCTCTAATGACTCAAGTCACTCGATTGAACGACATCAGAGAAGCTACGAGGAGGAAACAGACAGAGAGTCAAGTCGAGGAGAATGATAAAGTCGAGGGAGGGGAAGAGAAAGTCGATCCGAGTAACGTTCAGGAGGAGAACAGGGTAGATACCATCTTGAACGATGTATTCCAGGTACGTTCCTCGAATACTGTCCACCACTCGAGCAAGTGCGCTGATATCGAGAGTGTTATCGTCGTACAGCTTCTGAGTTTGTTCTTTCTGAGAATTGGGAAATCACGAGAAAGTCCCGCAACTTTCTGTCAATTAGGTACCATGAAACGACTCCTAACCCACCGTGCGTCCTTCTTTCTTCCTTCTCTCCCTCTCTCTCCTCCATCGCTGACCCTCTCTCAATGTGGTCAAATTTCAAAACAGTGAATGAATCTGGAATTTATACTTCAGCCGACCTAAAACCTTACCAATCAAGGTTGAGTGAATTGAAATCCATCATCAAAGAAGGAGATCCACAGAACAAGATGGACAAGGAAGAGAGGAGAGGGACGGCAGAGGAATGCGATGAGGAATTGGAGAGGGAAATCGCAATGACTAAATTAATGTATGATAAATGGGATGCTTGTGGTAAGCGCTTTCTTTCTCTCCCTCCCTTAACCCCCTCATCCGATCTCATGATAACTGATGAAGATTCAGAGTAGATAAAATGGTTCGAAAACTTTCCACCTCTTTATCCCAACTCTCTCCCGAACTCTACCCTTTACATCAACGCCTCATCACCCTACGTCGTTCTCTCGCGTCGATCGCCGCTCGTCCATCCCTCTCGAAATCCCAAATCACTTCAGAACTCAACCCGATCCTCTCTGAATTGCGCCAAATCGATGAGAAACGTAACCCTTCTACTGGAAAATTCAGACTCCCCCTCCTCCCCCCCTCTACTCCCTCATCATCATCGAAACCCATAGATCCCGATTCGACCCCTACTTCAACCCCCGCAAGTCTCCCCCGATCCGATTCAGAAGAAGAAGAGAAAGAAAAGGAGGAAGAAGAATGGTTTGAACCTCCGAAAGGTCAAGCCTTGTTGGCAGGTTTGTTACAAGACAATTTCGATATTTCTCAAGACATCAAAGCTAGGGAAGGTGAACAAGAGGTTGCGAGGGGTCCGTTGCAAGCGATTTATGATAGGTTGTCAGAGATCAAGGGGCAGTTGGAGAGGTTGGTTTTGACTCATAGGTGGACTCTCAGGGAAACCGTGAGTCTCTCTGAATCTGATTGTGAGAGTGATGGGGCAAGCTGATTAGGGTGAAAGAGTTTTTTGTAGGATTTGTATAATTTTCAGAATGAATTGAGTAGGGTCGATGGATTGAGAGTGGATGGAAAGGTACGTCTATCATCGCTCTCACTGTCACTGCTTCCTTGGGCGAGTGTATCGATAGCAATGAGCGTTTGGGTCTACAGTTCAGAGATGCCGAAGGAAACGTACCAGAGGGACAAATCGTTCGTCTTAACCATTCTCTCTCTCTCTCTCATCCTTGGACTCGTTCCGTTTGGCTCATATTGGATATCGATTCTCATGTGCTTCTAGGTACTGTTGTATCTTTTGAGGAGATGTTATGGATTATGTTACAGGTTGATGGCTTCGAGTGAACCAGTCTCTGAAGAACTCATGCCAATCGCAAACGTTAGTTCCTAGACTCTCTCACGCCTGATCCTCTCATAGACTGACGTGTTGCGGCTCTTTGGGGACAACAGAAACTAAACACGATCAAACGGTGCTTGAGTATGTTTTCCTCTCCCTTTTCCTCTCTACTTCGTCTCCCATCCGACTAACTCTGTAATTTGAGTACGTGTAGTCGAAGTAGCTAAACAAGGTGGTCCCTTTACTCCCCGAGACCTCTACCCCTTCCAATTGGCACTGTACCAAATCGATTCATTACGAAAAGAAGGCAAGTTTGAGGGAAGGGACGGGAGTATTCCGGAGGGACAAGCGATTTTGAACGCCTTGTTGAGTGAAGCGCATGAGATTATTGAAATGATGTTGTTGGAGGAAGAAGAGGGGGAATGAACGGAGAAGACGAGCTTGAGAGCAGGGAGCGAGAGGAGGAATCAGGAGTAGGGAGGATGCGAGGGAAAGGGGAGAGAAGGAAGAGGAAGTTGGAAGAAGACAGCTTGTAGCCTAGCAACACCACTCAGTCACCTTTTTTACTATAGAATTCTCGATTTGTTTTTCGTTTTCTCTCTCTTCTTTTTTTTGTCTGTACCCGAATACACTTTTCGTCGACTCTCATAGTAGCGAGAGTTTGTCTGTTTCACACGACGTAATATAGACTAGGTCCTTACACTGCTCTCTCATTTGTCTACATCACATCACAGTTGAGATCGAGTTACTCAATATCCTTCCCAAGCACCTTTCCCAGTCCCTCTGTCTACGCCCAAACTCTTCATCCTCTCCCTCACTACTTCCTCTCTTCTCGAGACCCCGCCAAATTGCTTCGCCAACCCTCTCAATCTCGACCTATAATCGTCCCCGTTTATATAAGCACCACACAATCTCCTCTCCCCCTCGTACCCTGATCTCCCATGCAATACCCTCGTGTTATCGAATACTACTCTCCTCAATCTCTTCTGATCAGCTCATCACTCGCTTTGAGGGAAGAAGAAAGAGAGAGCTTACTGATAGCAGTACCCATTTTCATTTCCGTCCATAATTGCATCTCACGACTCCTCAAAATCCCTTCCCAAACCCTCAACGCTTCATACCATTCCTCCATTTTATCTCCCCCAAAACCTTCTCCCCCTAAAACAGCTCGATCATCCCCGTTCCATCGAACTCGAGTTAACTCTTCACTTGACGGATCGTGTTGGAGTACGGTGTGAGACGCTCTCATGTGTACTCCAGAAGGAATTGAGTTTGAACCTGATCCAGACGCGTGCGAAGGGATTCGAAGAGTCGAGAGAAGGGAATAGATTGAGGGGTGAGATTGTCTGAGGAGTTGAGCGGCTTTGAAACCATCTACGAGAAGGTTGTGACCTCCTTTATGAGAAGTCGAGGGGGAGAGTAGATGAAACAATTGTAGACCACAAGGCTAACAACCTAATCCTATCTCAGCTTTCACTCGACATACCATAGAGAAGAGCGAAGGAGTCGAGGTGCTTACATCGGTGAAATAAGTCGTATCAGTATGAGCCTCTAACCTCACATCACTATAAGCCAAATCTCCATGCTCCAAATTACTAGTGAAATCCCAAAATCCACCATAATGAGTCTCTCGAATAAAGGCGATTCGACGAATCAATTCTTCGGTCGCTTCTGGAGTGGGAGGGATTCCGGAAATGAAAGAGAATCCATAAGTATCCTGTTGAGGAGTGAAGGGATGAGTTGGGGGAATCGAGGAGAGAGGAGGTGGGGCAGAAGAAGAAGAACAACAGACGAACTATTCGTTTAACCCATTCGTAAACTCCAAGTTCGGATTCCATCACTTCTGAGTAAGTCACTGTGGGTAGGTTAGACGCTATCGAGTTGTCCCATAGCACTTTACTGTACATGCAAGACAAAAATGAAATCAGTGTCGAAATGACTGTCGATTCAGGTCGAAATGCGAAGTACCTGCTTGAATTCGTGGGTAGGTCTTCCCGCCGCAGCAGTGGTGGGTTGTAGGAGTGTTCGAAGAGGAATGACCAGGGATAAAAGGATTGATAGGATGATTCAAAAGAAGATTCAGGCCCTGAGAGTTTTCCAAAATCAAGTGGGAATTCTTCATTCTCTGGAACAGCGAGACATGCTCACAAGTGACATGTAGACCTTGTAAATCCACTTTCACTTCTGTCGGTTTCAGGTCGATTGGGATCTACTGAAGAAGGGGATCTTGAGCATTCGAGAACAGAAACCGAGGAGAGAGAGGAAGAGTTGAGGACCCTCACTTTACAAGTATCGACCAATCTTTGTCGGGTACTAGGATGATAACTTCTCTCTTCCCTGCAATGATCCCTCAACCACATTGGCGAACTAGCACTCCGAAAGAAAACCCTCATTAGCCGAAGAAACTCTCAAAGAGAACATCGATAATTTCGACTCACAAACTCGTTGAAGTCCCATTTGGTAGCTCTATTTCTACTTTTCCATCTTGTGAAGAGATTCGTGCTTGTGGCGAACGAGTAGGAGCTGTTGAGAGAGAGCGAGAAAGGAGGGGAGATGAGAGTGGGGGAAGTGGGATTGGGAAGCGAGGAGAGGAGTCAAGGAGCTGTGACTGAGATGTAGAGGTCTTGTGAGATCTTGTCAAGCTTGCTAAGCTGGACCGAGCAGCAAAGAGACGAAACATGAGAGTTGAAAGAGAGGGAACGAACAATCTTAAGTTGGTTCGCTACCTCTCGCTTCCGATTCTCAAATGCTACAAAGGCGAATGTAGAGCTACAAAGAGGCCTTGATCCGCTCCTGCCGCACTGCAGCTTTCCCCCGAATCCCCTCCTCTTGCCAGTGATTTCTCTCCAAAGTGAGCAAGCCACCTCACGTCGCCTCTCGCTAAAACCTGCACCGCCCTCGAGAATCCCGTCACTAGCTCCTTGATTCCCACAATCTAGTCTCTGCAGGAAAAGCAGCGAAAAACCCGAAAATTGAAAACGGTCGCAAGCCACCTCTCCTTTCTCACTCTTCCCTCTTTCCCCTTTCCCTCTCTCTCTTCTCCTCATCACTCTATCCAACGCTATCCCCTCTCTTACCCTCTACAAGGGAAATGTTCACAACTCCACCACCTCGTTCTCCTTCTTCACCCTCCGAATCCGCCTCTCTCACTTCTTTCCTCTCGACCTTATCCGCCTCCAACTCCGTCCCAAGATCATCCAAATCCCTTTTCTCTCCTACTCAAACTGTCGAATCTGCCGTGACAAACGGGACGGGTTGTACGGGGAGTACGGAAATTGAAGGAACTGCTACTAAGAGTTTGATTGGGAGTGTCGAGGGGAGAGAAGAGCAAGAAGGAGGGAGTTGGATCAAATTGGAGGAGGAAGAACCGGAGGAGGATAGATTAGAGGAATTTGTGGTGACGGAAAGGGAATATCAAGAGGAATTGAAAGGATTCGAGGGGGACGAACAGAGGAGGTTTAAATTCCCACAGGGGGAGGTAGAGGAGGAGGAAAAAGAAGAGCAAGAAAAGGTCGAGATCAAAGAGGAGGAAGGTTTGGAAGATGAGAGGAACATGTCGTTCATCATCAGAAGGGAAGAGGACGAAGAAGAGGATGCAAGAGAACGGTTGAGAGTGACGGCTTCGCAAGAACAAGAAGGATTGGAAAGGAGTGTCACGAGGAGTCAATCAGACTTCACGAGGTGGTTGGAAGATACGATGAGGTTGGCGAGAGGCGATGGGAGTTCAGTCGTTCGTTTTCCGCTTTCTCTCATTCACTGTTTCCGAGTTTGGCGTGCTGAGTGAGAGTGCGGGAAAATCAAACAGATCGAAACGGATGACGCTTTGAGTTCTATCATTCAAGCTACGAGGGAGACTAGGTTCGGACACTCGTCGAGTTCGATGGAGAACGAAGAGGATCAGGAACTGTTGCGGACGCCGATTCAATTGGAGGATTCGCTACCAATCGGAGATCTTTCTTTCGAGCACTTTGAGCAAGAGGACGAAGTCAAGGAAGAGCAGACGCCAATGCCGGAGGAGAGAAGCGAGTTGGAAGGGAATGAGAAGGCCTCGGGACAGGAAGAAGAGGAAACAAAGTGAGTCTCTCTTTCTCTCTCCTCTTCCAATGCCACGTAGCTAACACCGTCCGCCTTCACAAGACTTGCTAGCCCTTCCCAACGTTGGAGAAACTACGGCTGGAAACTCTTTTCCCTCTCACTTTCTCTCGCCCTCGCCTATTCCCTACACCGTCAACGTTCCCTCGCCCTCTCGATGCAGCCAACTCGTTCAACTCGTTTCGTCCCTACCTATCCCGATAACTCGACGACAATCTACAGTCCTTTCGCAACTCCGCTTCCCGTCGCCCCATCTTTCACTCTCCCCATCTATGCGATCCTCTTCACTCTCCTCGCTGCCGTTCCAAGTTCCATCCATCTCTTACGTCGTCGCTCAGCGCCTGAAGCAGAGGAGGAGGAAGAGGAGGAGCGTACTCGAGCGGTTTCCCCTCTGCTCGATTTGAACGGCGATGATCTACTCAAAGCTCGTCAACTCCTCGAACTCGGAACGAATCGATTCGACTCCCGCCAGTACCTCCTCTCTATCTCGGCTCTCGAAGAGATACTCCCCCTCGCTTGTCCAGTCGGAGACAAAGCGCTCGCCTCTGAATGCCTCGGGAAAAGTCATTTTCAACTCGCTCGCCTGTTCTCGAATGACCCTAAGCACCTCGGGGAATCCAAGAAAGCGTTTGAGCGCTCGATTCGATTGGACAAGACTCGAGCTACTCCGAGATTAGGGTTGGGAGTCACGAAATACTGGATGGGAGATTACGAAGGGGCGATGAAAGCTTTAGAGACGTCCATCAAACGGGATGAGACTCGTTCCGAGGCTTACGAGTACCTCGCGAAATCTCTTTATCGAAAGGAAGGATCCTTGTCGAGCTCGATCCAATCCCACCTCGACCGAGCTCTTCAACTCGATCCGACTTCCTACTCGACCCTCTCGTTCTACGGTGAAATCCTTCATCTCTCAGGAGGACGTCACAACACACTCCTCGCCAAGAAACACCTCGAACGATCTGTCGAATTACGAATTGATCAACCTCAAGTTCATGCGAGACTAGCTTTCATCGCCAACGAATCCCTCGACCCTCTACTCGCTTCCTCACACTTCCGCTCCGTCCTCAAGCACCGACAAACCGGGAGAAAGGACGACTCGTGTCCTTGTTCGTTGGATGCGATTCAAGGAATCACTCCTTTCCTCTCCCTCTACTTCGTTCTCTCCCCCTCGAATCACACCTCCGAACGAATCTCCATGCTTCAAACTGCACTCCTCTCATACCCTCACGACGAACTCCTCTCCCTCTTGATCTCAATCCATACTTCCTCTTCCGAGCTCGAGACTCGCTCGAATCAACTCAAGAATCGATCGATCCGTTATCCGGAAGATACATTCGTTAAATGTCTTTACGCATTATCGTTACTCGCGATGGGAGAAATGGTGGAAGCCGAGAAAATTTATCAGGAGTTTTGGAAAGGAGTTGGAGGAGTTGGGGCACCGGAGGAGGATAAGAGGAGGACGGCTTGGTTGGTGATGGGATTCTATGAGATCAAGGGCGCTCA
>Ga0308169_10002677_pt1 | contig 18147 bp, 6 predicted proteins | sample PhyBR1_2_FD_202139 | JGI IMG/M metagenome (GOLD analysis project Ga0308169, IMG submission 202139) | Phyllosphere microbial communities from UC Gill Tract Community Farm, Albany, California, United States - DLSLSB.R1 | ecosystem: Host-associated > Plants > Phyllosphere > Unclassified | place... | reverse complement strand
GCTTGCGCGAGCAAGCCCGCTCCCACCTGGGTATTCACATTGGTACAGCGCTTCCACAAGGCTTTGTTTGAGCGGCTCACCGGCCAGGTTGATGATGCGCACGCTGGCGGGGATTTCACCGTTGCGCTGCAAGGCGGCGATGGCCGACGGCACGCTGTTGATCAGCCGCACCTGATCCCGGGCCGGCAGTTGCGGCAATTCCAACGCGTTACGGGCGATGATCAGCGAGCCGCCGTTGGCCAGGGTCACGAACAGCTCCCACACCGACAAGTCGAAGCACACCGAGGTGGACGCGAGCACGCCTTGGATGTCGTCGCGGCTGTAGACTGATTTCGACCAATCGATCAGCGCCAGCACGTTGCGATGGGCAATCGCCACGCCCTTGGGCAGGCCGGTGGAACCTGAGGTGTAGATCACGTAGGCGAGGTTGTCGGCGGCGACCGAGGTAGGCGGCGCGCTCAATGGGTATTCGCCCAGCTCAATCCGATCCAGCATCAGCACGGCGGTTTCGGCCGCAACGGTCAGCGTCGCCGCCACCGCTTGCTCGGTCAGCAACACACGGGCACGGCTGTCGTCGAGCATGTACGCCACACGTTCGGCCGGATAATCCGGATCCAGCGGCACGTAGGCACCGCCGGCCTTGAGCACCGCCAGCAAGGCGATCAGCAGATGCTCGGAACGCGGCATCGCCACGCCCACGCGCACCTCCGGGCCCACGCCCAGTTCGATGAGCTTGTGGGCCAGGCGATTGGCGCGGCCGTCGAGTTCGCTGTAGCTCAGCTGGGTGTGGGCGAAGGTCACGGCCAAGGCGTCCGGCGTGGCTTCGGCCTGGCGGGCGATCATCTGGTGGATGCACAGGGTTTGCTCGAACGGCGCGTCCACCGGGTTCCAATCATGGGTCAGGCGCTGATGCTCATCGAACTCAAGCATCGACAGCTCACCCAGGCAGCGCTCGCCCTGCCCGGTCATCTGGCCCAACAAGTGCGCCAGGTGCGCCGCCAGCCTCGCGACGCTGGCGGGTTGGAAACTCGCCCTTTGATAACTCATGTGTACCGTCAACTGCCGATCCAGGCCCACCAGCAGCGTCAACGGATAGTGGGTCTGTTCTTCAGTTGTCGCCGGACCGAAGCGCAGGCCGTCCGGTGCGCCTTGCTCCAAGGCCTGGGCAATCGGGTAGTTCTCGAACACCAGCAGGCTGTCGAACAGCGCCTCACCGCCCTGCCCGGCCCAGCGCTGGATGTCCAGCAACGCGGTGTGCTCGAACTCCCGCAGCGCCAGGTTCTGCCCTTGCACCGCTTGCAGCCAACTGTCCAGAGACTGCTCGGCCCGAGGGCTGGCGATCACCGGCAAGGTGTTGATGAACAAACCGACCTGCTGCTCGATGCCGGGCAAATCCGCCGGGCGACCGGCCACCGTCGCGCCGAACGCCACGGTGTCCTTGCCGGTGTAACGCTGCAACAACAGCAGCCACGCCGCCTGCACCAGCGTGTTGACGGTGACTTTCGAAGCACGGGCAAAGGCTTCCAGGCGACGCGTCAGTGCCTCGTCCAATACCTGCACATGATCGCCATGACCGCAGCCCACCGGCCCCGAGTTGGCAATGACATCGGCCAGCCGCGTCGGCGTCTCCAGGCGTTGCAGCGCTGGCGTCCAGAATGCTTCGCTGGCGGCGACGTCCTGGCGTTGCAGCCAGGCAATGTAATCGCGATAACGGCTGCCCGGTCCGGCGACAGCCTGGCCGCTGTAGCGTTGCAGCACTTCGCCGAGCAACTGCGAATTGCTCCAGCCATCCATCAGGATGTGATGGTGGGTGTAGATCAGGTGATAGCGCTGCTCGTCGAGGCGCACGATCATCAACCGCAACAGGGCCGGCGCGCTCAGGTCCAGTTGCCGGCGCTCGGCATCGGCCAACGCCTGCAAGGTTTCGTCGGCCCGCAAGTCATGGAGACTGTAAGGCAGTCGCAGATGCTTGCTGACCAGTTGCATGGGCTCGGGAAGATCTCCCTGCCAGACGACCCGGCTCCGCAAGATGTCATGGGCGTCCACCGCCGCCTGCCAGGCCTGGCGGAAACGTTCCGGGTCCAGCCCTTCCACGTCCAGGCACAGTTGGTTGATGTAGTCGCCACTGGCATCGCCGTAGACGCCATGGAACAGCATGCCCTGTTGCATCGGAGACAGCGGATACACATCAGCGATTTGCGCCGCCGCCACAGGCAAGCCATCCACCTGCTGCTGATTCAGGCGTGCCAGGGGGAAGTCCGACGGCGTCACGCCGCCCTGCTCGCCGTCGCAGCAATGTTCGATCAACGCTTGCAGTTCACGGGCGTAATCGTCGGCCAGGGCCTGGACAGTGGTTTCGTTGAACTGCTCGCGGCTGAAGGTCCAGCCCAGGTTCAGCTCACCGCCGAACACCTGACCGTTAACCGCCAGGACGTTGGACAGCGGTGCTTCGGGGTCCAGCTCGTCCCCTGCACCTTCGCTGGCCGGTACGAACAAGGCGCCATCGGCCTCGTTGAAACTGGCGTCGAACTGGCCCAGGTAGTTGAACGTCAGGCGCGGTACGGGTAGCCGGGCCAGGGTCGCCCGCGACGCGTCATTGGCCAGGTGAGCCAGGGCACCAAAGCCCAGGCCCTTGTTCGGAATCGACCGCAGCTGTTCCTTGATCTGTTTCAGCGAGTTCCCCAGGTCGGTCACCGGCGTGAGCCTGGCCGGGTAAAGGCTGGTGAACCAACCGACCGTGCGGGTCAGGTCGACATCGTTGAACAAGGCTTCACGGCCGTGGCCTTCGAGCTGGATCAAGGCACTGTCGCTGCCGGTCCAGCGCACGATGACCCGGGCTAGGGCGGTGAGCAGCAAGTCGTTGACCTGGGTGCGGTAGGCCTTGGGCGCGTCTTGCAGCAATTGGCGGGTCAGTGACGCATCGAGTCGGGTGCGCACGGTCTGCGCGAGGCGGTTTTGCCGGCCGCCCGAAGGGTTGTCCATCGGCAACTGACCGTCGACACCCTCCAGGTGCGCCTGCCAGTACGCCAGTTCTGCCTGCAACGGGGCGCTGCGGGCATAGCCTTGCAATCGTTCGGCCCACATCTGCGCCGAAGTGGTTTTCGCTGGCAATTGCAACGCTTGCCCGGCGAGCAACTGACGGTAGGCGCCTTGCAGGTCTTCGAACAGAATCCGCCACGACACGCCGTCTACCACCAAGTGATGGATCGCCAGCAGCAACCGTTGGCTGCCATCGTCCAGGTTCGCCAGCACCCCTCGCAGCAGCGGCCCGGTTTGCAGGTCCAGGCTGCGTTGCGCCTCGTTGCCGATGCTGTGCAGGGCCTCGGCGTCCGCGATGTCCGCCACCCAGAGCAGGTCGTCGCAACGACTGGCCGGCGAACGGTAGCGGGCCTGCCAGCCTTCGCCTTCCTGGCGAAAGCCCAAGCGCAGGCCATCGTGATGCACGACCAGCGCGGCCAAGGCTTGCGCCAGCACCCCGGCGTCCAGCGGTTGCGTGGGTTTGAGCATCACCGACTGGTTCCAGTGCTGACGCTGTGGGATGGCCTCGTCGAAGAACACCTGCTGCACCGGCAACAGGATCAGTTCACCGCTCACCGGGCCTTGATCGAAGGCTTGGCTGGTTGCGCCCACGCAGGCCACCGTTGCCAGCCTCTCGATGGTCTGGTGCTGGAACAAGTCTTTCGGCGTGAAATGAATGCCGGCCTGACGGGCGCGGCCCACCACCTGGATCGAGACGATGGAATCGCCACCCAACTCGAAGAAGTTGTCCCGCAGGCCGACTTGCCCAAGCTTGAGCACGTCCTGCCAGATCGATACCAGTTGTTGTTCCAGCGCGCTGCGGGGTGCCACGTAGGCTTGCTGCAGTTGGCTGACGTCGGGCTTGGGCAGGTTCTTGCGGTCGAGCTTGCCGTTCGGCGTCAGTGGCAGGCGTTCGAGCAGCAACAGGTACGCTGGGACCATGTGCGCCGGCAGGGTCGCCCTGAGTTGCTCGCGTAGCTGCTCGGTGAATGCCTCAAGCAAGGCCTCCGCCTGCTCGGCCACGACATAGGCCACCAGCCGCTTGCCGCTGCCGGCAACGCCTTCCTGGGCCACGACGACCGCTTCGCGCACGCCGTCCAGGGCTCGCAGACTGGCTTCGACTTCGCCCAGCTCGATGCGAAAACCGCGAATCTTCACTTGGTTGTCGATGCGATCCAGGTAATCGAAGGTGCCGTCGGCGCGTTGGCGCACCAGGTCGCCGGTGCGATACAGCAAGCCGCCGACCGTACTGAACGGGTCGGCGACAAATCGCTCGGCCGTCAGGCCCGGACGGTTCAGGTAGCCCCGGGCCAACCCGCTGCCGCCCAGGTACAGCTCACCGGCCATGCCTTGGGGCAGCAGGTTCAGATCAGCATCCAGCACGTAGGCGCTGCGGTCGCCGATGCGGCTGCCGATGGGCGCATAGGCGGCGCCACACGCCACCTCGCGGCCGGCTTTCCAGATCAGCGGCGTGACCACGGTTTCGGTCGGGCCGTAGCCGTTGATGATGAATTGCGGATCGAGGGCGCGCTTGACCCGTTCGAAACTGGCGTTGGGCACGGCATCGCCGCCGAAGCAATAAATGCGCACCTTGGGCGGACTGCCTTCGCGCTCGGCGTGCTCGGCCAGTTGTTGCAGGTACACCGGCGGGAACGCCACCACCGTCACGCCGTGCTCGCGCATCGCGTTGTAGGTCTGTTCCGGGGTCCACAGGCTGTCGTCGCGAATCAACAGCGAGGCGCCGTGAGTCAGGCTGGTGAGCCAGCGCTCATGGGCACCGTCGAAGGCAAAGGACATGAAATGGAATTCGCAGTCGCTGCCCTGCATCTCGTAGCGCTCGCCAATGGCCTGGCAATGCATCGCCAGCGGCCCATGGGACACGCTCACGCCTTTGGGGTTGCCGGTGGAGCCGGAGGTGTAGATGACGTACGCCAGGTTCTGAGGATCGACCTGGACGGATGGCGTCTCCAGTGGTTGCTGGCTCAGGTCAAGGCGGTTGAGCTCCAGCACCTGGGCGGCGCCTTCCAGGGGCAACTGCGCCGACACCCGGGAATCGGTGAGCAACAGCGCCAACCCCGAATCCTCGATCAGGTACGCCAGGCGCTCGCGCGGGTAGCGGGTGTCCAGCGGCACGTAAGCGGCGCCGGCCTTGAGCACCGCCAGCAGCGCGACAATCACCCCTTCGCTGCGCGGCAGGGCGACGCCGACCCGAGTTTCCGGGCCGACACCACGGGCAATCAAGGCGTGCGCCAGTTGGTTCGCTCGGCGGTCGATGTCGCCATAGCTGAAACGTTGCCCGTCGAAGATCACCGCCGTGCTCTGCGGTTGCTGCGCCGCCAGTTGGGCGATGCGCTGATGCACCGCGACATCGGTCGGGTACGGCTGCGGGAGATTGGCCGCCTGTTGCCGGGATTGTTCCGCGCTGCTGACCAGGGCGATTTGCCCGAGGTTACGGGTCGCCGACTCAGCGAAGGTCTCCAGCAGATGCATCAAGTGAGCGCTGATGCCGGCGATGGCCGCCGGGCTGAAATGCGTCCGGTCGAAGCTGTAGTGCAACGCCAGTGTCTGGCCGAGGGTCACGGCAACGCTCAACGGATAGTGGGTTTGCTCCAGATGAGTGACCTCGCCGAACACCACGTCCTGTTCCCCACCCTGTTGCAGCGCCTGGGCAATCGGGTAGTTCTCGAACACCAGGATGTTGTCGAACAGCGCCTCGCCGCCCTGCCCGGCCCAGCGCTGGACGTCCGCCAATGGCGTGTGTTCGAACTCTCGCAGGCTCAGGTTCTGCGCTTGCACCGCTTGCAGCCAGGCACCGACCGACTGGTCCGGACGCGGCGCGGCGATCACCGGCAAGGTGTTGATGAACAGGCCGACTTGCTGCTCGATGCCCGGCAGGTCCGCCGGCCGCCCGGCGACGGTGGCACCGAAGGCCACGCTGTCATGGCCGGTATAGCGTTGCAGCAGCAACAGCCACGCTGCTTGCACCAGGGTGTTGAGGGTGACTTTTTGCTGGCGGGCGAACTGTTCCAAGGCCTGGGTACGAGGCGCATCCAGGGTCTGGTAATGGTCGTCATGACCGCTGTGGATCTCGCTGGCGGACATGACCCGCGCCAACCGGGTCGGCTCCTGCAGGGTGGCCAGTTGAGCGCTCCAGAAAGCCTCGCTGATTTGAGCGTCCTGGCGTTGCAGCCAAGCGATGTAGTCGCGGTAACGGCCGGTGACACTGGCCGGCACACGGCCGCTGTAGCGTTGCATCACTTCGCCGAGCAACTGCGCGTTGCTCCAGCCATCCATCAGGATGTGGTGGTGGGTGTAGATCAAATGCCATTGACCGACACCGGTCTGCACCAGCACCAAACGCAACAAGGGCGCCCGACTCAGATCGAAGCCTTTCGCGCGCTCATCCTCGGCCAGCGCGGCAAGGGCCTGCGGCTGGTCGGCACGTTCACGCCAGTCCAGCACGGTGAATGGCACTGGCTGTTCTTTGTGGACGATCTGCAACGGCTGCTGCAAGTCACCTTGCCAGACGAAACCGCTGCGCAGGATGTCCTGCCCATCCATGCACGCCTGCCACGCCGCGCGGAAACGCTCGACGTCCAGGCCTTGGACGTCCACCCGCAGCTGGTTGACGTATTCGCCCGCGGCTTGCTCGTAGAGGGTGTGGAATAACAAACCCTGCTGCATCGGCGACAGCGGATAGATGTCGTCGAGTTGGCCGGTCGATACTGGCAACCCATCGAGTTGCGCCTGGGTAATGCGTGCCAGCGGGAAATCCGACGGCGTGGCTTGCGGCGCGGCCAGGTTGACGCAATGCTCGATCAGCGCCGTGAGCTCGACGGCATATCGATCGACCAGTCGCTGCACGGTCGCGCCGTCGAACATCTCACGGCTGAAGCCCCAACTCATCGTCAGTTCGCCGCCATACACCTGCCCCTCCACGGTCAGCCAGTTGGCCAAGGGCGCCGTCGGATCCTGGGCCACGCCGCTGCTTTCGCCGGATGGCACGAACAGCGCCGATTCGTCGAACTGACGGTCGAACTGGCCCAGGTAATTGAACGTGATGCGCGCTGGCGGCAGGTCCGCCAGTTCGGCTTGCACCGAAGGCGCCGCCAGATGACGCAGCACGCCATAGCCCAGGCCTTTGTCCGGAACGCCGCGCAGTTGCTCCTTGATCGCCTTGATCGAATCGCCGAGGTCGTCGGCAGCGCTCAGATTCACCGCGAACAGGCTCGTGAACCAACCGACCGTGCGGGTCAGGTCGATGTCCTCGAACAGGTCTTCACGACCATGGCCTTCGAGCTCGACCAGCGTGCCCAAGTGCCCGCTCCAGCGACTGATAGTGCGGGCCAACGCGGTGAGCAGCAGATCGTTGACCTGCGTGCGATACGCCGCCGGTGCCTGTTGCAACAACTGCCGGGTCAGCCCGGCGTCCAGACGCCATTCGATCTTCGCGCCGTGGGCGTTTTCCAGGCTGCCTTGCGGACGCTCGCAGGGCAAATCCAACGCGCCCTGGTGCTGGTTTTTCCAGTAGGCCAACTGATCGTCGAAGCGCGGCGCTTCGGCACTCAGGCGCGCAGTCCAGCGCTGGAACGCGCTGGTCTTGGCCGGCAATGTAACGCCGCCGCCCGCCGCCAGTTGTTCGTAAGCCTGCTGCAAATCTTCCAGCAGCACGCGCCACGACACGCCGTCCACCACCAGGTGATGGATGATGAGCGCCAGCCGCTGGCTGCCATCGGCCAGATTGACCAGCATGGCCCGCAATAACGGCCCGTCCTGCAAGTCGAGGCTGCGCTGCGCTTCGTCACACAGCGCATTCAGTCGCTCGATGGATTGGGCATCGCGCAGCCACAGGCCAGCGCTTTGCTGCAACGGCCCGTGGCTCTGCTGCCAGCCATCCGCGCCTGCGACGAAGCGCAGGCGCAAGGCGTCGTGATGATTGATGACGCAGGTCAGCGCCGCGTCGAGCCATAGGCTGTTCAACGGCTCGCGAGGGCTCAGCAGCAACGACTGGTTCCAGTGCTCGCGGGCCTGCATCGGCCGCGAGAAAAACTGACGCTGGATCGGCCCGAGCAGGGCCTCTCCGGTGACCGGCCCTTGGTCCACTGCGTTGTGATGTTCGACCCGGGCGACCAGCGCCAGGCTGCGCACGGTCTGGTGTTGAAACAGGTCGCGTGGGTTGACGCCAATACCGAGCTGCCGGGCACGGCTCACCACTTGGATCGAGATGATCGAGTCACCGCCCAGCTCGAAGAAATTGTCTTCGAGGCCGACCCGCTCCAGCCCCAGTACGTCCTGCCAGATTTCAGCCAGCGCGATCTGCAGCGCATCTTGTGGCGCGACGAACGCTTGCTGCGGCGCGGCGTCCGGTTGCGGCAGGGCCTTGCGGTCGAGTTTGCCGTTGGCGGTCACTGGTAATCGGGTCAAAGGCATCAGGTAAGTCGGCACCATGTATTCCGGCAGGCCACAGAGCAACCAGGCCTTGACGTCCTGTTGCCACTGCTCGGGTGGCTGGGGGGTTTCCAGCACCAGGTAACCCACCAGGTGCGTGCCGTCCTGCACCAACACCACCGCCTCGCGCACCAGCGGATGTTGCGCCAGCCGGGCTTCGATTTCGCCCAGCTCGATGCGCAGGCCGCGCAGCTTTACCTGATGGTCGAGGCGGCCCAGGTATTCGATCACGCCGTCGGCGCGCTGACGCACCCGGTCACCGGTGCGGTACAGGCGCTCGCCGGCATGAAACGGGCACGGCACAAAGCGCTCGGCACTCAACGCCGGGCGTCGGTGATAACCGCGGGCCAGCCCCGCCCCGCCCAGGTACAGCTCACCGGGCACACCCCACGGCACCGGCTTCAGTTGCGCGTCGAGCACATGGGTGCGCAGGTTGGCGATTGGCTGCCCGATCGGCACGCAATCGGCGCCTTCGTCGACGCAGGTCCAATGGGTCACGTCGATGGCCGCTTCGGTCGGACCGTAGAGGTTGTAGAGCGAGGCGTTCGGCAACTTGGCGAAGACCTGATGCTGCGCGTCAAGCGGCAAGGCCTCGCCACTGCAGACGATGCGCTTGAGCCCTTCGCAGCGTTCCACACCTGGCTCATGGATAAACGCTTGCAGCATCGACGGCACGAAGTGCAGCGTGCTGATGCCGTAACGGTTGATGGTATCGATCAATTGCAGCGGGTCGCGGTGCGCGCCCGGCGCGGCCATGACCAGGCGCGCACCGGTCATCAACGGCCAGAAGAATTCCCACACCGACACGTCGAAGCTGAATGGGGTTTTCTGCAACACCGCGTCGCTGTCGTCCAGGCCGTACGCCTGCTGCATCCAGCACAAACGGTTGACCAGGGCCGCATGGCTGTTGCCGGCACCCTTGGGTTTGCCAGTGGAGCCGGAGGTATAGATCACGTAGGCCAGGCTCAGCGGATCAACGGTCACTTCGAGGCGACGCTCGCTGTAGCCATCGAGCCAGCCGGCCGGCTGGTCGAGCAGGATCACGGTGACGCCATCGGTAGGCAGCCCCGCCGACAGCGAACCCTGGGTCAGCAGCAAGGTGATGCCGCTGTCTTCGATCATGTGGGCCAGGCGTTCCTGCGGGTACTCCGGATCCAGTGGCACATAGGCGCCGCCGGCCTTGTGGATCGCCAGCAGGCCGATCACCATTTCCATCGAACGCTCGACACAAACCCCCACCAGGCTGTCCGGCTGCACACCGTGCTCGCGCAGAAGATGGGCCAACTGGTTGGCGCGGGCATCAAGCTGGGCGTAGGTCAGGCTGTGCTGGCCAAACGTCAACGCCAATGCGTCCGGGGTGCGCACGGCCTGGGCTTCAATCAGTTGATGCATGCACCGTTCGGTCGGGTAGCGCTGGGCGGTGGCGTTCCAGCCATGCACCAGGGTCTGCTGCTCGTCGGCATCAAGCAGCGGCAATTCGCCGATGCGCTGCGACGGATCGGCGACCATCGCCGCCAATAAACGCAGCCAATGCCGCGCCATGCGCGCGATGGTCGGCGTTTCGAACAGATCGTTGGCGTACGTCAGCGCGGCGTGCAACTTGCCGGCCTTCTCAAAGGTGTCCAGGGTCAGGTCGAACTGGGTGGTGCGGCCCTGCCAGTCGAGCATGCCCAGTTCCAGCCCCGACGCAGTGCTGATCGTGGTGATGTCGGCCACTTGCGGCTGATGGTTGTACATCACCTGGAACAGCGGCGTATGGCTGAGGCTGCGCTCCAGCTTCAGGGCGTCGACCAGGCGCTCGAACGGCAGGTCCTGATGGGCCTGGGCACCGAGGGCGACCTCTTTGACGGCGCGGAGCAAATCGACGACGCGCATTTGTCCGTCGAGTTCGGTACGCAGCACCTGGGTGTTGACGAAGAAGCCAATCAGGCCTTCGATTTCATCGCGATTGCGGTTGGCGATCGGCACGCCGACGCGGATATCCGGCTGGCCGCTGTAGCGGTGCAACAACACGTTGAACGCGCTCAGTAGAAGCATGAACAGGGTGACGCCATGCTGCTGGGCCGTGCTGCGCAGCTGTTCCGCCAAGGCGCCATCGATGGCGAATTCATGACGGCTGCCGCGATAGCTCGGCATGACCGGGCGCGCGTGATCGGTCGGCAGTTCCAGCACCGGATGCTCATCGCCGAGTTGCGCCTGCCAATACTCAAGCTGCCGCGCCTGCTCGCCCGCTTCGAGCCAGCGGCGCTGCCATAAGGCATAGTCGCTGTACTGGATCGGCAGCGGTGCAAGTTGCGGCGACTGCCCCGCTTGATGAGCGTCGTAGCAGCGGACGAATTCGTCGATCAGCACGTTCATCGACCAACCGTCGGAGACGATGTGATGCAAGGTCAGCAACAGCACATGCTCGCGCTCGCCGAGCTTGAGCAGCTTGACCCGCAGCAGCGGCCCGACCGCCAGATCGAACGGCCGCAGCGACTGTTGCTGCGCCGCCTCGGCCACCGCCAGCTCGCGCTCGACGGCTGCCAGGGCACTGTAATCTTCTTGCTCGATCAGCAGCGGCGCGGTCATTGGCACTTGCACGAGGCTGTCGTCGGCCTGGCGCTGGAACACCGTGCGCAGGGTTTCATGCCGCGCCACCAGGCTGGCGAAAGCCTGCTCCAGGGCCGACAGGTCCAATCTGCCTTTGAGCCGCACCGCTCCCGGCAGGTTGTAGGCGCCGCTGTCCGGCTCAAGCTGCCAGAGAAACCACATGCGCTGTTGGGCATAGGACAGGGCCTGGCGATCCTCGGCCTCGACGCCCTGGGGGATGGGAAAGCCGCTGAACGCCACCCCTTCCTTGTCCAGTGCCGCCAGGAACATCTGGCGCTTTTCCAGGGGCAGCCCGATAAACCGGCGAGCAAGTTTCAAGGCGTCTTCAGCATTCATTTCTGGGGTATCCGGAATCAGTGGGCACAAGGCACAAAGGCAAGTCGTCCCTATAAAACGAATGCAGACCGGAAAAATTAGCGTTTGAGAATAGGTATCAGGAAGCGGGGTAAAACGGGGGATTGGAGCGTCATGCACACCCATCTGTGGGAGCGAGCCTGCTCGCGATGCGGAGTGTCAGTTTGCAGTTCGTTGACTGACACGACGCCATCGCGAGCAGGCTCGCTCCCACAAGGGGCTGTGTTTCAATAAGCCTGGGAATCAAATCACGCGCTGATCGCCAGCCCATGCCGGCGGTGGTGCACGCTCAACTGATCCTTGATCAGCCGCAGGACCCTGGCCTCGTGCTCATGAATGAAAAAGTGCCCGCCCGCCAGCATGTCCACCGAAAAGCTTCCGGTGGTCTCCTGGCGCCAGCCAATCAGTTGCTCGGTGGTGGCCTTGTCGGTGGTGCCGCCGAAGACATGCACCGGGCAGTTGAGCGGCGGGCGCACCCGGGGCTGGAAGCGCCCGCACAGCAGGAAATCCGCCCGCAGGATCGGTAAGGTCAGGGCCATCAGTTCTTCATTGCCCAACACCTCTTCGCTGGTGCCGTTGAGGGTGCGCAATTGCTCGATCAGTTGCGCATCGGTTTTCGGTTCGGCGAAACCCCGATCATAATCGGCTCGCATCGTCGGCGCCGCGGTGCCCGAGGCAAATAGCGCCACCGGCTCCGGGCAACCCAGTTCGCGCAGGGCATGGGCAATGTCACAGGCCAGTAGCGCGCCGAGGCTGTGACCGAACACCGCGTAAGGGGCCTGGAGCGTCGGGTACAGCTCCCGCGCCAGCTGCGTCGCCAATGGGCCCATGTCGGTGTGCAGCGGCTCGCCGAACCGCGCCCCGCGTCCCGGCAGCTCTACTGGCTGCACCTGCAGCCATGACGGCAATGTGCGCCGCCAACGGCTGTACACCATCGCGCTGGCGCCGGAATAAGGCAGGCACAGCAGGGTCAGTTGAGTCACTGCGGTTCTCTCCGATCGGTGGTGTAGGGAAGATAACGAAATCGTAACCCGCCGATTTAGTCAAAACCGTTACGCTGGCTGCATATTCTCCACTCAACCCTATACTGGCGGCACCTCGATTCGCTCCAACCCACAGGAGAACGCCATGAGCTGGTCAGCTAAACAGTACGTCGCATTTGAACAGGAACGCACCCGCCCGGCCCGGGACCTGCTGGCGGCCATTCCCGCCACGCAAGCGCACTCGGTGATCGACCTGGGCTGCGGCCCTGGCAATTCGACGGAGCTTTTGCTGGAACATTTCGCCGGTGCCGCAGTGCGCGGCCTGGACAGTTCCGGCGACATGATCGAAGCCGCTCGCCAGCGTTTGCCCGCCGTCGCCTTCGACATCGCCGACATCGGCCGATGGAACGAACCCGGGCCGTTCGACGTGATCTTCGCCAACGCCGTGCTGCAATGGTTGCCCGATCACGCCAGCCTGTTGCCCTCGCTGGTGAACAAACTCGCACGCGGCGGCAGCCTGGCGATCCAGATGCCGGACACCCTGCACCAGCCGTCCCACCGCTTGATGCGCGAAATCGCCGCCAACGGTCCATGGGCCAGCCAACTGGCGGGGGCGGCTGATACGCGCACTGAAGTGGCGGATGCCAGCACCTATTACTCGATTCTCAAGCCCCACTGCACCCGCGTCGACGTGTGGCGCACGGTCTATCACCACCCACTCGCTGGCGGCGCGGCGGGCGTGGTGGAGTGGTTCAAGGGCAGCGGCTTGCGACCGTTTCTCGATCCGCTGGATGAGACACAGCGCGAGCAATACCTGGCGCAATACCTCAAGGCAATCGAACAGGCTTATCCGGCCCTGGACGATGGGACAGTGCTGCTGCCGTTTCCTGTTCATGGTGGCGACGCGCTAGGGCGGTGGTCAGCGGTGGGGGCTAAATTTCCGATCCCGGCCCTCGTTACCTGCCAAGACCAAAACCCACAAGAGTGACCGCCGTGGACCTGCAAACCATCCTGGGCAAACTGTTCGCCAATGCCGGCGCCGTTGGTATCGAGGGCGTCTTTCAATTCGTGTTCGGCCCGCAGCAGGCGTATTGGTCCGAGGTCAGGGCCAGCAGCCACACCCAGGCCGGTCGGCACGCCAGCCCCGACGTGACCATCGAAGTGGCGGAAAAGGATTTTCTCGGGATCATGGCCGGCATGGCCAATGTCGAGGAATTGTTTGCCAGCGGTCGCCTGAAAATCGGCGGCAACATGGGCCTGGCGACCTTGCTGCCGCAAATCATCGACCATGCCCGTCACAGCGGCGGCGTGGTGGAAAAGATCGACATGAACAAGCGCTACCCCACCCCGCCGCGCTTCAGCGAAAAACTCACCGCCAGCCTGCCCACCCAACGCACGGTGGAACGACGACCGCGCAGCGAATTGTCGGTGCAGGAGTTCCAGGCACGCTATCTGCCCCACGGTATTCCGCTGGTCATCAGCAATGCCCTGCAGGACTGGCCGCTGTTCAAGCTCAGCCGCGAGGAATCGCTGGTGCACTTTGCCCAACTGCAAGGCATCACGCGCCATGGCGACTACGTGAAGAAAACTTTCTCTACCGAGCGCGATTTCCGTTCCACCTCCATGGCCGAATTCATCGCCTCCCTGGACAGCCCGGCGGTCAAGAGTACCGAGGGTGAACCACCGGCTTATATGGGCAACAACATTTTGCCGGCGCAACTGCTGGAGCAGATCCAATATCCGCCCTACTTCGACCCGTCGCTGTTCATCCCGCCGCGCATCTGGATCGGCCCCAAGGGCACCCTGACGCCGCTGCATCGCGATGACACTGATAACCTGTTCGCCCAGGTCTGGGGACAGAAGATATTCACCCTCGCCGCGCCCCATCACCGTGAGGTGCTGGGCACTTGGTCCACAGCGCCCCAAGGCGGGCTGGACGGCTGTGATTTCAATCCCGACGCGCCGGACTATCAACGTTTCCCGCGGGCCCGGGACGTGACTTTCATGCGGGTGACGCTGGAGGCTGGAGATCTGCTGTTTTTGCCGGAGGGTTGGTTTCACCAGGTGGAGTCGGTGTCGACGTCGCTGTCGGTGAATTTCTGGGTCAACTCGGGGCGGGGTTGGTAGCGGCCAGGCATTGCTTGTGTGATATCCAAATGGGGCTGGAGGATGAAGATCGCTGCGCCTGACTGAACTCTGCACACCTCACGCCAGTCAGCAGGTAAGGCCCTTCACTCCAGGTGCTAAACCATGCAGATAACCCTCGACCACCAAGTCGCCCTCGTCACTGGCGCCAGCTCCGGCATTGGCGCAGGCTCGGCCAAGGCGTTGGCGCAGGCCGGTGCCGCCGTGGTGCTCAACTACCATTCCAATGCCGGTCCGGCCGAAGACCTGGCTCGCCAGATCAATGACAATGGCGGCCGCGCGATCGCCGTCGGCGCCGATGTTTCGAAGGAGCAGGACGTCGAACAGCTATTTGCCAAGACCCTCGAAGCCTTTGGCACGCTGGACATCCTGGTCGCCAATTCCGGCCTGCAAAAAGACGCTGCCGCTGTCCACATGAGCCTGGAAGACTGGAACACGGTGATCGGCACCAACCTCACCGGCCAGTTCCTCTGTGCCCGTGCCGCCCTGCGGATTTTCAATCGCCAGGGCATTCGCCAGGGCGTGTCCCGGGCCGCTGGCAAGATCATCCACATGAGCTCGGTGCACCAGCGCATTCCCTGGGCCGGCCACGTCAATTACGCCGCTTCCAAGGGCGGTGTCGATCTGCTGATGCAGAGCCTGGCCCAGGAAACCAGCCACCAGCGCATCCGCATCAACAGCATCGCCCCCGGCGCCATCCGCACGGCCATCAACCGCGAGGCCACCGAAGGTGAGCAGGAGCAAAAACTGCTGCAGCTGATTCCTTACGGTCGTGTAGGCGATGTCGAGGACGTTGCCAACGCGGTGGTCTGGCTGGCGTCGGACTTGTCCGACTACGTGGTAGGCACCACGCTATTCATCGACGGCGGGATGAGTCTGTATCCAGGATTCCGCGGCAATGGCTGATCATGACGAGCCGCAAAGCCCCATCGAAAACCACGGCATCATCGGCGACATGCGCACCGCTGCGCTGGTGAACGATCGAGGCAGCGTGGATTTTTTCTGCTGGCCGGAATTCGACAGCCCGTCGATCTTCTGTTCGCTGCTCGACACGCCCGAGGCGGGCATCTTCCAACTCGCACCAGACCTGCCGGATGCCCGTCGCCAGCAGATCTACCTGCCCGATACCAACGTGCTGCAAACCCGCTGGCTGAGCGATGGGGTGGTGGTGGAAATCACCGACCTGCTGCCCATCGGCGACAGCGAGGATGATCTGCCCGTACTGATGCGCAAGGTGCGCATGGCGGTGGGCAGCGCGACCTTTCGCCTGCGTTGCGCCGTGCGGCATGACTACGCCCGAGCCGCCACCACGGCGCACCAGGACGGTAGCCACATTTGCTTCGAGGCGTCGGGGCAACCGAGCCTGCGCCTGTGTTCCGACCAGGCCATGACGCTGGACGGCAACGCCGCGGTGGCCAAATTCACATTGGAGCAGGGCCAGAGCGCCGAATTCTTGCTGGGCGGCATTGATGACCCGCGGTTGCAGGACGACGTCAGCGCCTTGTGCCTGGAACGCACCCTGGCGTTTTGGCGTGGCTGGATCGGCCAGTCGAATTATCGCGGGCGCTGGCGGGAAATGGTCAATCGTTCCGCCCTGGCGCTGAAGCTGCTGACCTCGCGAAAACACGGCGCTATCCTCGCCGCCGCCACTTTCGGCCTGCCGGAAACCCGTGGCGGCGAGCGCAACTGGGATTACCGCTACACCTGGATCCGCGACGCCTCTTTTACCGTGTATGCGTTCATGCGCCTGGGCTTCATCGAAGAAGCCAATGCCTACATGCGCTGGTTGCGAGGGCGGGTCAGCGACTGCTGCGACCAACCGACCAAACTCAACATCTTGTACGGCCTGGACGGCCGGCTGGAGCTGCCGGAAACCGAGCTGCCGCACCTGAGCGGCTTCGGCGGTGCGCAGCCGGTGCGCATCGGCAACCTGGCCTACCGGCAGGTGCAGTTGGATATCTTTGGCGAGTTGATGGACGCGGTGTACCTGGTCAACAAGTACGGCGAAGCGATCTCCCATCAAGGCTGGAAACACACCGCCGATGTCGTCGATCAGGTATGCCAAACCTGGCAGGACAAGGACGTGGGCATCTGGGAAATGCGCGGTGACAAGCAGCATTTTCTGCATTCGCGGCTGATGTGCTGGGTTGCCGTCGACCGCGCCATCCGCCTGGCCGAAAAACGCTCGCTGCCCGCCCCGTTCGCCCGCTGGGATGAGACTCGCCAGGCTATCTATGAGGACATCTGGAGCAATTTCTGGAACGAGGAACACCAGCATTTCGTCCAACGCCTGGGGAGCACCGCCCTCGATGGCTCGATGTTATTGATGCCCTTGGTGCGTTTCGTCAGTGCCCGCGACCCACGCTGGTTGTCGACCCTGGACGCGATTGAACAGAGCCTGGTGCGCGACGGCATGGTGTATCGCTACCGCAACGATGACAGCCCTATCGACGGCCTCAGCGGCACCGAAGGCTCGTTCGCGGCCTGCTCGTTCTGGTACGTCGAATGCCTGGCCCGCGCCGGCCGCGTGGAAAAAGCCCAGCTGGAATTCGAACAACTGCTGCGCTACGCCAACCCGCTGGGCCTGTACGCCGAAGAGTTCGACAGCCACGGCTTTCACCTAGGCAACACACCCCAGGCCTTGACCCATCTGGCACTGATCAGCGCGGCGAGTTTTTTGGATCGCAAGTTGAGCGGGGAGAAAAATAACTGGCAGCCGTGAGCCTTGGATTAAACGCGATTCCCTGTGGCGAGGGAGCTTGCTCCCGCTCGACTGCGCAGCAGGCGCAAAAATCTTGGGGTTGCTTCGCAACCCAGCGGGAGCAAGCTCCCTCGCCACATCCGGGGTGTGTCAGTTAGACGGTCGATTCCAGGTCATCCAGCGCCCGATTGGCCAGCAACGTGCCCAGTTCGATCAACTGCTGAATCCCCAACGCAACATGTCGCCGGGAGCCTTCCAGTTCGAAAGCCAAATCACTGGCCATGGCATTGGCCGAGGCCAGGGTTTCGCTGAGGTTGGTTAGCACCGATTCGGTGTTCAGGCCCGGGACTACGGAAAAGACCTGGTCGTTTTGGGTGTCGGGTTTCGGGGCGGCGGGAGACAAGTGGATGTTCAGCGCCCGGTCGGCGGCTTCGCGATTTTTTTTTGAATCGAGGGTGGTGTAGGAAGAGAGGTCTTCGGCTTTTGGGGGATTGGGGGTGACCTTGATCATGATATGAATCTCCATTCGAAGTGGAGTTCGCCATTTCCGCGACCAAGCAGAAGGGTGGCGAACTGTACGCAGGTTGGTCGACCAGGGAATGGATACCCGGCAGGGCCCGAAGCCCTCCCACGCACAGCCAGCCATAAAGCAGACAGCCGCTCGCGCGGCATCGTGCGCCATTCTAAACCCGGGCGACCAAACCCGGTCGCTGATTTTGCAGCGACCGGCAAAGCCTATCCCCGCCTCTTCCGAACCGGCAACCGCCGCGACTCGTCAGAAATTTCCGGTCCACCTAATTTTTTGTAGGAACACTGCACCACTGTGGTGAGGAGATTTATCCCCGATGGCTGCGCAGCAGACCCAGAAAACCTCCGAGCCGGCGTGTCAGGCCGATCGGGGTTGTT
>Ga0308169_10002675_pt1 | contig 18151 bp, 26 predicted proteins | sample PhyBR1_2_FD_202139 | JGI IMG/M metagenome (GOLD analysis project Ga0308169, IMG submission 202139) | Phyllosphere microbial communities from UC Gill Tract Community Farm, Albany, California, United States - DLSLSB.R1 | ecosystem: Host-associated > Plants > Phyllosphere > Unclassified | place... | reverse complement strand
TGGAAGGTGCTTGCTTGCTTTGGCCAAGGGATGCAAGCAAGCGGCGGAGACGGCGATGGGATGTGAGTTTTGGGGTTGCAGCTGCAGTGGAATACGACGCCCAGTCTCCCCGGTTTTAGATTCCGTTATTACACGGCGGAGGACGAAACTGAAAAAAGTCGGTCACTCGGGCTCGGACGGGACAGAGTGTACGACAGTCCAACATTTCGACACTTCCATTGGCATCAACATTACATCCTCCATCACCACCTCGCGACCCTCTCTCTCTCACACCCGACTCCATTCGTGCCGGCTCGCCCCAACGCCCGGTCCGCGACACGCCCATCACCTCTCCTCCCCTTCCGGTCCGACATCCGCTTCTCGCACCTCAAACGGCTCACCTCTCGCGGCCACTTCGACCCAGCGCGGCTGTCTTCGTCCCGCGCCCTCTCGGTGTGCACTCAAGCCACACCGACGCCCCGCACTCGCCCTCAACATGTCTATCGATACTGTCCCCCCGACGTCAGCAGCGGTCGAGAACGGTCAATCCGGCGTTCAAGGTCTGGAGAACGGCGTTGCGAGCCTGAAGATGGACGCTACGGCTCAACAACAACAGTCACAGGAGGCTGCCGTTGATGGACAGGCACAGGGTCAGGCGCAGCAGACCTCCCCACAGCCCGCGGGCGAGGAGCTGGAGCTGCACCGAGCATGCGCGGGAGGCAACGTCGAGGAGGTGAGGGCAGTGTTGAGCCGAGGGCTGGACCAGCTCGAGCACATGGGCAAGTAGCAACATACGTGTTGTGCAGAGTCAATCCACTGATCTCAGACATGAACACTGGCTGCACGCCCATCGTCCTCGCGATTCGAAGCGGACACGTCGAGGTCGTCCGAGAGCTGTTGGCGGCCGGAGCCATCGTCCCCCCACCGGGCCTCACCTCGGACCCGGTCATGCTCTCCCTCCTGTACCCTCAACCGATGTACGGCATCCCCCCGCCCTCCTTCAACAACATGCCCGGCCCGCCAGAGTTCTTCCCCCAGAACGGCTTCTACCCCGGTCCTGGCCCGCAAGCCCACCCAGGCCAACATGGTCACTTCACGCGCAAGGACTCGACGAACGGCAACGGACCTACCTCAACAGCGAACGGTACACCCGCCAACCTGCCCCCCGCAGAGGTGTCCAAGACGATTCCGTGCCGAAACTTCCCCAACTGCAAGTACGGCGCCGGATGTGTCTTCTTCCACCCTCCTCGACCGGCTGGACCGGGCTTCTTCCCCGGTAACAACGGTTTCGTCCCGGGCTTCGAGGGCGGCTTCCCACCAAACTTCCAACAGGGTCCATACTTTGTTCCTAATGGTTTCAACTCGTTCCCGCCCCACCCGCCGGCCCCGCAGCAGCAGGAAGCGCCCGCTCCGACCCCGGAGCAGAGCAGCGGAGACGCGTCGGCGTCCGACATCCCCTCAGCAAAAACGCAGGCCATCGAGACGCCAGTGTCCCCGGCGCCCATCCAGAACGGCGGTGCCGTCGGATCTGCCATCGCTCCGGTCTTCGTCCCCCAGTTCGCCCCTGCCCCGCCCCACATGGCTTCCCCGCCGACCTCGCAATTCGGTTTGTCGCCCATGTCGCCATCGATGCTCGCTGGCTCGCTGCCGTCAATCCCACCCGCCGAGGCCTTCTTCGCGCAATCCCCACCCAATATCCCGCCTTTCCAGCAGCCGAACGGATTCGCCAACCCCCGCCGCCAGTCCTTCGGACAGCCATTCATGGGCGGCCCCAAGCCATTCCACACCAAAAAGCCTTCCTTCTCTAACAATGCCGGACCGCGCCCTTTCCGTCCCACGCAGAATCTCGGCGCGTGGAAGGATGGCAACCCGCCCCCGTGCGCGTTCTTCATCCAGGGCAAATGCCGCAATGGCGAGTACTGCAAGTTCCCGCACATGGACGAGAGCGGAAACGACGTCCGCCACCCGGATGTCGTCCGGGGCGTGATCCCGCCTCTGCCTAGCTTGGGCAAGCAGCCCAGGGGCATGAGGATGAGCGGAGGTGGATTCGGAGGATTCGACCCGAACTTCCGAGCGCAGCATGGGTTCGTCCAGCAAAACGGATTTGCCCCTCAAGCGCAGGCCTCCGCGGCCGCTTCGCAACAGCCGCAGGCTATTCCCGAGGGCGATGTCGCTTCCGCCGAAACGGCCGTTCCGCAGACCAACGGTCCGACCGAGACGAAGACGGAGTCCGCCGAGACGACGAGTGAGGAGAAGTCGGCCGCGTCCGCCCTTCCCGCTTCCGTCCCCGCCAAGCCGGTCACAAACAACAACAACTCTGGCGCTCCCGTGCCCATTGGCCGATCAGCTTCGCAGCCCGGTATCCAGCGCGTGCACGCTAACGGCTTCTCTTCGCGCTCTCACTCGCCCGCTCCGTCCAACGTCTCCTTCCACGGAAACGGCCACCCCCGACGAGCTGGCTCCCGCGTGCCGTTCGTTGGCGGCGGCCGATCTTCTTCCACGACCGGTGAGAACACCCGCCAGGCCCAGCGTGTTCCCGGTGCGGATGAGTTCCCGACGCTGGGCGGAGGATCCGCCAACACGTCGCCCAAGCCGGACACCGGAGACAAGTGGGGTGGAAAGACCGCTGCGCAGGTGTTGTCTGCTCCGGCGCCGCACCGACCCAAGGCCTCCGAGCCGGAGGCTGCGGCCGCCGAGGTTCCCGAGAGCGAGCAAGTCGCCAGGAACGGCGATTCGCAGAGTGTCAAGTCGGACGAGGTGAGCTGTGAAATCTAACGGCGATGGGATGGTTCGCTGATGAACCAGAGCCTGTCGATGGAGAGCGAGGACGAGTCCGACGCAGTCATCATCTCGCACAAGCCCTCGCCCGCTGCTACGCCCTCGGCGGCCGCGTCTGCTGCCAAGCGCAGCTCGGTCAGCTTCGCCAAGGTCATCTCGGCTGCGACGGCCGGTGCGACTGAGGTGGCTCCGGTTGGCGTCAAGGCTTAGAAGGCCGGGACAAAGAGGCGGGCCGATAGGTCTGTTGGAGAACGTAGCGGGTGTGGAGCGCGTGATGGCGATTATGACGACCACGGGTTCGTCATGGTGTAAGAGTATGAGCATGTCTATGGGAGGACGGGTGGAGGCTAGCTCGGACGCGGGGCGATTATGCCTCGGACCGCGAGCGGTCAGGCGCGAGGTGTCAGGTGTCAGTGGTCAGCGTGTCATCTTGGTTTATGTTTCTTACTCGTATCTTGTCTTTCCCTTTTTCCTCTCCGTCTCGTTCAGTATTTTCTCCTCATTCTTTCCCTCTTACTTCATAACATAGGGCATTACATCAGTCTCGGCCGACAGACGACCGCGTTGGTTCTGGTAGCATAACGAGCCATCTTCATCATTGCATGTACGACAATGCCTTTGTACTGATCGATTCACGCGGGTCACACTGGTCATCTGCACTGCAATTCGCCAACCACACACATTCATCATCCAGTATACACAGTGTAGATGTTCGACATTCGTTCCCGCGCTTCCTGCAGACTGCATCGCCCTCCGCGATGTCGCGCTTGCTTCTGCTTCCTCTGTACCTATGCCCGCGCTTATTGGCTGCCCATGGTCCATGGCTCGCCGGCGAATTGGGCAGTCGGCACACCGAGCTCGAGGAGCTTGGCGAACGCAGCCGAGAAGCTGGACGTCAGCCGACTGTGCTGCTATCAAGCATCGACCGCGCTCACTCCTTGAAAAAGTCCTCCTCGGACTTGGCGTACTGCTGCGCGTACTTCTTGAACGACTTGTCCTTGATGAGGGCCATGTCGGTCGGAAGCATCATGAGCGACTTGGACTTCTTGTCCTCGTACTGCGCCGGGCCGTTCCTGGGGTCAGCTCGGCCGTGATCGATGATGGTGGGATCCACGCACCACTTCCTCCAGACCCAAGGCTCGTCAATGAGGAGCTTGAAGTACTGCCTGTCAGCTAGCGGCCCGGCACATGTGCGCGGCGGCTTACCTCGTTGGAGAAGGTCACGGGAGAGAAGGTCCAGGGGCCCTCGAATCCGGATCGGTCTGCAATGGTCAATTGTCGTCCGTCTCATTGGCCAGGCTAAGATGAAACAACGCGCGACGTACCCGTGTGGCACCTGCCCATTGCGTGGGCTCCGCTGAGCGCGACGATCTCCTGGTCATTGAAGCTGCAATCAGTTCATACTCTCAACCTCTGCTTGCAGTACGTCAAAACCCACCCCATGCGGTAGAAGATGGCTCGGAGGTGATCCTCGGCCTTGCTGGCGTCGGGCAGTCGTCCATCCGGAGTGACGTTGTGCTCAAACCCGTCAATTCGTCCCGGTCGCCACGGGATAGTCGGCCCTCCGCTCTCCTGCACGGCGACGACACCCCCAAGGGTCCACAGATCGCCGTACGAGATCCACGGGAACTCCTTCTTGATCTTCTCCATGTGGTCTCGCGCGATTTTCTGGCTCGTTAGCCGATGCCAAGCCGCTCGGGTGGGTGAGGACTTACGAGACCGTTGTTCGCGCCGTGCTCGGACTCGGGCTTGAATCGCATGGTGGCGTAGTTGGATCCACCGGTCTTCTCGTCCTTGTCGTACGTACCCGAGGCGTGCCAGGCGAGTCGGATCAGAACAGGGGCGAGCGAGCCGTCTACTGTCAGCGTGACTCCCGTCATAGCCGGTGTTAGTCTAGGCGAGCCGTCTGCCCCGCCCTCGCATGCTAAATCGGCTACCATAGCCGGATGCCATGGAAAGGTGATTGATGGGTGACATTATGCGACCCCTGAACTCACCATCGTATCCCTCGACCTCGAGCTCCTCAGCGATTCGGTCATACACCTTCTGGTAGTCCTCCTTTCCACGCCTGAGCCCAACCTTGCCCTCGACGGCGGCAGCGGCACCTCGCGCAGCCGAGCCAATCTCCTTGGCGGTGTCTTCGGGGGAGCCATCCGTTCCGAAGAAGAGGTACGCCGCGCCAAGCGCAGCGGCTCCCACGGCGAGGAGAGCGTAGGGCGAGTTGGATTTACGGGGCGGGGATGGCGGGGGCTGCAGTCAGAAGGCTACAGTGCACCAGGAGCGCTGCCTAACAGCCCGAAAGAGAGGGGGTCACTCACGACCTGGGTCTGCTCCGTTGCGAAGCGGCGCCTGAGAGCCGGATTGCGCAGAGGCTGAAGGGGTTGGGCAGTGATGCGCTTAGTGCAGCCCGCGCGGGTTGCGCGCAGCAAGGGAGCAGCTGATCGGAGCGACATTGTAGGTGATGGACTGAAGGTGATAGTGCAAACGCAAGAATTTGATCGGTGCGCCTCGAGTCAAAGTATGTCAGGTATGCGCCGGGGGACGGGGGAGGGGAGCGGTAAGACGATGCTGGGAACTGAGAGACCGGGGACACGGGGGAGAGCTGAGTAATGTCCCCGAACGGCCCAATCAGGTTAATCCCAATGGCACGCGCTCGCCCTCTTCAGTTGCCGGTCATGGAGTCTCCGCAGTGGCGTTTGCTGCTTGTTACAAAGCAAATTACCCATCCATGCCTTTTCCATGCTTGGCAACAAACCAATAGGAAGATCTTTTGACGGGATCTCACCTCGACAGGCAGGAACTCGCAGCTGGCTGATGAGCAATCAGTGTGAACGGCACGGTGGTCGTCATGAACGCGACAAGCGAAGCCCGGGTGGTCCTTCTCTGGGTTGGCCGTAGATGGCCGCCGACAGTCACGTGACAATGATCACCACGCGATCGCGAGCGTAATTTTGCCTGATCAGCCTGCTTATTGTCGTATTGATTTTTCGGCCAAGTGGTACTTTCGGATCACCGCGAACGTACGAAGACGATGACGGAAAACCTCACGAAGAAGCAACAGAAAGCGCTGGCGTTCCGAGCCAAGCAGAAAGGCAAGAAGTCGGGCAAGCAAGAGGTCGTCCCCGAGGATGTGCCCGAGCAAGATTTGGTTGACGACAACGAGGTCGAGGATGTAGCGGAAGCGCCGGCCACTGCCGAGGCGTCGAAGAAGCGGAAGAGCGCGGACGCAGCTCAAGAAGAGGTCACGAAGGATGTGATTGAGGGAAGCAGCAAGGACGTGAAGGAGAAAAAGACGGCCAAGGCCAAGGGGAAGGGCAAGGCGAAGAACGCCTGGGAGGAGGGCGAAGATGCCGAGGGCGACGCCGAGGAGGATGGCAAGAAGAGCAAGAAGGAGATCAAGCAACGTTTCATCCTGTTTGTCGGTGAGTTCGGAGCAGGATCAAGGCTTGGGATGTAGTTGACGGGCAGGTAATCTCGGCTTTAAGACCACCCGAGAGGAGGTCCAAGCCCATTTCACCGAGGCAGCAGGTATGTCTTCGGCCCCACCTCAGGCCCCTCATCGCCATTGCTGGATTGCTGACAGGCAGGGAACAAGCCCGCAGTGAGGTTGTTGACGACGAAAGCCGACCCGAAATCGAATCAACCGCCAAAGTCCCGCGGCATTGCCTTCCTGGAGCTTCCCTCGTCCGCCGCTATGCAGGCCTGCCTCAAGCTGCATCACTCTTTGCTGCAAGGTCGACGGATCAACGTCGAGTTGACGGCGGGTGGAGGCGGGAAGAGCGAGGGCAGGCAGGAGAAGATCAAGTCGCGGAATGAGCGTGTAGGCGGGCAGCGTGAACGGCGGGCGGAGCGGGAGAAGGAGGCCGAGGGTGAGGCGTCGGCTGGTGGGGAGGCAGAGGCTGGACCGAGGCGCCAGCGCGGGAGCAAGCGCAAGCACGACGAAGAGCCGCCTGCGAGTGCGGAAGGCTCGAGTAGACCGGCCAATGCTGGAGAGCGGCAGGTCGAGGTCGTGCGTGCCGATGGGGAGGTGACCAACCCCGACGGCTCGGTCGTCAAGATCCGAGGCGGGCGGCGGGTGAAGGCCAAGGCGGTGAGTCCTGTGACGATCGTAACCCCGCGCACCAGAGACTGATATCTAGCCCGGGCAGTCTGATGGCCAACGCGACGCGAAACGGACACGCTACGATGGACATCAGGGAAGCCAGGGCGGCGATCGGAGAGGTGGTGGTGGTGGAGGAGGACAACGTGGTGGAGCCGGCGGCGCACGAGCCGGGGGGTACCAGAACCGGGATGGAGGTCGAGGTTTTCGGCCAAAGTGGGAGCCAACCGGTGCGAATGCCGTCCAGGTTGGCTAGAGTGGTTCGGAGGCAGGAGCAAGGGGGATCTTGACTCGGGTACGACTCGCTACCATCATTACAGGGGCGCGACAGTGCACCAGAGATTGAGCGTTCGGCGATGCTGATACCTTTGTACTTTACGAGCGGTCGTATGATCATGCATGTATAACACAGTGAAAGGGTACGGGTGACGTGATCATCTACATTATAGCCCGGAAGCTGCGCTAGGCGGAAGCAGGAACAAAACCGAAGGCGGACGAGGCGAGAGGTAGTGCAATGACCATACGACACTGGTCGTAAACGGGACGCGATACTCGGACTCATAGCGAGACTTTGCAGCGGGGATAGCGACGGCGATGGCGACAATCGATAGGTCTCCACGTGCGAGCGAGGGATCGAGCGAGTGTGCCGTACGCCGGACGATGTGTGAGCATGGAAGAGGTGGGCGCATGAGATGTCATGCGTGCTGGCCGATGCTGCACTGCGGGTCAGCGCGGCTACAACACGCCCATGAAGGGATCAACAGGGGCCACTCCTACTCACCATGTGGCAGATGAGCGAGGTGGTTTGAACCACGCACTTGCAGCCAGGGGCGGTGCAGGCGCACTTCTTCTCCTGGTCTTGGTGGCAGGTCGGCGCGAGCGATATCATCTCGGCGTGCGGGCCGCAGCCGGCGGCGTGAACTCGACCGACATGGGGGATGCCGAGCGTCTCTCGGACCTGTCGGTCGAAGTGGGCGTCGAAGGTGACGATGGCGGACATGACGTCGAAGAAAGGTTCGTAAAGGTGCTGAGAGAGCGCGAAAGGCGTTTGATGCCGATGCGAAGTACGAAGTGCCGTTCAAGTAGTGGTGAAGGGGAGTCGCAGTTGGTGATGAGCTTGTTGGTCAGCGGTGGCCCAGCGGGGACGGGGGCCAAGATATATTGCCAGGCCCCCCCGATCCAAAGGACCCTCGGCAACCCCTCGCCCTTGCCCGGCTAGCTTTACTCCGCGCCCGATTCGTCATGACCTAGAGGGATTCGTCACGACCTGGTACAAATTCGCGCGATCGCCCATCCCGCAGGCCTGGCCCAAACGCCTCGGATGCCCTTCTCGCCGAGGCGGCCACGATTCGTGGTGCTAACACGAAGCAACGAACCCTCGACTCACTTGATTTTACCGCCGAAGCCGGCGTGCGTACGAGAGAGCGGTGCACCGGTAAGGTTTGGGCACCCCGGTTCTATGTTTTACGTGGGGTTGATTCCAAGAAAGTGTCGATCAGTCCGCAATTCTATCGAAACACCACTACGCCGAACCAGGTGGGGCGGCCCAGCGGGGCGATAGGGCGTCGATCGTCGATCGTCGATCGTCGCAGCTATTTGGGGTGTCCGGAGACGGCAGTCAGATAGGTGTCAACGGCTGAGGCTTCCTCGGCGTTGTTGGCGATCGCAATGATGAACCCGGTGGTGGTACCAATGTGGAAGAAAAGAAGCGAACCGACGTCAATCCCTCGTCGCCAATCAAGAATACTTCGATGCGCCGAGCTGTCGAGCCCACGTCTACGTCTTGATCTGTGGTGCCGAAGAACCGTGTGTGGTGGACTTCGGCAGTGCCGTTGCGGCGTTGGGAAGTACTGCGTCGTCGCCTAGTTACGAAGGAGGGTGAGTGAGCCGCGGCCCTTCAGAAGACTCCCAGGGTCGAGACCGAGGGCGGGATGGATCAAGGAAAGGGTGGGGGTTGGTTGATCGATTGATAGCCGAAAGTGTGTTTCTAGTCGGTCGCGTCGCGCTACGGCGCCAATCTGCAAGTGGCAAGGTTCGATCTCGAGGGTGTCGTAAGCCAAAGTCGCGGCCTGGTCCTTGTGAGATGCGGTCGCGAAAGGACGCCGGACAAGCGAGGAGGCGTCAGAGCAACGAAGCCAAGACGGACAAACGAAGGACAGTGGACCGTCGATCAAAAGACGGCTGGACGACGAACGAGTAGCAGCGCAGCGGTTGTGAGAGTGCGTGAACCCATCTCGCATTTGCCAGACCATATTCCCTAGCAGATCTCGGCGTCTCGAAACGGCGTGCGCGGACATACCAGTCGGCAGCCTACATCTCGGGAGGAGCGTCCAAGACCCGGTCAAGAAAGGGGGAGAGAAGACCCGAACAGAGGCGTTGATGTGATTAGATGTTCCACGCTAGTCAAAGGCCAGAACATGGCTTCGGCGGGACGGAACGGCCAAGCTGTGAGGGATGGGATCGACATTATCGTTTCATGTCCAGAAAAGTCTGGACCCGTCCCGCGGCTCCGGCTATTCACCGCCGATGGCGATTCAGGCTGATCCCCCGCCCATCGGCTCAAAGGGTGACGACCGGCGTTTTAAGCGATCATGATGTCCGGGAAGCCCTTGATCGACTCCGTCATGCGCGTACGCATCATTCTCGCACCACTACTCTTCAGCCTCCACGACGATCAAGCCACAGCAGTGCAAGGTCCAAACCTTCTCTGAACGCCAGGTCGAGATCAGGGCTCCTCCCGCTCGGGACCGTGTATCGATAATCGAATCCGCCTAGTCCCGGTTCGACTGCGCCGGCACGTCCACGACTCCCGCCAAACGCTTTCGACGGCCGCACAGCCTTTACGCCCCGACGGTCCTCTTGCGTGCCCGTGTTTCACTGCGCGGCTGACCTACGCTAGCTGCCCGGACCCGACGGAACCTCGCTTGAACATGTACAAGCTCTACTACGCGCCCACGACCGCCTCGCTCTCCGTGCACTGGGTGCTCGTCCACCTCGAACAGGCACACGGCATCAAGCACACAACTCTGATCGTCGACTTTGCCCAGTGCGCTCAAAAGTCGGAATGGTACACCGCGCTCAACCCGAAACAGCGCGTCCCCACGCTGGTCGTGGAAGACACGGGGGAGGCGCTGACTGAATCGAGCGCGATACTCCTCTACCTCGCCGAGCGCCATCCCGAGGCCAAGCTTGAATCGGCCGTGGGCGAAACGGGCCGGATCAAGTACCTCGAGACGATGGTGTTTCTCGCCAATTCGTTGTTGCCGGCCCTGCGGGATCTGGTGTACGCAGGAAAGGACGGGGAAGGCGGAGCTGCGGCTGAGGCCGTGAAGGATCTGGCTAGGAAGAAGATTGGCCAGGTTTGGGATCTTTTGGACAAGCAGCTGGAGGGGAAGGAGTATCTCGTCCGGTCAGGGCCGACCGTCGCGGACTTTTTGGCTGTGAGCGTGACGGGCTGGTTTGACGCATTCGAAGAAGAGGCGTGTAAGCGGAGAAATGTCGCGGGCTGGGTGAAGCGAATGAAGGAGAGAGAAGACTGGAAAGAAGTGAGGCGACGGGAAGACGAGGCCAAGTCGCAGGAGAAGCAGTGACCGACGTACGAAACACAGTGAATCCGCATAAAACCAAATTGAGCGTGAACAACAAAGCCTGATGCAAGTCGTACGATGCATCATGTGGTGGTCATTCGTGCCATCTCGTCACCGTTTCGTCAATACGAACCCGACCTGATCTATTCCGAGAGCGCGTCTGGCAGTGATGACAGCGACCATCTCCTTCAGAAACTCCTCCAGGATCACGCAATTGTCCAGCACGCTCGACAGCGTCACCCTCTTCGGCCCATCTTCTGCAGCGTCTGCCGATGCGCCCTGCTCCGCCGTGGCGTTTCCGCTCAGAATCGACACCGAGTCAACCGAGCTCATCGCGGACTTTGGTCGAGATGGCCCCATAGCCTTGGGTTGGCGGGCAGGCGACCACGGCCCGCTCGCAACAGGTGAAGAGGCATGCGCTTCGAGGCTGAAGTACGTCGTCTGTTCGTAATGTGCCTTGAACGGCGAAGTGGTGCTGAGCTCCCCGGCGGCTGGCCTCATCCCGGAACCCGGCGCAGGCGAGGAGCGCGACGGCGTAGCCGGCGATGCCTTCCGCTTGGGTGTTAGGAACGACTTGAGGCCGCCGACGAGACTCGGTCGCGTCGCTTTCTTGGGTGCGGGAGAGACCACCTTTGTCGGCGTAGTGGGCAGGCCGTACGCGCTCGGCTCCACCTCCAGCATTACGTTCATAGCTTCGTCGAGGTGGTCTGTGAACAGCAAGCCCTGTCTCCGTTCTGACAAAAGCCGGTCGAAATCATCGACGTCCAGTCTGAAGCGGTTGATCTGCCGCACGAGCTCCCGCAAGACTTGGTACACCGCTGGCAGCTCGACAGATTGGCGCGCAGTGAATGGATCTTCCTCTTGTTGGAACGGCGCAGGCGCGTCATCGAGCGAAGCGTCTGACGGCGTTGCCGAGGCTGAAGACACCCGCCGCTGGTGCACCCAGGGATCGCCGTCCGGCGGTGTGTCGTATACCAGCCATCCCGCCAAAGATCGGTTCGGACATAGCGTCAATGCGGCCAGCACGCCGGTCAACGCAACGTTCTCATCGGGAGTCTGGCATAGAAAGTCTCCAAACAGCTCGAGTAAGGCTGACACGAGCGGATCGCCGGGCGACATGCGGTGTTGGAACGGATCCGGATTGTATTCGCCTATCCGAACAACCTTCCTGTCCTCCTCGCCATCCAGGCTATTGTTGTCTTCATCGTTTGATCCGACAAATTGCAGCGGGATCTGGTTGTCGATGAAACATTTGTCGGCTTGGATCGCTGCGTGCATGTCGGCTAGGTATGTCGAGTACCCCGCAGTGAGCTCCGCAGACGACTGCAGAGGGTCTATCCGGGTGATGAGGGAACCGTATAGCTCGACCTCCTGCAAGTTGACGTCGGTGGATGTGACGGGATTCGGTAAGAAGGACGTCTGCGCGTACTCGCTCGAGAGAGCTCGACGAGACATGGCAGTCGCTGACGGGTCACGCACTGTCCGAATCAGACTCTGCACGCCGCTGCCGCAATGTGACAATAAGAGCGTACGTAACAGCCGGAAGGCGGCCGTAGATGAAGCGGGTGACCGGGAAGCGATGTTGTCGAGGATGAGGTCTTTCAGAGTGAACCGTTCCTCGTCGGCGTACATGTCTTGTCCGGCACCTCGCCTCGGGCGCGAAGATGACGGCCCAGCATCTTCGTTATCCATCAACACCGTCAGTATGCGCCGTAACAGTGGCCCGTCGTCCAGATTCGACAGGATGACCTCGATGTAGGTCATGACCGCCACGGCGCTGCCGTCGTTGGGCGAGCATTCCAGGATGGACGGGTAGACGACGTTATCGATGAATGCCGTATGTACCGCGTCAAGCGTCGCTTCGGAGATGGCGCTACCGAGGACATGTGTGTTCGACACATTGCTGTCGTTCGCGTCTACGTGATATAACGGCGAGTCGCACCGGTGAATGATATCCTGCACGAATCCAAGGAGCGTGACGAGCGTGCCCAGCTGTTCGCGCACCGAGTCGTCCGTGGACAGACGCAGATCCGAACCCGAATCGCCCTTCGTGTCCTCTTCGATAGTCGCACCAAGGTGCATCCCGCCCGATTGGGACGCGGTCACTCCACCGATTGCATCCCCGTTCCGACCATCCACATCCTTCGATACCGCTGCCGACGCCGCGCTTTCCGCCAATGTCGGCACTTCCAGCTTCGACGGTAACATCGACCACACAGCACCCAGTCCAGCAGCCATGACGTCTGCAAAGTCGCCGTCGAGGATGTACTCGCCGAAGGCATCGCGCGCGTCTTGTAATGGGTCGTTGCCGTCTTTGTCAACGGGCATGAACAGGTTGTCGCCTCCTTCCTCTGTCGCCGTCAAGAAGGCGATATCGAATAGCAGCAGCAGACCGGCGCGAGCTAGCTGCCCCGTCCCGCTCTCGCGGTGCACAAAGCGCAGAAGATACGCGAAGAGGAGAAACTCGAAGTGATGTTGGCTTCTGGTACCCTGCGTCGTAGTCGAGGGGCGGGATATGGAGGTCTGCGCTGAGGATGTAGGAGAAAGGGTGCGAGAGGGGTCGGGGGCGAGAGCGCCGGAAGTTGGTTGAGGGGCGAGCCAGCCTTTGTCGTGAAAGAAGATGAGCAGTAACGGTGGGCTGCTCATCAGCTTAAGCGGCTTGTGCCAGTCATGGCCCATCGTGGCTCACTACGCCCGCATCCGCGCTGCCAGCGTGCACATCAGGTTCAAGAGCTCCTCCTCTGTCTCGTCGTCCAGTCTCAAGATACTCGACCGCGATGCGTTCGCTCCAGCTGCGCCGAGCACTCTCGCCCCTCCATCAACCTTCTCCTCTGGCTCATCCCCGACGCACGAGCGAAGTAAGCGGCGCAGCGGACGGTGTACCGCATTATGCACCAAAAACCGTTCCGAGAGCGAGTTGATCAGCTCGTTGACTGTACGCAAGACCTGTCCTGCGCGTCAGAGCATGCGTCCATCGACCTGAGCTCACCCTTGATGCCCTTGGGCCGGTCCGCTTCGCACAGCTGTTCCAGCTGAGCGAGTATGTCGTTCCGTAGCAAATACTCGAGACACGCGCCCGTTGTGCTGCCATCAGCGCAAGATCCCATATAAATCTCTCAACTGCGCGACGTACTCCTCATCAGCTCGTCCAGCTTCGTACACCAGCGCCGAAACTAGATGCTCCAGCTGCGCCGGCACATTCGTAGCAAAGATGCCCCTACTGTCAGCGCCGACCTGGAGCAGGATGCTCTTACTCGCTTGGACAGCTGCCGCTCGTCCGGCAGCTCCAGTACAGCCTGGCGTCAGACCTGCTCGGACTTGGGAGCGTCTCATGCGGCCCACCTTGATACTATTCCAAGCCGCATCGAAGTCGGCTATGTCGTCTATTGCCTTCTCCTTGCCCTTGCCCTTTGGCGGCTGGATCAAGCGCGTGAAGAAGCTCGTAACGTCCATGCCGCAGGATAATGGGGCTTGCTGTGCTATTTAGGGTAGATATGCTATGTATACATCGATGCTGTACGACGAAAGAAAGGAAGAGGACTGGTCGCGCATTGGCCCAATCTCGACAACAACCAATTCAGGCACGATCCATTGCGGGGATGGACTCCGGACGGTTGTGACGACCGTATTCGATGCTCGACTTCACGGTCACTCCTCAATCTCACCACAGCTATCGAGTGGTCCATCTGGCTAGGCCAATCGAGCAGGATGCCGCACTCACATCACTCACACTCGGGGCAGTTCTGCCGGCATGCGAAAGACACGCTCGAGCAAGTCATCGTCGAAGCTATCCGGCAGAACTTTCAAGTCTTTGGCCTATCCGAACATGCACCGCGATACCGCCTCCAGGATCTCTTTCCCGAGGAGGTGAGCTCGGGATCCTTTCTCAGATGCCGCCAGCTAACGATAGGCGGACTTGCAACCCGCGGACCTCGAAGCCGCTTACCTGGCCTTCCTGGACGAAGCGATCCGCCTGCGTGGTATCTACTCGGACCGCATCTCCCTGCTCATCGGTCTCGAGACGGACTACATCACGCCCTTGGACCTCGCGCAGACGACGCAGCTCCTCGATAGGCGGAAGGAGATCGACTATGTGGTGGGCAGTGTGCACCACGTCAACGGCGTATCGATCGATTTTGACCGGCCGACATGGGTTCGAGCCGTGCGCACTGTCGTGTCGGGCTCAGAGGCCAGTACGATGGATGTCTCGCCTACCTCGCAACGGATCTCCTTACCGGGCGTGCCCGACTCGGAGGCTCTTCCCTCAACAGCGGATATACGGACATTCCTCCTCGCATATTTCGACGCGCAGTACGACATGCTGCAAACGCATCAGCCGGAAGTGGTTGGCCACATCGACTTATGTCTGCTCTGGACGCCGGACATCTCGCTCCGAGGCGAAGGGATGGAAGGGGTGTGGGAGAAGGTCCTCCGCAATGTCGAGTATGCGATAAGCTACGGTGGGCTGTTTGAGGCGAATGCAGCGGCGATACGGAAGGGATGGAAGACATCGTACCCGAATCCGGATATCTTGCAGGTGGGCAGTCCCGAAGGCGTCTGCAAGCGACTCACGTGCAGGCCATCATCAAGCGTGGAGGTCGGGTGTGCCTGTCGGACGACTCGCATGGAATCTCGTATGTCGGCTTGAACTACGGGAGCATGAAGGACTACCTCGTCTCGCAGGGCTTGGAAGAGGTGTGGTACCTCGTACCTGCTGCGTCTGCGCCATCAGAAGCTGTACCGCTGGGAAGGAGAGGGAGGGTCAAAGCTGTGAGGATGAACGGATGGGCGGAGCATCCATTCTGGACCAAGTTGTCTCAGGCATAAACCGGGTCCAGGTGACCTCATCAAGGCGAGTATCTGGGCTATGCCTCTTTGCCTCATCGGGTTGGCGTATCTTATGTACAGGCCAGCATTCATGCATGATATAGAGACGTTATTGGTGTCCGTCGATGAGGCCCATGGCAGGATGTTGTGGCAATGTGCCCTTCTCAAGCAGCGATGAGCTCGTGGGGCATGCCTCGCCGGGACAATCCGTCTGACGACCAGGGCCTCCAGACCGTCCTGTACAATAAATGAAGGAGCAATACGGACGTGAACTCAAACCCTAGCGATACTTCGGCACTCACTGCCTCAAGACCGGTTGGGGTGGAGGACGATCTCGCCCGGAAGTCTGAGGGCTGCTTTGCCGCTAGTGACCAAAGATGAAACGCACAGACCCCGTGCTCGTATCCCATTTCCCAGGCTCATGCTCTTCATCTTTCTCTCCTTCTTCTCATTTCCCCTGTATCATACTCCCTGCCCCGTCTTGCTGCTTTGCATGTTGAACGTGCACAAACCCCTTCCTCCGACCCCACCACATCCTCTTCTCAAGTTTTTCTTCTGGTGAGTCATCTCAGTGTTCTCCTCCTCTCCTCATGACCCCCGCCATCTCTGTTTCTTCGCCGCGCGTGCCCCGCTGGTATTCTGTCTTGTGCTTATTGTAGCTGCTGCTTCGACATGGACCCGTAGGAAGGGCCCAGCGCGCATGACAAAGGTGCGAATGTGTCGGGGCAAGCTCTGGAGGTCCAGGTGGTGGTCGCGTCTTGTGAGCTTTCTGTACTGGCGAAGGATGCATGCTCACGGAACAGCACCACCCCCTCAAAATCACCTTCTGCCTCGTGCGAACTCCTTCACCTCTTCCGTCGACAGCACGGGGTCGTTCCTGATTCCTCTCAGACTCCGCGGTGGCGGCGCGAACCAGGTTCGGATGGTGAGTGTGGTGTGCAATACTCGATGACACCTACCTGCTACCTTTGGATCCACAGCCAGAAAACCCCAGATACGCTCCTCACCTCGCACCTCATGAGTGCCGTAAGCCGAAGCTCTCAAGGATAGCGTAGTCCGCAATCCGCCTCCCCAGTCCCTCCCTTTCCGCGCGGACAAGCTGACGATAGTGCGGCACGGAAAGCCCGCCACCGCAGCAAGGCGTCATACCGACTCAGGAGCAAGAGCAACCGGAATCAACGTACATGGGATCGCTCGTCTACGACGACCATCTGGATCTGGCGAGATCCCAGTCTCTGAACCGAGACTGGACCTTCCCCACCGCACCGACAACCGTACGTGACCTGAGCACCATCTTGCCTACCCAGGAGCCGATTCAGCACAATCTCAGCGTACCTGGTTTCAGCTGCTGATAGTTGCAGGAGCCGATCGCCCGCGCACCCCCACCCGTCGGTCCGATGGACATCCCTAGAGACACTCAGCACACCCCCGCCGAAGCAGCCGAGATTGCCGTTTATCGCAGGCGTAGACAACTAGGCGACGTGGATACTGAGAGCGGTCATATTTCAGCAAGGGAATATGGAGCGACTTCAATGACGCGAGCTTTGGGTCGAAGGCCATCCCCGAGCGCCGGCAGCACCGTCGGCATCCACACAGTTCTTTCCCACGCCCCCGGTAATGGCACCAACCACCGGTACCGCCGTCTATCGCACGATCAGGCCTCAGCGTCTGCCCCTCACCTGCCGCCTTTTGCAATGTCTCCCGAGCCGGACCTGTCCCCTGTTAGGGGCCGGGACCGCGCTCCAGTAAGCCTGTCGGCAATGAAAGACATGGCACCAGCCCAAACGCAATGGCCGTCTTCGAACCTTTTGCCTCTCGCTGGCCCCGATCTCGAATTCGACGATCCCTTCTTTCAATCGCCAACGCCGTCGATTATATACGGCCCTGCTTCGGAAGCTTCAGATACTTTACCGCGGGATCCGCCGGCTGGAACGACGGTGATGCACTCGGCCGAAATCGAGGTTCCAACCGCATCAGAGCCGCAGCTGCAACCGCTCGCCATGATTCCTTCACCGGGTCCTTTCCGTCCCAGGGTCAGAGGAGAGTGGTCACCTCCTGATCCCTTCGTCTCGTCGCCCTCGCCAAGTTCCTCTGTGGAATCAGTCGATGAGAATCACTATCCTGCTCAAGTCCACATGGCAACATTCGCGGCGTTGACCGGCAATGGAGACCCGTCATCGCTTGGTCGACCGCTCAGCTTTGATCCCATTCAGCTGCTGGAAGGCGCGGAACATGCTGAGGCTGTGTTCAGCACCAGGGATGGTGCGGTGCAGACGGGCACGCAAGCCATCGGCGCCGAGGAGCATGCAGACGAAGACGGTTCCGCAGACGCTAGTCCCGGCTCGCCCTTTGTCCCGATCGACTTCTCCGTCCCGCCCGACTGTTCCGCCGAGAGCCACATTTCCGCTCAGAACATCCCTTCCTACGATGAAGTCGCCGAGCTCGAGGAGCGACCCGAGTCCCTCGACGATGATGCGATGCCTGAGGATCGCCACGTGTCGATCGATCTGGAGGCGATGCTCGAAGACCTGTCACAATTCGGCCGTTCGGCGCTGGCCGAGCAGACAATCTCCGAGAATGAGGTCTGGGATGCCACAGCATCCACGATCGACTTCCACCGAGCGACCCAGCACCAGACGACCGAAGACGCTACCACTCCGGCGATGTCTCACGCAATGCACTTCCCCGCTTTGGCCCCGGCGCCCAGTACCGACCCCTCTGCGCTGCTGTCTCCGGATTCGGCAAATGCCGACTCGCCGTTCCCTCATACCCCCGGACCGACCAACTCTCCGATAGACTTTGTCACGAGGAAGGAGACGTGGAAACAGTATTCGAGCCAATTTGGCGGGCCACTTAGTGGCGGCGAACCGTCTGAAGGGGA
>Ga0308169_10002674_pt1 | contig 18151 bp, 21 predicted proteins | sample PhyBR1_2_FD_202139 | JGI IMG/M metagenome (GOLD analysis project Ga0308169, IMG submission 202139) | Phyllosphere microbial communities from UC Gill Tract Community Farm, Albany, California, United States - DLSLSB.R1 | ecosystem: Host-associated > Plants > Phyllosphere > Unclassified | place... | reverse complement strand
ATCGTTGGTTACATCTTTGATTTCTCGCGGAGTAACTTGTGATGCTGATAATCTGTTGACTAGCAGTCTGACTCCACAAGCACCCACACGAATTGCTTGATTCAGTTGTTAAAGAGCGGTGGGTTGAGCCTTTCGTCTCAACCGAGGCGCGCATTCTACAGCGCCCCGTGTATCTGTCAAGCGGTTATTTTAAGAAGTTTTCAAAGTTTCGCTTGGAAATCCTTAACAACTTCAACCACTTGCGCTTTCGATCTCTCGTTAGCGGGAGGCGAATTCTACAGCGTTACTCGCTGCTGTCAACACCTCTTTTTCACCGCTTTCGACCGAGAAGATCGAATCGCCGATAGAGCCAAACAACACCGCCCTATCAACTCCTTCAACGCTTCGATGAACTGAAGCGCCTGACCTATCGAAACCTACTTAACTCATTGAAATTCAAGGAGTTTTCCGTTTCGACTGCGCCGGAAGTGGGGCGAATTATAGACACCTGGAATCTGCCGTCAACCGTTATTTTCTCTTTCCCCTATTTTTCTGGCCGAAACGGTCCACGCCCGCCTTATATATAGACTGCACCACTTGAAATGCGCACTATATTGCTCAAAGACCGCTTCTCCAATGGATGACACCCCGTAATGACCCCACCAAATCGCAGCCTGGCATCCTCCTTATTCCCGGTTGCCCTGCTACTGATCGCCATGGCATCAATTCAATCCGGCGCTTCACTCGCCAAAAGCATGTTCCCGGTAGTGGGGGCACAAGGCACCACTACGCTACGCCTTATTTTTGCCAGCATTATCATGCTGTTGTTGCTACGTCCCTGGAGAGCCAAACTCACCACCCAATCCTTGCGCACCGTAGCAATCTACGGAATGGCTCTGGGTGGAATGAATTTCCTCTTCTATATGTCACTGCGCACCGTTCCGCTGGGCATTGCCGTGGCACTGGAATTCACCGGCCCCCTGGCGGTCGCGATCTATGCGTCACGCCGAGCGATTGATTTTCTCTGGATTGCCCTGGCGGTGGTTGGCTTGTTGTTACTCATACCTTCCGGGGCTGCCAGCACGGGAATCGATCTGATCGGAGCTGCCTATGCCCTGGGCGCCGGAGTTTGTTGGGCGCTGTACATCCTGTTTGGTCAGAAAGCCGGAGCGGACAATGGCGTGCAGACCGCAGCCTTGGGGGTCATGATCGCCGCACTGTTTGTAGCCCCTATTGGCATCGTTCACGCTGGGACCGCATTGCTGACACCAAGCCTGATTCCAATCGCCGTTGGTGTCGCCATCCTGTCCACTGCCCTGCCTTATACCTTGGAAATGATTGCCCTGACCCGCATTCCAGCCCGTACGTTCGGGACGCTGATGAGCGTAGAGCCCGCAATCGGTGCGCTGTCAGGACTGATATTCCTTCATGAATACCTGTCACTGTCCCAATGGGCTGCCATCACCTGCATTATCCTCGCCTCAGTCGGCGCAACGTTGACCATGGGTGAGACCGCGAAGCCCGCCATTGCAGCCGATTAAGCAGCTTTTTACGTAGCTCTGGCATTTGCCGCGTATTTAGGCCATGTTTAGAGCCGTAACCTAATGGTCGGCATGGAATTTTTTCATACAAGGACGTCATGTACGCTTGAGACCAAAGCGAAAGCAGCCGTACGCAGGCAAAAGATCCGCGACGGCATAAGGACGGGAATGAAACGAATTCTGATACTGATCGTGGTACTTGCAGTTGCTGGCTGCGCGGCGACATCGAAAACCGAAATCAAGCGTGGGAAAAAAGGCCTGCACATCAATTGTTCCGGCCTCACTTCATCCTGGGACCAATGCGCCGCCACCGCCGCTAACTCATGCGCCCCAAAAAACTACAAGGTCATCGCCAAATCGGGCGATGTAGTCGAGGAACCGGGAGATTACCCTTTCGGACTCAACCCCGCGGGGTACACCAGCCGCAGCATGATCGTGATCTGCAAATAGGCGGTGGGTCAGTCAGATTGCCGCTCAGCCAGCCGACGGCTGATTTGCTCATGACTGGACTTGATAACTTCACGCTGGACTTCCGGCGTGACGAGCATGCGCGCGACGACAAGCGCCCCAACGCATTGCGACAGGATCGCCCAGGCCAAACTGTCGCTTCCCAATACTTTCGCCCAGCCGTCATGCAAACGACAGATCCACGTTTGCGCTGTCTCGCGCACCTGCACATCCGAACGCGCAATCTCAGCGCCCAACACCGGCAAGGCACATCCCGCCTCTGGATGTTCGACGTGGTTCATGCTCAGGTATTGCTTGAGGCAGCGTTCCAGCTTCGCTGAGTCCATGACTCCATCACCGCTCAAGCGACCCAGGCTATGAGCCAGCTCTCGCTCGACGATAGCCTTGAAAAGCTCATCCTTGGACGAAAAGTGACTATAAAAAGCCCCGCCACTCAACCCGATCGACTTCATAAGGCCATCAACGCCTACCGTTGAAAAACCTGAAGTCTTGGCCGATACAGCACTACTGGCCAGCAATTTCTCGCGGGTTTCCATTTTGTGATTGGCCGAATAACGCATTGCCTTGCCTCTTGATCATCACCTTGACGCTGGCCCGGATCTTAGCATAACGTCCGTTTAGTTAACGATCGTTTAGCAATGGAGCTGACCATGAATAATAAGAAGGTCGTATTGGTTGTAGGTGCCGGCGACGCCACGGGTGGCGCGATCGCCAGGCGTTTCGCCCGGGAAGGTTTCGTGGCCTGCGTTACGCGTCGCAGTGCAGACAAACTCCAACCATTGGTCGATGGGATACGGGCCCTGGGCGGGGACGCGCATGGTTTTGCCTGCGACGCACGCAAGGAAGAGGATGTGGTCGCGCTCGTGGAGCAGATCGAGAGCCAGATCGGTCCGATCGAAGCCTTTGTATTTAATATTGGCGCGAATGTGCCATGTAGCATTCTCGAAGAAACCGCACGCAAATATTTCAAGATCTGGGAAATGGCTTGTTTTTCAGGCTTTCTCAATGCGCGGGAAGTGGCCAAGCGGATGGCCACGCGTCAGCGCGGGACGATTCTGTTTACGGGCGCCACGGCAGGGTTGCGCGGAGCTTCAGGGTTCGCCGCGTTTGCAGGAGCCAAACATGGCATTCGCGCGCTGGCCCAGAGCATGGCGCGGGAATTGGGACCAATGAATATCCATGTCGCCCACGTGGTAGTAGATGGCGCCATCGACACGGACTTTATTCGTGACAACTTTCCGGAGAAATACGCAACCAAGGGGGAGGATGGAATCCTCGATCCCGAACACATTGCCGAAAACTATTGGTATCTGCACACCCAGCCCCGCGACGCCTGGACCTTCGAGCTGGACCTGCGTCCCTGGAGTGAACGCTGGTAAACCCGCCCCCTACCAATAAGAGAGCAATGCTCATGAACAAATCAGTGGAATTTTTCTTCGATCTCGGCAGCCCGACCACCTATCTGGCCTACACCCAGTTGCCCACGCTTTGCTCACAAGCTGACAGTGCGCTGGTTTACCGTCCCATGTTGCTCGGTGGCGTCTTCAAGGCAACGGGCAATGCATCCCCTGTTACCGTGCCAGCCAAGGGCCCGTATCTATTTCAGGACTTGAGTCGTTTCGCCAAACGCTACGGCGTCGAATTCCAGCTCAACCCTTATTTCCCCATCAATACGCTGCTGCTGATGCGTGCCGTGACCGGCATGCAATTGCATCAACCTGAACGCTTCCGGTCTTTTGTTGATTGTCTGTTCCGTGCGCTGTGGGTAGACGCGCGCAACCTCAACGATCCCGCAACCATCGCGACGGTGCTGAACGAAGGTGGTTTTGACCCTGAATACGTACTCGCCCTGACCACCGATCAGCAGGTCAAGGAGCAGCTCAAGAGCACGACCGAAGAAGCCATTCGCAGGGGCGTGTTCGGCGCTCCGAGCATGTTTGTCGGCAATGAGATGTTCTTCGGGCAGGATCGGCTGGACTTCGTCCGTGAAGCCCTGGCCTGATTCTTCGCGTCAGATGGCCGCCGTCCGCGTGTTCAGCCATTGCAGCGCGTTGCCTTCCAGCAACGGGCTCAATCGACGCTGAACCTCGGCGTGGTAGGCGTTGAACCAGTCTTTTTCATCCTGGGTCAGCAGCGACGGCTCCAGGCAGCGGGTGTCGATCGGGCACAGTGTGAGCGTTTCGAATTCCAGGAAATCACCAAACTCGCTGCTGCCCGCCTCACGATTGATGACCAGGTTCTCGATACGCACGCCCCAGCGACCTGGACGATAAGTGCCCGGCTCAATCGACGTGATCATCCCTGGCTGCATCGCGGTTTGTGGCGCAGCGGCGGCCTGATAGGCAATGACCTGCGGTCCTTCATGGACATTGAGGAAGTAACCGACCCCATGTCCCGTGCCATGACCATAATCCACCTGCTCAGCCCAGATCGGCGCGCGGGCGATGGCGTCCAGCAAAGGCGACAGAATCCCCCGCGGGAACCTGGCCCGGGACAAGGCAATCACGCCCTTGAGCACTCGGGTGCAATCACGCTTCTGCTCTGACGTCGGCGTTCCGACCGGCACCATGCGGGTGATGTCCGTGGTTCCACCGAGATATTGGCCACCCGAATCGATCAGCAGCAAGCCATCGCCTTCGATAACGGCGTGCGCCTCTTCCGTGGCGTGGTAATGAGGCATCGCGCCATTGGCATTGAACGCAGCGATGGTATTGAAGCTCAGGGAAACAAAATCCGGCCGGCGCTTTCGGGCTGCAGTGAGGTGCTCATCGATGGTCAGCTCGGTGATACGTTTGCGCCCCCAGGCACTTTCCAGCCAGGCAAAAAACTCACAGAGCGCCGCCCCGTCCTGCTCCATGGCCTTACGGATATGTTCGGCATCCGCCAAGCTCTTGCGCGATTTGGCCAACGTCGTGGGATTGAGTCCTTCGACCAACTTCACGCCGCTGCCAAGGTTGTCCAGCAAGCCGACCGTGACCCGCGCCGGATCGATCTGCAGGCTCATGCCATTGGGCACTTCCCGCAGCGCGGCGCCAGCCTCGCTGTAGTCGCGTAGCGTCACGCCATCCCGTTCAAGAACCGCGCGCAGCGGTGCACCAACTTTGTCCAAGGCCACGAAGAGCGTGGCTTGTTGCTGGCTGATCAAGGCAAAGGAAACGAACACAGGATTGAAGGACACATCCGCGCCACGAAGGTTGAACAGCCAGGCAATGTCATCGAGGGTGGCGATGAAATGCCAATCGGCGCCACGTTCCTTGAGGGATTCGCGCAGCTTCGCGAGCTTCTCGACGCGGCTGACTGTCGCTTGCGGTGGCAGGTGGGCATAGACGGGTTGATCAGGCAGGCTTGGGCGATCGCTCCAAACCTTCTGTAGCAGGTCGATGTCGGTACGCAGCCGCGCACCGCGAGCCTCAAGCTTGCTGCCCAGCGTTCGAGCCGACGCCACCGCCATCACCGCACCGTCAACCGCAACCACGCTTCCCTCAGGCGTCTGTTCGCCGAGCCAATCCAGCGGGCCGGGCTGACCCGGAACAAGCTTGACCAGCTCGATGCCACTGCCCTCCAGCTCCTTGGTAGCCTGCTCCCAGTAACGGCTGTCAGCCCAGACCCCGGCAAAATCGGCCGTGACGATCAAAGTCCCCACCGAGCCATGGAAACCGGACAACCACTGGCGCCCTTGCCAGTAGCCCGGCAAGTACTCCGAGAGATGCGGGTCGGCCGAAGGCACCAGCAATGCGTGGATGCCCTCGTCGCCCATCAATTGGCGGATTCGAGCCAGGCGCTGGGGAACCTGTCCTGGGATCAAAGGCTGGGTACTCATCATCACTCCTGCTAATCAATTTTGTTGTTCGATGCCGAATAGGTTCGGCTCAGGGGGTTGCCGCCCAGAATGCTGGCGCAGCGGCACAGGCCGCCTTGATCAACCGCACCGCCTCGTCAACATCCTGCTCGCTGGTGAAACGTCCCAGGCTCAAGCGGATGGTTCGCCCGGCCGCACGAGCATCGTGCCCCAGGGCCAGCAGGACGTGGGATGGGGTGTTTTGCGCCGAATTGCAGGCCGACGTCGCGGAAAATGCAATCGACGCGCCCAATGTCGCCGGGTTGAACTCACCTTCGTTGAAAGTCAGGCTCAGCGTGTGAGGGATTCGCCAACTAGGGCTGCCATTTATACATACGCCAGGCAACGTCAACAGCGGCTCAAGCAAACGATTGCGCAATCGATCGATCTTGGCGAGCTCCTCATCGAACGACAACGACGCCAGCTCGAACGCCGCGCCCATGGCTGCAATCTGATGGGTCGCCAGGGTACCGGAACGCAACCCACCTTCATGGCCTCCGCCGTGGATCTGGGCCAACAGGCGCGGCCGCGCGCGGTCACCGACATAAAGTGCACCGATGCCCTTGGGGCCGTAGATCTTGTGTGCGGAAAAAGACATCAGGTCCACCGGCCACCGGGCCAGGTCGATACTTACTTTCCCCGCACCCTGGGCCGCGTCCATATGAAACAGCGCGCCGTGCTCGCGAACGATCTCACCGATGGCAACCGCGTCGTTGACGGTGCCCAACTCGTTGTTCACCAGCATCAGCGACACCAGGAACGTGTCTTCGCGAAGCGCCTCGCGAACAGCTTGCGGGCTGATCAGGCCATCCGCATCCGGCGCCAACCAGGTCACCGCGACACCGCCCTCCTCCAATTGCTTGACCGTATCGAGAACCGCCTTGTGCTCGATCAGGCTGGTCACCAGGTGCCCCTTGCGCACGCCGAGCGCCTGGGCTACGCCCTTGATTGCCAGGTTGTTGGATTCGGTAGCCCCGGACGTCCAGACAATCTGTCCGGCTTGGGCTCCAACGAGTTGGGCCACTTGCCGGCGTGCCTGCTCCACGGCGCGTCGCGCCTCCTGGCCGAAGGCATGGGAGCTGGAGGCCGGGTTGCCAAAGTTACCGTCAAAACCCAGGCATTGCACCATGACCTGGATGACCCGCTCATCCACCGGTGTGGTGGCGGCATAATCAAAATACAAAGGACGCTTATTCATAAGAAAACTCGCAGAGCCTGTTCCGGGACCAGGGTGCCCTCGTTGGGTTCGAGACAAGCTTTACCTGATCAAGACCTTAAAGAAGTCGGACTTCATTTAAAAGTGCGTAGGAACGCTCCTGGAAACAGCGAGCTTAGCAGGCATCGCGTTGAAGCTCAGCCCTCAGCTCATGCTTTCCATCAACAACGGATACAGCGATGCCACCAGCAGCAGCGCCATGCCCCAATTGAACAGGCGCAGCCATCGACGATCGCGCAGCAGGTTGCGCAGCAGGCTGCCGCAAACCACCCACAGGCTGACGCTTGGCAGATTGATCAACGCGAACACCGCCGCGATCACCACCACATTGAAAAAATAACCTTGCAGGGGGGTATAGGTGCTGATGGCGCCGATGGCCATGATCCAGGCCTTTGGGTTGACCCATTGGAAGGCTGCCGCGCCCCAATAACTGATCGGCTTGTTGTTGCCCGCTGCGCTGTCCGAGACGGGACCGGAATGCGCGATTTTCCATGCCAGGTAAATCAAGTATGCCGCGCCGACATAACGCAACAGGGTGTAGAGCAGCGGATAAGCCTGGAATACCGCGCCCAGGCCTAGGCCCACCGCCAGCACCAGGGAAAAGAAGCCGCAAGTGATGCCCAGCATATGAGGGATGGTACGGTTGAAACCAAAATTCACACCCGAGGCCAGCAGCATCGTGTTGTTGGGGCCTGGCGTGATCGAGGTCACGAGGGCAAACAGGGCGAAGCCCAGCAGCAGGTCAAGCGAGAGCGTCATGGCAGGTCAATCCGTCAGGGCAGTCAGGTAATGACCCTACCCCACGTCCCGGCGCAAGCCCACGGACAGTTGGGCAAAACTTCGAGCGGTACAGTCCTCAGATTGGCCGGCCAGGCAATTGAACGGTCCGTTCGGCATTCATTTCACCACGTTCGTCATAGCCTACGTTTTTCTGCGACGGCCCGAGCAATTCTGCTTTCTTCGCGTGATATTCCTCGGCCAGCTCACGGGTTTCTTCCGCCGTATACGGACGCAGCTCCGGAGACGACGAGGCGCAACCGCTCAATACGGTGGCAGTCAACAACAGCAAGACGGCAAGGATACGGTTCATGGCGGGTGTCCGATGTTGTGAAGTTGGGCGATGAACAAAGGCTACCCGCCGACGTGAAACGGCAGAAATCAACGCTTTTGATAGTGGGTATCGCCCTCTCGGATCCCCCGTTGCGCTGGGTTGGCCCACGGGCAATGCAGAGCACCGTCCAGGCTGCGCTCAATGTTGCGCAGTACCTGAAAAGAGCCGAAGGTCACCGCTTTGGCCCGATGCTTCTGGATCAGCCGCCAGAAATTTTCCTCGCCATTTTCAACGCTTCGAAACGCCGCTTCCCCTGCTTCGCGGGTTTGCCATTGCAAGCAGTTGAGGACCCGTCGCCCGTCCTCGCTGGCCTGGACACTGGCGCTGAGAAAGCCCGGGAAATCCCGCGCCAGGCGCTCGGTCTGTTCTGTCAGGGCGTCCACCAGCGCCTGCTGCCTTTGAGGCTCGATGTCGAATTCAATCAAATGCGTGAAGCTGAGTGGCGATTGCATGAAAGGTCCCCCGTTGAGGTAAGGCGAATCTTGCGATCCGAAGAGCAGCAGGGTAAAACCTCCAGTTAAGTCAAGGTCAAGCGGTGATTGAAATGACGAAGCCCATCGACATCCAGAAGGCGCTCACCGTTGGCCAAGTTGCCGCTCGCAGCGGCGTGGCGGTCACTGCGCTGCACTTCTATGAAACCAAGGGGTTGATCAAAAGCACGCGCAACCAGGGCAATCAACGTCGCTACTCCCGAGAAGTCCTGCGGCGCGTGGCGCTGATCAAAGTCGCCCAGCGCCTGGGCATTCCCTTGGCAGAAATTGGCGAAGCGCTGAAAAACCTGCCGGACGATCGCGCCCCGACGGCGGCCGACTGGAGGACCTTATCGGCACAATGGAGCCGGAATCTGGATGAGCGCATCGATCAACTGATCGCCCTGCGCGACCGGCTCACCGGCTGTATCGGCTGCGGTTGCCTGTCGATGGAACATTGCCCCTTGCGCAATCAGGGCGACGTGCTTGGCAAGCGAGGACCGGGAGCGCATTTGTTGGACGAGCCGTGAGACGTTCGTCGGGGCGTGAGCCCTCCCATGGGCGGCGTTCTATAGTGGGTGAGCGAAAATCGACGAAAGTCGTCCTCCCATAACAACAAGGAGAAACGTCATGGGCGTCAAAGCCATTCCTGATGGTTATCACAGCATCACGCCTTATCTGGGCATACAGAAAGCCGCCGAAGCCATCGATTTCTACAAGAAAGCCTTCAACGCAACCGAGGTCATGCGCCTGAGCATGCCCGACGGCGGCATCGGCCATGCCGAACTGCGGATCGGCGATTGCCCGATCATGCTTGGCACGCCATGCGACCAGGGCCCGCTGAGCAATCCGGATCGCTCGCCGTCGGTGGGCCTGCATTTATATGTCAACGACGTGGACAGTGCATTCGCCCAGGCGATCGAGGCCGGCGGCACGGTGATTTCCGAAGTAAAGGATCAGTTCTACGGTGATCGCTCCGGCACCCTGAAAGATCCATACGGGCATTTGTGGTTCCTGGCAACGCACAAGGAGGACCTGACTCAGGAACAGATCGAGCAGCGTGCCAGGGAAATGTTCCAACAAGGCTGAGGCTTTTTAAAACGCACGCTGACCGTGGCGAGGGAACCTGGTCCCTCGCCGCAAAAAACGAGTCGCCCTCATCGTAAACGCGAAACATTTTCTTTCATCTTCCCCTTCAGGATTTCATCTGCTCGTTCGTCTCAATTAGATGCAGCAGGCCGCGTCGGCAAAAGCCACGGCCTGCTTTTCCAGGGTTCAGGATGTTGCGAAGCCCGCGACACGGAACCTTTCATCGAATCAAGACGTTCAATCATGTCCAAGAAGTCCCGCTCCAAACTCTGGTTCCTCGTCCATAGCTGGTTGGCGCTGCCTATCTGGTTTTTCGTGCTGATCGTCTGCGTCACCGGCACCTTGGCCGTGGTCAGCCAGGAGATCGTCTGGCTGGCCAACCCTGAAATGCGCGCCAGCAAGCCCACCGATGACGCCCCGTTGCTCAGCTACGATCAGGTCATCGCCGCCATCAAGCAAGCCCAGCCGCTGACCCAGGTGCAAAGTATCGTGCGTCCGGACGAGTCGCATTTTGCCCTGGAGGCCAAGGTCACTTACCCCGACGGCCGGCCCGATACTGTCTACGTCAACCCGTACAGCGGCGTCATCCAGGGATCGGCTCCGGCATTCAACTTCAGGGGCTTTACCCGCGCCTTGCATGGATGGTGGCTGGTGCCGTTCACCAACGGCTACAGCTGGGGCTGGTACCTGGTGTCATTCCTCGGCTTGCCAATGCTGGCATCGCTGGTGACAGGGCTCGTCGTCTACAAGCGTTTCTGGAAAGGCTTCCTGCGCCCGACCCTACGTATCCGCCACGGCGCCCGTATTTTCTGGGGTGATTTCCATCGGCTCAGCGGTATCTGGTCGATCTGGTTCATCGCGGTGATTTCCGTGACCGGCACCTGGTTCCTGATCGAAGCCGCGCTGGCCGACAACGGCATTTCCATCTCCAGCGCCCCGGTCGTACCGGTAGTGGCCCGTGAAAGCGTGCCGCTGTCCGCCGATGGCGCTGCCCCAGCGCAATTGAACCTGGACCGAGCCATCGAAATTGCCCGGCAGCAAATTCCCGGGCTGGAGGCAAGTTTCGTCAGCCTGCCGGGCAATGCCTACAGTCATCTGGAGGTCGGCGGACGCGGCTGGTATCCATTGATGTTCCAGACCGCGACGATCAATCCGTATAGCGGTGAGGTGGACGCCTCGCGGCTGTTATCGGACCGAACAGCGCTGGAGTTCGTCACCGAATCCATGCGCCCGTTGCACACCGGGGATTTCGGCGGCCTGTGGATCAAACTCATCTGGTTTTTCTTCGGCTTGCTCTTGAGCATGATGGTCCTGAGTGGATTGCTGATCTGGACCAAACGCACGGCCCTGGCCACCGCCAACGCCTTCAAGCGCAGTCAGAAACCTGCCCGGCCAGCGCGGATCGCACCGTCGTTGCAACCATCCCTCCACCGTGACTCGCCGGAGGGCAGCCTGTGAACCCGTCCACCACAACCACATCACCTTCAAGCCTGGGCCGGTTCTGGCATAAATGGCGTTTCCATCTCAATGTGCTGTTGCTGCTGATTCCCTTGGGTTTCATGCCCAAATATTTTTCGGAAGCTGCGTTGTTCCGGGGTGACGGCGGGCTCGGCGAGCGGGAAGTCGGCGAAATCCAGGTTGGGCCGTGGAGCCTGCGCCTGGCGGAGTTTCGCAACGAAGCCCCCCGTACCCAGGGTCCCGCCGGCCCCATGAAGCACTTCAATGCCGCTTTGTGCCAACGCTGCATCAGCCAGGTGAAAGCCACTTACCTGCGCATCGGCAAGCCTCGCAGCCTGCGGGCCGCCGGGGTGATTTTCTTCGGCTCGCCCTATCGCATGGGCGCCATGTTGCCGGTGCCAAAGAAAACTCAGCCAGACGCCGAGCTGTGGATCACCCTCGAAGGCTGGGATGGCTCGATGCATCAAGCCTCCATTCCCCTGGACCAGGCCTCCCCGGCCACCGTCGCCTGGCTGAAAACCCAAGGAGCCCGACCATGACCTTCCGCGCCCCCCTCAACAGCCTGGCGCTGCTGCTTTGCGCAGGCTTGAGCACCAGCGCACTGGCCCACAACCCCATGTGCGAATGCAAGGCCATCGACACCGAACAGATCCAATGCACCGGCGGCTTCTCCGACGGCAGCGGCGCTCCCGGCGTGACGCTGGACGTGATCGGCTACGACGAAACCATCCTGGTCCCCGGCAAGCTCGGCGCCGACTCGAAGCTGACTTTCAAGAAACCGAACGCTGAATTCTACGTACTCTTCGACGCCGGCCCCGGCCACGTGGTGGAGATCGACCAAGCCGACATCGAGGCCCCATGAGCGCTCCCACCACTCAAGTCATCCGCCCCGCCGGCGCCGGCCATGAAACCCTTTACGTCCTGCTGTTGTGCCTGATCATCGTCTTGGGCGCCGGTTCGGTGGTGGCCTGGCATGGCGAAACCCAGGACGTCGCCCACCTGGAAAGCAACCAGTTGGACGCCCGCCGCGACCTCAGCGCCGCCGAGCAAGGCATTTACGCCGACCTGCGGGTGACGCTGGACGAAATCCACATCCTGCGCGAAAGCGAGCAAGCCCTTCCCGCCCCGAAGGCGTTGGCCGATGAAGGCTTTGCCCCGTTCGCACAGGACGCCAGTTCGGTCAGTCGCGGCGGGCACGCCTGGCAACTGCTGGATGAACGCGCCTACTTCGGCGCGAGCAGCAACCGATCCGTTGCGGGCTCCTTCCTGATGCGCATCAGCGAAAGATCCGACGCGCCCCCGGACATCTGGCTCAACCGCAGCCATCCTGCGACCGCGCCCACCGCATTGGACGAGACTGCATTGTCCGCCACTGGTTGGCAACAGATCGTCGCGCAGTTCGATGCCGGCGTAACTCGCCAGCACCGGCATTGACCCACGCCCTCATTCAAGAGAAGACCGCTTGCCCATGTCTATCGCCTCCCAACGCCGCCCCTTGCTGCGCCTGCTGTTGATCGGCCTGCTCGCCTGCCTGTTCACATCACAGGTGAACGCCGATACAGCCAAGCGCCTGCGCATCGGTATCACCTTGCATCCCTATTACAGCTACGTAGCCAATATCGTCGGCGACAAGGCCGAAGTGGTGCCGCTGATCCCGGCCGGTTTCAACCCCCACGCCTACGAGCCCAGGGCCGAAGACATCAAGCGCATCAGCGGCCTGGATGTGATCGTGCTCAACGGCGTCGGCCATGACGATTTCGCCGACCGCATGATCGCTGCCAGCGAAACGCCAAACGTGAAGGTCATCGAAGCCAACGAAAACGTGCCCTTGCTGGCCGCCACTGGCACTGCCGCCCGGGGCGCGGGCAAGGTCGTCAATCCGCACACATTCCTGTCCATCAGCGCCTCCATTGCCCAGGTCAACAATATCGCCCGGGAGCTGGGCAAGCTCGACCCGGACAACGCCAAGACCTACACGCAAAACGCCCGCGCCTACGGCAAGCGCCTGCGGCAAATGCGCGCCGACGCCCTGGCCAAGCTGACCCAGGCACCGAATGCCGAGCTGCGAGTCGCCACGGTCCATGCCGCCTATGACTACCTGCTGCGCGAATTCGGCCTGGAAGTGACCGCCGTGGTCGAGCCGGCCCATGGCATCGAGCCGAGCCCCAGCCAGTTGAAAAAGACCATCGACCAACTGCGCGAGCTGGACGTGAAGGTGATTTTTTCGGAGATGGATTTCCCTTCAACCTACGTCGACACCATCCAGCGTGAATCGGGCGTAAAGCTGTATCCGCTTTCGCACATTTCCTACGGTGAATACAGCGCCGGGAAATACGAAAAAGAGATGACCGGCAACCTCGATACCGTGGTCCGCGCGATCCAGGAGTCCGGCGCATGACCGTACAGGAAACCCTTATCCAGCAACCGGTCGGTCCGTTGATCGAGCTCGCCAACGTTAGCCTCGAGCTGGGGCGCACGATGATTCTCGACAACGTGGGCTTCCAAGTGCAACCCGGCAGCGTCCATGCCTTGGTCGGCCCCAATGGCGGCGGCAAGAGTTCGCTGATCAAGACCTTGCTCGGGCAAATGCCACATCAGGGACGCCTTAGCTTGCAATGGCCAGGTGAGCCCGGCTTCATCGGCTACGTTCCTCAGGCACTGGAATTCGATCGGGGCCTGCCCATGACGGTGGACGATTTCATGGCGGCGATGTGTCAGCGACGGCCAGCCTTTCTCGGCTTGAGCAAACATTACGCGGGTGCCATCGGCCGAGCCCTGGAGCGGGTCGGCATGCAGGACAAGCGCAAGCGCCGCATGGGCGCGCTGTCTGGCGGCGAGCGCCAGCGGGTATTGCTCGCCCAAGGCCTGATTCCCTCACCACAACTGCTGGTGCTGGATGAACCGATGTCCGCCCTCGACGAGGCCGGCATCCAAGTGTTCGAACGGTTGCTGCAGGACTGGCGCCAGGCCGGGATCACCGTGCTGTGGATCGAACACGACCTGGAAGCCGTCGGACGCCTCGCCGACCGGGTCACCGGCCTGAATCGCCGGGTACTGTTCGACGGCCCGCCACGCCAGACCCTGACCCCGGAGCGACTGCTGACGCTGTTTTCCACCCATCCACGCACGAACGGGAGCGCGGCCTGATGAGTTATGAAGCCTTTCGCTTGATGGTCCAGGGCTGGGCGTCGGCCGGCTATCTGCCTGAAGCGCTGGCCTACGGTTTTGTGGTCAATGCGTTGCTGGCCGGGCTGTTGATCGGCCCGGTGCTGGGTGGCCTCGGCACGCTGGTGGTGGTCAAGCGCTTCGCGTTTTTCTCCGAAGCCGTGGGCCATGCGGCGCTGACCGGCGTGGCCATCGGTATCCTGCTCGGCGAACCCTACACCGGGCCATACGGCAGCCTGTTCGGCTACTGCCTGCTGTTCGGCATCTTGCTCAATTACCTGCGCAACCGCACCGGTCTCGCGCCGGACACCCTGATCGGCGTCTTCCTTTCGGTGTCCCTGGCCTTGGGCGCGAGCCTGCTGTTGATCCTGGCAGGCAAGATCAACGTGCACATCCTGGAGAACGTGCTGTTCGGCTCGGTGCTGACGGTGAACGGCAACGACCTGCTGGTACTCGCAGTGGTCGGCTCGTTGGTGATGGCGCTGGCGGTGCCGCTGTACAACCGCATCATGCTCGCCAGCTTCAATCCGCAACTGGCGGCGGTGCGCGGGGTGGCGGTAAAGACGCTGGATTACCTGTTCGTGGTCCTGGTGACGTTGATCACCGTGGCGGCGGTGAAAGTGATCGGCGCCATCCTGGTGGGGGCATTGCTGGTGATTCCGGCGGCGGCGGCGCGCCTGCTCAGCCAATCGTTGAGAGGCTTTTTCTGGTGCTCGGTGCTGATCGCCACTGTCAGTACCTTGTGCGGGATCCTCGCGCCGATTGTGTTCGACCTGCCGATCCCGTCCGGTGCCGCGATCATTCTGGTAGCCGGCATCGCCTTCGCCCTGAGCGCACTCGCCCGTGGCGTCGTCCCCAGCCTCAAAGGGAATCTTGGATAAATGGTTTTTTCATTGCGACAACTGACCCTGGCCGTCGCGTTGTGCGGCGTGGCCGTCACTTCATCATTCGCTGCTGAAAAGGTCCGCCTGCTGGCGTCGTTGCCGGTCACCTACGGGTTGGGCGAGGCCTTGCTCAAGGGGACCGAGGTCAGCCTGGAGCGAGCCGCGCCCGCCAATCTGCCCGGTACCCGCCAGAGCGCCTACTTCAGCGGTCGCGGCGCGCCGGCCCTGGGCAAACTGGCTAGCAACGCCGACGCCGTGATCGGCCTGCGCTCGTTATGGCCGGATGATCCGCTGTACCCCATGGCCCGACGCAGCAATATCCGCATCGTCGAAGTCGATGCCGCCCGCCCGGTGGATGGCGCCCTGCCCGGCATCGCCCTCCAACCGGGCACGGCCGACGGCCTGGCAAGCCAGCCGTGGATGGCCAGCCACAACCTGGGACGCATGGCCGACGTGATCGCCGCCGACCTGGTGCGCCTGGCCCCGGCGGACAAAGCGAAAATCGACGCCAACCTGGCGGCCATCAAGCAACGCCTGCTCCAGCTCAGCGCCGACAGCGAAAAACGCCTCGCCAGCGCCGATAACCTGAGCGTGGTCAGCCTGAGCGAGCATTTTGGTTATTTGATCAGCGGGCTCAACCTGGACGCCATCAGCACCGATACGCGGCCCGATGCCGAATGGACAGCCGAAACCCTCAAGCAGTTGAGTACGACGTTGAAAGACAATGACGTGGCGCTGGTGCTGCACCACCGCCAACCGTCCGATGCGCTGAAGGCCGCGATTACCAAGGGCGGTAGTCGGCTACTGGTGCTGAGCACCGATGGCGCCGACCCGGTCGCGGAACTGGAAAGTAATGTGGGACTGGTCGTCACTGCACTGACGGTAGACTGACAGCCCCCGTGGGAGCGAGCCTGCTCGCGAAGGCGTCGGCACAGTCAACATTGTTGTCAGCTGACACACCGCTTTCGCGAGCAGGCTCGCTCCCACAGGTTTTGTATTACTCCTGAAGTATCGCGTTAGAAAACATCCCCCGGCACCCGCACGAACCCTTCCATCAACACCCGCGCGCTGCGGCTCATGATGGCTTTTTTCACAGACCATTCTCCATTGACCTGGCTGGCCTCGGCGCCGACGCGCAGGGTGCCGGACGGGTGGCCGAAACGCACGGCGTTGCGCTCGATACCGCCGGCAGCCAGATTCACCAAGGTGCCGGAAATCGCCGCGGCCGTGCCAATGGCTACGGCGGCGGTGCCCATCATGGCGTGGTGCAGCTTGCCCATGGACAACGCCCGCACCAGCAAATCGACGTCGCCAGCCGCCACGGCTTTTCCGCTGGACGAAACGTAATCCGCCGGCGGCGCGACAATCGCCACTTTCGGCGTGTGCTGGCGCTGCGCGGCTTCGTCCAAGTGCTTGATCAAGCCCATGCGCAAGGCGCCGTGGGCGCGGATGGTTTCGAACATCGCCAACGCCTTGGGATCGCCATTGATCGCGCCCTGCAACTCGGTGCCGGTGTAACCCACATCACGAGCATCGATGAAAATCGTCGGGATCCCGGCGTTGATCAGCGTCGCCTTCAAAGTGCCGACACCAGGCACCTCCAAGTCATCCACCAGATTGCCGGTAGGGAACATCGAGCCGCCACCGCCCTCCTCCTCGGCCGCCGGGTCCATGAATTCCAACTGCACTTCAGCCGCCGGAAACGTCACGCCGTCGAGCTCGAAGTCACCGGTTTCCTGCACCGCGCCATCGGTGATGGGCACGTGGGCAATGATGGTCTTGCCGATGTTGGCCTGCCAGATCCGCACCACGGCCACGCCGTTCTGCGGAATACGGCTGGCATCCACCAGACCGCTGCTGATGGCAAACGACCCTACCGCCGCCGACAGATTGCCGCAGTTGCCGCTCCAGTCCACGAACGGCTTGTCGATGGACACCTGGCCGAACAGGTAATCGACATCGTGGTCGGCGCGGGTACTCTTGGACAGGATCACCGTCTTGCTGGTGCTGGACGTCGCGCCGCCCATGCCATCGATCTGCTTTTCGTACGGGTCGGGGCTGCCGATCACCCGCAGCAACAGTGCATCCCGGGCCGGGCCTGGGACGCGGGCGGCTTCGGGCAAATCTTGCAGGCTGAAGAACACGCCTTTGCTGGTGCCGCCCCGCATGTAGGTCGCGGGGATCTTGATTTGAGGCGAGTGAGCCATGTGCTCTAACTCCTTGAAAAATGGGCGGCCAGAAAACCGGCCACCCAAGCGATTTAAACGGCGATCGCCGACTCGAGGAAGTCCTGGGCGAAGCGTTGCAGCACGCCCCCGGCTTCGTAGATCGACACTTCTTCAGCCGTATCGAGGCGGCAGGTCACCGGCACTTCGACGCGCTCGCCGTTCTTGCGAGTAATCACCAAAGTCAGCGTCGCCCGCGGCGTGCGCTCGCCGATCACGTCATAGATTTCGCTGCCGTCGATGCCCAAGGTCTTGCGATCGGTGCCGGGCTTGAACTCCAGCGGCAACACGCCCATACCCACCAGGTTGGTGCGATGGATGCGCTCGAAGCCTTCGGCAGCGATCGCCTCGACACCGGCCAGGCGCACGCCCTTGGCCGCCCAGTCCCGGGACGAGCCCTGGCCGTAGTCGGCGCCGGCAATGATGATCAGCGGCTGCTTGCGCTCCATGTAGGTCTCGATGGCTTCCCACATGCGCATGACCTTGCCTTCCGGCTCGACCCGAGCCAGGGAGCCCTGCTTGACCTTGCCGTTCTCGACGACCATTTCGTTGAACAGTTTCGGGTTGGCAAACGTCGCCCGTTGCGCGGTCAGGTGGTCGCCACGGTGGGTCGCGTAGGAGTTGAAGTCCTCTTCCGGCAGGCCCATTTTCGCCAGGTACTCGCCCGCAGCGCTGTCCAGCATGATGGCGTTGGACGGCGACAGGTG
>Ga0308169_10002671_pt1 | contig 18154 bp, 22 predicted proteins | sample PhyBR1_2_FD_202139 | JGI IMG/M metagenome (GOLD analysis project Ga0308169, IMG submission 202139) | Phyllosphere microbial communities from UC Gill Tract Community Farm, Albany, California, United States - DLSLSB.R1 | ecosystem: Host-associated > Plants > Phyllosphere > Unclassified | place... | reverse complement strand
ATGTTCCGGGGCGCGAGGTCCCCGTGGAAGAGGTGCGCGAGCTGGTGCAGGCGTAGGACTGAGAGGACGAGCGATACGCTGCTCAAAAGAAAGAAGGCGGCGTAGCCAACGACGAGTCAGCTCGCCTTCCCGCTCGAGCGAGGGTGGAAGTGGAAGGGAGACGGCTCGTGACGCACCCTTGGTCTCGCTCCAGCTCCTCCCACCGCTCCAGCGCCGGTCCACCGTCGCGCATGAGCAGCACGGGCCGCCCGTCGCCCTCTCGCTCGTACACCGCCTCGACGAGGACGAGGTCGTCGTCGCGCGCGAGCACGGCCAGCTCTGGGCGCGTCGACCAGAGGATCTCGCGCTCGACGGCGTAGGCGGCGTCGAGCCCGCGGCGCGCGATCTTGGCCACGCACGGGATGCCGTCGAGGGTGAACGAGTAGACGCAGGCCGAGAGGCCGGCGCCGACGAGCGAGTCGAGTTGGATAGGGAGGGCGTAGTCGGGTGAGGAGACGTGGGCGGTCGGGCGACAGAGTGTCGAAGTGAGGCGCGGAGGATACGAGTGCGTGGAAGGGCTGAGGGGCGGACGGATGGAGGAGGCGCTCGAGGCGAGGGTTAAGGTCGGCGAGTGGGTGCGTGCGGGCGGGTGCGTTGGCGACGGCGAGGTGACGACACGCCGAGCGCGGAAGGAGGTGCCATCGGGGTAGATGCCGACGAGAACCTGCAGGATCAAGGGTCAGTCGCACTCTCGGACCGAGAGGAGCGAGAGAGAGAAGCGCACCTCGGACGGGAACAGCTCGATCAAAGCGGCGCACCGAGTGCTGCTCTTTACGGTCGGATCGTCTTGAGAGGTGCGACGAGTAGGTGATGGAGCGCTGCTGCAGGCCGCGATAGACGGGCCGACTGCACGAGCAGGCGCGCCGTGTGCTTGGCTCGTGGATGCGCCGTCGACGCGCCGTCGGACCTCGGGAGCGAGTCCCGCCGTGATGCCGAGGTGCCGGTCGTAGAAGGCGACCAGGAGCATCAAGAGGAAGTTGCTCGCGTCGGGTCGGTCGGGCGAGACACGCTCGAGGCTCGAGAGGACGACGTGGTACTGGTCCGTGCCGGTCCAGACGACGGCGCCGACGAGGTATGTGTACAGGTCGGACAGGACGAACATGCTGTGGCCGTACGATAGAGCAGCGACGATCTCCTGCGGGAGCAGCCAGGCGCACGTCAGCGACGCCGCGGTGAGGAGGCGTACGACAGGAGGAAGGGACGCACCTTCTTCAAGATGGAGCGGACGTCGGCATCTTCGAGCTCATTCCACCTCACGACGTCGCCGTCTTGCAGGGCTTGCGCCGTGCGCGCAAAGAGGCCCGACACGGGCTCCGACGCGCTCGGCGTCTTGACCTCGATCGTGATGACGGCCTCCTCGGGTGCGCTCGAGCTGGCCGCACGCGCGAGCGTCAAGTCGGGCTTGATGCGCGCCGCGACTGGGTGCCCTTGCGGATCGCGCTCGGGGACGGCGCGTCGCGGGAGGACGAGAACCCGGGTCGGCCGCTGCGGCGGGTGCGAGATGCCGACGAGGGCGTCGAGGTCGGGCACGACGGCTTCGAGGGCGCGGAACAGGCCGACGTGGGTCTGCTCGATGGTGGGCTCGTCGTAGTCGGGCAGGGGCGCCTTGTCGTGGAAGTCGTCAAGCGCAAGCCGGAGCAAGTCGAAGGCGCGGCTTGAGAGGCAGAAGCCAGTTGCCTGCTGCTCGAGCGCGCCGCACAGCTGGTCGCCCAAGACCTGTACGAGGTCGGGCTTGGATACGAGGAGCCCGCAGGCGTCGAGGCGGTGGAAAGCTTGATGTTGCGAGCTGGTCGAGGAGCCGGCGAGGGGAGGGCAGTCGACGTCGACGGGGCCGGGGAGGACGACTGGCGCATGGAGGGAGCGCAGCACGCCGAGCTGCTGCAGCAAGCTAGCCATGCGCAGGAGCGCAGGCAAGCGAGAGCTGCTCGCGGTCGGTGGAGATGTCAAGGACGACGGGGCGGGGCTTGAAGGAGCTCTCGGCTCTCAGCCACGACGCTCTCACGCTCGAGCAAGGTGCGCCGCTGTACCACGCTGCTGCGATTGCGCGACTCGTAAATCCGATCCACTCTGCGCAGGTACACGAGCGGTGCCTGTCGTGTGACGGGCCTCATCAGCTCCACAGGCGGGCCCGGCTGCTCTCTCGGTGCGTCCGCTGTCCCCTCGCCTCCCAAGCCCTCGAGGGATCCAGCTGACACTGCCGCCTGGCACCCACAGCTTCCACCCCTCCCCTCGCCGCCGGTCCAGCCCGACAAGCCGCACCCACCTCGCCCTCGCTCGCTCACATCCCTTAACCCTCGTCGTTCCGCCCAAGCCCGTCGCACCACTCGCCGCTCGTCATGCGCGAGGTCGAGCACGTCATCTTCGAACCGCTCGACGCCGACGCCGACGCCGACGCCGACGCCGATCGAGGAGGGATAGGGAGCCGGACGTCGGGCGCGAGGAGGAGCAGGACGGCGAGTTGAGCTCTCGCGGCGCAGGTGAACGGGTCGCGAGCTGTAGCGCATTCCGTCTTCGTCGTGCACTCGAGCTTGTCCTCCCCTCTCTGCCCGTCCTGAACTCGCTCGTCGGCTCGCTCGCTCGCTCGAGGCTCGAGAAGGTCCGGCTCTCAGGGGAACTGGCTCGAGAAAGAACCGCACGACGAAGATGAATAGCAACAACACAAAGACAGACATACATCCCCCTCCGTCTACCACACAAGCCCCTCGCTCGCCGCCCTACGCCCGACCTCGTCCAGCTCGAGCGGCTCGAGCGCCAGCTCACGGACGAGCTGCCGCACCTCGGCGCACGCGCGGCCCGTGCACGGCTGCTCGTGCTCCTCTGCGTGACCAAGGTCGATGAGGCGGGGCTTTGGCGTCGGGGAAGGCGAAGCGGTCGCGGTCGAGGTCGAGGACGAGGAAGGCGAGGAGGAGAGAGGTGGGACGACGACGTTCCGAGGCGCGAGGTCCCCGTGGAAGTGGTGCGCGAGCTGGTGCAGGCGTAGGACTGAGAAGACGAGCGAGATACTGTACACGAGGGCGAGAGGGTCAGTGCACGGGCCCTCGAGGCGGTGAGAGCTCCTCGCGGCAGCGAGGCGAGGGCGGCATAGACGCAGAGGAACGAGACGCACCGCTGCGGCTCGGTCAACTCGTCCCAGCGCTCAAGCGCATCCCCGCCATCCCGCTCGACGAGGACGACGCGACCGTCGTCCGACTCGAAGGCGGCGACGGCTCGGACGACGTCGTCCTCGAGCGCGCGCACGTTGCTGCGCGCGAGGAGGAGCGCCTCGTGCTCGAGTTCGTCGGCGCCCTTGCCCTTGCCGTGCGAGATCTTGACGACGTGCGGCGCGCCGCGGAACGTGCACGAGTAGACGCGCGCGCGCGAGCTCGACCCGAGCAGGATCGACATCGGGAGGGAGGCGGAGGCGGCGGTGGTGGGCGAGGAGAGAGATGCGGGCTCGTCGTCGCAGGAGAACAGCGGCGAGAAGGTAGAGGTGTCGGCAGAGGACGAGGCGGTGGCGGCTGTCGGCGAGGCGGCGCTCGGGGTGGACGAAGTTGGGAAGGTCGACGGCCAGTGGCGCAGCGTGCGGGCCGGTGTCGTGGATCCGTCTGGGTAGATCAGGAGCATCTGCAGGAGCAGACGCACATGTCAGGGGACGAGCAGCTCGTAGACGAGCGAAGGCGGGGAAAGAGAGCGAGCCTGCGCACCGAGTCGTCGAGGGACAAACGGCTTGCGCCGTCGGCGATCGTGTCGACGCTCGTGCCCGACTGGACGTGGCCACCCTGCTGCTCGCGCTCTCCTCGGTTCCGACCGTCGACCGCCGGATCCGCCGCCGGCCCTGCGCGTGCGGCGGTCGCTGCGAGGTTGATCGCGAGCGCGCGAAAGTGCTGCGCCATCTCGGCGAGCTTGGTGTAGAACGCGGCGACGTGCACGGCGTAGTAGAGGCTGGTGGAGGGTGCGGGAGGGGCGAGGCGCTCGAGGTCGGAGATGAGGACGTGGTACAGGTGCGGCTCGACCTGGACGACGACGCCGATGAAGAAGGAGAAGCCGTCGGCGAAGATGACGAGGTCGTGGCCGTAGGTTCTTGCCGTGACAATCTCCTGCTCGACAAGAGACAAGACGTCAGTCTCGAGGTGGGCCAGAGGAAGAGCGAGCAGCGGCGCACCTTCTTGAGCAACGAGCTGACGGCGGGGTCCCCGCGGATCTCGGTCCAACGCACTCCTCCTGCTTGCGCGACCGCGTCGACTGCTCGCACAAAGAGTCCTGACCGAGTGGTGCAGGGCTCGTGCATGCCGAGAGAGGCGTGGGGCGTCTTGAGCTCGATCGTCACGACGGGCTCGGCCTTGTTGGGCTCGTCGGCGAGGCGGTACAGCGTGATGTCGGGGATGACCCGGATCGAAACCTCGCGCCCTGTCGGGTCGCGGTTCGGGATGGCGACCTGGGCGCAGGCCAGTGCTCGAGTCGGCGAGGTCGTGTCGGCGCCGACGGGTGCGAGGTGGTGGTCGCAGTCGGCGATGACGGGCCGCAGCGACGACAGGAGCTGCTGAGTGACGAACTGGATGTCGCTCTCGTTGTACGCGAGGAGGTCGGCCGTCTCAAAGTCGCGCAGGGCGGCGTCGACCTTGGCCTTGGTGGTCGGAAGGAGGCCGGACGAGGTGGTGCGGCCGAGTTGGGCGAGGCGGCGGTCGATGTAGGCGAACGCGTGGTGGACGACTCGGTCGACGAGGTCGGGGACGTGCAGCAGGTAGCCGAGCTCGTCCACATGAGCAAAGTTCTGGTGCGACGACGAGGTCGGCTCGGCGGACGAGCACGAGATGCCGCGAGGGAAGGGGAGCACGACGGGGGTGTCGCGCAGTGCGAGAGCGCGCAGCTCAGCTACGAGGGCAGACATGCTCTGGAGCTCGCACAGAGCAGCGCCGAGCGAGTGTGTCGAGCGAGTCCAAGGCGAGCCGCGATGAGGCGGGGGAGGCGGCGGCTCTCGGCTCTCGACCACGACGCTCGCCCGCTCGAGCGAGGTGCGCCGCTGCACCACGCTGCTGCGAACTCGTGCGCCCCCTCGACCGCGCTCGCCCTGGCATGGTGCCCGCGCCTCGTCGCCCCTCCCCCTCCCCCGCGACACCGCCTCGTCGTCGTCCTCACACCCCGCCGTCCCCCTCGAACCCGCCCAGCCCAGTCACCCCAGCCGACGTCCCGCTCCTCCGCCTCAGCAGCCCCGCCGCCGCCGCACCACACGCCGCCGCCATGTCGCGCTCGGCCGCCGACACCCCGACCTCAACCTCGGGACTCGCCCCGAGCGGCTTCGCGACCCGCCAGCGCACCGGCAGCAACCCGATGAGCCACCTCCGCGGCGGTCCACGCTCAGCGACATCGACCGCGACGACGGCGAGGCGCACCTACGCCCCGAGCAGCGTCGGCACGGCGCGCACCGGTGCGACGGGCACCACCGACGACGCCGCGAGCGAGGCCGACGGCTTGCTCGGCGGCACTGCGTCGAGGCGAGGCGGTGGGCGAGGGGGGGCTGGGTCTCGGGTGCCGGGGCTCGGCGGGCGCGGCGAGAGCGACGGCGAGTTTGACGAGGGCTGGACGACCGGGCTCGACGCAGAGGAGGAGGAGATTGGCTTGCTCCACGACGGCATCAAGGTGCGCTCCGCTCTCTTGCTCTATTCTCCTCGTACCGTCTCTGATTCTACGCGCCTCGCCCTGCAGGACACGCCGAGAGCCGGGCACGACGCGTCGGCGGCGAAGAAGAAGCGCAAGCGCTTCTCGCTCGAGCGCCTCTTCTCGCTCTCGACGCCGCCCTCGACTCAGCCTCGCACGATTCAGCTCAACGAGCCCGCCCAGAAGCGCAAGAAGTCGCCGTTTCCGCCCAACATCGTCAAGAACCAGAAGTACAACGTCGCGACCTTCGTGCCGCTCGTCCTCTACGAGCAGTTCAAGTTCTTCTACAACCTCTACTTTCTCCTCGTCGCCCTATCGCAGTTCGTTCCTGCGCTCCGCATCGGTGCGTCCCCCTCTCTGCCACTCGTACCGACACAGCTCGAGGCTGACGCTCGCCCACAACCTCGCCCGCAGGCTTCCTCGCGACCTACATCGTCCCGCTCGCGTTTGTCCTCCTCGTCACGATCGGCAAGGAGGCGTTCGACGACTACACGCGGTACCTGCGCGACCGGTCGGCCAACTCGGCCCTGTACAGCCGCCTCGTCGACTCGTCGTCGAGCTCGACCCCGCACTCGCACCACGCCTCGTCGTCGTCGACCTCGTCGGCGCCGCTCAAGCCGACGCCGTCGTCCAATCTGCGCGTCGGCGACCTCGTCCACCTCGAGAAGAACGACCGCGTCCCGGCCGACATGGTGCTCCTGCGCACGAGCGACCCGAGCGGGACCTGCTTCGTGCGCACCGACCAGCTCGACGGCGAGACCGACTGGAAGCTGCGCGTCGCCGTCGAGCGCACGCAGCGCCTCGCCGGCGACGCAGAGCTCCTCGAGTGCGAGGGCGAGGTGTACGCCGACGCGCCGACCAAGGACATCCACACGTTCGTCGGCACGCTCACCCTGCGGTCGACGCCGCCGCCTCGCGCAGCACCGGCGCGCGAGGGCGAGGGCGAGGGCGCGAGCGAGGGCGCCGCAGCCGCGGGCGGCGCGACGCACGACGGCGACGATGACGCCGAGGACGACCTCGTCGCGAGCTACCCGGTCGAGCCCCTCACGGCCGAGCACATGCTGTGGGCCAACACGGTGCTCGCCGCCGGTGCCGCCGTCGGCATGGTCGTCTACACGGGCCGCGAGACGCGCGCCGTCATGAACACGAGCTCGCCGGGAACCAAGGTCGGGCTCCTCGACCACGAGATCAACCGGCTCGCCAAGATCCTGTGCGCCGTCACGTTCGCCCTGAGCGTCATCCTCGTCGCGCTCAATGGCTTCCGCGGGCATTGGTGGGTGTACGTGTTCCGGTTCCTGATCCTGTTCTCGAGCATCATCCCCATCTCGTGCGTCCCTCTCTCCCTCTCTTTCGATCCAGTCTCGGCAGCGCTCGGCGGCTGACTCGCTTCTCTCGCACGTGCGCAGGCTCCGGGTCAACCTCGACATGGGCAAGACGGTCTACGCGCACCAGATCATGCACGACCCCGAGATCCCCGACACGATCGTGCGCACGTCGACGCTGCCCGAGGAGCTCGGCCGCATCGAGTACCTCCTGAGCGACAAGACGGGCACGTTGACGCAGAACGAGATGGAGCTCAAGAAGCTGCACCTCGGCACCATGTCGTTCGGCGTCGACTCGATGGACGAGGTCGCGCACCAGCTCGCGACAGCTCTCGGCGAGGACAAGCCTGTCTGTGCGTCTCCCTCTCCCTTCGTCCCCCTCGCCCTCTCTCGCACACAGTACTGATGTGCACCCTGCGCACGCAGCGACATCGACTTTGACTACCGGCGTCGCGCTCGCGGCGACTCGAGGGAGGAGGGACATGAGCTCGAGGGTCAAGGACGTCGTCCTCGCGCTCGGCCTCTGCCACAACGTGCGTCCCTCTCTCCCTCTCGGTCCATCTTGAGCCCGTCGCGACAGCCGCTGACCTCGCGCACGTGCCCCTGCAGGTCACGCCCGTCGTCGACGACGCCGACGGCTCGATCACCTACCAGGCGTCGTCGCCCGACGAGGTCGCCATCGTGCGCTTCACCGAGTCGGTCGGGCTCACGCTGTCGGCGCGCGACCGCACCTCGATGTCGCTGCGCTCGTCGGCGGGCCAGACGCTCTCGTTCGACGTCCTCGAGGTGTTCCCCTTCACGTCCGAGTCGAAGCGGATGGGCATCATCGTGCGCGACCGGCACTCGGGCGAGATCACGTTCTACCAGAAGGGCGCCGACGTCGTCATGGCGCGCATCGTCGCCTACAACGACTGGCTCGAGGAGGAGTGCGGCAACATGGCGCGCGAGGGCCTGCGCACGCTCGTCATGGCGCGCAAGCGCCTCTCGGACGAGACGTACCGCGCGTTCGACGGCGCGTACCGCGACGCGCGCGTCTCGCTCGGCGACCGCACGGCGGCGAGCGCGCGCGTCGTCGCCGAGTACCTCGAGCGCGACCTCGAGCTGCTCGGCGTCACGGGCGTCGAGGACAAGCTCCAAGAGGACGTCAAGATGACGATCGAGCTCTTGCGCAACGCCGGCATCAAGATCTGGATGCTCACGGGCGACAAGATCGAGACGGCGACGTGCATCGCCATCTCGACCAAGCTCGTCTCGCGCGGGCAGTACATCCACCAGATCGCCAAGCGTGCGTCCTAGCTCCTCTCCCTCTCTCCTCTGGATGTGCGTGCTCGCGAGGAGGACCTGACGCCGAGGTCGCTCGCCCGCAGTCAAGTCGCCGGCGCAAGCACGAGACGAGCTCGAGTTCCTCCAGACCAAGCTCGACTGCTGCCTCGTCATCGACGGCGAGTCGCTCCAGGTGCGCCCACCTTCCTCTTCGTTCAGTCTCTGCCCTCTTCCGCCGTCGCTGACGCTCGCCCCTCCCCCTCGCCGCAGCTCTGCATCGAGCACTTCCGCCAGGACTTTATCGAGCTCTCGACCCAACTCTCTGCCGTCGTCGCGTGCCGGTGCTCGCCGACGCAGAAGGCCGACGTCGCGCGCCTGATCCGCGAGCACACCAAGAAGCGCGTGTGCTGCATCGGCGACGGCGGCAACGACGTGTCGATGATCCAGGCGGCCGACGTCGGTGCGTCCCTGCCTCACTCTGTGCCATCTCGTCGACCCTCCTGCTCTGTGTCGAGGTTGCTGATGAACGGCCCGGCTCATGACACGCAGGCGTCGGCATCGTCGGCAAGGAAGGTCGCCAAGCGTCGCTCGCGGCCGACTTCTCGGTCAACCAGTTCAGCTACCTCACCAAGCTCCTCGTCTGGCACGGCCGCAACTCGTACAAGCGCAGCGCCAAGCTCGCCCAGTTCGTCATCCACCGCGGCTTGATCATCTCGGTCATTCAGGGTGCGCCCTCTCCCTCTCTCGAGGGGTCCGTGCGCCGGTCGAGGAGGATCAACGCTGACGCCTCTCTCCCTCCCTCTTTCTCCTCATCGTGCAGCCGTCTTCTCGGCCGTCTTCTACTTGTACGTCCCGCATCTGCTCGCGCTCTGGGCCGTCACGAGCGCGAGCTGACCCTGACCCCTCCCTCCCTCGCGCCCGCAGCTCGCCCATCGCCATCTACCAAGGGTGGCTCATGGTCGGCTACGCGACGGCCTACACGATGCTGCCCGTCTTCTCGCTCGTGCTCGACCGCGACGTCAACGAGGACGTCGCGCTCCTGTATCCGGAGCTGTACAAGGAGCTCACCAAGGTGCGTCGCGCCAGAGCCTTTCTCTCTCCTCTCTCTGCATGCAGGAAAGCAAGCTGACGCTCGTGCCGTCCGCGCTCGCAGGGCCGCAGCCTGTCGTACAAGACGTTCTTCACCTGGCTCATGATCTCGCTCTACCAAGGTGCGCCCGCCTCTCCCTGTCCCTCCCCGCCGCGCTCCCAGCTCACCCTCGCCGCCCCCTCGCCCACCCCCGCAGGCGGCGCCATCATGCTCGCGTCGCTCATCCTGTTCGAGTCCGAGTTCCTCAACATCGTGTCGATCTCGTTCTCGGCCCTCGTCCTCAACGAGCTCGTCATGGTCGCCGTCGAGATCACGACGTGGCACACGCTCATGGTCGTCAGCGAGGTCGTCACGCTCGCCCTCTACGTCGTCTCGATCCTGTTCCTCCCAGAGTACTTTGGTGCGTCGCCGCCGCCGTCTTCGGCACCTCGAGCTCGTTGCTGCCGAGCTGGCGCTGACTCTCGCGCCCTCGCACCGCCTTACCGCGCGCGCAGACCTCTCGTTCGTGCTCACGACCGGGTTCGTGTGGCGCGTCGCCCTCATCGTCGCCATCTCGGCCGCGCCCCTGTGGGTGCTCAAGTACCTCAAGGCCAAGTTTGCCCCGACCCAGTACGCCAAGCTGCGCGACTTCTAAACCCATCTCCTTTTGCCGTACATGCTCGCACACCTCTGTCGCCGTCGCTGTAACCACTCTTCTGTTGCACGCCGTGCCCGGGCCTCTCGTGCTCTCGCTCTCGCGCAGGAAGCTCTCTCTCTCGCTCTCGCGCTCGCTCGGTCTGAGAGAAGCAGAGCGGGGAAAGGGGTGCGTGCATTGCGAGGGATATGTACGGGCTGCGTTTTAGGGGGTGCGTCGAGCGAGCGAGAGGGAGGGTCGAGAAGAAGAGGGAGGGAGGACCGAGCCGCGCGTCTACTGGAGGAGGCTCGCGCCGCTGCTCGCGTCGCGCTCGCGCTGCACACGCTGGACGTACTTGGCCGAGATGAGGTTGAAGGCCTGCCGGGTCGGAGAGAGGGTCAGCTGGAGGGAGAGAGGAGGGAGGGAGGGAGGGAGAGGGAGGGACGCGCACCTCGAGGAAGCGGTCAGTGCAGCGCATGAGGCACGCCTCGTCGTTCGGGGTGAGCGAGCCAGAAGGCTTGACGATGCAGGCGTTGAAGCTGTGCGCGAGGAGCGACAGGGTCAGCGTGCGTGTTCGGGTGCAAGAGGCTGCGGGAGGGGGAGACGCACCACTTCTCGTTCATCTTCTGCTCGAGGGCAAGGGGGAGGGGTCAGCTGTCTTGCCGAGGCGACAAAGGAGAGGCGAAGGGACGCACGTTGATGAGCTCCTGTGCGTTTGCGAGCGCTGCAGAGGTCGAGAGGCCGGGTCAGCTGTGCTCACGACGACCGAGAGGAGGACGAGAGAGAGAGGGGACGCACCGAGCTGCTGCTCGACCTCCTGCTTGATCTGGGCGGCCTTCTGGCGGGCATCGTCGGCAGAGAGGGTCGGGCGGGCACCAAAGAGGGACGACATGCTGCGAGTGGTTGACGAGGCGAGGCTGGAGGAGGACGAGGTGGTCGGGTCGAGAGCGGGACAGGGCGGCGAGATAGGGGTGGGAGGGAACGCAAGAGGTCAGTAATGACCTTTCTTGACGCTGCACGCTGCGCTCTGGAGGGTTGCTGGAGAAGAGAAGGCCGGCGGAAGATGGACGAGGCGATGAAGACGAGGGAGGGTGGGCGACGGCGCGCGGCGCCTAGAGCGGGTGTAACGGGTGGCAGTGCTTACCTTTTGAGGGTCTAGAGGGTGGCAGGAGTGGCTCTAGAGGCGGTGAGCGGTGTCGGATGCAGCTGAGCCTCCGCTCGCCCTCTCGCTGGTCGGCGTCGGCAGGAGCTCTCTCTCCCACCGCCGCAGTAGCTGTCTGCAGCGCACCCTGCCGATGTAACAACCCGCCTCGTTCCATCGCGCGCACCCTCCACCCGACTCGAGTACCCTCGCCCCGTCTCAAAGGCCTCGTCGTCGACCGGGCGGCGAGAGGGGCGACCTCATCGGCCGCCGGACGGGCTTGCTGGGTCCAGCGGGCCTGCAGCCAAGTCCGTCCGAGCAGCCGTTACTAGCGCACATCGCCTGAGCCTTGCGCTGGGCCTCGCCGCCGTTCTCCCTCCGGCACGAAGTCGCCGCTCCGGCTCCGCCCCGCATCTCGGCTCGTCGCCCTCCTTCTCCTCCACCAGCTCCGCCCAGCAGAGCAGGGCAGCACCGCCGTCGCCCGACATGCCGCCCCAGACCACCCTCGACATCCAGGCCGCCCGCGCGCGCACCTCGTTCGACCCGGACACGCTCCACCGCGTCCTCCTCAGCGGCCACAAGGACCCCGACACGCGCAAGCGCGTCGCCAGCCTCCTCGCCGACGACCACAAGTTCGACAAGCGCGCGCGCCCCTACCTCTCGCGCGCCCAGCAGATCGAGCGCGGCCTGAGCACCACAAAGGCCCTCTTCGACCTCGTCGACCGCCACGACCTCGACCACAACGAGTACCTCGAGGCCCTCGTGTCGGCCATGGACGAGCCCGTCGGCCTCAACCTGCACGAGATCGCCTTCACGCCCGTCATCGCCAGCCAGGGCTCGGACGACCAGCAGGCAGAGTGGCTCCCGCGCTGCTACAACCACGAGATCCTCGGCGCCTACCTCCAGACCGAGCTCGGCCACGGCTCCAACGTCCAGCGTGCGTCCCTCTTCTCCTCCTTTCGACGTCGGCGAGGCGCCGCGAGCTGACGGCGGCACCCTCTCCTCCTCATCCCTCCTCCCCCTCTTCGTCCTCCTCCTCCCACCCTGCAGAGCTCGAGACGACGGCCACGTACGACGCCAAGACGGACGAGTTCGTCCTGCACTCGCCGACGATCAGCGCGACCAAGTGGTGGATCGGCGCGCTCGGCGTCCTCGCGACGCACGGCGTCGTCCAGGCGCGCCTCATCCTCAAAGGCCGTGACCTTGGTCCCCATCTCTTCATCCTCCAGCGTGAGTCCCCTCTCACGCTCTGTCTCGGTCCTCCTCGAGAGAGAGCCTCCTCGCTGACGCACAGCACGTCGCCCGCAGTGCGCTCGCTCGACGACCACTCGCTCATGCCGGGCATCGAGGCGGGCGAAATCGGGCCCAAGGTGCACGGCGCCATGGGCAGCGTCGACAACGGCTGGGCGCGCTTCAACTCGGTCCGGCTCCCGCGCAGCCAGATGCTGTCGCGCTTCGCGGCCGTCGACCCCAAGGACGGCGGGACGTACAAGACGCCGCCGCACGCCAAGCTGAGCTACGGCGGCATGATCTTTATCCGCGCCCAGATGATCTCGAACCTGAGCTGGCGCGAGGCCAAAGGTGCGTCCCTGTCTTCCTCTCTCTCTCTCTCTCTCGCTCGTCCTTGAGCGCACGGTCCCTGACTCTTGTCGCCCCTCGTCTCGCAGCTGCCACCATCTCGCTACGGTACCTGCACGTGCGGCGCCAGTTTGCCGACCCCGAGCTCAAGACGGGCGAGCGCGTCGAGCGCCAGGTCATCTCGTACCCGGGCGTCTACATGCGCGTCGTGCCCGAGCTCGCAAACTGCATCGTCTTCATGCTCGCCGGCAAGGACATGGTGCGTCCCTCTCTCTCTCCCACTGCTCGTCCTGTGCGAGCCAAAGAGCCTCGAGCTCGACGTCGAACGCCGCACTGACTGGCTCTTGCTCGCTCGCGCGCAGGCCAACCTGTACCACTCGATGGCCGAGCGCCTCGCGACGGGCGACACGTCGCTTCTCGCCTCGACGCACGCCGTCTCGTCGGGCCTCAAGGTCTACGTCTCGACGCGCACCGTCGCCGGCATCGAGGTGTTCCGTCGAACCCTGGGCGGGCACGGCATGATGGCGGCAACGGGCGTCGGGCGCGTCTTTGCGACCGAGCTCCCCGCCCAGACGTACGAGGGCGAGAACGGCGTCCTGAGCCTCCAGGTCGCGCGCGCGGCGCTCAAGAGCCTCGCCGTCGCGGTCCAGGGCGGCGACCGCGCCCGGGCGCTCGTCGCCGAGTCGCCGTTCGACGCCTACCTCGGCGCGCTCGCTCCGCGCCCGCAGCTGCCCGTCGCGGCGCCCTCGAGCGGCACCGACGCGCAGTGGACCGACCGTGCGTTCCTCACGCGCCTGCTCGCGCTGCGCGCCGCGCTGTCGGTCGTGCGCCTCGCCGAGCGCATGCAGCGCGACGGCGCAAAGTTTGGCGAGTTGAGCTGGGAGTGCAACGCCGTGAGCGACGCCGTCGTCGAGGCGTTCCTCGCCAAGCGCACGGGCGAGATGCTCGACCAGCTCGAGGGCGCGGGCGACAGGGAGCGCGACGTCATGCAGCGCGTCGTCAACCTCGTGCGTCCGGGCCCTTCTCTCTCTCTCGCTCTCTCTCCCTGCCTCTCGCACCCTCAGCTGACTCGCAAAGTTGCACGAACGCCCGCAGTTCCTCCTCTCGACCCTCACCAACGCGCTCGCGCCCCTCCTCGAGCTGTCGATCCTCGCCCCCTCGTCGGCCGCCCCGCTCCGCGCCGCCCAGGCCCTCGCCGCGCAGGCGCTCCTGCCCGACCTCGTCGGCCTCACCGACAGCTTTGGCTTCTCGGACTGGGAGCTCGACACGACGGTGCGTTCGCGCGCTCTCTCCCCCACTCTCTCTCTCTCTCGCTCTCTCGAGGGCGACCGGCCTGACGCAGCTCTCCTCCTCCCTCCTCGCTCTCTCTCGCGCGCGCAGGTGGGCAACGCCGACGGCGCCGTGTACGAGCGCATGCTCGCCAAGGCGAAAGCCGACGAGGAGCTCAACCTCGGCACCAAGGCCGAGCAGGAGCGCCTCTACCGCGAGTACATCAAGCCCGTGCTCGAGCGCGGCAAGAGGCGGGCCGGCAGGACCGACGAGAAGCTGTGAGCGCGATGGAGGGGGAGCTGTATCGAGTTTGCAAGGACCATTTTCGTGCATCTCGGGCGCCGCGCTCGAGCCCCTCGAGAGCTCGCGAGGCGACCTTCTCAAGTTGCGTCGGCTCGAGAACGCGAGGGCGAGCGATACAGAGGGGAACTGCTGGTACTGCTATTGCGAGATCTGCGTGCGGCTCTGTCTACAAAGCCTCGTCTCGTCGAAGGGAGGGCGAAGAGCGGGCCGGGGATCTAGTAAAGGTGGACCTGGCTCGAGCGCGGCATGACCTGCTCCTGCCCGACGACCCGGGTCCAGAGCAGGTCGCGCTCGACGACGTCGGGCGCCTTCTTGACGAGCTCGGTGACGTCCTGCGCGCGTAGGAGAGAGAGAGGGAGGGAGAGGGGGTCAGTGAACGAGCGGGACGGCGGGGACGGCGGGCGAGGAGGACGAGGGACGACGAGGCTGGAGAGGTGGGAGAAGGAGGCGCAGCAGAGCGGAAGCAGGGAGAGAAGGAGAGAGAGAAGGACGAGACGAACCCAGTTGGCGCTGACGTAGCGCCCGCGCAAGAAGTCGGCCTTGCTCTGCGTCGCGAGCCCTGCGCGCTCGTCCGGCGAGTCAGCTCGTTCGCCCTGCAGGGCACGACCGGCTCGAGCACGACGAGGGAAGGAGAGAGGCGACGCACAGACGGCAAACCCGCCTGCGAGTTCGGGCTTGTCGGTGAGGAGGCCGTGCGTGTCGGGCGGCATCGAGTCGCGCGCGAGCTTGGTCATGACGGCGCCGCTGCGATGCATGTGTCGGCGAGTCAGTTCGTCTGCACGGCGAGGAGAGCAGGAGATGGAGCGAGGGGACGAGGACGCACGGGTGCATGGCAAAGGTGCGCACGAGGGGCTCTTCAAAGTGGAGGAACTCGGTGAAGCGGTTGACCATCGACTTGGCGCTGCGAGCGAGGGTCGTCTCGGTGAGTACCCGAGCGAGGTAGAGCGAGAGAAGGAGAGGGAGAGAAGGAGAGGGACGCACGGCTGGTAGCCCGAGAAGCCCGGCCTCGTCCCCGCCGACCCGACGCTGCTCGTGTTGATGACGGTGAGCCCGACCTTTTCGGCGTGCTCGGGCCTCGCCGCGCGGTCCGGGTCGAGGCGGCCGTGCTGGTCGGCGCTGCGCAGGAAAGCGCGCGTGGCGAGGTAGGTCCCCTTGAGGTTGATGTCGAGCGAGCGGCACCAGTCGGCAGGGTCGGACAAGCGGATCGGCGTGCACGGCTCGAGGTAGCCGGCGTTGTTGACGAGGACTGCGGGCGGAGCGTATGAGGGTCAGCCTCGGGCGCAAGTGGGGGGCGGGGAGGAGGGACGAGGAGGAGGGGAGGGGAGGGGAGGGACGCACCGTCGACCTCGCCCGCTTTTTCAAAGAGGGCCTCGACGCTCTTGTCGTCGGTGAGGTCGGCCGTGTGGACGACGACGTCGGTGCCCTTGTCGAGGGCGAGGATGGCCTGCTTGACCTCGTCGAGCTCGCTCTGGCTGCGGCTCGTGAGGACGAGCTTGGTTGCGCCGGCCTGGGCAAAGGCGAGGGCTTCTGCTCGCCCGCATCCACGGCCTGCGCCCGTGATGAGGACGGCGAGGCCGTGTGCAGCGTTGGCGAGGGCGGTGGCCGGGTCGATGTCCGGGTAGAGGTCGTGCTTGCTGCCGCCGACGAGGGGCGGTGCGCTCTTCGGGTAGCTGGTTGCGCCGGACATGCTGCTGATGGTGGTGAAGGGCGAGAGCAAGAGATGCAGAGGCTCGCGAGTGATGGCGTCGACGGCATGTGGAGGCCCGGACCCTCGTCCACCCTCGCCCGAGAGCAGGGTGCGCAGGGCCTCGCAGCGACCGGGCCGGGCTTGCGTCAGTCCGACGATGCACTGTGCGAGAAAACAGCCGGCCGCGGTCGACGAAGGAGCCGGGGAATCGCACGACCAGCACCGCCTCCACCTCGCTCACGGCTTCCCTCCTGCTCTCTCACCAGCTATCCCTCGCCCAGCTGCGTACATCCAGGGCAGCACTGCGACACCCACCTCGCACGGCCACATGCCACACGCGCTGCGTCACACCCCCTCGCGGTCCAACTCGCTCATCTCGTCCCGCACCTCCTCGGCCCGCTCAGAGCTCGCCCTGTCAACCAGAGAGCCCCTGCGTGCGTCCACTCTCTCTCCACAGCCTACGCCCAACCCAGCTGACGTGCACCACGCCGCGCGCAGGCTCAACCAAGCACCCTCCCCACCCGCTCCTCGCCCAATTCAACAACCTCCTCGCCGCCCTTCTCATCCCGCTCTCCGTCCCGACCCTCCAGCTCGCCACCCCGACCCTCCTCATCAGCGTCCTCGAGGCTACCCTCGAAACCCGCATCCAGGACGCCCAAGACGCCTGGCGCGGCTCGTGGGACCGCCAGCACCGCCGCGCCCTCGTCGTCGTCCTCGCCCAAGCCATCCAGGAGGTCCAGCACGGCCTCGCTCGGCGCGTCGAGGTGCATTCGGACGGCACTGTCGCCGAGACGACCTGGCGCGCCGACGAGGTCGACATCGACGACGTCGTGCGCGGCCGCGAGGACGCCGTCGCCCAGCTCGTCGCGCCGCTCCTCGACATCGCGCGCGCGCTCGGCGTCCTCCCTGCCTCGGCAGACGACTCGCCCGCGACGCCTAGGGCGCAGGAGCGCGTCCTCTCCTCGCCGCCCGAGACGCCCACCGCGCGCACGCCCTCACGGCCCCGCCCCTCCTCCGCCCTCCCGCACATCACGCGGCACTCTCCACCGCGCTCGCCAGCCCCTCGCCGCCAGCCCGACGCAGCACCTGCACCCGGACCCTCGACCCTCTTCGCCCCTCGACCTCTGCGCGCGCCGCGCCCTCGCCAACCCAGCGCACCTACACTCACGCCAGCGCTCCCGCCCGCACCGCCCTCGCCGACGCGCACCTCGCGCTCTGAGCCCCTCGCGGCGCCCTCCTCCTCGCCGACCCCGAAGGCGACGCCGACGCGCCCGTCGTTCCTCGCCGAGGTCGCCGCAGACCGCTGGCGCTCGCCGCCGCCGCCCGTGTGCCCCTTGTCGCCGCGCCGGCGGCGGGCGCAGTCGAGGTCGGGCGCGGACGTGGGCGCGGCGCATCACGAAGGCGGGGCGGTGAGGGACGGCGAGGGCGAGGGCGTGGAGTGGGAGAGCGAGCGCGAGAGGAGGAGCACGCTCGAGGTGCTGCGGCGCACGTTGGCGGACATGCAGGCGCGCGCGGCGGTGCTGCAGGGCCAGGCGGTCGGGGCGCGCAGCGAGGGCGAGGAGCGCGCAGTGCGCGAGGTCGAGGGGCCGTGCGGCGCGTGCGGCGAGTCGGTGCGCGAGGGGGAGGACGAGACGCGCACGCCCAGCCGGCGCCGCACGGCGCGGCGGCTCGGCAAGACGCCGCCGCGTCCGCGCACGGCTCGCTCCTCGTCGATCTCGTGGGTAGCGAGCTCCTCGGCGTCGGCCTCGTCGCTTGACGACACGGTTGCGCCATCGACATCGACCTCGACCCGCTCGGACCGCACGCCCCGCCGCAAGGCGCCGCCCCTCGCGCCCTGCACCTGCGCCCGCCCGCCGCCGCCTCACATCTCTCCCCCTCCTCACTCGACACGCTCGCCGAGCGCCGCACGCCCAAACGGCGCGACGAGCCCGTCCTGCTCCTCGACCGCCAAGCCGCGGCGCGTCCGCCTCGCCCGAGCCCGACCTCGCCCAACCGGCGCCGACGAGCTTCGAGAAGTGTCGTCCGGCGCCGAGCTGTCGCTGCACTCGTCGACCGACGTCGAGGTGTTCGAGCGGGCGCATCCTGGGCATAGAGCGCGCCTATCTGCCGCCGCCGATCCGCCTCCGGCCGGCGCTCCTCCTCCTCCCGCACCCGCACCAGCACCCGACGCTGCATCCGCGCCGCCATCCCCCGCTCCCGACATCGCCGACGCCGA
>Ga0308169_10002669_pt1 | contig 18166 bp, 26 predicted proteins | sample PhyBR1_2_FD_202139 | JGI IMG/M metagenome (GOLD analysis project Ga0308169, IMG submission 202139) | Phyllosphere microbial communities from UC Gill Tract Community Farm, Albany, California, United States - DLSLSB.R1 | ecosystem: Host-associated > Plants > Phyllosphere > Unclassified | place... | reverse complement strand
AGTGTCCGCTCCCAATGTGCTGTTCCTCGCGACTGTTGGGACCAATCGACTACGCCGGACGACTTGCGAGACATCATGCTAGGCGCGCTGGGGATTTTGCGCAGGACTTGGGTCTGGATGCCGTCGGCTGAATGCTCTGACGAGAGCGACCCCTGCGATGAGTTCCGACTCGATGGGGATTTTGGAAAGCGCTCGACTCACCCTGCGCGCCGGCGGGTACTGTCCACCAGCCGTGGCGTTGCTCAACTCCTCTTCCTCCTCCTCCATCTCCTTCTGCCGCTCCATCACGATCTGATGCCCCGCTTTCGCTTCTGCATCGCGCAACTTCCTCACGCCCTTGGACGGCTTGTCCGGCGCTGGCATCAGCTCATCCTACCGTAGGCCACATCGCATGCATCCGCTCACCGTTCAACCCCAACACCCTCTCCAGCCACGTCCGGGGGTCCACCGGCTGGTTGACATTCCGCCATCCGCCCAACTTGGTCGCCGCCGAGTTGTTCACCTCATTATCAAGTCTCGCTCTCCGCCAATCCTCCACTCCATCCTTGATCGCCGTCATGCCCAGAATCGCCAACAGCGGCAACATCCCGATCTGCGGATTGGGCGCTCCAAACACCGAGAACAGCTGGAGGACAACCAGCGCCAGGAAATAAATGTTCGCCGCGCGGCGGAACTGCTCGAACAGATTCTTCGGGACGAACGTGAGGATGGTGTACTTGGACGTGCGGACCTTGTTCCGCACATATCGTATTGTCGGGTCGCCTTTGGTATCGAGGAGGCCTGTCGGGAGCGGGATGTTCACGTACAGCGTCCGCCGTTGGCCCGCTGGCGTCTTGCTTTTGCTCGAATCCTCTTTCTCCACGCCGGCGTCGGTGCCCGCACCCGAGTCCGAGGGTTGGGGAACGAGGCTGTTTCGAGGCGTTCCAAAGTCCGATGCGGACCCTTCATCGGTGGGCGCCTCGCTCCCCTTGCGCTTGAGACTCCCCTTCCCCGAGGCGGTCGTATTCCGCCGCGAGCGGAACGACTTGAATATCCGGCGTCTGCGCTTCCGGTCCTCTGCGTCGCGCTCGGTGCGGATCGACTCGGCAATGGCCGAGGCGGCAGTGCGGACGGTGCGCAGGCGGTATTCCGGGTCGATGGAGAATGGATCGAACACGTCTGGCTCTTCCTCGTCCGGGGTGTACTTGTATGACGAGGGCGCGGTCGATTGATAGGACTGTTGCCGGGAGGTGGAAGCGTGCGGCTGAGGGCTGAGCATCTGAGTGGACGAGGCGGGTGAGTCCTCGAGGACTATGTCGGGGGTGCTGGTGTAAGCGGTGCGCTCGCCTGGCCCACATATGAGGCGAACAAGGAGTCTTGCACAGCGTGTGGTCATGGGACTCACCGGTAGGGCAACATGATGCCAGTTGATCGCTAGTGTCCGATGCCTTGACCGAGGTGACCGGTCGCAGGCAATTGCCAGACCAGCAGGACGCGTGCCAGTGACAATCCCTGCCTCGTATACAGGCCACGTCTCCTGGTTCCACTTCGCCTCTCGTTCGGTGCAAGCGTCGACGTTGCTGAGCACGGAGCTCTTGTCGACAGCCTATGACACGGCAGATCAAGACACGTCGTTCGTTCGTCCGTCCGACGGTCCTTTCGGGTTTCTACTCGCTTCTCGCCGAACCGGGAACGTGTCTCCTATCCCCTTGCTTACGAGGAGCTCTCCGTCGTCTATACTGCGTGACCGTGGACAGGCACCGCCGTCGCGAGCATGTGTCGGCGATACGATGGCGTGCAGGTCGGCCGGGCGACTCGAGAAAGGATGACGGACGAGATGAGGGGGCAGTGTGAGGGTGTGAAATGAAGATGTCGAAGCGTGTCTATCTCCCCGCCCGTGCCAAGCGCTTCAAGTGAATTTACTTTACGTGTCCCGGCGTAATCGTAGTCGCGCGCGTCGAAACCCTTTTGATTTTCCCTTCTGGGCAATAACTACCACCCAGTACGACGAGGCTGTGGGGGGTGACGGTACTCGAGTAGCAGCAGTGTTCATGCACCACTTTGAGTTGACGCGTCTTTGCCCGGCCTCGCGCATACGAAACTCGTCGGCCGTCAATCTTTCTCGCCCGTGATTTGATTTTTGCTGCTGACTGTACGTCGCTCGCATCGGTCGCCGACGGCGAAGCTTCCCAGTCGGTAACGCCAACACGCGAACACGCGGACACGCGAACACGGCCGCCATCGGCCATCCGCGACGGGGACTACTGCTGAGACCCTTGAATCCCCTTTGCACGGGCACGCAGACGTGAGAGAGCGCTCCTGGTCATTCAAGCGGGCATACCCTCAGGGTCGCAGGGAAAGGCACCCGGCGAGCCGAACACTCGACGACCTGAGTTTGACGACAGCTCCGCGGAGACAACGCAGTCTTACGGCCTTGTATGCATGCATGTGCGCGCATTACTGCATGCTTGTGTGCGGGCGTACAGAGTCGATGCGAGCTTGAGAGCCACTGTATCCGACAATGAGGATGGTTCTTCGTTGCATAACCGAGTGGTCTGATGCCCAGACTGCATCCTGCGTGAATGCAGGACCACCCTCGCAGGCAGCGTGGTATGCATCATGGTGAGCCGATAGCCCCGTCACATATTCCTGCGCTGCAAGTTCCGCCTGACCCTCTTCCTCTCCCACCCAACCCCTCCGCCCATCCCGCCCTTCTCCAAGAACGGCACCTCCCCACCCTCAAGCACTGCCCCAAACACCTTCTCGCCTTTCTCGCCCACGCCCCGCCAGTCCAAGAGCCCACACGTCGGCAGCTCAATCGCTCCATTCTTGACGATACAATTCACCTTCTCAAGCACATCTCCACCCAGCGGGGTGATCACCTGCAAGGTGTATCTGGGTCCATCGAGCGCGTCTTCGCGCCGTATAGCCCGAACAAGTCCCAGGCCAAAGACGTTCATGTCGTCATGTGACGGCAGTGGACGGCCCGTCACATACACATCATCCTCTCCGTTCTGCGCGTTGGCCGCAACCACATTGTTCCGTCCCAGAGCGACGATCGACCCGTTGAGCGCCAGTTCGAGGTCCTCTGGGTGCACGCCATCTGCCCCCTCGCCGATGAGGAAGACCTGCTTGATCGGGCCCGCTTTGCCAACACTGACTTCCACGGGCGGGATCGCGCCAAGCGGGACGGACAGATCCCACTCGGACTGGTCAGACGCGCGCCTGCCATGCAAGTAGCTGATCATCGAGAGGATCCGCATGTCGGCTCCGGTATACCTCGCCTGCAGGGGCGAGACAGGCGCCGGCTCGAGTACGAACAGCCTTGCCGGTTCGGCAGAGCCTCCCTGTTCGGGAGGCAATAGGCCAGGGTTATACGGCGGCGAGTATGATTGGGTCGGGCCATACGCCTCTTCCTCGGGCAGGACGGGGTGCTCGAACGCAAACACGTGTGTCGGAGCGGCTTGCGATTCAATACTGCGTAAGAGATCCTCACCGAGACCTTTGACCCATCCTTGCGTGTTGATCACGAGCGGAACGACGTCGTTGCGCCTCGTGCTGAGTGAGGACGAGTCGGCGGTAGAGGTGGCGTATTGCAATTCGTACTTGTAGTGGTCGAGCAGGTGCCGTATCGCCGCGATGTACTCGTCCGGGCACGTCAGGGGGGTGTACGTCCCCAGATAATGCGCTCGGAGCGGGACTTTAGGATGCGTGAAGGGCGGGCCTGCCATCAGCGTACGCGCGGCCTACACTTGCGGTCACGTACCGAGCACCGGCCGGTCCACGATCCAAAGCCCGACCATCCCACCACACCCGAATTCGCCCTGGCCGAGATCACACTCGAGCCACGCAACCTGCTGGTATTCGCCCAAGAGCGTGTTAAGCGCCGCTCGCGCCATCGATGACTTGCCCGTCCGTTTTGGGCCTTTGACGAGCACAACAGGGACGAGGGAGTCTTCGGCTTCGGTCACTGGCGCCAGCGAACCCAATGCGGGCGTCCACGAGGCAGGCCCTTCGTACCAATACACCGGGGTCGAGAACGAGCCAATCACCTGCAAGTCAACTCGTCGCCTGTGATACTAGTGTGATTTGCGTACTGGTTGAACGCCTCGCAATCCCCAGATCCCAGCGCCGTCCAAGAACGCATTCGTGAAGCCTGGCACGGCCCCGGCTTTCAGTCCTTCCAGTCCGCACGCGTGCTCCCTGATCAAGAAGACCGTCCGTGGCTCCTTCCCATCCGCGAGGCGGAAGCCTTTTGGCAGTTCCAGCGAACGCAGAAGCGGAGACACGATTCGTGAAGTGGCAGAGGCGGGCTGTATCACCGGTATCGGGTGCGAAGTCGGCGCGAACACTGGATACGCCAATCCATCTGGAGCTAGTGTGGTATTCAGCAGCCGTATGACCTGCTGAAGTGGAGTAAGCGAGTACGTCCCGGCGACCATAAGCGTCTGTCCATCAGCACCGTCCCGTCACGGCTGCCTTCTGTGCACGAGCGACTCACCTCGGATGGGCCCAAGCTGATGACCGCTCCCGGTCCTGTTCCTGCGATCCCAGCAGCCGCTAGCTCCTCCTCTGTCTGTCGAACGACATTGAAGCCTTCTTTGGGCTCGAATTTCGACGTCCCAGTCGACATGATCCCGCCTTCGGGCCGCGCGTACATGCGAGCGGGTCCCGACGAGCCCGGCGCGGGCGTCGCAGGCGCGGATAATGCCGTCCACCTCATAGTCCCCTCATCTACCTCCATCGCCGCTTCCACGTCGTCGTCATCGACGTCTCCCACATCGCTGGATCCGGACGCCTGCGACGCGTCGTCGCTGTCGCTGTCGCCGGCATCGTCGAGCTCCGCGGGGCCACTAGGCGAGAAGGCCCTTTCTTCCCTGCTCTCCTTCTTGCGTTTGCCGGAATTGGGCTGGACAAAGTACCGCTGGGGTCGAGAAGGGGATTTGTCGATACGTCGCCGTTTAGAGGAAGACTCGACGATGACGTCGGGGTCGGACTCGGATTCGGAGTCGCCCGAGGAGGGGATGGAGGGGGATGAGGGTGTAGGTGTCGGTTGCTTGCTCGGGCGCTGGCTGCCTCTGTCGATTACTTTCGAGCTCTCGCCATTTCGAGCCGTCGGGGCCGTGATAGCGGGGAAGGATGCTGCCGCTGCCGCTGCAGCTTCTCTGGCAGCCCTCCGCGCTGCTAGGGCCGACATACTGTTGATATATACAGTTCACCTGCCCCCGGCCAAAAATACGAGAGAATGGACGGAGGAAGTGGAGGTATCCATGACGTGGCGAGCACACGCTGCTTATCACATTGCCGGTTGGCTCGGAGCGGCTCCATCACCTCGACGAGATCATGTGACTTGCCCATGGCATCGACACCCACCTCGATAGCAACCACGCACACAATGGCACCCCGCCGCAGAGGACGGACCCCACCACCAGGCGAAGCCGGCCATGCGCTCTCCCTGGGCAGCGTCGCTGACTCGTCCACCGCCTTCGCTATCGATCCCGCGCTAGACACGACCCTCCCGTCAACACTGGACACGCTCGAATCCGTCACACGTGACACGACAATAACAACAGAACCGGTCGCTGGCTCGCAACCTGCCGCGCCCGATTCCACCGGGCCCGTCAACGCCCCAAGCGGGGGCGTGGGCGACGGGCTCACGGCGGAGGAGTCGAACCGGCTCAGCGACTTTGCGCAGCATGTCCTCGGCGGCAAGGGGGACGGGACGCACGGGCACGAATCGCTCGAGTCGCATGCCCGTTCGCGGCTGAACGAGACGGTACACGAGCACGAGGCGGACTACGGGACGTTTGATGCCGAGCCGGATGGGGGGCTGTTTGCGCCGGCGCCGGAGCAGGGGTTCACGGAGCTGCTGGACAAGCACCACGAGCAGGAGCGCGAGCGGGAGAGGGAGGAGCAGTCCGCGAGGGATGTGTTCCCCGCGGGCGAGCATGCACACGGTCACGGGCAGGGCGAGGGAGAGGGGACGTTCGAGGCGGACGAGGAGGTGCACCAGCAGCACCAGCAGCACCAGCACCAGGGTCATCTGGGCGACGGCCCGCCCCCGCCCCCGCCGGAGCGAACGCGACGCGCGAACAAGCGGAGGAGGGAGGACGAGCCGGGCGGTGCACCGGTCTCGATGTCTCGCGAGAATGGCTCGGCCGGGGTACAGGGGGATAATGTAAACGGGGCGGCCGATCCGCTGCGCATGAAGAAGGACAGCCATGTGCGTGTCTCTCACCCGCTGTTTGTACAGAGCGCCTTTGTGGCTGACAGGCAGAAAGAGGTCGAGCGCCGCCGGCGGGAGAACATCAACGTCGGGATCGACGAGCTCGCGCTGCTCTTGCCAGATACGAACAGTTCCGGCAAGGAGGGCAAGAGCGTCATCCTCAAGCGGGCCGCGACGCACATGGCCGAACTGACGCGGACGGTGAATCACCTCCGCGCAGAACAGGCCCAGCTCGACCAGGCGCGCATGGACTTCCAAGTACGTGACCCGGACTGCATGCTGCGCGGCGTTGACCCGCAGAGCCAGCTGGACAACCTGCAGAACGAGCTGAACGAGGAACGAAGCCGGTCGATGCGGTTCGAGCGGTCGTGGCAGCAGGCAGAGGACCGGGCCGCCGCGTCGCAGTTTGAACTGGCGCGGGCGAATGCGGAGCTGGACAAGCTGAGGCAAGGGCAGTGAGGCCGGCCGGCCGCAGAGGCGGGTTATCATGTTGTGATATATGTACTTCCGGTCCCGGATGTGGAACGTTCCGCAAGCACGTCGTCGATGCACTACGAGCTGCTAGGCCGGTGAATGTTGTACCGGGTAAACAGATCAAGAGCGCCGGGCGGAGGTCGCCACCTGCTGCGTCGAGTTGACCTCCACACGCAAGATTTCTCGTCGCGCGACTGCTCAGAGCGAGGTCACCGTTCTTGTTTTGATTCCAACACCACCAGTCGGCGACTTGACTGCCTGCGCGAGCCCATTTCAAGGGAAAAGGAGGAACAGTTTCAACCACCGGCAAAAGCTCACACGCCACCATGCCATCAGCGCCGAAGCAGAACACGCGGCACCACCGCAAACCCAACCCCGCGGGCGCATCATCGTCTGCCCCGTCGTCGTCGTCGTCGTCGCAAGCCGGCCCGTCCCGACAACACCCGGCGAAGAAACCGCTGGAACAGCGGGACGAGGCGGGCGTGCCTGGTATTTCGAAGCTCAAGGCGTCTATCCGGCAGACGAAGCGGCTGCTGGCGAAGGTGCGTGCCGCGTCTTGAGCGTCCGCATCCGTCGCCCGTTATTATGCGTCCGGCTCGCTGTGCCGCTGTGCGGCCATGTACATCGGCGGCTGGACGGTGCTGGAGGCTATCGGGGACAGACACTGACGGCAGGACAACCTCCAACCCGGCCTGCGCATCGCCACACAACGTCGTCTCACGTCGCTCGAGGCCGATCTGGCAAAGGCGGAGCGGCGGAACGTCGAGAAGAAGAACGGAGGCAAGTACCACATGGTCAAGTTCTTCGGTGAGTCCCGGGTCGACGAGCTGCGCCGTTAGGCCCCCGAGCAATCGGCACCTGCGTCGCATCGACCTCCCGGTCGTGGTCGCAGGGACATGGCGCTCACGGCAGAACGGCAAAAGCTCAAGCGGCTCGTGAAGCGCTTCAAGAAGAAGCTAGAGGACGAGTCCAAGTCCGCTGCGAAACGCAGCAAGGCCGAGAGCGACCTGCACGATGCGCGCGTGATGCTCAACTACATTCTGCACTTCCCGTGAGTCCCCGCCGCATCGTCACATCCCCTCTCCCCCAACGCCGTACGACCCGCATCTGCCACCTCGTGGCCCACCGGGCACCCCAGCACAATTTGTCATCCCGTCAAGATCGCACCTCACCCCCAGGAACGAGCAAAAGTACATCGCCCTCTTCCCAGCACACCACTCGGATCCCTCCGCGCCCGAGACCAAGCTCACCCTGCCGCCGCTGCTGCACACCTCGGAGGAGCCCACGGAGAAGAGTGATATCCGCCGCCTGGAGATCCTCCGCTCCGTCAGCGGGATGATGGACCGCGGGGAGATCAGCTCCACGCCAGAGGAAGAGGGCCGGGGGAGCAAAGTCGACTTGCACGTGTCGCATCACGAGGCCGGACATGCGGCCGGCGAGGGCAAGAAGGGCAAAACGGACCAGAAGGACGCTGAAGACGAGGCGGACGACTTCTTCGAGGACGAGTAGCAGCAGTGATGATGCGAGGGCACCACATGACTTGTATGTATTCTATGACAACGATACCTACAGCGGCTCGACCTCGAGGCGGCTGTGTATGGACCCATGCTGGTACAATAAAAACGTTGCATCGACATGTCATAAACGAGGTGTATGGAATAAGAGACTGACAGCGACCACTCGACATCCCTTCCCTCGCGGTCCTCTTCCTGGTCTGGCACAACCTCGCTAGATCGCAGTCGCAGTCGCAATCGATCGACGACTGTAGACCGACAAGCCGGGAGCGTAGCTAAGCGTGGCGCAGGCTCGTGGGAGTTGCGAGATAGCTGTGCCCGTCGCAGCGACGCAGCGACAGGTACTCCCCGTCCAAGAGACGGATGAGGCGGGAGTGGGAAAGAGGTCAACTGGTCGACAGGTCGGGGGGTCGGAATCGAGGGTGATGATGGGGTGAAAGTGTGAGTGTGTAATGGTACATAGTTCGCATGCAAGAGCTCCGCCTGGCCTGTACCCGTGGGTACATCGGCCCGAGGGCGCAAGCTAGGTCGCAAGCCGGCGGAATGGGCTTCGCGGGTAAGGAGGGAATAAAGGGGCCGGTTGAGCAGGCCGGACTGGGAGGGAACATGCAGTTGAGTTCGAGCTGAGTCGAGGGTGGGAGTCGGCCTAGTTCGGAGAGACGAGGAGGCGACTTGTGAACGTGGATGCGGGCTGGTGGAATGAGCGGACCTCAAAGGTGAAGCGCGTGGCGCGCTTGCCGTGTGCGGAGCCGACTGGTCGAGCGATCATCCGATTCATGACCAAATCGGACGAGGCGACACCTGGCCTCCGGCGCGCCCAAATCCGTGCAGAGGGTATTACGAGGAACAAGCCGAGTGACGAGCCGTTGAGGTCGTTGAGGAGATATCGAGAGAAAGAAGATCGAAGTGGTGTAGGGGTAGGTCGGGTCGGAGTCATCGAAGCGTCGTTACAAGCGGAGGTTGCAGGTTGAAAGGTGGATGAGGACGGGTCGAGCAGCACATGAATTGTCGTCTGGCTCTGCGCTCTGTCCGCTATCCGCGCGTGGTGAAAGGGTATATCGCGCCGGATGTCGGATCCCGATTGGCGAGCCGAACCATGTATGTCTCTGTCCTCGTCGCAGGTCGCTAGCTCTCGTCCATTTGACGAGCCCAACCTTTCCGTCCTCCGCTCATGCCCTCTGCTCACGCTTCCCGTGACGAGGCGAATTACCACTGCTGCTCCCTGTTCCTGGTCTGGCTCCTGAGCTGCCTGACGTTGGCGTCCATGCCTCCAGCGGCGGCGGCGCCTCCTGCGGCAGGGTACTCCTCCTGCTTGACGCGCGCACGGCCGCCGTGGTTCAGGTCAGAGGACATCGTATTGTCCTGCGCAGCCTTGCCGGGCTGGACGGACCAGTCGAACACGTAGTCGTACTGGAATCCCTCACGAACGAACAGGTCTCGGAAGAGCTTGCGAAGGTACGAGTAGTCCGGCTTGTCGTCGAATCGCAGCGATCGGCAGTAGTTGAGGTAGATCGCGAATTCGTTCGGGAACGATCGGCACAGGACCTCGGTGGGCGTGGTCATCTCTGCGTCGTAAGCTTTTTCACCCCCAATTGTCCGTTTCCCACTCACTCTTCTCCATGATTCGGTCGTACTTCTGCTTCTTGGTCGCAGCCTTGAGACCCTGCCACGGCAGCTGACCTCGGAGGAAGTACTGCTTGTCAGCTGTGCTGTGCTGATATGCACATGCGAACTCACCATCAGGACGTAGCCGAGCGACTCGAGGTCATCTCGTCGCGATTGCTCGACACCCAAGTGCGTGTTGATCGAGGTGTATCGCGCCGTGCCCGTCAAGTTCTTGTTCTCCCTGTACGGGATGTGCAAGTGCGTCTTGGGGTCTCGGTACTTCTTGGCGAGACCAAAGTCGATGACGTTGACCTGGTTGCCTCGCTTGCCGATGCCCATCAAGAAGTTGTCGGGCTTGATGTCTCGGTGGATGAAGTTTCGGGAATGGATGTACTCGACTCGGGAGATGAGCTGGTCGGCGAGGAGAAGGACCGTCTTGAGCGTGAACTTTCGGTTGCAGAAGTTGAACAGGTCTTCGAGCGAGGGGCCACTGCGGATTTAGCTTACATATAATCAAGTGGTTCATTTCACTCACAGCAGGTCAAGGACCATGGCGTTGTAGTCGCACTCGGTACCGTACCATCGTACGAATGGCACTCCAACACCTCCCGCGAGCGACTTGTAAACCTTGGACTCGTACTCGAGCTGCGGGTGCTTGGCCTTGACTGACTCGAGCTTGATGGCGACTTCCTCGCCCGAGACGATGTTAACTCCGAGGTAGATGTCACCTGCTTGTCAGCCACGTCTCTTGCCGACAAACGAAGGCTGAACATACCGAAGGAACCACTTCCGATCTTCTTCCCAATCCTGTACTTCCCCCCGACGCGAAGGTCCATGGACGTCATTCTGTTGTGATGAGCGTGTTGTTGAGTCATTTTCGATTGTGGAAGGTGTTGTGTGCGGCGGGCAGGCGATGCGCGAGGAATCGTGACGATAGGTGCGACGTATGTGGGATAGATGAAAAGCGGATTAGGGCGAGACCGCAAATGTGCAGGGTTTTTCAAGGATGTCGAGAGTCGGAGTTGAGGAGAGCGGCCGCCAGGGTGAGGCATCACAAAGGAGGCGAGGTAGAACGTTTGGACAAGACGAGGCGCACCGCGTCGAAAGTGCGAGAAACGAGAATGAAAGGGTCAAAGGCGATTGTGAGGGATTTGCACATGCAAGAAACACGAGGTCAGCGAAAGGTCAGAAGGGATGAGTTGAAACGAAGCCGAAAAGAAAGGGATGGCACTTGGACAGGCAGTGGTACGGCGAGTCGTTGCCCTGCCATTGCCCTAGGATGAAACGTAGTGTGAAGGGGTGAAGGCATGTCAAGACGCACCTGGATACGATGTATGCGGTCTATTCGTCCAGTATGTATCGATCCCGATCGAAAGACGGGATGTAGGTATTGAGTCTGACCCGCAAACCGGGTTGAGAACGTGTTGCGTGTCTCAGTGAAGTCGAGTGAGATGTGTAGCGAGAGGTCGCAGTCGAGGTGCGAGGGGCTGATGTGCGACGAGGCGGTAAAGATCGACCGAGCGGAATGGCGTCGATGCGCGACGAGGGTGTGTGGATGATATATCCAGATGCGATGATGAGATGACAAAGAGGATAAAGGTGTCGCGATGATAATCCGGGTTGAAAGGAGCGCGGGTAGGTTGACCGAGTGGGTGAAAGGACGAGGGTTGGGAGGAGGGTGAGTGGGCGAACGATGAGAACGAACAATGATGCGTCAGCCGCGCGTCGCCGTGGGGTGTTTGCTAATCACTGGGGGTGGGCACGGTAGATGTGGATGGGGAGGGGACCTGTCGACTGGAAAGCTCGACTCACCTGGATGCGTTCGGTGAACAGTCCCTACCGAGAATGAGGATGAAGCGTGTGGTGAAGACGTAAGAGGAAGGCGAGCGAGGATGAATGGGACAGCAGAGGGATGACACGAGTGGACGCAGACGCAGCCAGCCGAAGGCAAAGGCAAGGCAAACGGGCAGCCTGACCGAGTCCGAGACCCTGCGAGGACCCATCATCCCCGCGCCACACAAGCAGAACTGCACCCCGCTCAGGTATCGCCGCGGAGATTCACACAATGTGGCACTTGGTCCTCGGTCCCAGATCGACGCGTGTTCGTATGCGGGGCCATAACCGGTCAAGTCTGACGCTGCGACCGCTTCATCATCACTTTCACTCGTTCAACATGGTGAGCAGAGTCATGGTCGCATATGCAGACAGACCACTGAATCATAGTCATACCACCTCGTCCCGCCATCAGCGGCCGTCTCGAACGACCAGCATGTCGTCTCGACAAAGGTGGGTTTGGCGATTCATCGACGCCGCGGGCTCGAGCTCATGTACAGGCCACCGCCCACAACGTCAGTGGCACGCACGACACCTTCCGTCATGGTCTCAAGTCGGCCGCTCAGGACGTGTCCGCCCACAACCTCAGCCCGCTCCAGGCAAGACTAGAAAAGGTACGCGAGCTGCCTCGACCAGCTTCTGGTGACTCGATCGAGCGCCGCTGACCCGTAGTGGAATAGCACGCAGGACAGCCTGCAACAGACTCTCCAGCGTAACAACTTCGGCATGGGCGTCCCCTTGCGCATAGCCATGGAGAAGAAGATCGTCGCATCCGTGAGCTGCCCAGTCCGGACAAGCTGTGGACTCACGTCAGTCACCGCACCACCCGCTCATCCTCGCCGCAACGCCCTCTGGCCTCCCCCTCGGTGGATCGCACAACCTCGCACAGGAGATCCTGGCCGGGACGGACGAGTCACTGGACGCCGTGGACTTTATGGCGGGCACGAACGACCTCGGGGAGATCCTCGACGTGAGCGCGGTGATGGAGCGCAGCCGGGGCATTTAACGACATTACGAAGGCACACTAGACCAGACATGCATTGTATCATATGTGCTTGGTCTACGGACGGTGCGTGAGGGCTAAGCGATGGACGCGTACCCGTTCCGTCCAGGCGCGGGCGCAGGAGGCGGCCCCCGCGGCGGACCGCCCGACGTGGTGTCGACGTCGTCTTCGCTGCCGAGCCGGAACCCGCCCGAAGACGGGAACGAGCCCGGAGGAGCAGCGGGCGGGGCCTGCGACTGCGACTGGTGCGATGAAGGGGACGGGCCAAAGTTGCCCCTCCAGTCTGGGATCAGCGCCGCATGGCCAAAAGAACAGACAGGGCTCACTCTGCGCGCCCTGGCTCAGACCTTGGAAGTTGAAGCCGCCCTGGCCGAAGCGCAGGTCGTCGCCTCGTTCGCGAAGCTGCACGAGGCACGTAAAGAAGACTGGGATCTTGATGAGCATCACTGCGAAGGCGGCGAGACCCGATATGGACGGGAAGGAGATGCTGCCGAGGCGGAGGATGTCGAATATGCCGGTGAAGAGCACCAGCACGAGGAACTGGGGTCAGCGGTCGCCCGGACATGGTCGGTCATGATAAGACATGCGGGCGGCAATTAGGATGCATTTGGATCGGCAGAGCGGCGGCGGTGGGAGAGTGGGGAGGTGGCACGGAGGGGAGCAGGAGGAAGAGCCAGGCCAACCTTAGGTGCCGCTGACCCTACCTCGCTCCTCTAGTGCTCCAAAGGGGACTTTCCGGGACGGCTTTGCAGCACTCACCTGCCTGAAAGGGACAGTCGATGAGCGCATCTCGTAAGCGACGATACCGAAGAGCTGGGCATCAGCGACATCCCGCGCACGTTCGGGTTGAGCACGTACGAAGAGGGCAAAGTTGGTAACTCCCGCGGGGTGCGAGGAATACACGAGCGAGAGCGACGCTCCCAGTCCGAGCAGCATCGAAGCATCTTGCGAGGCGAGGCGGTCTTGCAGCGACATCTTGAGCGTATGCGTGGTGGTCGTCGAGCTATATATGCGATATCGGATACGGTGCTCAACGAGGCGAAGCAAGACGTCCACGTCGGGCGGACATGTCCGAACGCGGTTGGTGCCCGGATCCGGATAACGAGATGACCGTCAAGTCCGCCTCAACATCATCAATCAACGCCCTTTGTCCTCGCTTGCATAACATCCCTCAAAGCGTCTCACATACGTCGACGTCAAACGTTCAATCAACATGAACACGGCTCTGGCATTGAGCGTGCTCAGTCTCGTCGCCGCAGGCGCGGTAAATCCACCTGTCAGCGCACAGATACCGTGGCCGACACGTCCGCTTGAGTGGAAGGATATCAACGTGCTCAGCATATCAGACTCGCATGGTGAGCCTGTGCCTTCTGTCTGGGCGTAGCTGACGATATAGGGTGGCTTCTAGGACATCAGCATGTGAGCTCCTTGATACTCACGCACCCTTCACCGCTGACAACCTAGGCGACGTGGCCAGAACCAGTGAGCTCTCGCGCCTTTCCCCGGCCGCAGCTCACGTCAGAACTACTCGGGCGATTACGGCTCCTTCGCAAGCTTTGTCACCCACATGCGCACCCTCGCAGATCAGAAGGGCGTCGACCTTCTCGTCGTGTGAGTAACCCTGCCAACCGCGCGCACGAGCTCATGTGCAGGGACGCGGGCGACCACCACGATGGCTCAGGCCTCGTCTCGTCCTCGCCCGAAGGCGCCGCCCGCGCCGACTACATCTTCTCGCAGGTCACGTACGACATCATCACCATCGGCAACCACGAACTGTACAGCTATGCAAACGCAAAGGAGATCTACGATCATCCGGAGCGGTGGAATGGGCGGTATCTGACGAGCAATGTGAACATCACGGTGGAGGAGGACGGGCGAGCGGTGTCCAAGCCTATTGCCGAGCGATATGCGAAGTTCAAGACGAAGCAGTGCGTGGCGGAACTGCATGCCGCAGGGTGCTGACGAGTAGGGGCCGGCAGGTTACGGCCCTAGGTGTGATCTTCGATTGTGAGCTAGTAAAACCATCCAGTGGTATCAAGCTGACTTGCCCAGTCCAGGCGCATGACAAGTGAGCTTTGAAGCCCATCTCAGCTGACGCAAAGGAACGTGACTATCCAATCGCCCCAGCTCCTGGCGCAGGAGACCTGGTTCAAGGAGGTCATCCACGATGAGCCGGATTACTTGTGGGCCGCCTCGATCCGATCTCAATGTGGCCTTCGACTGAAAGCAGTGTGCTCGTCGGGCATATGCCACCGCGATTCGAGACCGCCGCCTGGCAGCCTGTCTTCGATGCTATTCGAGCGAGCCATCCTCACACGCCCATCTTGATCTTCGGCGGGCATAACCATATCCGTGATTGCGTCCAGTACGATGATCATTCCATCGCGTGAGCTGGCCGACCCTGCATGCCTTGCAAGCTGATGGCAGTCTTGTGCCCGGTCGATACCTCGAGACCGTTGCTTTCACTTCGTGAGCGAAACAACCTCCCACTCGAGCATTGCTGAAGAGCAAGGTCGTCTTTACCGAACGCGCAACACCCTGAGCGCCCGCTGGGCATCGCTCGACGATACATCGACGCCAACCCGCATTCGTACATGTGGCACACCAACAAGACCACAGACGACTTCGATCTCGTGAGCTCATCGCCTCGTTTCCCCGACGCAACGCTGACGATGCAGCCGGTTGGCCGCAACATCACCTTGCAGTTGCTGCAGCTAGCATCTGACCTGCGCATCTCCGAGCCATTGGGGATCGCGCCGAAAGACCTGTACCTCGCGCGATACCCATACGGCCATTCTCATTCCATCTTGACCGAATGGGCCGAGAACGTCTTGCCTGCGACAGTCTACGAGAAGGGGAGATCGGAGACGCGCTTAATCATAACGCAGACAGGAAGCATACGCTTCGACCTAGTGAGACATTCTCTCGTCGCTGACTGCGAAGAAATAGCTGACGACCAGTTCCAAGGCACTTTCAGCCGGAACGACGAGTTGACCCTGTCGCCTTTGTGAGTTGGTGAGAGCGTTTCCAAGCCGAGCTCACGCCAGTGCGAATGCCTTTGTGTACACCACTCTCCCCGCCAAGCTCGCCCGCAAGATCCTGGAGCAGCTGAACAAGGCGGGCCCATCGAAGTTTGTCCCAGAAACACCGCGCACGATCCAAGAAGAGGATGACCGGGTCGAGCGGATGTATGCGGAGTGGATCGATGCGCAGAACGACGCATACGACGCGGACTTGGCAATCCAAGGGGAGCACACGGTGTTTGGTGGACGCGAGAAGCAGTTGACTATGGGATACGTGACGCACGATGCTTGTCCTGGACGTGGCGACGATATCGAGCATGTCCCCTGTGAGCTTTGTGGGCCAATACTCGCGCATAAGGCTGACGGCAGTGCCCCGCTCGGTCAAGATCCCGTAAGCGCTGGAACAGCAGCTCGTGGAGAAAATAAATTGACCACTAGCGACTTCATCAGCACTGCTTTCCCAGAGGGGCTGGAGGACGATGACGAGCTCGACGTGATCGTCATGGACTTTGCGCTGGACGATTTCCGTGCGTGCCACGACCGGGGCCCGTAAGGATTTGGCTGACGGGTAGTGACAGCGGTCAAGGTGCTTGCGCCGCAAAGCGACTTGAAAGCCAGCGATATGCGAACATATGCGCCTGGCACGACCTTGAACAAAATCTGGGGAGAGTACGCCAAGATTGCGTGGCAGCCTTAGGCGGCAGGGGCGAGACGGAGAAGATACCCACATCGATGATAGATGGAGCAATATGATAGATTATGAACTGGCGAGACTGAGATGATGGCCGTATGATACATTATGATTTGATGAGGCCTAGATACTAGCCGTATGATACATTATGCTATGATGAGACTGAGATGATATGATGAGACTGAGATGATATGATGAGACTGAGATGATATGATGAGACTGAGATGATATGATGAGACTGAGATGATATTTTATGCTATGATTGTCGAAGCCTGCGAAGCCTGCTTTGATGCGCATTTGGGCGGGTATGAGAATCCCAACTTCGACATGCATGAGACAATGCTAGTTACAAAAGAGTCCCGGCCAGTATGGCCTCACGGACGGTCGGATCGTACGCAGGAGAGAGCGGTCGCTGTGCAGTACACGTCGTCCGGAGCACCCCTTGGTCGGTGTTCAGACGAAGGGGCAAGGACCTTTGCTCAGGAAAGCCCAGATCGCTTGGGCCTTGTGTTGTTTGTCCGTCGCGGTAGGCATGTCGAGGCCATAGGCTGTGGCGACGGCGTCGAGGGTCGGGTCGGTCAACGCCACGAGACCTTCAACGCTTCGCAGAGGGCTGTCGAGAAAAGCTTGCTGTCCCGTGAGCCCGGGCGGCTGATCGTCTCCGAGAGGACTTACCAGCAACGGATGAGCGGCCGCAGGGGCAACCGCGATTGGTCGGATGGGGAATTTCGCCTCGCAAAGGGCCCGGTTGATGGCTTACAGCTTCAGCGATATGTTTTCGTACCTCGTGCCGCATACCATTCTTTGCAAAGCGTCGAGCTGCCCCTGCATTGCCGCGAGGGGATTGTTGAGTTCCGCCGATTGATTGTTGAGTCCCGCCAATTGATTGCTGATGACCGCGAACTGGACATTTTGGTCCAGGGCCGGCAGCGCTGCGGCGTGTCGCGTGCCTAAACCTCAGCTCCAAGTTAGGCTGAAAGCGGGCACGGAACCCTCACCACAGATGACGTGGACCTGCGCCCGGAAGGCTGCGATGGCCTCCTTGGTCACCGTGGGAATACCAGCGACAACCTGAACGACGGTATTCAGTGCGTCAAGCTCGTAGACGTTGGTGGGTGTCAATAGGGAAAGTTCGCATGCTGGTCGATCGTGGCGTACGGGGTGGTCCGGACGAAGGAATTTGGGTCCTGAAGCGCCAGCAGCTCGGGCGGGAACGGGAGACTGGCCGCCATCGTGGTCGTGGATGGAGAAGACAAAGTCAAACGTTGTGAGGGCGACTTGTTAAGTCGTCCAGTCGCGTCACCCAGAACCCGATGAGCGCTTGGACCGGCGCGGGGTGAAATGCGGGGTGAAATGCGGGGTGAAATGCGGGGAAACCATCGACTGATGTTGATCCACCCGAAAACAGACGGTCGATCTTTCCTCATCCGACACAAGCGTCCACACACAGCATTCGCCTGCACACATCAATGGCCCCGCCGCTTCTGTGACGACCGGCCTCCAACCGCTGAGCGAAACATGGCGCGCAGTGTGCGTTCAGGACGACTCATCACTCTCGACAGCTCTCCGGACGAGGTGGACGAGATTGAGCAGCTGGGCGAGCTCGAGGCGGAGCGACCAGCCGGTTCAACCTCCCCTCTCGGCGCAGCTTCCCAGTCTACACATCCCCGATCAACCGCCGTATATTCGGAAAGACAGGTGGCCCGGACCAGAGATGAGACCATCCCGCCCACTTCACCTATCGTCATCTCGTCCCGCTCGCCATCGGCCCGCTCGTCTGTCGGCCAGTCTTCGCCCACATCCACCTCGCCGATCACT
>Ga0308169_10002667_pt1 | contig 18172 bp, 17 predicted proteins | sample PhyBR1_2_FD_202139 | JGI IMG/M metagenome (GOLD analysis project Ga0308169, IMG submission 202139) | Phyllosphere microbial communities from UC Gill Tract Community Farm, Albany, California, United States - DLSLSB.R1 | ecosystem: Host-associated > Plants > Phyllosphere > Unclassified | place... | reverse complement strand
CGACATATCAGTCTCCTATTTCACAAGAAGAAGTCTAAGAAGCGCGCCGACATTGATCCCCTCAATAACGAGGCCGTCAACATCGCAGTTTTTCAATTGCACAGCGCGAAATGAACAATTCTCAATGACGGCGCCGTCGAATTCACATGCACTGAATTGCGTGCCTTCAAAGTTACTACGATGAAATACAGAATTGAAAAAACTGGACGCTCCAAAAATAGAATGGCCAGCCGATATGTTGCTAAATGTAGAACTGGTCGCATCCTGCGAAACGCATATCATGTTAGGGGATAATAAAGACTTGTCCGCGGTCTCGATTTTTTCCATCTAAGCCTCCCGTGCAGCAGTCATTTCTTGATACAATATAATTAGCGGCAACCAATTATTGTAATGTGGCATCACCATGATTGCACAGTACTGTACTTGATGTCTAGCATTTAAATGTAAATTAATGTGGCATTGTAATAAGGGGTTATGAAAATAACTACTTAAAAGTGTGACGTTGCAAGCCATCAGATTATAATTATACGATTGTTGATGGCGTGACGAAGAGGGTAGGCCGAATATTGAAGATCGCGCGTAAGTGATCTCGATGTGTCATGATGTCGATGTAAACATTCGTGATCTGATTCGCAATTTCAATGGACCTTGGCATATTACATTGTCGACAGAGTTTCATTGATGTCGTCACGGCGAGTTGTTTCCGAATCCAGCATTTATGGACCGCGCTCAATCAACGCGTTTCGAAATCATACATTGCGCTGATATATCGCGATGCTCGTCGCCATTCGCCCTAAGCTAGTATCGCTCCGCCGTCGGAAGGAGTTCGTCGGCAGTTTGCGTTCGAGGCTCGTCCGACCGGTGTGAGCTGTTTTTGCGTGATCCATGCTATCCCCTCGCGGGGGTATCGATATGGCCGAGGGGGTAACGGGTAAGCTTCCGGCAAACAGGTTGGCGGGACACGTCGCCACCCGGAGCACATGAGTTTCATCGTCTAAGCACTCCGGCTCAGCATTCTTGACTAGCCGCCATCAAGACTAAATTTGGATACAGCAACGCGCACTGGAGCTTGTTGGGCACCGAACTTGTTGATCTTACTTAGGATGCACGGGACGGGGGCCCGCACGCTCCCCGCGGTCGCTGGATTGAACCCGTTGGGTTCGGGGCCTTGAGGCTTGGTTAAGCATCAAACTGCGCAAGCTACAGGCGCTCTTTTATACTTAGATCTTTCAGGGTTTCTATGTGACCGCTTCGAAGATTTGCACGATCAGCAATAGCGCGCACGCGGGGCGAGGAAATCGCACGACTTCAAGCGCGCAACGGCCTGAACGACCGCCACGCGACTTGTGGATCTTGTCCGCTATCCACTGATGGTGCTGATCAAGTCAGCCGTCTTTGTGGCTTCGAAACCGAAGGAGGCGGCGAAGGACATCGATGCCGATCCCGCCGAGGACACCCGTTGCGCTTGCCCGGTAGCTTGGTCTCATGCTCGAACGCCTCGGCCACGCGTAGACGCGCGTTGTGTTCGGTTTCGGAACGTGTTGTGCATACGCCAAAGCGAAACCTCCACACCGCCAGCGTTCTTACTGTGCCGGCGAAGATGTGAGGTGGAGCGTGCGCGGTCGCGAACGCCTGTTGTGATCTCGCTAAAAACGAGCGAGTGATATTGCTGGTGCTAAAAGATGCACGGGGACGGGGACGGGGGCAGTGAATTCGACATTGTGTCGGCTCCCGAGGGAAGTCGATGGCAGGCAATCTGCCGGCGCTGGAAGCGTGCCGGGATTGCGGGGCTCGATGCCACTTGGATTTCGGTACAGACCGTCTTCAGCAGCGGTTTATGCGGTTCCTTCGCGTACGTCGAGGCGTGTGACCTCTGCAAAACGCTCGAAAGCCTGACTATTGGTTTCGCTCGTAATGGGGGGAGCACAGGTTCGAGCCCTATAAGCGCACCATCGACAACCTATTGCAGTACCTGGATATTCCCGGCGGTCTTTCGCCCGGAGCCCCGGTAAATCCGAGTTTTGGTATCGCGATGGGATCGCAAGCTCACTTTCCGGTACCGCGTCGGTTGACAGCGTGATGCCGGTCAGGCCGCCCTAAAAGGGCGATCTCCCTTTACGAAGCGTCCTGCACGTCCTTCTCGAACACGAGTGCGAGGTAAAGATTGGCGAGCGCATAGTGGCTCGAACACGCGTTCGGGTCCTCCGTCGCGGCAGCCATCTCAAGCTCCATTTCGGCGCGACGCTCGTAATAGCGTCGATCCTCATCCGTCACCACAATCCGCCTCCTGCGCGGCTTGAGCCGCGTCCTTCCTTGTCTGCGCGATCGCTCGCGTTTGGCGGGTTCCTAAACCTTGGACTGGGCTATCACAAGGTTCCATTGTTCACTTTCTGTTCTTGCGCTCTGCAGAGCTAACCGGAGAGGGAATCGGCTCATGAGTAGCTTGCGGCTCCACCAAATACCGGTCGCGTGGTGCCTGGCGAAGTTCCGTTCTTCCCGTGTCGCACGCCGGCTAATTTCCCGTCGCCTGCGTACGGCGATATGGAGGAACCGGGTGATGGCGGGTGCCGGGATGAACGACGGCGAACTGGCGGTATCATGGCGATCGCGCTCGGCATTGCCTCGATTGCAGTGTGGTCGCCCAATCTGGATTAGCACGGCAATTCGATGCTCAACGCCCGCACCGCTGGTCCGTCTTAGGTCCCCGGATCGTCTGAAAAGCAGCGTCTCCGCATACGCTTGCCGCCGAAGCCAAGCTCGCACATGATCGCGCAAAAAGGGGACGCGCGTGAACAAGTGGGTGCTGATAGTGGCGCTGGTCATGGCAACGCCGGTCACGGCGCGGGATCTGGGCGTGCCGGCCGACAAGGGCTGGAAACATGCCGAAACCGGCCTGATTCTCATGCCGCAACTGGCCGGTCTTTCGCGCACGACGCTGACCGATGCGACCGAGACCGAGCATGACGTGGCTGCGCAATATGATGTGCCGGACAAGAGCGTGTTCGCAACGATCTATCTCTTCCACCCCGCGATTCCCGATGTGGCGCTATGGTTCGATCGGTCGCAGACCGCACTCGAAACGCGCGACATCTTCCGCCATGCCGCCCCGGCAAGCGCCGATCCGATCGCCTTCTCCGCGACGAACAGCGGGACGGCAACGTCCCTGCGCCAGGTCTATGCGACACCCGATGGCGCATATCGGAGCACCGCGCTTGCGGTCGTGCCGGTCGGCGAGTGGATCGTCAGCATTCGCATGAGTGCGAAGGCGTTGACGGCGGACCAGCTCGACGCCCGCCTGCAACAGGCGATCAAGGCCGTCCGTTGGCCGCCCTCAACTACCATCGCAACCATCGCGGCCGCTCCGGTCAAGACTTGCGCCACGCAGCTGACGTTCACCAAGGCCAAACAGGCCAAGCCGAACGGTGCCGACCTGCTGATGTCGCTGATGGCCAGCACCATGGCCGCCAAGGCGAAAACGGAAGAGAAGTCGGCGCCGCCCGTGCCGCATCCGAGCTGGTGTCGCGACGGCAGCGCGAGCACCGAATACGGCGTTTATCGGTCAAGCGCGAGCACGGGCGGTTACATCATGGCACTCTACGATGCCGGTCGGGTCGTCAGCGTCTATCCCTCGCTGATGGGCCAGGTCGACAAGAGCGGGACCTATGCGGTGTCGCTGGAAGATGTCGAAGGCACGACGTCGGTCTTTCCGTCGTTCACCGCCCTGCCTTCGCCCAAGCAAGTGTGGGATCTGGTCGGAAGCGGCAAACGCAGCGGTACGATGAAGGGCAAACAGATGACGATCGACCCCAAGGCGCTCTGACCAGGGCGCCTGCTCGGACAGAAGGGTCAACCGCGATTGATGCGATCGATCAGCGCGGGCAGTTCGGCCAGGCTCTCAGCGTCGCGAAACGATCCGAATCCTCAGGGGGCGTCGCATGCTCATGCGCCCAGGCACCGTCCTGCGGAACATAGGCCGCCCATGCCCCAGCCTCCAGCGCCGGACGCACGTCGGAGCGCATCGAATCCCCTGCCATCACCGCCTCGGCAGGTTGCACCGCATATCGCTCGAACAGCCGCTTGAAGGTATCGGCGGTCTTGTCGCTGACGATCTCGACACCAGCAAACCGATCACCGAGGCCAGACGCGGCAAGCTTCGCTTCCTGATGCAGCAAGTCGCCCTTGGTGACGAGAACGAGCCGACCGCGGTCCGCCAGATCCTCCAGCGTCTGCGCGATCCCCTCGAACAGCTCGACCGGATGCGCGAGCAGCGACCGGCCTGCCGCCAGGATGTCCGCGACCATCGTCGGCTTCAGATCGGCACCGCAAAGCTCGACCGCGGTCTCGATCATCGACAGCGTAAAGCCCTTCGCGCCGTACCCGTATAGCGGCAGGTTGCGCGCCTCGCACGCTTCCAGCGCCGGGCGAGCGACCTGCGCGTCGGCGAACGGCCGCAGCATCTCCAGCAGCGCATCCTCGGCCGCATTGAAGTGCCGCATATTGTGCCAGAGCGTGTCGTCGGCATCGAGGCAGATAAGGCGTATCGTCATGGCCATATTTTACACCCGGCATTTTGTCGCACCATGACTATTCGCAGGCAGCGCGCGCCGTAAACCGTCAAACCAGGCTGTTCGTGGCAGACTAACCATACTCACGCGGCAGGATCGATATGATTGCCACTATGCTCTGCGGGATCTTGCTCCGCGCCCAGTCGCGGGCAAAGTGGAACAGTCAACAGAATTTATCGTATAACAAAGTTTGCCTCCGTTTCAGTGCATACTGAAATTCATAATATCATTGAGACGAGTATTTTCCTCCCAGGGCGAATCGCCCAAAAAGGAGAGTATGATGCCAACGCAGAAACAGATCGCGGAACTTGCCCACTCGCTCCACGATCGGAAGATCATCAATCTCGATACATCGATGCGCGACGCCCTCAGTGTATCGTCGACGGTTCTGAACGATCCGAACGTCGTCGCCGACTGGAATGTCGTCGGTGGGTCCCACTATTTCCTGGTCACGGGAATTCAGGGTGGTCTGGAAAAGGTCGCAAACCCGTCGACCATCGGAAAGACGATCGCTCAGCATTGAGCGTCACGGACATAATGGCGTTTCGTCGTCGCATCATGGCCATGACGAAGCGCCATTATACATATGAGCAATGTCATGGCTGATAAGACCGTCGAAGACGAACGCATTACGATCGAACTGGTAAAGTACTTCTTGTCGGTCAGGCCGCTTATCGCCAAGTTGGACACGATGGACGCCGACACGTTTCAATCCCAAGGGTTACGCGCATCGAAGGTCATTTCCGAAATCCTGCTGTTCTTCGAACTGGCGGAATCGGTCGTTACGCGCGCCGGTCAGCTTCGCAACCGCGTCGTGGCGTTCGTTTCGTGGGCGGTGCACGAGGTGTGTACAGAGGCGTTTATTGTCAACGCGGAACGGCGGCCAGCCGAGGCAAGCAGGTTCGGTATCATTCTATTGTGCGCGCGACGCTATGGCGTGTGCTCGCCTATGCTGGCGCGGATCGAGGCACTGATCCGGTCGCCCGGATATTTCGGCGTCGAGCGGCTACCGTTTCGGCATCACGAAGCGACATGGCTGTATGAGCGGGTGACGAACGTTGCTGTCGCCGAACATCTTGTATGCCGGTCATCGCTCTTGTCGCGATTTACGCACCCCTCGATGATGGCGAGGACGGATCTTTACGCAAAGACGCATTCGGCGATGTTCGAGACCGATTTTGGCCGTCGCCGATCGGAACATTGTGCGATATTCCCCGACGTGGCGATCGCGCTGGATCACGATCTGGCCTATACGTTCTGCGATGCGGACTGGGATCTCGTCGGGGAAATCTGCCTGACGCAGGTGTTTCTGGAGTGTCGCGGACCGACTTTCCAACAGGCAGACGCTGCCTTGAGATCGATATATAAGAAGTTCGGTTTTATACCGTCGATTACATTCGACAGTAAGACGGCCAACTCTTTGCCGGAGCAGGACGCCGATCTCTATCGCTTCATTCATTCCTATCATACGACGCTGGTATTCGGGTTGCTGATAGTGTGTGCCGCCAATGCCATTCCCGCCCGCATCGAGACGTCCGATATCGAACCGGCGAGCGGAAATGTCTTGGCTGCGATCGTCGAGAAATTCGGTGTTTCGGAATTGGACTATGGGCCGATGAACGAAGACTGGTTCTCGGACGATTTCGAGATGGGGTTGGACACGCTGATCGATGGCTATGCGACGCGCTGCTACGTTAGTCACGGCCTTGGCGATGCTCGCGCATTGCTCGAGCAATGCGCAGAACACGCGGGACCATTAGCGCGCGATTCATACGCCTTTTATGCGCGCTTCTGATCACCCATCGGTCGAACCTACGCCGATGCGTCGAACTCGTTAAACGCGGAGCGCACCTCGTCGGCGGTGGCATCATCGGCGACGTCGACCGTGACCACGACCCTGCCGTTCAACGCGGCATCATCTCGCGCCTCTTGGCTTGAAGTGCCAGCAGCGGCGTCGGCGCCGGCATCTTCGGTGCCCGCGGAGTTCGCATCGCCATCCGGGGCAACCAGGACCTTGGCACGATCGATGTTGAATTGCTGGACCAGCCGCTCGACGGTCATCTCGGCTTCACGGCGCGTATCGAATTTTCCGGTCAGTTTCATGGTTGTCTCTCCAGCCGGTATGGCTTTCTAGAACAACCATCCAGATCGCTGGCGGTGCCATGCGGCACGGCTTTTCGTCACACCAGCGCGCAGCGATTGACGTGATCTGTCGTCGGCTCTTACCGTGGCGACCATGCCAGGCTTTGAAAGCCGAACCCTGCTCGACTGGAATAGTGCATGCCGCAACGCGCGCTCAAGCCTGACCAACGCCTTCGCGAACATCTCGAAGATGCGCTGGTCGAGGCGGAGCAGCTCGGCTGGACGGTCGTCGCGGCGCTTATATCCGAAGCGCTCGATGCGATGGACCCGCCGTTGGCAAATACAGCGTAGAATTGGACTGGGTTTTCGGCGCAGTTGAACCCGAGAAGCCGTAGCAAATTGCATCGAAATGGAGGTTTCTGTTCGGTCGGTTTGCATTTGTACGAAAAAGAGACGGTTCACGCGTGATCGAGGCAAATGGCCAACCCCGATAGTATTGCCATATGAAAATGGTTTGCTAACCCGCCGCCGGGGGAGAGAAATATGCAGGCGGGGGCGGCGTTTGTCGTACATGGACGATCGGGACAGCGTGACGGTTCGGATCTAGGATCGGACCAGGCGACGACTGCGCCGGTTCATGCCACGCCATATCGGGGCGACATCGATGGTCTGCGCGCGATCTCGGTTATTGCGGTCATCATCTATCATCTGTTCCCGACCCGCTTCCCGGCGGGCGGGTTGGGTGTCGATATCTTCTTCGTCATATCGGGATATCTGATCGGCGGGATCGTCCTTGCCAGCGTTGCGGCGCGGCGGTTCACCTTTGGCGATTTCTATCTGCGGCGCCTGCGCCGGATCGCGCCGGCGTTCGTGGTGATGATCATCGCCACCACGTTGGTCTCGACGATCCCGCTCTATCCCCAGGAGTTGGCGAGTTTCGCGACCAGTGCGCTGGCGGCGCTGGCGTGTGTCGGCAACATATTCTTCTATTTCACATCGGACTATTTCGCGGCCGACAGCGCAACCTTGCCGTTGCTGCATACCTGGTCGCTGGGTGTCGAAGAACAATTCTACCTGGTATTTCCGTTCCTGCCGTTGCTGATCGCGCATTCCCGGTGGAAGCGATGGCTGGTGCCGATCATGACGGTGACGGCGCTGCTCTCGCTGGCGGTAAGCATCGCCTATGTCCGGACGAACGCCGCAGCGGCATTCTATCTTCTGCCTAGCCGGTGGTGGGAATTGATGGTCGGCGTCCTCGCATCGCAGATGCGGGGGGACTGGCTGACATCCCGGCCGTTGATGCGCATGGCCTCCGCCGCGGCAGGGCTGGGTATGATCGCCGCCTCCCTCCTGCTGGTGCGGCCCGAGCACGGATTTCCGGGGCTGGTCGTCGTGCCGGCCTGCCTGGGGGCGGCGCTGGTTCTGATCACCGGTCAGGGCACATCGACGATGGTGCATCGCGCGTTGAGCGTTTCCCCGGCGCGCTATATCGGCCTGGCGTCCTATTCGCTGTATCTCTGGCACTGGCCGGTCATCGTTCTCTACCGCCAGCACCGACTGATCGGCAAACTGCTGATACGGGACGCGGTCATCGTTCTGATCGTGACGGCGATCCTCGGATTTGCGTCCTGGAAATTCATCGAAGGCCCCTTTCGCGGCAAGATGGCACCACGCCGACTGGGCGCATGGTGCGGCGGGCTGATCGCTATCGCAGCGCTGTTGCAGGTCGGTATCCTGGCGACCGGCGGCCTGCCGGAACGATTTTCCCCCACGGTTCTGGCGATAGCAAGCGCCGGGGGGCAGTCCGGATCGATGCCAAAGCCCAAGGCGAACTGCTTTCTCACCAATCAAAGCAGCGTTGGCGACTTCGACAAGATCCCATGTCTCGCGCGGGAACAGGGCAAGTCCAATTGGCTGCTGGTGGGAGACAGCCATGCATCGATGATGTGGCGTGGGTTATCGGTGGTACTGCCACAGGTGCATTTCCAAACTGCGGTCGTGTTCGGCTGTGAGATGCCGCTCGATCCGCAGCCGACCGGTCGCGTGTGCGACGACCTGATGCACCAGGTGCTGGTCCGCGACCTGGATATCGCGCGGCCCGACGCGGTGCTCGTGATCTGGCGCTGGATCCGATTGGATATTCCCGCGCTGAAACGGCTGCATGATCGGCTTGCGAGCAAGGGCATCGCGCTGGTCGTCATGGGGCCGACCCCGGAATATTCCATGCCGGTGCCCCGGATCATGGCGGAGAGCGTCAGGCGAAGCGATCCGGGACTGCTGGCACGAACCATCGAACCGCGCCTGTGGAAAAACGATCGGGAACTCGCGGCACAGGCGAAGGCGATCGGGTTCACCTATCTTTCGCCGCTCAAGGCGATGTGCCCCAAACGGCGCTGTATCGTCGAGAGCGCCGACGACGGGCTGCTATATTTCGATGCCGGTCACTATAATCAGGTCGGTTCGCAGACCGCCGTGCGTCGCTTGATCGCGAACGACGCGTCGCAGGGATGGCCCTTGCGACAGGCATTGGCGGACACGAGCGCGAAGACCTACTGAGGCCGGGGAGGGGGCGGAGTCGGGGGTTGCTCGTCGACTCGAAGCCCCCTCGGTTGGCGTCTCCCGTCGATAGCGCGGGGGAACTGGAGCGAAGCCCTGGGTCATTCCCCCAGCAGGCGCCGATATTCGGCCTCCGCATGGCCATAGGTGTCCGCGGCGAGCAGCATCAACTTGGCGCGGTCGCGAACGATCACGCGGCCGCGGACCGCCCGGATCGCCTGTTCCTCCTCGAGCCGGTGGAGCGCATCGGTGATGCTGCTCCGGCGGACGCCAAGCATCAGTCGAAACTCCTCATGGGTCATGCAGATGTCGTCGTCGCGGACGCGATCGTGATAAAGCAGGATCCAGCGTGCCATGCGCCGCTCGATCGAATGCGCGAGCGACGAGACGATCGTCCGTCCCATCTGGATCATGAAGACGTTGACGAACCGCAACAGCGACAGGCGCAGCGTGGTGCTCTGCTCGGCGAGCGTAACGAAGCGCTCGGCCGAAATCCGCAAAGCCTCGCCGCGTTCCGCCCGCATCACCACGTCATAGGGCGATCGTGTCGTGCCGAGCAGCAACGGCCAGCCGATGCACCCTTCGGCACCGATCAACCCGACGGCATAGCGATGCTCGCCTTCGAGCGCGTCGAGCACTCCGGCGATCCCCTCCTCTGGAAAGCACAGGCTGTCGATCACATCCCCTGCATGCGACAGGGTATCGCCGATCGAAAACGGCACGCGGGTCAAATGCGGTGCGAGCAGCGCGAAGTCGTGGGTGCTCAGGCTGCGCAGCAACAGGTTCTTGGTATCGCCCTGTTGGATGTGCTCGATCAACACATCGGGTTCGGCGGTTCCCAATACATTCCACGTCATCGCTGCTTCCCGGAAAAAGGCCCGCTCCTCAAAGGGATCGGGGCTGTGTCCGGTTCCGTACCGCAACCATTGTGTCAAGACCGGGGTTGCTGCCTCTAGATAACAGGAGGCCCCATGACCCTTTCCCTCAAGCAGACGCTCGCCCGTAGCGTCTTCGCATCGTCGCTGGTGTTGACTGCTGGTGGCGCCATCGCGCAGTCGCCGCGGTCGATTTCCGCACCGCCACCACCACCGCCCGCCGCAACCGCGACGCAGCCCGCAAAGGCCGCGCCCGACATGCAACAGGTGCTCGATGCACTCGCGGCACTCGGCGGCAAGCCAATCGAGACGCTCACGCCGGCAGAGGCACGCCAACAGCCGTCGGCAGCGGACGGCGCCAAGGCCGTGATGGCGAGCAAGGGCATGCCGACCACGCCCGACCAGAGCGTGACGACGCAGGACATTCCCTACGGTGCCGATCCCAAGCAGTTCGCCCGGATCTACAAGCCCGCGACCGCCCCTTCCGCAAATGGCGCGCGGGCAGCGCGCCTGCCGGTACTGGTCTATTATCATGGCGGTGGCTGGGTGATCGCAGACGTCGATACCTATGACGCAGCCCCGCGGGCGATGGCCAAGGCGCTCAACGCGATCGTGGTATCGGTCGAATACCGGCACGCGCCAGAGTTCAAATTCCCGGCGCAGCATGACGATGCCGCCGCCGCGTATCGCTGGACGTTGGCGAATGCCGCGTCATGGGGTGGCAATCCCGCGAAGATCGCGATCGCGGGTGAAAGCGCTGGCGGCAATCTGGCGGTCGCGACCGCGATCTACGCACGCAACAACCGCCTGACGATGCCGTTGCACATCGTTTCGGTCTATCCGATCGCGAACAACGATGCGTCGTTGCCGTCGCGCCGCGATTCCGCGAATGCCAAACCGCTCAACGCCGCGATGCTGCAATGGTTTGGCTATTATTATCAGTCGAGCAAGGCCGATGCGCAGGATCCCCGGCTGAACCTCGTTGCCGCCGATCTGCGTGGCCTGCCGCCGACCACGATCATCAACGCGCAGATCGATCCCCTGCGCTCCGACGGCGAGACGCTGGCGCAGGCGATGCGTTCGGCAGGGGACCGGGTCGAACAGCGCACCTTCCCCGGCGTGACGCATGAGTTCTTCGGGATGGCGAAGGTGGTGCGCGGCGCAAAGGACGCCAACGACCTAGCGGTTGCACGGCTGAAGGCAGCGTTTGCCGGCGCCCCGCGCAAGCGCTGAGGCCAACCGATAAGACCAGCAGACAGGACGCGTCGGCGCCGGCGCGTCCTGTCATCATCATGATCACTGAAAGGCAAAGACATGGTCAACGGACCGATCCGCTATAGCGCCGACGTCGAGCAGGAGCAGGACGACGAGCAGGCGACCGTCGCCAAGCTCAACGACGCGTTCGATATCATCCTCGAGCGCACCGCGGAGGATTACGGCCATGCGGTTCGGTCGGTCCATGCCAAGTCGCACGGACTGCTCGAGGGTGAACTGACGGTCGATGCGAACCTGCCCGCGGAGCTGGCGCAGGGACTGTTCGCCACGCCGGGTGCGCACAAGGTGCTGATCCGTCTCTCGACCAACGCGGGCGATATCCTGCCCGACGTCATCAGCCTGCCACGTGGCCTGGCGATGAAGGTCTTCGATGTCGAGGGTGAGCGACTGCCGGGCGCCGAGGGCAGCGCGCAGGATTTCGTCATGGTCAACGGCCCGGTGTTCCAGGCCAAGACCGCGGAAAAGTTTCTCGGCAATTTGAAGCTTCTTGCCAGAACGACGGACCGTATGGAGGGCACCAAGACGGTTGCCTCCGCGGTGTTGCGCGGGGTCCGGCATGCTCTCGAAGCGGTCGGCGGCGAATTGCCGAGCGCGCTGAACTCGCTTGGCGGTGCGCCCAATTCGGAGCCGCTTGGCGATACCTATTATAGCGCCACCGCGTTCCGGTACGGTGACTATATCGCCAAGTTCAGCTTGGCGCCGGTCGCACCGGACATGACCGCGCTCACCGGCAAGGAGATCGACGTCGACGGGCGCGAGAACGCGATCCGCGAGGAGGTCCGTGCCGAGGTGCGCGGCATGGATCTCGAATGGGAATTCCGGGTCCAGCTATGCCGCGATCTCGACGCGCAGCCGGTCGAGGACGCGACCGTGCAATGGGACGAGCAGGATGCGCCGTTCCTGCGCGTCGGCACGGTGCGCGCGGCGGCACAGGATAGCTGGAGCGACGATCATGTCCGTCGCATCAACGAGGAAAGCCGCTTCAGCGTGTGGACCGGCATCGCCGCGCATCGCCCGCTGGGCAACATCAACCGCGTCCGCAAGGACACGTATCGCCATTCGGCCGACTTTCGTGCGCGCACCAACGGATGCCCCTATCACGAGCCGGTCGCGCGCGACGCCGGGGCGGGACAGGGCTGATGCGCGCCGCGCCGTTTCCGCCCGCGGACATGCCCGCCGAGCTTCGTCCGTTGCACGACGAGATGGGCGCCTACATCGCCGAGCATCTCAAGGGCTTCGTGTCGCGCCGGGACGACGGCGCCCTGATCGGGCCGTTCGCCCCGATGCTGCGCTTCCCCGCCTTTGGTCGCGCGGCGTGGACCTATACCAAGGCGCTGATCGACAACGCGACGCTACCCAAGCCCGCGCATGAGGTTGCGATCCTCGTCACGGGTGCGGCGTTCAATTCGCGGTACGAACTGTACGCACATGAGCGGGTGGGGGCCGCTGTCGGCTTGAGTGATGCAAAGGTCGCGACGATCGCCGCGGGCCAGCGTCCTGCCGACCTGACCGAGGAAGAGGCCGCCGCCTACGACGTCGCGGTCACGCTGGCCGGCGGCCGCCAACTCCCGGCGACCACCTACCGGCGTGCGGTTGCCGCATTCGGTGAAGAGCGCACCGCCGAACTGATCTATCTGGTCGGCGGCTATTGCCTCGTCTCGCTGCTGCTCAATGCCTATGACATGTCGGTGCCCGGCCGCGAGGAAAGCCTGCCCGACGACCGGGGAGACGACGCATGAGCACCCGACGGACCATGGGCGCGGTAGCCGGTGGGCTCGTTGCCGGGCTGGCGATCACGGCCTTGCTGATGCGCGGCGAGAAGACGACCGGGACACCGTCGGAACTCGTCAATCTCGAACGGACGACCGCGCGCAAGCTCGGGCTGGCGACTCCCCCGGCGGATCGGTTGGCGACGTCGGGCGAGCAGGCGATCGTGCAGGGCGGGCATCTGCTGCTCTCCGCGGGCGCGGCGATCGTCTATGCCGCGGCGACCGACGAGGACAGCGACGTGCTGGTGTCCGGGATCGGTTTCGGCCTGGCGTTTTACGGGGCGATGCACTGGCTGGTAGGGCCGTTGCTGGGCGTCAAGCCTCCCGAATGGGACGCGGATTCGAGCACGATCGGCCTGCACACGCTGAACCATGTCGGGTTTGGCCTGGCGACCGCGGCCGGGGCCAAGCTGGCGGCGCGCGCATGACGCCGCGATGGCCAACCCTGCGCACGTACGGAGCATGGCGCATGATGCCGAAACCCGAGTCCTGCACGCACGTTGAGGCGCACTGACATGCCGATCATCACCACCGACACGCTGGCGATCGCCTATACCGATACGGGCCCGCGCGCGGGACAGCCGGTGCTGCTGATCCATGGCTGGCCCGACGATGGCTCGACCTGGGACGCGGTCCTGCCGATGCTCCATGCTGCCGGCTTGCGCACCATCGTGCCGACGCTGCGCGGTTTCGGCGAGACCCGGTTCCTGGCTGCGGAGACGCCGCGGACGGGCAACAGCGCGGTGCTGGCGATGGACATGATCGCGCTGATGGATGCGCTTGGCATCGAACGGTTCATGATCGCGGGACATGACTGGGGCTCGAATACCGCCGAAGCGCTCGCGGTCGGCTGGCCGGACCGGGTCGCGCGACTGGCGATGCTGGCCACGCCACCGCGTCTCGGCGGGATGCCGACGCCGCCGTTCGCGCAGGCGCAACGGCAATGGTATCACTGGTTCATGGCGACCGCGCGTGGTGCGCAATCGGTCCGCGACGACCGCAAGGGGTTCGCGCATATCCACTGGGAGAACTGGTCGCCGCGGGGCTGGTTCGACGAGGCGACGTTTCAGCGGGTCGCGCGATCCTTCGACACGCCCGATTGGGTCGACGTCACGCTGCACAGCTACCGTGCGCGGTGGGACGAAGCCGAGCCCGATCCCCGCAGCCAGTGGCTCGAGGACAAGGTGAAGGCGACCGAGACGCTGGCGTTGCCGGCGATCTATATCCAGGGTGCGGTCGATGGCGTGAATCCACCCTCCGCCAGCAAGGCGGTGCCGAGCAAATTCGTCGGTCCGTTCGCCTTTGTCGAACTGTCCGGCGTCGGCCATTTCCCCCAGCGCGAAAACCCGCGCGCGGTCGCCCGCCACCTGATCCAGCTTTTCACCGGCACCCCTGCCGATCTTTCCGATACCGTTGACCGGAGCCTTTTGATGTCCAAGACCAAGCCCTTTCTCGCCGGCGCTGCTGCAATCGCGGTGATCGCCGCCGCCGCGATCGGCGTCGCGCAGGCCCGGCCGCGCGGTGCCAGCGCGTTGACGCAAGTCGCGCAGTTCGATCACCAGGCGACCGGCGTCGCAGTCACCGCCGACGGCCGCCGCTTCGTCAATTTCCCGCGCTGGACCGACGACGCGCCGATCTCGGTCGCCGAAGTGATGAAGGACGGGTCGCTGAAGGCCTATCCGGATGCCAAGTGGAACAGCTGGCGCAACGCCAAGTCGAACGAGATGCCGGTCGGCGATTATTTCGTCTGCGTGCAGTCGATCGTGCCCGATGGCCACGGCAATCTCTGGGTGCTCGATCCCGGCGCGCCCGGCAACGAGAAGATCCTCGAAGGCGCGCCCAAGCTGGTCAAGATCGATCTGGCGACGAACCGCGTGACGAAGGTCATCAAGGTGCCGCTCGACGTCGCGTTGCAGGGCACCTACCTCAACGACATCCGCTTTTCGCCCGATGGCCGGACCGGGTACATCACGGACTCGGGCACACGCGGTGCGATCATCGTCATTGATCTCGAAACCGGCAAGGGTTTCCGCGCGCTCGATGGGCACGGGTCGACGCAGATCGACAAGAGCGTGACGGTGATGACCGACGGCAAGCCGCTCGTCCGCCCCGACAATCGCCAGCCGGCCTTTGCCGCCGACGGCATCGCGATCTCCAACGACGGCAAGACGCTCTACTACCAGGCGCTCACCGGCAAGACGCTGTATGCGATCGACACCGCGTTGCTGCGCGACGGCGTCAGCGAGACGGACCGCGCGGCGGGCGTGAAGACGGTGGCACAGACGCACGTCGCCGACGGCCTGTGGATGAGCAAGGCGGGGGTTCTTTATATCTCGTCACCCACCGACAATGGCATCACCCGGCTGGTCGGCGATCATGTCGAGCCGGTGCTGACCGATCCGCGCCTGCGCTGGCCCGACACCTTCTCCGAAGGCGCGGATGGCCGCATCTACGTGACCGCGAGCCACATCCAGGACACGAGCTGGTTCAAGCCGGGGGCACCAGCATCGCTTCGTACCGAGCTGTTCTCGTTCGTCCCTGGCGCCGCCAAGGGTAAATGAGGGTTACATGACCTGTCTGCGCTACAGCGACGCCATCGAGACGATCTAGCCGAACGAGCAGGAGACGATCGAGGGTATCATCAAGGGCATGGCCGATCAGACCCGCACCGTCGAAAAGCGCGAGCATCATGCGGTGCGGGCCAGCCATGCCAAGAGTTCCGCGGTCGTCGTCGGCGACATGACGATCCACCCAGGTGTTCCTGTCGAACTCGCTCAGGGTCTGTTCGCGAAACCCGGCACGCATCTCGTCGCGGTTCGCTTCGCCCAAGGGCCGGGCGAGACGCTACCGGGGCACGACGTCGACATCCCCGCCTGATCACCGTTCCGTCGATGTCTTTTATCGGCGGAGCGGCCGGGCCGTCATCGCTATGTTCAGGTTCGCGTGCTATATATTACGCGTGACAACAGCGATTCCCCATACCTACGCCATCGGCATAGAGCCGGACGACATCGACTTCATGGGTCACGTCAACAACGCGAACTATCTGAAGTGGGTCCAGGCCGCGGTGATCGACCATTGGCAGCGCCTCGCGCCGGCCGAGGCGGTGGCCGGGCACCTGTGGGTCGCGCTGAAACACGAGATTACCTACCGCAAGCCGGCGTTCCTGGACGACGACGTCATCGCGACGGTTTTGCTCGAGAAGGTCCAGGGCGCGCGCGCATTCTACGAGACGATCATCAAGCGCGGCGAGGATGTGCTCGCCGAAGTGAAGTCGAGCTGGTGCTGCCTCGATGCGGAGACGCTTAGGCCGTCGCGGCTGGCGAACAGCGTGGTCGAGCATTTCTTCCCGAAGGATCCGGCGGCGGCCTGATTGCGACCACCACCCCCGCGGACTTACCACCCCGGCGGAGGCCGGGGCCCAGTTGGAACGTCGGAAGTAACGGCTCGCAGTCCTTTGTCATCGCTCTCCCCCAATTGGGCCCCGGCCTTCGCCGGGGTGGTACAGCAGGCGGTAGTCTTCTTTAAATTACCTCGTACGGCACCGCCCCACGCCGGTCCGGATCGACCCGTATCCCACTCGCCGCCGGTGGAAACGCCCGCTGGTCGCAGTCCGTCCGCAAACAGACGCGACACGAAGACCCAATCGGCGTCGCGATCCCGCCCGTCCCCAGCGCATCCGCATAGATGAACTCCGATGCGTTCGCCTCCTCGCACCCGAGCGCCACCGCATAGCGCCGCGCCGGTCGCGTGTACGTCTCGGACGGTTTCACCAGCCCCTTCGCCATCGAGACATAGCGGATGCCGTCGGTCGTCTCGATCAGCTGCGTCAGGATCCGGTCCGGAATCGCCACCGCCTCATGGACGATCCACAACGGACACGCCCCCCCGAACCGCGCGAACTGCAACCGCGTGGCGGAGTGCCGCTTCGTAATGTTCCCCGCCATGTCGACGCGGCAGAAGAAAAACGGGATGCCCAGCGCTCCCGGTCGCTGCAACGTCGACAGCCGGTGACACGTCTGCTCGAAACTCGTCCCGAAGATCCGCCGTAGCCGGTCGATGTCATGACGCACGCTCCGCGCCTCCGTCCGAAAGCGCGTATAGGGCATGACGATCGCCCCGGCCGCGTAGTTGGTCAGCCCCGCCGTCAGCAGTGCGCGCGCCGTCTCCGACGCCATCTCCGATGCCGCGACGATCCCGCCGATGACGGCGCCGAACTCGTGCCGCGCGACCTGATGCGCCAGCGAGAACAAGGTGGTCTCCCCTGGCTGCGACCCGTCGAGCCGCAAGGTCGCACCGTCATAATCGCGCAACGGTGCGGCGAGCGCGCCCGAGATCGCCACCGAAACTCCGCGGACCGCGAGCCTTGCCTCAAGCGCTGCCACGCGATCCGCCCCCAGCGTCTCGCCGATCTCCTCCGCCCGCCGATCGAGCGCATCGACATAATTGCCCGCCGCGTGAAACCAGTCGCGCACGTCCTCCCATGGCAGCAACCCAGGCGCCCCGGACCCCGCCACCAACCGGTCGTCGAGCGCGCGCAACTGCTCCTGCGCGCGCCGATACGCATCGTGCATTGCGACGAGCCGTTGCGCCAACAGCGGCTGGTGCTTCACCGCCCGCCGCACCGCGATCTCGTCGAGCGCAGGCGCCTCGACGCTCGTATCCGAAACAGCCTCCAGAGTCGCGATCAGCAACGCGGTATCGTCCGCCGCGTCGATGCTCCCCCAATCCGCCGGAAACTCCCGCGCGAGCGTGATCAGCACGCCCTCGGTCACTGGGCGGTCGCCATTCTCGATCTGCGAGAGGTAACTCACCGACAGGCCGATCCGCGCGGCCATCGCCGCCTGGCTGATCCCGAGCACGCGGCGCAGGTCGCGCAGGCGGTGTCCGACGAAGAGGCGACGTGCGGGCAGGGTCATATCCCCGCCTAGTTTGCAAACATGCCTCGGACAAGTTTGCAACATTGCATTTGCGCATCGCATCCCGCTCTGTGAAGGCAACCAGCAGGACGGAGAGACGATGTCATCGACGATCGAAGAGCTTGAACGCC
>Ga0308169_10002666_pt1 | contig 18174 bp, 20 predicted proteins | sample PhyBR1_2_FD_202139 | JGI IMG/M metagenome (GOLD analysis project Ga0308169, IMG submission 202139) | Phyllosphere microbial communities from UC Gill Tract Community Farm, Albany, California, United States - DLSLSB.R1 | ecosystem: Host-associated > Plants > Phyllosphere > Unclassified | place... | reverse complement strand
AGAGCGTACAGCGTGCGGTGGGCAACCGAGCCTGAAAGCATCAACATAAGGCTTCATGTCGTCAGGGTTGATACCAGATTCCTTCATCCTAGCCTCGAGCAGTGGTGCGTCGTGAACACGTTGGGCTCCCGAAAGGATCTCTTCTCCTCGCATGAAGAAATCGTAAGAGTTTGAAAGTTTGGGATCTTCTGGGTCGGGCATGGTGTAGAATGGTCGGATCTCGAGAGGGAACTTGTCGATGATGTAGTAATCGGTGTGGTACTTCTCCTTGATGATTTTACCGAGAGCCTTCTCGGATGAAGTGCTAGATTCGCGCGAAGGATACAAGGTTTAACTTCGTCGAGTAGAGTGCGAGGAGGAGAGCGAAAGGAAGCTTACCTCATGTCATCAGTGTCGCCGATAGGAGCAGGAGGAGTTCCTTGTTGAACACCAGCTTCTTGAAGAAGTTTGATAGCATCGCGATGTTTGAGTACGAGAGTCTCGGGCAAGAAGGTGAACTCCTCGTGAGGGAATTGACGCTTGACAATGTCGATCTCATCAGCGTATTTTTGCTTGAGTCCAGCAAAGATGGTCTTGAGCATCCCATCGATGGTCTCCATAGCTTCGTGGTAGTGCTCTTCGAAAGCCATCTCGAGATCGAGTCCCATGAACTCGGTCAAGTGTCGGTGAGTGTTCGAGTCCTCAGCACGGAAGACTAGAGGAAGACAGAAAGGGTTAGATAAAGGTTCAAAGTCGATCTTGGGCGAAAAGACAAGTCAGCTTACCGGGACCAATCTCGTAAACCTTCTCCATATCGGCAGCGATACACATTTGCTTGGCGAGTTGAGGAGATTGAGCGAGGAAAGCGATGGCTGTGGATTTAGTCGCAGCGGTCAGCTTCGTCGTTTCGGAAAGACGAGGGCTGAGAGACGCATCAAACTCACTCTTGAAGTAGGAAACACGGAAAACGGAAGCTCCAGACTCAGTAGCAGCACCTTGGAGCTTGGGAGAGTGAATCTCGACGAAGCCTTGTCCGTTGAGGTATTCTCGGAAGAGGTTTCCGACACCAGATTGAATCTTGAAGATGGCTTGGTTGGTGATAGACTGCGGAGAGTCCAACATCAGCTATCAGAAAGGTAGAATGAGGAGGTAAGTGAACGCTAAACTCACTCGGAGATCGAGAACACGGTTGTCGAGACGGGTCTCGAGGGCAACGTTGACACCCTCTTCGGAATCTATGGGACGGAGAGCATCGTTCATGTTGAAGGGAAGTTGGTGGGGAGCTTCTGAGATGACGTGAATCTGTGACTCAAAACAAATTGATCAGACGAAGCCAGCAAGGATCAAACAATCTGTGAGAAGCTCACCTTGCGGATCTTGAGTTCAACATCTTGAACAGTGCAAGACTTGACGGTCTCAGCAGCCTTCTGTACGTGTCCCTCGACGAGAACAATCGATTCAGAGTGAATACCCTCAACCCATCGAACCATCTTCTTCGAAACGAGTTCAGGCTCGACTTGTACGAGACCTTGGATAGTGTGGGCTTGTTGACGGAGAACGATGAAGACCATCTTGGAACCTGTCAGAGGGGAAAAGTCAGCCGGGTCGGACGCGAGATGTGAGAAAGGAAGATCTGGCGAACCTTGGGCACGGGAAGTTTGGAGACGAGCACGGAGGAGTACGGGTTGTCCTTCGTGAGCGGCAGTGATCTCGTCGAGCTTCCATCGCTTGGCGCCTGCAAGCGAAATATCTCAGCAAGTCAGTTTCAAGATCACCTTCTTTCGAAGGTTTCTTCGACTTACCGGTTCGGACGGAAGAGTTGTTGAGAGGAAGAGTTCCATAGCTATCAGGAGAGTAGTCCTGTTCAGTTGACAATCGGAAATCAGTCGCATGCCTCAAAAAATCATTGACTTTGCTTCGAAATGCGAGCAAAAGAAGTTTCAACATACCCTGTCGTTCTCCTCTCGAGCAGCTTTTTCAGCAGCTTCCTTTTCAGCGATCTTCTTTGCCTTCTCTGCCTTTAGCTTCTCCTTCTCCTCTGCCTTCTCTCGCTTCTTTCGCTCACTTTTTGATTCGGGTTCACCGTTGGCGCTGTAAGTGGTGAATACGGTCAGTCAGTATGGCTGCTAGCTTGAGTACTCGAGTTCAGTATTCCGGCCCGAGGTTGCTACCCTCGGCGAAGGGTTCGAGAGAGCAGGAAAGGAAGGAAGAGAGAGAGAGAGAGGGAAAGATCCTGACTCACTTCAAGCGAACTGGTTCCGAGTCCTTTGAGTCAATAGACTTGCGGGAAGGTTCAGGAGACTTTGTGTGAGAGGAACGACTGGGAGAACCAGATCTCGAACCGTGATGAAGTGCCTTGTCAATAACGTCCTTGAAACCCGTCATTTGAGTAGTTGTACTATGTAAAGTGCGAATGTAGTGGATAGATCGAGCTAGTGAGAGTGGTCGGAGAGGAGTTAAAGCGGCTCTTGTCAAGGGTCGCAGAAGTAGCATCAACTGATGAAGGGGAAAAAAAAGATTCGCTAATTTTTTGATCGGAGGTAGGTCACTCTCGCAATCTGTCTATCACTCTTCTACTCACTACGGCACAGAGGTAATTTCGCGTATTTGATAGATCTCGAATTGCTCAAAAATAACAATGCGAGAAATAGCGAAGTCGACGAGACGTCGTTTTTCGTTTAGCAACTGCAAAACTCCAAGGGTGAAAGAATCTACTCGAAAGTGGTCTTCCTACCAGTAGATTGTACGATAGCTTCACTAGCCCTTTGTGCCATAGCGAGAGCAGCACCAGGTTTAGCCCTCTCATTACTCGCTTTCCCTCCTTTCGCTCGGTCTTCTCGTTTCGGTCGTTCACCGAATCCATCTCCTCGAGGTTGACGACGAGCGGCGGGAGGTCCTTCGTAAGTCGTCGAAGCTTCAGTCGCTGCAGCGAGGACATCGGCATCGTCCCAATCTCGTCCTTTCCTCTTTCCGTCCCCTCCAGCTCGAGATGGTCGTCCTCCTCCTCCGCCTCGGTAGCCATCATCGTCGTCGTCTCCTCCACGAGCTCTTGCTGCTCCATTCGCACGACTCGCTGCTCGAGTTCCAAGTCCACCGCGACGAACAGCTTCGGCAGAAGCGTACTCGACGTTGAGAGCTCGACCGTTGAGCGAGTGGTTGTGAAGGTTGAGGAGTGCTCGAGTTGCTTGAGCGGGAAGGAAGAAGTCGACGAATGCCCATCTATACGTGATTCCGTTAGTCAGAGAGAGCTGGGAGGTGCGGGGAAAAGAAGTGAAGACGTACCCTTTGCATTTGCCAGTATCTTCGAAAGTACCCAATCGTACTTTTCGAATACCCGCCGTATCCGCTTTCGTGAGGTCCAAAGGTCCCTTATCCTTCTTCTTACTCTTGTCCCGCTTCGGTTTCTGCGTTGACATATCCGCATCTTCATCCTCAGATCCAGCTTGACTTTCCTCCTTGTCCTCCTCATCTTCTTCTTCTTCGGACCCTGCCTCTTCACTCGATGATCCCTCATCATTACCCTCCTCCTCTTCGCTACTGCTATCATCCCCCTCCTCTCGCTTCTTCTTTCCTTTACTTTTCTTACTTTTCTTCTCTCCCTTCTGTTTCTTCTCCCACTCCCTACTCCTCTTCTGATTCCGATCAAACATGTCCCTAATATCATCCACGACCGTCTCAAATCCAAGATTACCGAGGAATAGAGTAGGTCCAGCAGGGTTTCGTTGTCGATTCAAGATTTTTCGCGCGGTTCGATTCAAGGTTTGAGGAGGAGCGGAAGTTCCGTTTGCTGGGACGTTTCCGACGATTGCTGAGGTAGAGGTAGAAGGGTCGGAGGGTTCGAGAGCGGAAGGGTCGAGAGGAGGGAGTGTGGTAATGGCGGGAGCTGGTCGCCCAGTGTAATCGGAAGAGGCTTTGATGAGGAGTTTTCGACCATCGAGGTTTTGTTCAGAGAGTCCAACGGCGACAGTAACGTCGGTTTCGGTGGGGAAATCTAGGTATGCGAATCTGAAAAGGAAAGCGAGAGTTTGGCATCAGTTCTGGCGAGTTACGAGAAGAGAATATGGAAACGCACCCTCTGTTGTTCTCGTGGGCCCTCTTTCCATTCGGCATGTTGATCCTCATTATCTCTGATAACCCTCTATCCTTGAACCAAGCGAGTAACTCCCTAGCATGAGTTGCGAAATTCATGTTTCCGACCCAAATTCCATGAGCTGATCTCGCCGGAGTGTTTCCCACTGCGGTTCCTCCAATCATTAATGGTCCAGGTGCACCATTCCCTACTCCTCCAGCTGCAAGTTTCGTTGGTTGAGTAATAGCATCAGGATCTTCTCCTGCTGCTTCGGCTGCGATCCTCCTCTTCTTCGCTTGACGTTTCTCCTTGTGGGATAATGGAGTCGGTTCTTCTGCTTGTTTCGCTTCTTGTTCAGCTTGTCCTTTCGCAGCTTGTTGTTCTTGTTCTTGCTGTTGCTTCTCTAATTGTTTAAGCTTTCTCTTCTCCTTGTTTGAGAGCTGTTTTGCGGGTCCATTCGAGTCGACAGTTTCACTAGGAGGTGCGATATCGAAGTCTGCCTCCATTCTTGTATTTTGTTGCGGTAGAGAAGAAGGTTGAAAGTTCGAAAGTTGAAAAAGTTGGGAGAAGTTGAAGGGAAAAATTGGAGGGTTTTCTTAATAGGCCTACCGTGAGTTGGTGGGCTCCAAATTCAAATAAACACAAAACTGCATCATTGCGGACGACAGGCTCCTCTCGCATTCCTCCCTTCGCCATAGCCAGCGACAAGACTACACGAATCGAGTCAAGAATATCGCGACAGAATAGGGAACGGAAAGAAGATTGTTTTGATCAAACAACTTAGGAGTCTTTCACGTGAAGCAGGATGCCATCATCCAAATCGAAACAACAGAGGAAGCGTCCATCTATCGTAGCGACTGCTACTACGCCTGCTACTCTATCAGGCAACGGCACCCTCCCTCCCAATCGAACCAATTCTCCAGGTTCAGCGAACGCTGCATTATCGTCCGCACTCCGTCCTCAAGGCGATTCACTCTCAGCTCGTGGAGGAACTCCTCACAACCATACTGCATTCACTTCGAATCCGACTACTCTAGGGTTGGACAACCTCGTAGCGATGGATCTCAAAGTACCTGAACCTGCTCTCGGAACTCCAACTATCGAAATCAGTAGCGGTTCAATCAGTACTTCGAGCTCATCAACTAGTTTAACGAGTGATCAAGGAGGTGCACCGTTGAAGAGGGGAAAGAAGAGCGTCGATAAAGGGTACGATGGAGATACGGTCAGGGAGAAATTGACAAACATGAGTCGATCACTGAACAAACAGAACGGCGTGAGGGATTACCTGAGTGGTACGTCTCTTACCTACCTCGCCGAGTCCATAGTGAAGTAATCGTAGAAGTGCTACAGGTCCAACGGATGAACTCGTTATTCCCCTTCCTCGACCTTCACCTCTTTCCGCTTCAAACTCTCCTTATCCCTCCCCTGCTCTCTCGACCACTTCCACCACTTCAGTCAACGCAGTACCCATGATCGAATACGACAACGAAGGAGAATACACCGAAACGACTCCTTCTCTCGCAGCCGCAATCGATCTCTCACAACGAGTTCCCTTGATCGAAGATGATTCGACTCCCTCTCGACCTCGACCACGAGCTTTCACACTCTCCCACTCCGCTTTCGGTTCTTTCGGCACATTCCCTTCGACAGCACGATCAGGTCCCCTCGCTCCACCAACGATCAAATCCCGCTTCAAACTCTTCTTCCTCCAACTCTTTGCGAATGCAGCTTCGGCAGCTTTCCTATGCTTGATCATCGTTTGGGCGTTGGCGTCGCAAGGGCTGAACTTCGTCGTGAGGTGGATGAAAGGAATCAGTCCGGATCGGAGACAGAGGGAATGGGATACTGAAGAAGCTAGAGCGAAGTATACGAGGGAGAAGTGTGTCAAGGATATCAGGTATTATGCAAGGAATTGTGGGTTCGATGTGGTTGAGCAAGAAGTGGAGACGAAAGATGGGTACCTGTTGAAGGTTTTCAAGGTCGTGTGTTTGAAGAAAAAGATGAAGATTCATTCGGATGGGAGAGGTGGGTTCCCGGTACTTATTCAACATGGTCTGTTCCAGAGTTGTGGTTCCTTGTACGTTTTCCCTCCCCTTCGGATTCACTCTCAGACCTTACTGATCAATCCCGTTTTCGCGAAATAGTATCACGAGTGAAGAACGATCTCTCGCTTTCTGGCTTGCCGAACACGGGTGAGTCGTCGATCGCTGTCAGTCTCTGCCTCTCCTTCCAACTGACGAGCTTCTTTGAGGCTCACAGTGACTATCAAGTCTATCTCGGCAACAATCGAGGAGTGTTCGACATGGGACACGCATGGTTGAAACGAAGTGATCCTCGTTTCTGGGGTACGCTCTCGAGTCTCCTACAGTCGAGAGACGATATTGACTGTGAAGATCGGGTGCTTGCAGATTACAATATCAAGGAATTGGCTCTTTACGATTTACCTGCTATGGTCGATCACGTTCGAAGAGATACTGGTTATGACAAGGTACGTTTGTTGCTCTCATTCCGTCTCGACCTAGACGCTGAAGAACGAGAAACGATTAGGTCGCTTTCATTGGACACTCGCAAGGAAACGCAACTATGTTCTGTTCGCTCGGTGAGTTCTCACCCTGTTCTCAATTCACCTGAACGCTTGCTGACCCCGGGGTGAGTGAACAGCTCAAGGAATGGTTCCTGAACTCGGACAGAAACTCAGTCTATTCATCGCTCTCGCTCCCGCTGTTTTCGCTGGACCTCTCACGACTGGTTTCCCCTTCACTTACCTCAAGAGTATGAAGTGGAAGACATGGAGACGATGGTTCGGTGAGCTATTCCACTAATTCACTACACCCAAGATTCGAATTGACGATTCTCGCGTCATACAGGTGTTCTCGATTTCATTCCTTTGATGAGGGTTTCATACGACTTGACTCCTTCGAAGCCCTTCGGTCTCCTCGGATATCAGATGTTCGCTTTCTTGTTCAATTGGACCGATGTGAACTGGGTTCGTCTCCTATCTCTCGCTCGTGTCTCCTTCTCAAGCTGATCTCGATCCTACCTTTCAGCTCCTTCGTCGCAAACCCAAAATGTTCCGATTCACTCCTTCGCCAGTATCTTCAGCCTCGATCTTCTGGTGGACGGGGTACAACGGGTTCTCGACTCGAGGTTGCGTTCTCGATCCGAATGCTGCAAAATGGTTCGACGAACGATTCCCTCCTCTTTCGATCCATCAGTACGTCTCACCGTCTTCTCGTATCGACATACGCTCGCCGTTTACTGACAGCTGTCGGCGCTGACAACAGCGGTGGAAAGGATTATCTCGTCTTGACTGAGCCTCTCTTGCATCGATTGAAGACGAAGGAGGTCGACGTCGATCTCATCAGAGTGCAGAAGATGGATGATGGAGAACATTGCGATTTCTTCTGGCACGTTCTTACACTCTTTCGATTGACGATTGTTGACTGATGACCCTCTCCGCTCATTAGGCACGTCGATGCGGTAGAGCTTTGCTTCAACTCTTTCTTAGAAGATATCGAAAAGACTCGACCTCGATACCCAGAAGAGCGAATTTCCTCTCACCATCACCACCACGCTCGACACGATTCCAACTCTTCATCCGACCAACGTCAGTCCTCCTACAACGTCGACGATGAGGCTCCCGATGCTGTCGGCGCTCACGCTCATGCGAATCAGAAAGGAGATACTAAGGAAGTCGAGGTCGTCACTACGGGTGAAGGCTATTAGACGGATCGTTTCCTCTCGGGTTGTGTACAATACTTTCCTCTTTACTTTATAGATGCTGTTCCTCGGTTTGCTGTACTCATGCTATCCACTACAGACTCTCGAGTCTCTCTCTCTCTCCTTTCGGAATTAGATTCAGCGAGTCGGAAAAGCATAGTCAGGATACAACGAAATATTTTCTTGGTACAAAACGACACTTCGTTCGTCTTCGTTCATCGACCTTCAAGCCGATACTGTTCCCTTCTTCCCTTCTTCTTGCTCTGACATCTCCATTGCTGCGTTCGCTCTTCGAGACTCCGTTTGCCTCCTCCCGAATTCTCGAGAGATGACAGAGTCGAGTTGCCAGTCACTGGGGTGCTGTTCGAATACGAGATCCACCTCGTTTGCCTCACAGGCTCTGACTAAGGCCTGTGTGGCACTCTTGAACTCTGCGGGTATGTTTGGGACAATTTCGAAAGGGGCATCCAAGTAGACCGAGCGAAGACTGATTGAAGCTTGTGAACGAACGAACGCCGTTATGCATCTGAACTTCATCGAAAGGATGGTCTTGTTCTTGTTTTTGGTGAGGTACAGACCGGTGATTCGAAGATGCTGAATTGGGAGGCCGCAACGAGTGAAATAATCGAACTCGGAAATATCGCAGTTGAAAAGAGTGATGCTGATCGCTTCGTGTAACCATCCTGGAACCTCGTATAGCAGTACGTAGGTCAGATGAAGAGTCGTGAGTCCGGCGAGGAGTCTAGTGAATCGGGTGTAGTCGAGCTGTTGGATCTGCGTTCGAGTGAAAGTGTCGAGCATAGCGAGGTGTTTCAAGTAGGGGAGATAGATGGGGTCCAGTAGAGACGACACAGCGGAGGGGTTCTCGTGGCTGAGAGTGAGCGAAACGAGGCTAGTGGATGTGAATGGCGAAGAGAGCAGGAAACCTTCTCCGGAGAGTCGAAGGTGCAAAAGATCTGTTTGCAAGCGAGTGGGTCTGAGCTTCTGAGCTCCCTCATAGTCGTAGAGACATACTTGTGAGATACCTCAGAGGTTCCAGATTGAGCTGTCCCGCCTGACATTGGAGCACGAGAGTGCGAAGATTTCGCGCATTTTGAACAAGGCGATCGAATGGGCTCTGCGCAATACTACCTCCGACTTCATCACTGCAGATAGTCTCGATAATCTCGTTGTACCATCCCTGGCGCTCCATGATCTCAAGAGTCCTCTTCAAACTCCGAGGCGATGCCCAAACGATTTCGATTAGAAGTGGCTGTGCGACGGCGCAGAAGCGGCGCGAGACGAGGCAGAGAGAGCGGAGATTGGATTGACGAGCATCGTAGCTGGCGAATCGGAAGGCTGAGGGTACAGAAGATTCGATAATTTGGCGAACGAGTTCAGTGGGAAGCGAAGAGATTGACATGGTTGAGAAGTGGAAAGGGGAGGTATGACAGGAGGAAGAGCAGACTTGTGTATTGATTCTGTTGCGACAGTGCTTGTGTCAGCTATGAGTCTTAAGAGAGCGAGAAAGGGAGATTGAGATGAAGGAGAGAAGAGAACAGAACAACTCACTCGTGGAACGTCTGTATAGCACCTAGCTTCTGATCACCGATATCTGAGTACTTGTGAATGCTGTAATTGCTCCCGGATGTCCGAGTCGAGAGAGGAGAAAGCGATGTTTGATGAAGAGCCTGAGGGGAAGCGATTCAAGTTGAGGAGGGGAAGAGGGAGAGGTCTTGTGAGTAGCTTTATGACTTGTTGGGGTTGTCTGAAGTCTGCGGCGAGGATTTGAGCTGAATCTGAGGTGATCAAGTGAAAAACGAAGAAGAGAGGATTCGTTTCGCTCGTTCGCAAGTCGACATTGCAACTTCTATGGCGCTCTGAAGCTTTTACAGCGCTTGGCGTCGACCTTAAAGCTATCCTGCACCCGAGCAAGAGACGCGCAGACTCATCCGAATGCGAACAAAGACGACACTCAAAGTCGAGACGGTTTCGCAAGCTTCATTCTCCTCGAACCGATTCAAACTCAAGAAGGACAGAAAGGTTGTTACACAGGTTATGGCAAGAGACTCTACTGCGAGACCAGAGGGTAAAGTGAGAAGCGAAAGAAGACAGTAGAAAGGGGAAAGCAAAATCTATCAAACGAATCTATCTCCTTCTCTTCGTTCCACCTGCCTACCTGCCTACCTGCCTACTCAATCTGTGTCAGGTGCCGTTTCAACAAGTCCTCTATCACGTCACTGACTGACGGCCTCCATCCTCCCGAGCTCCAACTGCCTCCTGCAAAACTCTTTCGAAATGGATTCTCTACATTCCGCCGGCTGACTCTCGTAAATCACCTTGACATGTCTCCGACGACAAGCCCTTTTGAGTGCGTCTAAAATCTGGGCTCGTTCTTCGGTCCTAGCGCGCCTTTGTCCGAGGATCGTTGGGACGTAGAGCGACCGGAGACTCAGTTGACCGGTTTCTATACTGATCGACAAGCGCTCGAGAGACTTGTAGTCGACGATAATTTTGGCACCTCGAAAGTTGTGTCTAATCCGGAGGTGATGAATTGGTAGACGCCAGCGAGCGAAGTCGCGCTCCGAGTAAGTCCACACGTCGAATAGGGTACGATCCAAGAAACCCGGGGGAAAGTAGGTTGCAAGATCAGGTGAACTGAATTTCGCAGGAGCTGATAGGAATATCGCCTCGAGTTGTAGGCCGAGATCTGCTAGACGAGAGGTTCGAAGTTGGTCCAAGATCGTTCCAGTCGAGTAGGGCATGGCCAAGTTGCGGAGAGCGGGGAGCATTGATGGTCTGAGTCGTGGTAAGAGCGTGGTCATACTTTCGTGGTCCATGGCTAAAGACTCGACTCTCGGTAGAACGAATCGCGAGTTGATCTTGAACGAGTTTCCAAATAATCGGAGATCTTGCAGCTCTGCGTCAACAGAAGCAGTAGTATCAGACGAGTTAACTTGAGACAGGTAGATCTGAGAATGACTGACGAGGAAGTTGCGTCAAGAGTGCTAAATTGACCGTCTCCTCCAGATATGCGAGCGTGAGGACTCGTAGACCTTGACCGTTTCTCGCGAGTCGTTTGAATCGTGACTTGATTGGTGAGAGGGATCCAGAACGTTCGATCGAAACTTGACGGATGTATCTCGTCCATTCCTTCGAGTGCTCGGCCTTCGATTGCACGGTGATGAGTGCGTCATTGAGCGTTCGAGGCGAATTCTTCGCGGACACGCTTGCGAATAGGAGAGGTTGGGCGACATGTCGAAGGTACCGACAGACGAAACAGAATGCCTGTAGACGATTTTGCCGTTCGGCGTAGTTGCTAGAGAGGGATGTGGGAGGAATGGCAGATTCGATGATTTGTCGAACGAGTTCTGGAGGAAGACGGTTGAACATTCGAATCGGGATTGGGGACTTGGCGGGAAGGGAGAACGGCTCGAGAGAGAGAAGGGAGGGCTGCGTTGACGAGGAGGGCGAGAAGCGGAAGACGGGCGAGGGAGGAAAGACGGGAGAAACGGGAGGAAGAGGGTGAGAATCGGAAGAGGGAGGGAGAGATACAAAGAGGGTTGAGGCAGTGGGAGCAGAAAAGGCTGGAGTGGAGTAGAAGGCTTGAAAAGACCTGATCACGACGAATAGTCAAAGACCGGACAGAGAGAGGAAAGGGAAACGAGAGACGTGGACGAACCCGACTTCGAAGCGACGATAGCAATCGATCCAATCCAATCGACGAGTGGGATCCGGCGAGATTAACGGAATTGGCGAGGAGGACTAAAGGAGGAAGTGAGAGAGAGAGGGTGAAACGAGTCCTCTGTTTTCACCTCCGAGAGGAATCCGCGGATCTCGTCTCACAGAACCCACTTTCGCCGATATCGAGGTAGAGCTGGAGTATGAGTAGCCGATCCAAACTTGAGTCGTCAGAGTTTGTCGAGGATAGAATCCTCCAGCGATTCAAGCGAGTGGTCCCGTCGAATTCGTTGCTTTCGGTCTTCCCTCTTTACCTCATCTGCCTCTTCTACCTATTCTCGATCTCTCCTCCTCCCACAGATCACCCAGAGCTTGAGAGCCAGAGTTTCACTAAGCGCGACGAGCGAGCAGTCGAAGAGATGCGAAGGAGAAAGGAAAGTTTCTCGAAGTGAGAAGTCGTTGTCAAGGTATCGATTGCAAGCTGGATTGCTCGACTGGAGGACGTCAGCACAGATCAATCTCATAGGCGGGGGAGTGAGAGGGGCTCACCACTATGCGACAGTACAGCTGGTCTGAGTAGTAAAAGTGAAATCGTCAAGCGTCCCGATTCGTTTCTGTTCAAGCTGTTCCTCTCCTTTGCACCCCCTTTCACCTTCTTACCTCAGTAGCTTGTCTCTTGCGCTCCCGACGCTGTCTGATCCGCCTCGAGTCTCCTAGATTCACGCTGCCTCCTACAGAACTCTTCCGACAACACCGCTCCAAATCCCATTTCGCTCGGTTGAACCTCATAGATGACTTCGATTCTCTTCGCCTCGCACGCCTCCCTAACTCTGCCCATCGCTTCCATCAGCTCGAGTGAGGCCTTCGTCGTGGGGTGCAAGGCTGGATCGAGGTAAAGCGAACGCAGCGTGCTCTGGCGAGGGTCCTGAATCCATCGAACGAGCTCCTCCAGTTGGTGAAGAGGGTGTTTGACTTGTGTGTAGCTGGACTCGATGAGTCGTAAATGATGCATCGAGAGCTGATGCGGGGCGAAGTTGCCGAAATCGAATCGATAGCATTCAAACAGAATCTTATCCAGATGGTTGCGGATGTAGTGCGGCGCATTTCGTAGAAAGCTCCACGCGAGGTAGATCGACTTGAGCTGCGGGACGAGTTCACTCAGCTTGTACTTGTCCAGTCGAGTCAAATCTGGCTCGTTAAGGATTTCTGTGATGGCCAAGGTTTCGAGGGAAGGAACACGGTCGGCTCAAGTAAAGCTGGTGCACCGAGGAGGGCGTCATGGGTTACGATCAAGGTTCTTAGCTTCGGCAATACGACCGGTGAAGCGAGTTCGAAATCGCCTTCGTCCGGAGCGTCGTCTCTTAGATGTAGCGAAACGAGTTCTGCTTAAGCCGGAAATGAGTGCGCGTTCACGCAGAGAGTGAGTAGACATCGTGACAGACCTGGGAAGAACTGGAGGAAACATAGATCGAGGCGTTCCATACGTGCGATCTCGAGCACAAGCGAACGGAGAGTATGTCGACTCAATTGAGCGAGGCGGTCGAAGTCCCAGTCGATTCCCAAGCCGCCTGCGTCCCTGAATACTAAACTTGAGAGAGTCGTGCGGCCTGCTGACTCCTCCACCGTGTCAAGAAGGAGGTCGAGCTGGCGAGGAGGTCCGATGCGAACCAATTCGTAGAGGATAGGCCGAGCGAGGAGTAAGAATCGGCGAGAGACGAGACAAAGGGAGCACAATGTTTCCTGTCGTTCGCTGTACATTTCGGGAAGGTAGAGGGTTGATGTAGCGGATTCGATGATTTGTCGAACGAGTTCAGCGGGAAGCGAGGAGAGTGACATCGTCGAAGGTGAGCGAGGGGAGCTGAAGGATGACCGGAAGAAGAGAAGAATCGGAGATAGTGAATCTACTGCAGTAGTATCGATATCAGTCCCAAGTGAGAGCGTGAAAGGGAGATCGAGATGAAGCAGAAGAGAAGCAAACGACTCACTCGAGAACCGTCTGTATACCACCCAGCTTCTGTTTACTATTTTTTGAGTACTTGTAGATGCTGTAATTGCTTGCTGGGATTCGAGTTGAGACGAGAGAGGGCGATGTTCGATGAGGGAGGGGAGGAGGGAAGCGATTCAGGTCGGTAAGGAGAGGCTCGAGGGACCTTGCGAGCGGCCTGAGGTCTGAATTGAGTAGTTCTGAGGTTGACCTGTGGAGTTGAGCGAGTTTCGAGTGATGAAGTGAAAGGTCGAGAAGCGAGATGTCGTTTCGCAAAGTCCGCGATCTTGTCACCTCGATAAATCATAGTTTCTCCTACTTTGTCGGCAGCGATCACGTCTGATCAACAGCTTTAGATAGGTCCAGCTTTCTGACAGCTTTCTCACATCGCTTGCTCACAGAATGCTCTTTGGGATGATTTCGCGAGACAGACTTAATGCTTCAGACGTCGTATTTACACATTGAAAGACTAGAAGCACACTCGAATATGATACAAAGATGACAACGAATACAATCTACGAAACCCAGAAGCAACCGCACGACCTCCCCAAGGAACAAAATCGATGAAACGAGAATCCAACCTTCGAAACTGCAGCCCTCGAGTCTTTCGATCGTTTACTCCTCCCGCGCCAGAATGCATCTTTTGTTGATCTTGTCATATCGATATCCATCGGCACAAGACCTGGCAACAAGAGAGAATCGCATGAGTGATCATTTTCCGACGAGTGAGCGAAACGAGAGATCGAGGGAGAGACTCACAAGATGATGCATGACCCTTCCGAGCAGTTGACTCGATCGACTCCAGGTAGCTCAGTGCAATCGGATCCATCGCAGCTTCCGCATCGCTCGATATTCGACTACGAAAAGGGGAAAGAGGAGAGAACGAAACCATCAGTTTCGACTTTCCCCTATCCGGAATCGACAAGAACGGGTAGCGGGACTCACCATAATGTCAACACACTCGTATCCGAGCGAGCCAGTCAGACTACATGCCTCGTGACGAGGTGGGCACATTCTAGCTAGAGCGATTTGGTTTCGACGTTGACGAGCTCGTCCCGAAGGAGTGGGAGGGCGCTGAGCGCAATACTTCGAGGAAGGGTCGCAGTAGCTGTCAGCGTTAAGAGACGAAGTGGCGCGTCATCAGCGTTGACGAAATCAAGTTTCGAGCAAATATGATGACAAAGTTCACCCCGATACGCAAGCGGAATCTACGGGCGCGTAGTAGTCTCCAGTGGGTCCGTCACTTCGAAATTGACCGCAGCTGGATCCTGAACAGGAATTCACTGTCGACTGTTAACTCAGATCCCGCGAAAGTGTTCAGACGAGGAAGGATGACAAACCATCAGCACCGCAAACCATATTCCCGTCCGAGTGTACACCTGCGCGCAGTAAGTCCTTAGCATAGATGTACTACGTCGATCAACAATGATATAATCGCTCACCGCAGGATGAAGGTTCTTGACATCCCGAACTCGTTTGACAAGGGTATCCCGACGATCCACTCGCTGCACACAGTCCAGTGCCCGGATTACAGTAGCTATAGGATACAATATAGCTCTCAATGACTGTACAAGTAAAGGAGAAAGGCTCAAATAGAGCTGCTTACCGTCTCTCGCAAAGAGAATTGTCCGGGTTGGAGAACACTACGGCGCCACCGGGTGGAGCAGCTTGTCGAGTCGCACATATAGCACCTAGACATCACAAGAGTATCAGCAACTCCTTCTTACGCGCGACACATTTCGAAGCTAGGAGAGAGGCTCTGCGAGAGAAAAGTGGAGGACACAGGTCAAGCTCACCTATTCCACCACAAGCTTTCCTTTCTGCAAACGTGCCGTCATATCCCGCTGTATCACTCGAGATACATCAGATCTCCGAAAAGACCGTATATTGAAGTACAACAGAACAGCGACTGACTTCTTTGCAGACGTCCGAGGCAAGTTTGACTAAACGTGGGACTGAATCCAGGCCCACCCGTACTGGAGGGAAGAGGTTGTACTCAGCTCATATCTGAGAGAAGAACAATATAGGCAGAAGAGAAGCTCACCATTGTCTCGAGCTAGAATCGCACTGTCCGCCGTCGCAATCATCGTCGAAGAGACAGAAAGCGCCTTCACTCGTCAACGACCTCTTCAGTCAGTCACGGTAATGGGCGAGTCATCATAGACGAGAGAATTAGCGAGATCAAGACGAACCTTGGGCACCGCAAGCGAATTCGCCGTTTCCTACGTAGATGCACTGCGAGCTCGAAACAGACTTGGGCTTACCTTCACAAAGAGCGTTGTCTGCAGGCATCGGTAAATAGGAAGTCAGCGACATAGGCGAAAGAAGGGCTTCACTGAGAATCGGGCGGAGACTGGAGGACTCACTTCCGAAGGGAGAGGAACCACCGTCGGTGCAGGGATAGTTTCCGTAGTTTGCATGGACGTTGTTGATAGCGAAAGAGAGAACGAGGAAGCTTGACAAAAGCGAGAGCTTGTGAGTCGATCGCATTGTGAGCGAGTATTCTGAGTTCGAAGCGGTGAGAAGAAGGAAATCAAGAGCAAGAAAGCAGAAACGAGTGAAGGTATATCATCACGCTGAGCGAAACTACGGCGGGGTTTTCAGGTCGAAGGTGAGTACCGCGATGAAATGGAAATCCGTTTGAGAGGCGAAGGGTCAAAAGTAATTCCTGATCTCGAACGATCGATAAATACGCGGAAGCGGGCAAACTTGAGCCGATTCCCAATTATTGAGAGTACACAAAGCTGTGTTGAAGAGATTATGCGAGTCCTTTCGAGCGGCCGGTAGAAAGCTGGGCGAAGTAAAGAGAAGTCGAGAAATCGTCGTCGAAGTGTAGCGCAGGATAGATCTATCGACGAGCTTCGTCAGCACGTCTCGACTCGTTGAGGTAGAGGAGAGGAGGAGGATACCTTGATCGGCCTCTGCTTTCAATGCGAGAGCGATTCTCGAGTCCCTTTTGCAAAGAAGCGTTTACCGACTATCGACAGAATCCACTACTCATGCTTCACCTCGATCAAGCGATATCAATCACTTGCGTCGAGGTTTTGCTGCTACGAGTCGAGTCGGAGTTCTCTAGTGAGATGAGGTCGATGAGGAGGAACTGGTCGAAATTGCGTGACGAGTTGAGACGACGTCGTACGGTGCTCTGTCGGAAAAGTCGTGAGCTTGTGAATCTGCTTGATCACGATCTATGCCAGTCCCCGGCCTGTGAGATTGTCGTATTGGAACTTGGGAAGATGGAAATGGAGTCAAAGTAATAACTCACTCGACATAGCCCAAGATAGCTCCATACTCTCAAGTAGGGCACGATCAATGCTTGTATATGCTCACTCAAGTTACGCGGTGTTCGTTGAAGGAGAGAGAGGGCGATGTTTGATGAAGAAGGGGAAGCGATACAGGTTGACGAGAAGAGGTTGATGAGGCTTGGAAGTAGCTCGACAGTTCTTTGAGGTGGTCTTGAGTCTATCGTGAGGGTTTCAGCGACAACCGAGGTGGTGAAGTGAAAGGTGAAGAAGCGAGATTTCGTTTCGCGAAGTTATTCTGAGCATGAACTCGAATTCGCAGCATCAGACTCGCTGTCGTTCAGGGACGCCAGTCGACGATCTTTAGTTGCTCACAGTGATTTGATCTGTGAACAGGGAAGGAGAGGCAGGTGGGGAAGTCGATGAAAGCATGCTTCGCAAGATTCGCTAGGCTTCTCCTCTCGCGAGTCACATTCGAGATCGTGCTGAACAGTACAGCGTACATGTACTACACAGAGTCGTGAGACGATGATCGTAGATGATAAAGAACGGAACAACATTATTGCGAAAAAGCAATGATTCCCTCGATCCAATCCTAGCTATTCTCTGGCTCCCTTTCCTCCCTGCCCCGTACAGTCACGCTCCCCATCCCTCCGACTCCTCCAGACCTCACCGTCCTCTCGTTTCCCTCCGTTTCCGACGTAATTCCTCCGAGATGAAAAGTTCGATTGACCGACGCCCCTGTTGTTCGTAAACCATCTCTATTCCCTTCTCCGAGCACGCTTTAACGAGGCGTCCTATCAGTGTTGCAGCCCTCTTGGTGAAAGTCGACGTGTCTTGCAGTGACGAATCGAGGCAGATGGAGCGCAATCGGACTGGCTTTTGCTTCTTGATTGCTGTGATCAGCCCGGGTAGACCTCGATACTCCGAGAAGGCACACTCCTTGACTACTGCCAAGATACGAAGATGTTGCACCTCGACCAGCTTTGGGTTCAAGTCGTCGGACGTCGAAGGATAACGATCGAAGACGGCGTTGTCGAAGAAAGGGGTAAGGTACGTCGGCCTGCTTTCAAGGAAGTCACAGGGGAGGACGAGCAGTTCGATCTGCGGCAGGAGCTGTTCGAGTCGAGACCGGGAGAGACTTTCGAGGGTGTCAGAATCGCCTCCTCCGACGATTCCTAGCGTTCTGAGTGAAGGGACGACGGCCGGATCGAGGAGGGAAGGAGCGAAGCGTACTGCATCTTGATTGAAAGTGAGACATTCGATTCCGGGCAAGAAGAGCTTCGAAGGGATCGTGAAGCCGCTGCCACAGAGTTGCAGAGTTGCGAGACCTGCAGAAAAGTGCAAAACGTCAGTCATCGACCCGAAGCTGAGTTAGAAGAGACGAACTTGAAAAGGACTGTAGGATAGTCAGGTCCACTTCCGAGTTGAAGAAGTTGTCCAGCGCAAGCGTGTGCAGACTTGGGCTGTTTTTAGTCAACCTCGCCAACAATTTCGTCTCGCAAGGATCCATGAATTGT